>Ga0315273_10009154_pt1 | contig 12535 bp, 11 predicted proteins | sample YL17G02_0_MG_FD_205753 | JGI IMG/M metagenome (GOLD analysis project Ga0315273, IMG submission 205753) | Sediment microbial communities from Yellowstone Lake, YNP, Wyoming, USA - YL17G02_0 | ecosystem: Environmental > Aquatic > Freshwater > Lake > Sediment | place: USA: Wyoming | collected... | reverse complement strand
GTGTTCGCCGTGCGGATCTCGGAATAGCGGTCGGCGCGGACTCCCCACACCGCCGCGATCGCGTTGCCGATCCGCGCGTCGTCGAAGCCGCCGCGGAGCAGCGCGCGGAGGTCGTGGCCTTCCGTCGCGAACAGGCACGTGTAGAGCTTGCCGTCGGTCGACAGCCGCGCGCGCGTGCAGGTGCGGCAGAACGCCTGCGTCACCGAAGAGATGACGCCGATTTCGCCGCTGCCGTCCTTGTATCGCCAGCGTTGTGCAACCTCGCCGACGTAGTTCGGGTCGGCCACTTCCAGCGGCAGCGCCGCATCGATCGCCCGGACAACCTCGGCCGACGGGACGACATCGTCCATCCGCCAGCCGTTGGTCGCGCCGACGTCCATGTACTCGATGAAGCGGACGATGTGTCCGCTCCCCTTGAAGTGCCTTGCCATCGGCACGATCGACGACTCGTTGGTGCCGCGCTTCACGACCATGTTGATCTTGATCGACGCGAGCCCCGCTGCCGCTGCCGCGTCGATGCCGTCGAGAACCCTGGCGACGGGAAAGTCGACGTCGTTCATCGCGCGAAACGTCGCGTCGTCGAGCGAATCGAGGCTCACGGTCACCCGGGTGAGGCCGGCGTCAGCGAGGCCCCGCGCCTTTTTGGCGAGCAGCACGCCGTTGGTCGTGAGCGTGAGGTCGATGTCGCCGAGCTTCGCCAGCATCTCGACCAGCCGCTCGACATTTCGGCGCAGGAGCGGCTCGCCGCCGGTCAGTCGAATCTTCGAGACACCGCGCTCGACGAAGATCCTGGCGACGCGCGTGATCTCCTCGAACGTGAGCAACTCGGCGTGCGGCAGGAATGGGTAGTCGGCATCGAAGACGCCCTTCGGCATGCAGTAGACGCAGCGGAAATTGCAGCGGTCGGTGACCGAGATCCGCAGATCGGAGAGCCGCCGGCCGCGCGTGTCGGAGACGGGCCCCGGTGCGACCGTCGTTCCGTTCGCCGCCGCGCGCACGAGCGCGTCCGTCGACGCACGGCCGGCATTCGCGGCTTGGGTGCGGACATCGGTGAGCGGAATGATCGTGGCCATGCGGGGGTGCGTGCGGCGCGAGGGAACAGACGACGACGGGCAATGTTAGCAGAGGCGCAAACCCATGGTGGTGTATGATCGCCGGCGCGACATTGCGGCACCGGTTTTCCCTCTGTGTCCTGTCCGAAATGTCCATGACTCCTGTGCGGTTTCCCGTTGCCGTCATCGTCGAGCGCACCCCGCTCTTGAACCGGTGGATCAACGAGCGCTGGGAACCTGTCGCCGTGCTGCAGGCCGCCGACGATGCGGCAACGGACGCCCCCGCGCGTATCGCTGGCGACGCCGCGCGAACGCGCTGGCGTTTTGGCGGATATGCGATCGAACTGCACCGGTCCGAAGCCGAGGGTTATTTCCTCAACACGTCGTCGGCCGACCCCAAGATTTTCGTCATGTGGCGCGAGGTCGGGGAGGCCGCGATTCCGGCCATCCGTCCCGAGGTCGTGACCGTCAGTTACAACGAAGCGGCGCGGCTGCTCGACGGGGGCGAGCATGTCGATGCCGTCCCGATGCTGCCGGAGGTCCTCGCCTGGATGGCGCCGTTCGTCGCTGAACACTACAAGCCCCTGCCGAAACGGAAAGTGAAGCGCAACGACCCGTTCGCGAACGATGGGCCCGGCGGCAACCGCGAGCGGCGGCGTTGACCGCGCGGCCGTATTGACTCTCCGACGCATCTGACAGACATAGCGCCAACAGGCCCAGGTCATTTCGTGATGAGCGCCGACGACCCGATGTCCAGGACTTTCTCGCTCAGGCGCTGGTCGCAGCGCAAGCTCGAGGCCGCGCGGGCGGCGACCGAGCCGACGCCTGCTGTGGCGATCGTGCCGACGATCGTTCCCCCGACGCCGCCGGCCGATGCGCGCGCGACCGAGCCAAACGCCGCCCCTTGCGCTGCTCCGCCTGCCGCCGCCGCACCCGTGCTGCCGCCCATCGAATCGCTGACGATCGACTCCGACTTCACCGCCTTCTTCGAGCCGACGGTCGACGAAGCCCTCAAGCGGAGGGCGCTGAAGCAGCTGTTCCGCGATCCGCGCTTCAATGTGATGGATGGGCTCGACATCTACATCGACGACTACTCGCAGCCCGATCCGATCTCCCCGGAGATCGTGCGCGAAATGGTGCAGGGCCGTTACATATTCGATCCGCCGAAGACCCGCGTGAACGAACAGGGCGGGGCCGAAGACGTGCCGCCCGATGTCACCCTCGTGGAGGCGGCTGCGCCCGAGCCCGGCGCCTTGCCCGCCGCCGCGCCCGCGGCATCCGCCGCCGCGCCCGCGGCATCCGCCGGCGCCGGCGTGCCGACGGATGTCGCACAACGCGATGCCGAGGTTCCCGCACCCGCGCGCGACACAAGCCCCCCCGGGGTCCGCGAAAAGCCCGACCTGGAGGCGCGATGAGCCTCGAGGGCGCGAATCTCCACCTGTGCTCGTGCAACGGGACGATGCCGCTCGATCGCGAGGCGCTTGCCCGCGCGCTGGAGCTCTCCGGCGTTCCCGTGGCCCGATCGATGCTGTGCCAGAAGGAACTCGCCGCATTCGCCGGCAATGCCGCGGGGGACGTGGTGGTGGCCTGCACCCAGGAGGCGAAGCTCTTCGGCGACGTCGCGGAAGACGCGGGTCGCGCGCAAACGATCCGCTTCGTCAATATCCGCGAAACGGGCGGCTGGTCGGCGGAAGCGGGCACGGCAACGCCGAAAATTGCCGCGCTGCTGGCACTCGCCGGGCTGCCCGATCCCGAGCCCGTGCAACGCGTCACCTACCGGTCCGCCGGGCAGCTCCTCATCGTCGGCCCGGCCGAGGCGGCGCTCTATTGGGCCGATGCGCTGTCCGCGCAACATGCGGTCACCGTCCTTGTCACCGGTCGCGCCGCCGGCGCCGAGATGCCCGCGGAGCGCAAATATCCGGTCTATTCCGGCAAGCTCGCGAAACTCGCCGGGTGGCTTGGCGCCTTCGATGTCGCGTGGGTGCAGGAAAATCCGATCGACCTCGATCTTTGCACGCGCTGCAACGCGTGCATCAGGGTTTGCCCGGAACAGGCGATCGACTGGAGTTACCAGATCGACCTCGACCGGTGCAAGGCGCACCGCAAATGCGTCGCGGCCTGCGGTGCGACGGGCGCGATCGACTTCGGGCGGACGGACACCGCACGCGCCGAGCGATTCGACCTCGTCCTCGATCTGCAACGCTCACCGCATCTCCGCATGCACCAGCCGCCGCAGGGCTATCTGGCGCCGGGGGCGGAACCGGTCGCGCAGGCGCAGGCGGCGGCTGAACTGGTGGCGATGACCGGCGAGTTCGAAAAGCCGAAATACTTTGCCTACAAGGCATCGACCTGCGCGCATTCGCGTTCGCAAAAAGTCGGCTGCACGCAGTGCATCGATGTCTGCTCGACCGAAGCGATCCGCGCCGACGGCGATCATGTCGCCGTCGAACCGCATCTGTGCATGGGGTGCGGTGCCTGCGCGACGGTCTGCCCGTCGGGCGCGATGAGCTATGCCTATCCATCGGTCCCGGACATCGGGCGGCGCGTGCGGACGCTGCTTGCAACCTTTGACAAGGCCGGCGGTCGCGATGCCTGCCTGTTGTTGCACGCCGAGGACGGCCGGGCGGCGATCGCTCGGCTCGCGCGGCGGGGTCGCGGATTGCCCGCGCGCGTGATTCCGGTCGAAGTGCACCACGTGGCGTCGATCGGCCTCGATGTCTGGCTCGCCGCGCTCGCGCACGGAGCGAGCCAGGTCGCGGTGCTCGCGACGGGCGGCGAGGCGCCGCAGTATCGCGAGGCGCTCGTCGCGCAGATGCGGATCGCCGACACGATCGCGCAGGCGCTGGGTTACCAGGGCGAGCACTTCCGTGTGTTCGACAGCGCGGATACGCGCTCGCTCGATGCCGCGCTGTGGTCGTGGCCCGCCGCACTTCGGGCAAGGGTCGCGGCGACATTCGCGCTCACGGCCGACAAGCGGACCACGGCGGCGTTTGCGATCGAGCACCTTGCACAGCACGCGCCGGTGCCGCAGCGCGAAATTCCGCTGCCGGCCGGCGCGCCGTACGGCACCATCGCGGTCAACCGCGACACCTGCACGATGTGCCTCGCGTGCGTCGGGGCGTGCCCCGAGGGCGCGATCCTCGACAATGCCGAATTGCCGCAGCTCCGCTTCATCGAGGCCGGGTGCGTGCAGTGCGGGATCTGCGAGAAGACCTGCCCGGAGCATGCGATCACGCTGTCGCCACGGCTTTACCTCGCACCCGAGGCGAAAGAGCCGCGCGTGGTCAACGAGGCGGCCGTTTACCGGTGCATCGCCTGCGGCAAGACGCTCGGACCGGAAAAAATGGTCGCCAACATGCTGACAAGGCTTGCGGGGCATTCGATGTTCGCGGCACCCGGCGCACTGGATCGGCTCAAGATGTGCGCGGATTGCCGGGTGATCGACCTGATGAAGAACGAGCGCGGCGTGGACATTCGTGATGTCTGAATCGCCGGTTGCGCTCGCTCGCCGGCTCGAGCCCGAGGACCAGGCGCGGGCGGATTTCTACGCGCTGCTCGCGCGCCTTTTCGCCGACGTGCCCGATGCCGGATTGCTGGCGTCCATTGCGAGCGCCGCGCCGCTGGCGCCGGTGTCCCAAGCCGGCGACGGCGGCGAGGTCGCCACGACCCTCGCCGCCGCGTGGAGGGCCCTGACCGGCGCCAGCGCGACGATCGACCTCGAAGGCGCCATCGAAGAGTTCCAGACGCTGTTCGTCGGCGTCGGCCGCAGCGAGGTGAGTCTTTACGCCTCGCACTATCTCGGGCCGCAGTCCGGGCGTCCGCTGGCCGAAATCCGGACGACGCTTGCCGGACTGGGACTCGCCCGGCGGCCCGGCAGCAGCGTCTACGAAGATCACCTCGCCGTCCTCCTCGAGACCCTGCGGCTGCTCATCGCCGGCGACGCCGAACGCGGTCCCGCCGGGATTTCGGTTCAGCGCGTTTTCTTCGAACGTCATATCGCGTCATGGGCATTCGATTGCTGCACTGCAATAGAGCAATCTTCCATTGCCAACTACTATCGCTGCGTAGCACAATTCGCGCGTGGTTTCCTGGCGCTCGAACGCGACTCGCTCGCCATGGAATGAAAATGAAAGTGTCGCACGGTTATTTTGGAGGTCTGCATGCCGAACTTGACTCGTGACGAGTGTCTTGCCGCGCCGCGTCCGGTGCCGGATCCCCGCTCCACCGACCTCAGGCGCCGACGCTTCCTGTTCACGCTCGGCGCGGGCGGCGCAGGCGCTGTCGTGACCGCCGCGAGTGCGCTGCCCGGCGCGTCTGCCGCGCAGATCGCGACCGCCGCGCCGGCGGACGAAGATTCCGCGTATCGCGTGACCGAACACGTCCGCGACTACTACCGCACCGCCAAAATTTAGACGTTGATCAATCGCACCCGTGATTTGTCGACGGCCAGGATTTAATCAGGAGGAGGAAGGATCATGCTGCTGACCAAAACGAGCGACACCATCGCCGCAGCCGGTCCACGTCTTCGCCGCCTCGCGGGAGTTCCGCTCCCGACGATGGACCGGCGTGCGTTTTTGAAACGTTCGGGCCTCGTCGCCGGGGCGGGGGCGTTCGCAAGCCAGCTTCCCTACGGCGCCATCGGCAAGGCCGAGGCAGCGAAGGAGGGCGAGGCGACCAAGGTCGAAGTGAAACGCACGGTCTGCACGCACTGTTCCGTGGGCTGCGCGGTCGATGCCACGGTCGAGAACGGCGTGTGGACACGGCAGGAGCCCGTGTTCGACTCGCCGATCAATCTCGGCGCGCACTGCGCGAAGGGCGCGTCGGTCCGCGAGCACGGCATGCACGAGCATTCGATGCGCCTCAAGACGCCCGTCAAGCTCGTCAACGGCAAGTGGCAGAAGATCGGGTGGGACGAGGCGCTCGCCGAAGTCGGCGACAAGCTGCTCGCGATCCGCAAGGATTCCGGGCCGGATGCCGTGTTCTGGGTCGGCAGCTCCAAGCACAACAACGAGCAGGCCTACCTGATGCGCAAGTTCGTGTCGTTCTTCGGCACGAACAACACCGATCACCAGGCGCGGATCTGCCACTCGACGACGGTCGCCGGCGTAGCCAATACCTGGGGCTACGGTGCGATGACCAACTCGTACAACGACATGCAGAACACCAAGTGCGCGCTGTACATCGGCAGCAATGCGGCCGAGGCGCATCCGGTGTCGATGATGCACATGCTGCATGCGAAGGAGACCGGCGCCAGGATGATCGTCGTCGACCCGCGGTTCACGCGCACGGCGGCAAAAGCGGACGAGCACGTGCGGATCCGCTCCGGCACCGACATTCCGTTCCTGTTCGGCATGCTCTATCACGTCTTCAAGAACGGCTGGGAAGACAAGCAGTACATCAACGATCGCGTCTACGGGATGGACAAGGTCAAGGCGGAGATCCTCGCCAAATGGACGCCGGACAAGGTCGAGGAGGCCTGCGGCGTGCCCGAAGCGACGATGGCGCGCGTCGCCGAGACAATGGCGAAAAATCGCCCGTCGACGATCGTCTGGTGCATGGGACAAACGCAGCACACGATCGGCAACGCGATGGTCCGCGCTTCCTGCATCGTGCAATTGGCACTCGGCAACATCGGTGTGTCGGGCGGCGGCGCCAACATCTTCCGTGGCCACGACAACGTGCAGGGCGCGACCGACGTCGGCCCCAATCCCGACTCGCTGCCCGGGTATTACGGTCTCGCCACCGGTTCGTGGAAGCATTGGGCAACGGTCTGGGGTGTCGACTACGAGTTCCTGAAGAAGCAGTACGCCTCCCAGGCGATGATGGAAAAGTCGGGGATGACCGTGTCGCGCTGGATCGACGGCGTGCTGGAAAAGAACGAGTTGATCGACCAGGACTCGAATCTGCGGGCGATGGTGTTCTGGGGGCACGCGCCCAACAGCCAGTCGCGCGGCAAGGAGATGGTCGAGGCGATGAAGAAGCTCGACCTGCTGGTGGTCATCGATCCGTATCCGTCGGCGACGGCGGCGATGGCGGCGATGGTGCGCAAGGACGGCGTGTACCTGCTGCCGGCCGCGACGCAGTTCGAGACTTCGGGCTCGGTCACCGCGTCGAACCGGTCGCTGCAGTGGCGCGAGCGCGTGATCAGCCCGATGTTCGAAGCGCAGACCGACCACGCGATCATGTACGCGTTCGCGAAGAAGTTCGGCTTCGACAAGGAGTTCGCCAAGAACTACAAGATCGTCAAGCCCGACCCGAACAAGTTCGACGAGCCCGAACCCGAGTCGATCCTGCGCGAACTCAACAAGGGCGTCTGGACGATCGGCTACACCGGGCAGTCGCCGGAGCGGCTGAAGCTGCACATGAAGAACATGCAGACGTTCGACGTGAAGACGCTGCGGGCGAAGGGTGGTCCCTGCGACGGCGACTACTTCGGGCTGCCATGGCCGTGCTACGGCACGCCGGAATTGAAGCACCCCGGCTCACCGAATCTCTACGCGACCGGTATTCCGATGATGGACGGCGGCGGCTGCTTCCGCGCCAATTTCGGCGTCGAACGCGAAGGCGTCAACCTGCTCGCCGAGGACGGCTCGTACCCGAAAGGCGGCGACCTCACCACCGGCTATCCCGAGCTCGACCACGTGCTGATGAAGAAGCTCGGGTTCTGGGACGAGCTCACCGATGCCGAGAAGAAAGCCGCCGAGGGGAAGAACTGGAAGACCGACCTCTCCGGCGGGATGATCCGCGTGTTCATGAAGAACCACGGCAACCATCCGTTCGGCAATGCCAAGGCGCGCGCGATCGTCTGGAACTTCCCCGACGGGATTCCGCAACACCGCGAGCCGCTGTATTCGCCGCGACCGGACTTGGTCGCCAAGTACCCGACGCACGACGACAAGAAGGCGTTCTGGCGGCTGCCGACGCTGTACAAGAGCGTGCAGGACGACAACATCAAGAAGGAAGTCGCGAAGAACTTCCCGCTGGTGCTCACGTCCGGCCGGCTGGTCGAGTTCGAAGGCGGTGGCGAGGAAACGCGCTCGAATCCGTGGCTCGCCGAGCTGCAGCAGGAAAACTTCGTCGAGATCAATCCGAAGGACGCCAACGATCGCTTGATCCGCGACGGCGAGTATGTCTGGGTCAAGTCACCCACCGGCGCGCAGATCAAGGTCAAGGCGATGGTGACCGAGCGTGTCGGCGCGGGCACGACGTTCATCCCGTTCCATTTTTCGGGCTGGTGGCAGGGCAAGGACATGCTCGAGTATTACCCCGAAGGCGCGCATCCGATCGTCCGCGGCGAGGCCGTCAATACGGCGACCACCTACGGTTACGATTCGGTGACGATGATGCAGGAAACCAAGACGACGCTCTGCCAGGTCGCCAAGTTCGCCTGAGATGAAGCGCCCCCACGCTCACGTCGTTCGCTGCCCCCCGCGGGGGCGGTCAGTGCCCTTCGGGCGGCCGTGCGGGCACTGAGCACCCGGATACCGAGAGGAGGCAACGATGGCCCGGATGAAATTTCTCTGCGATGCGGAACGCTGCATCGAGTGCAACGGCTGCGTCACGGCCTGCAAGCAGGAACACGACATCCCGTGGGGCGTGAACCGCCGCCGCGTGGTGACGATCAACGACGGCGTGCCCGGCGAGCGCTCGATTTCGGTCGCGTGCATGCACTGCTCCGACGCGCCCTGCATGGCGGTCTGCCCGGTCGATTGCTTCTACCGCACCGATGACGGCGTGGTGCTGCACGACAAGGATCTTTGCATCGGCTGCGGCTACTGTTTCTACGCGTGCCCGTTCGGCGCGCCGCAGTTCCCGCAGGCCGGCGCGTTCGGCGTGCGCGGCAAGATGGACAAGTGCACGTTCTGCGCCGGGGGGCCGGAGGCGAACAACTCGGAAGCCGAGTACAAGAAGTACGGCCGCAATCGTCTGGCCGAGGGCAAGCTCCCGGTCTGCGCCGAAATGTGTTCGACCAAGGCGTTGCTCGGCGGAGACGGCGACGTCCTCGCGGACATCTATCGCGAGCGCGTGACCACGCGTGGCCGAGGCAGCGATGTCTGGGGTTGGGCGACCGCCTATGGGCGCCCTGACACGACGAAGCAGCCTGGGGCACCGGCTGCTCCGGCCGCACCCGCAGGAGGACCCAAATCATGATCAGACGCGTATTTCTGCTGCTCGCAGGGGCGTCGCTGGCAACAGCGGTCGGCGCGGGGCTTGCCGGATGCGGCGAGCGTTCGCAGGTCGTCGACTACAAGCAGGGCAAGTATCAGGGAAAGCCCGACAAGCCGGCCTACGATTCCGCGCCGTGGAACGGCAACAAGCGCGATTGGGAGTTGGCGCTTGCGACCCGCAACCAGAACCAGAACGAATACAAGCGGATTCGCTGACGACCGCGTGGGAGGCATGGTGAGCGGATTCGACTTGCTGGCGCGCGGTGCCCTGTTCGCCGCGATTGTCTTTGCGGCCGGACTGACTGTGGCGCAGACCCCGGCGGTCAACCCGACCGAGGCGGCCGACGCGCGCGCGCAACAGAAGCAGCAGGCCGCGCAGCCGCTCAACAATCAACCGGTCTGGAAGGAAATCCGCTCCGGCGCGCCGCAGGTCACGACGGTCCAGGGCCGCGAGACCAATGTCCTGATTCAGCCGGAGGGCCAGACGTGGCGGGCAATCCGGGTTCCGATCGCGGACGCGGGCGGGTGGTTGATCGCGCTCGTGGTGCTCGGGTTGATGGGGTATTACGCGTGGCGCGGGCCGATCGATGTTTCCGGCCGACCGACGGGCAGGGTCATCGAGCGCTTCTCCACGGTCAACCGTATCGCGCACTGGACGCTGGCGATCAGCTTTGTCGCGCTCGCGATCTCGGGCTTCATCGTCACTTTCGGCAAGTCGCTGCTGCTGCCGCTCATCGGCTATACGCTCTTTTCGTGGCTGGCGACGCTCGCGAAAAACCTGCACAACTTCACCGGCCCGGTGTTCACCGTAGTCCTGCCCGTTTTCATCGCATTGTTCATCCGCGAAAATCTGCCGAAGGCCTACGACGTGCCGTGGATCGCGAAATTCGGCGGGATGCTCGACCGCTCCGGCAAGACGCACGTGCCTTCCGGCAAATTCAACGCCGGCGAGAAGGTGCTGTTCTGGCTGCTCGTCTGCGTGTTCTCCGCGGTCCTGGTCGTCACGGGCCTCATCCTCGACTTCCCGAATTTCGACCAGACGCGGGGGACGATGCAGATCGCGAATATCGTGCACCTCACCGCCGCGATGCTCGCGATCGCGATGGTCTGCTTCCACATCTATCTCGGCACCATCGGCATGCGCGGCGCCTACGACGCGATGCGCTACGGCTACGTCGACGAAGCGTGGGCGAAGGAGCACCACGAGTATTGGTACAACGATGTCATGTCCGGCAAGGTGCCGCGCGGCGCCGAGCCCGTGACGCCGCTGGGACAGCACAAACCGGCGTGAACACGCGACCGTGAACGGGGAGACAGGCAAATGACGACGACGACGCGGGCGCTCATCGCCGCCGGGCTGGTGGTCGCGACTTTTGGCATTGCGATAGCGAAGCTGCCGCCGCCGCCGCCGATGGACGAAAAGGCAAAGGTCGCCGCCGAGGAAAAGAAAGCGAAGGATGCGGTCACCGCGGAAGCGGTCAAGGCCCAGCAGGCGAAGGCCGAAGACCGCGTAGCCGCCCGCTACATCGCCGACCAGAAGGCCAAAGGCAAGGCGGTCACGCCGCAGATGGGGCCGACCGTGATGGCGGCCGCCGCCGCACCGGCGAAAGGCGCCGCACCGGCTGCGAAGGGCGCACCCGCACCGGCCATGAAAGCCGCTGCGCCCGCGGTGGCGCCGGCGAAGAAGTAACGCGGCATCGCGCCCGCCATTTGCGGGCGATGCAATGCGGGGGCTCGTGCCCCCGTTTTTGCGTGCCGGATTTTGCCGAGTGCCGACCCTCGCAGCGGACGTGCCGCGGATATCGGTATAATCCGCGATTCGCGGAGAGTTGGCCGAGTGGTCGAAGGCGCCTGACTCGAAATCAGGTATACGGCAACGTATCGGGGGTTCGAATCCCTCACTCTCCGCCAGAATAGCTGCTCCGGCACACCGTCGCCCGCGACCGTGCATCGCCGGTTCGCTCGGAACTTCGCGGCCGCGCGGCCGCAGCCAACGCGGTCCAGGTAGGCGCGCGCAATCGGGTGCTTTGCCCGATGGCCGACGCTCATCCCTCTCCCTTGTTTTCGGAACGTCTGACTCGGTACACTGGCGCTCCGCGGATCGGCGGGGTGCGCATTTCGGACCCGAACGCTTCTGGCAACCCGGAGGACGAACGCAATGCGCTCGGCGCGAACGATGTCGTTGCTGGCCGCCTGCCTGATCGGAGGACTGTTATCCGGAGCACGTGCCGAGCTGCCCTCGGCCGAAACGCGAGCCCGGCTCGCCGCCGCGGTGGCCGGCGAGCACCGGCCCCAAGTCGACAGACGCCGCGACGCGTACCGGCACCCGCTGGAGACGCTGCTCTTCTTCGGTATCCGCGACGACATGATGGTGGTCGAGCTGTGGCCGGAGGCTGGCTGGTACAGCCGCATTCTTGCGCCGTTTCTGAAGAACACCGGCAGGCTCTATCTCGCCCTTGACGATCCGGACTCGACCACCACCCGGCAAGCCGGCAAGCTGCGGCGGGAGATCCTGGGCAACCCGGACCTGTATGGGAAGCCGCAATTCACGGTGCTTGCCAAGGGCCGGCACGAGGTCGCGCCGGCCGGCGCGGCCGACATGATCCTGAGCTTCCGCAACGTTCACAACTGGATGGCCGGAGGTTACGCCAACGAAGTCTTCTCCGCAGCCTTCCGAGCGCTGAAGCCTGGAGGCGTGTTGGGTATCGTGGAGCACCGGGCGAAGCCGGGGCGACAGGACCCGGAGGCGCGCTCGGGGTACGTCGCGGAAGCATTCGTCATTGAACTCGCCCTGTCGGCGGGGTTTCGATTGGCTGCGGCCAGCGAGATCAACGCGAACGCGAAGGACACCAAGGATTACCCGAAGGGTGTCTGGTCGTTGCCACCTTCTTACGCGTCGGGAGACTTCGACCGGTCGAAGTTTGCGGCGATCGGGGAGTCCGATCGGATGACGCTCAAGTTCATCAAGCCTGCGCTGCAGCCGTAGGTGCCACCCATCGAACAGGCCGGACACATCGTCGTGCGGCGCCGGGCGCGGATGTTGCATTGTGGTGGACAGTCCCGCATCACCGACGTGCACGGTCGATGGCACATTTTGTGCATGTGAACTCGGTCGGATAATGAATGTGGACGGCAGTTTCCGATCCTGACAGGTCGCGGAACGGATTTTTGACACGCAAACGCCAATGGGCGAATTGGGAATCCGGCTGGGAATGTTGTAGCGGACTGGATGTACGTCGCCGGTCGACGCCACGTAAATGCAAGCTTGGAGGATGCCATTGCGCCAGCCTCGATGGGGGCGCCGAACATCTCTAG
>Ga0315273_10009153_pt1 | contig 12536 bp, 10 predicted proteins | sample YL17G02_0_MG_FD_205753 | JGI IMG/M metagenome (GOLD analysis project Ga0315273, IMG submission 205753) | Sediment microbial communities from Yellowstone Lake, YNP, Wyoming, USA - YL17G02_0 | ecosystem: Environmental > Aquatic > Freshwater > Lake > Sediment | place: USA: Wyoming | collected... | reverse complement strand
CGCGCGGAGTAGAACGGACCGATAGGCTTGGTCGGCCGCTCCATCGCCGGGTCGGTCGGCGACACGACAACCTGCGTCAGCACCGTGGCGACCGGCGTGTTCAACCCCGCGTCGGCCAGCGCCCCTTGCAGCGACTGCTGCAGCAAGTATCCGATTTCCCCCTGGGTGGTCGCGTCGCAGACATCGAGCGGGTGCGTGTAGACATGGTCAGCCGACCGCTCGGACCGAAGCAGCGCCGCACCGACCTGCGGGCCGTTTCCGTGGGTGACGACGATGTGAAAGCCCAGGCGGATGATCTGGACAATGGCCTCCGCCGTCCGCCGCGCGTTGGCGAGTTGTTCCGCAACCGTCCCCTTCTCACCCGCGCGGATGAGCGAGTTCCCGCCGACGGCAACAACGGCTGTCTGAGCCACCCCACACCTACTTCATCAGTTCCAGCATGATCGCCTTCTGTGCGTGCAGGCGATTCTCGGCCTCCTGGAACACCACCGAGCGCGGTGAGTCGATCACCTCGTCGGTCACTTCATCGCCCCGATGTGCGGGCAGGCAGTGCATGAAGATGGCATCCGGCTTGGCCTTGGCGAACAACGAGGCATTCACCTGGAATGGTCTGAAGACGCTCTTGCGTGCGTAGGCCTCGGATTCCTGGCCCATGCTCGCCCAGGTATCGGTGTACACCACATCGGCATCCGCAATGGCTTCGGCCGGATCCTCAGTGATGAGGCAGGTCGACCCGGTCCGCGCGCCCTCGGTTCGCGTCCACGCCGTCACCTCCGGGGCCGGCTGGTAACCGGGGGGCGCGCCAATCGCGACGTGCACGCCGAACCGGGCCGCCGCGAACATCAGCGAATTCGACACATTGTTGCCATCACCGACGTAGGCGAGCTTGAGCCCCGCGAGCGAGCCCTTGATCTCGGTGATGGTCAAAAAGTCTGCCATGGCCTGACACGGATGGCTGAAGTCGGTGAGGCCGTTGATGATCGGGATGCCCGCGTACTCCGCCATCTTGTCGACGATGTCGTGGCCGAAGGTGCGGATCATGATGCCTTGCACCATGCGTTCGAGGTTCTTGGCGACGTCGTAGATCGACTCGCGCTTGCCCAGATTGATCTCGGCGGGCGACAGGTAGACCGAGTACCCGCCCAACTGCTGGATGCCCACGTCGAAACTCACCCGCGTCCGGAGCGAGGGTTTTTCGAAGATGAGGGCGAGCGTCTTGCCCTTGAGGGATTCGGCGAACCGGCCGGGGTTGGCCTTGATGTCACGGGCGAGATCGAGCAGGTACTGAAGTTCGTCGCTCTCGAAATCGCGAATCGTCAGAAAGTCCTTCACGCGCATGGCATATCTCCACGGTCAGGCGAACAGGGAATCGTCTTGTTCGGGTAGCCAGCGTGTCGGGCCGACAAGCCGTCTCGTCTCAAGAACGGCGACGGGGGACGGGCGAGGCGAGAGGAACCGGGGTCAAACCCGGCACTTGAGAATTCTACCTTGAGGCGCGTCGGGAAGCAAAACCGGGGGGGACCGGGGCGCTAAGGCCGGGGGCGCCTACGGCGTCGCCGGCGGGGCCTGGGTGTCGATTCCGGTGCCTCCTGGCCGACTTCGTTCCGCCAGTAGGCCAGCAGATCCGGCCGGCCCGAGTGGATATCGAGCCAGGTGATCGCGTCAGCGAAGGCTGAGCGCTGGACTAGCGTCCGCCGCGCGTGGGGGGAGCGGCTCGGCTCCCGCAGCCGGCGCTGCAGCATCAGCACCTGGTGGATTCGCTCGACGTCCTTTCGTGCCAGCGGCAGCAGCCCCAGACTCAGCCCGGGCCCATCGCCGGCTTCGAGCCACGACGGCCACCCGGCCTGGGAATACCCCAGGGGTACAATGAAACTCCCGAGCAGCACCGGATTGGTCAGCGTGTCCGGACAGGCCGCAGAACGGCGGCGGTACGCGTCGAGGCGATCGAGCGACGCCCACAAGGTGTCGCCGGCCTGCTCGTGCAGCACCGGGCTGAGCGGCTCGAGCAGGCCAACCCGCTTCAACGCCTGGAACGTCGGTCGCGCGCATCCGGTCCGCAGAATCTTGTAGTACTCATCCATCAACCTCGGCGGGGCGGCCTTCGCGATCTCGCCGCGATGGCGGGCGATCGCCTCGAGAATGGGCTCGTCGATTGTGAATTCCAGCCGCGCGCCGAACGAAATCGCCCGCTGCATGCGCACCGGGTCCTCGCGGAATCTGTTTTCCGGAATGCCGATGCACTTGACCACGCCGGCGCGCAGGTCGTGCAGTCCGCCCACATAGTCGATGACCGAGAAGGTGGCGATGTCGTAGAAGAGCGCGTTAATGGTGAAGTCGCGGCGGAACGCGTCTTCCTCGGCCGTCCCGAACGTGTTGTCTCGATGAATCAGGTGTTGGTGATCGTCTCGCGACCGCGCGTCGCCGCTTTCAGCCGCCGCCTTCGCCTCGGCCATCTCATCGTCGGTCACCTGGCGGCGGAAGGTGGCCACCTCGATGACTTTCTTGCCGAACACTACGTGAGCCAGCCGGAACCGGCGACCGATGATCCAGCAGTTCCGAAACAGCTTCTTGACTTGGTACGGATGCGCGTCGGTGCCGATGTCGAAATCTTTCGGCCGTCGCCCGAGCAACAGGTCCCGCACACCGCCCCCCACCAGGTAGGCGGAGAACCCGGCATCCTTCAGGCGGTAGAGGACCTTCAGCGCGTCAGGATCAACATCCCGTCGCGAGAGCGTGTGCTGGTCGCGGGGGACAACGAGAGGTTCCACGGGCATCCATTATAGGGGGGTCTACGGCTTCGCGTCTTTCCAGTTGTCCCCGATACTGACGTCGACCGTCAGCGGCACGGCCAATGTGGCCGCCGCTTCCATCAGATTCCGGACGAGCGCCGCGATCTCGCTCGATTCCTCGCGCCGGACTTCGAAGACCAGTTCGTCGTGGACCGTCAGGATCATGCGCGGATGCCGCCCGTCAGGAGCCGCCCGACGGCCCGCCAGGGCGCGATCGACGTCGATCATCGCCCGTTTCATGATGTCGGCGGCCGTGCCCTGGATCGGCATATTGACGGCAATCCGCTCAGCCGCGCTGCGGACCTGGCCGTTCTGACTCGTCAATTCCGGCACGGGCCGCCGTCGGCCGAACAGGGTCTTCACGACGCCCGACACGCGCGCCTCCTCAAGGGTGCGATCAAGAAACCGGCGCACACCCGGGAACCCTGCGAAATAGGCGTCGATGAAAGCCTGCGCCGCCTGCTGCGTCACGCCGATGTCCTTGGCCAGCGTGAACGCGGTTTTTCCGTAGAGCAGCGCGTAGTTGATCATTTTGGCGACGTTGCGCCGCTCCTTTCGATCCTTCGTGCTGTCGGGCCCGAATATCGCGTCGGCGGTCCGATCGTGAATGTCCTCCCCGCGCTTGAACGCCTCGATGAGCGCCTCGTCGCCCGCCAGATGGGCGAGCACGCGCAGTTCGATCTGGGAGTAGTCGGCCGAGATCAGCACGCAGCCGGGGTCGGCGATGAACGCCCTCCTGATCTCCCGTCCGAGTTCGGTGCGGACAGGGATGTTCTGCAGATTCGGGTCGCTGCTGCTCAGGCGCCCGGTGGCGGCGACCGCCTGATTGAAGCTCGTGTGAACGCGTCCCGTGTCGGCGTGAACCAGCAGCGGGAGCGCGTCGATATACGTCCCCTTGAGCTTCTGCATGCTGCGCCACTCGAGGATGAAGCGCGGCAGTTCGTGCGTGAGCGCGAGTTCCTCCAGCACGCCAACGGCGGTGGAGGCCACGCGCGTCTTGCCGGTCTTCTTCGATGCTGGCAACTGCAGCCGCTCGAACAGGACCTCGGCCAGCTGTTTTGGCGAGTTGATGTTGAACTCGCCGCCGCCCATCTCGAAGATTCGAAGACCAAGGGCCTGGAGATCCCGTTCGAGACGCTTCGACAACTCAGCGAGCGCCGCGGTATCGACGCGCACCCCAAGCTGCTCAATCCTGGCCAGGATGGAGACCAACGGCAACTCCATCGTGTCGTTCAGTTCGGCGAGCGAGTGCCTGGCGAGTTGGTCCTGCAGCGTCCCGACCAGTCGCAACGGCAGTTCGGCGCGCTCTCCGGCAAATGCCAGCGAGGCTGCAGCCGGCAGGTCCGCGGCCTGGATCGCCCTGATGCCCTTCCCGTATGTGAGTTCCTCGGTCGCGGCCCGGACGCCGAGATGCTCGAGCGCAATGGTTTCGAGTGCGTGCGGCGCCCGCGTGGAGTCGAGCAGGTAACTGGCCAGCATCGTGTCGAACGCACGACCGCCGAGCCTCACGCCATGACGCGCCAGGACGATCATGTCGGTCTTCAGGTCGTGACCGGCAACCTGAAGCGCCGGGTCCTCCAGCAGCGGTCGCAGCGCGTTCAGCGCGGCCCGTTCCGGGAGATTGGGATCTTCGTCAAGCGAGCGATGACCGAGCGGGATGTAGCGGGCGTGCCCGTCACGCCCGGAGAGCGCGATGCCGACCAGGCGCGCGTGCATGGCCGCTGGACCGTCTCCCACGACGCGCAGGCCGAATCGTCCCGCCGCCCGGAGCTGGCCCACGAGCATCTCGAGGGCCTCGATCGAATCGACGACCTCGTAATCGCGAACGACCGACGCGGCCTCGTCTGCGGGCGCGAACTCGCGGGTGAGCGTCTTGAATCCGAGCTCGGCGAACAGGGCGTAGCACGCCTCGCGCGCCGGACCCGGGTAGCGGAAACGCTCCAGGTCGGCGTCGACCGGTACGTCGGCGCGGATGGTCACCAGTTCCCGGCTCAAGCGCGCGGACGCGGCGTTGGCCAGCAGGGCTTCGCGGTACCGCTTCTGGGTGACCGAGGCGACCTGTTCGAGCAGGGCATCAAGTGAGCCGAACTGCGCAAGCAGTTCGCGAGCACCCTTCTCGCCAATGCCGGGGACGCCCTTCACGTTGTCAACCGCGTCGCCGGTCAGCGCCAGCACGTCGATCACCTGTCGCGGCGGCACCCCGAACTTTTCGACGACGCCGGCTTCGTCGTACCAGGTGCCCTCATCCCGCGGGTTGAAGACGCGGATCCGCCCGCCCACCAGCTGGTAGAAATCCTTGTCGCCGGTGACAATGACCACATCGAAACCTGCGGCCGCGCCCTTAAGGGCCAGCGTTCCGATCACGTCGTCGGCCTCAAATCCTTCGGAGACGAGCACCGGGACCCCCAGGGCCTCGCACGAGCGATGGACCCACGGGATCTGTTCCTCCAGATCAGGCGGCATGGGTGGCCGATGCGCCTTGTAGTCGCTGGCCAATTCGCTGCGGAACGTCGGCCCCGCCAGGTCGAACGCGGCGGCGACCAGATCGGGCCGATGATCGGCCACCAGCCTGCGGAGCATCATGACAAAGCCGAACACCGCGTTGGTGGATCGGCCGTCAGGCCCGGTCAGTCCCCGGATGGCGTGGTACGCCCGATACATCTGGGAGCTGCCGTCGATCAGGTAGAGCGTGGACATGTGTGGCAATCCTATATCATTGTCGAGACATGCCGTCCGGCGCCCGCTCTCGATTCCAAGCTCTTGTTCTGCAGGCCCTGCTCGGTCTTTCCATCATCGCGGCCTCGGCCTGCGGCGGGCTTGCGCGCCAGTACGAGTACGAAGAAGAGATCTACCTGTCGGTTGACGGCAGCGCCTCCGTCTACGTCAACGCGTCGCTGGCCGCGCTGGTCAACCTGCGTGGCGTCGACCTGAAGACGGATCCGGCCGCGCCGCTCGACCGTGACGTCGTGCGGAAGATCTACGGGTCGGACGTGGCGCGCGTCGTGCGCGTCAGCGCGTGGCGGCGATTTGGCCGCCGGTTTGTCCAGGTGAGGCTGCAGGTTGACGACATGACGAAACTGGGTCAGGCGCCGCTGTTCGCCTGGTCAACCTATCAGATTGATCGCCCCGATGACCTGGTGGTGTATCGGCAGCGCCTGGGGGCATCGGCCGCCAGGCCCGTCGGCTCGGTGGGTTGGAACGGCAGCGAACTCGTAGCTGTGCGGCTGCATCTGCCGAGCCGCGTCCGCTACCACAACGCCGGCGCGGACAACCTGAAGCGCGGCAACATCCTGGTCTGGGAACAGAGGCTCACCGACCGTCAGGCCGGCAAGCCTCTCGAGATCGAAGCCCGCGTCGAGCGCACGTCGATTCTCTACTCGACCCTGATGCTCTTCGCGGTGAGCGGCGGACTCGCCCTGCTCGTGATGGCGCTCATCATCTGGTGGGTGGTCCGCAAGGGCCGGGGAAGAGTCAAGAACTAGAACCAGCCGCCGATGCTCCCCATGCCACGGGGTCCACCGGGCCCGCGCCCCATTCCACGGCCCATCCCGCGGCCCATGCCGCGACCAAACATCTGCTTCATGTGGCCTTTTCCTTCGATTCGCAACTCTTTGGCCTTGGCCCGCTGTTCGGGTGTCAGCACTTGGAACACCTGCGTGTGTACTTTGGCCCGCAGGAGTGCCGCGTCGGCTTCGACCAGACCCAATGCGGTGGCTTTCGCGCGAATGTCCACTTCGTCGATCGTATCGGCCGTTGCGGCATCACCCAGCGCCTCGCGCGCCGTGACCATCCGCTCGGCGATCGCCCTGGTGGCTTCCTTGTTCGATTCAAGAGCGGTCTTGATCTGCGCCTTCTGCTCGTCAGTCAGATTCAACTGACCGAGGCCGCGCATCATCATTCCGGCCATCGGGCCGCCAGGTCCGCGGCCCATCATCCCAGGCCCGCGTCCGCCTGGGCCTCCCTGACCATCAGGACCACGTCCCGGGGGTGGACCCTGCTGTGCACCGATGGCGACGATGCCGAGTGCGGCAACGATGACCACGCCGAGCGTGGTCGCGAGCGACGCGAGAAACGTGCGATTCTTGAAGTCCATTGACGATCTCCTTGTTTTGAGCATCTACTACATTTGACGGGATCGCCGTGACACGATCGCGGCACGGGTGTGACACTTCTGTGATACGGGGCCGATGGTGAGCGACAGTCTGCGTGCGTTGATCGTCGAGGACGAACAGCACATCCGCGATCTGATCACCCTGCATCTCGGGCTCGAAGGATTCACCTGCACACCGTCGGCGGACGGCCGGGATGCGCTGGCGGCCCTCACCGAGCAACGATTCGACATTGTCGTGCTCGACCTCATGATCCCGTCGATTGACGGGCTCGCCGTCTGCCGGGCGGTGCGCCGCGGCGGCCCCAATGCCGACACGCCGATCCTGATGCTGACGGCGAGGCGCGAAGAATCAGACAAGGTACTCGGCCTCGAAAGCGGGGCTGACGACTATCTGACCAAGCCGTTCGGTGTCCGCGAATTCATCGCGCGCGTCAGGGCGCTGCTCAGGCGGGCTGGGCCCAAAGCTGGCGCGGACGCGGCCGTGTCGCACGCCGGCGGGGTCCGCGACGAGGTCTATCGGGTGATGGATCTCGAGATCGATCTCGCGCGTCACCGCGTGAGGGTCGCTGGTGCCGAGGTCGACCTGACCGCGCAGGAGTTCAACCTGCTCCGTGCGCTCGCGTCGCGTCCCGGCATTGTCTATACCCGGGCCGCCCTGCTGAACAACGTGTGGAAGGGCGACACGTTCGTGACGGAGCGCAGCGTCGACGCTCTCGTCAAGAGACTGCGGAAGAAGATTGAGCCGGACACGTTTACGCCGCGGTACATTCTGACCGTGTGGGGAAGCGGGTACAAATTCGCCGATGAGTGAACGAGCCTGGTTTCGGAGCCTGTACTGGCGCATCGCGACCGGGTTTGTCGCGTTCCTTGCGGCGTTGATGGTCGTGCAGGGAGCGGTGACGGTCTGGTTTCTGGCGCGTTCATCGGACGACATCGCAGGCCGCTCGACGCTGGATCTGGCCGCGCTGGTCGCCTCCGATCTGGGCACGGCCTGGTCGGCCGACGACGACCTCGATATCGAAGCCTATTTGCGTGAGCACTACGGCTCCCACTGGCGGCCTGTCGCGTTGGTGCTGCCCGATGGCCGCGTGCTCCTCTCTCAGCCGGACGCGGATGTGCCGCCCCTTCTCCGCGAAGCGGCGCTGCGTCGTCTGACGCGAAGCGCATCGCGACCTGGGGCGGGCATGGGCCCCGGGGCTGGCATGGGACCGGGGGCCGGCATGGGGCCAGGGGCTGGCATGGGGCCAGGCCGCGGCGGCCGACAAGGACTTGGACCGGGCACGGGACTCGGCTCCGGTCCGGGGATCGAGGCACGAGGAGGACGCGGTCCAGGGCGGCCGGCCGCGTTCTTCCCGGTCGTCGTACAGGATCGCGTGCGTGCGATGGTGCTGGTTCCTCCCAACGCGCCGCTCGCCGTCGTCATCCGCCAGGTCGCGCCCGTCGGATTGGCCATTGCGGCGCTGCTCGTCGTCATCGGCACGATGTTCGCGAGCGTGTTTATCTTCAGGCCTGCGCACAAGCGACTGGGCCAGCTCGAGGATGCCGCGCGGCGCCTCGGCACGGGCGACGCGACGGCGCGAGCGCCCGATTCAGGCGGCGACGAAATTGCCGCGGTGGCGAGGGCGTTCAACCGGATGGCGGCAGACCTGAGCGCACGGGCGGAGGCCCTTCGGACCGCCGATCACGATCGCCGTCAGCTTCTGGCCGACGTGTCCCATGAGCTGATGACCCCGCTGACGGCGATACGCGGGTACCTCGAGACCCTGGCCATGGCCGAGTTAGAGCTCAATGCCGACACGCGCCAACGCTACCTCGGTGTGGTCCGCGGGGAGACGGCCAGACTCGAACGGCTCATCGGCGACTTGATGGATCTGGCCCGGCTCGAGGCAGGAGGCGGGGCGCTGGTTCGCACGGAAATCCCGGTCGAAGACTTGTTCCGCCGGGTGATCGAGCGGCACGAGCGCGATGCCGGGCTGAAGCACGTCACCCTGACCAGCCGCATCGATCCACCGTCGATGCGTGTGGACGTCGATCCTGTGCGGATGGAGCAGGCGCTTCAGAATCTCGCAGCCAACGCGTTACGCCATACCAGATCAGGCGGGAGGATCGAGCTCGATGCGCGTGCGCGTCAGGAGGGTACGGTGTTGTCTGTTCGCGACACCGGGGAAGGGATCCAGGCCGAGCACATCGGTCATGTGTTCGACCGGTTCTATAAGGCCGACACCTCGCGAGCAGGGGACCAGCGGGGAAGCGGCCTCGGGCTCTCGATTGTCAAGGCCATCGTCGAGCGCCACGGGGGCCGCGTCACCGTTCGGAGCCAGGAAGGACTGGAGACGGTCTTCGACATCGAGCTGCCACGACAGCCGCCTTCGCTGCCTGCGGCAGCTTCGGCGTCCAAGGGCGGGGCGTGAGTCCGCCGAAGCCCTTCGAGGATGATCCGGGGCGAAGGAGGAAAGGACCGATGGAGAGTCACTTCGCGTTTGGGGCCAAGCCGACCGTGCTGCGATGCGGGCGGTGCGGGAAGTCGGTCGACTGGCAGGATGCCCGGCTCCAGGTCATGTGCCAGTGCCGTGTGCACCTTGACCTTCCGCCGGTGCTTGTCCGCGAGGCGGCAGACGACGACCGCGCTGCCGTGATGGACCTGTTCCGCCGCGACTTCGGCCGATCGAAGATCGTGGCGTTTGGCAGCCTGCTGACGCTTGACGATGCCCCGGCCCTGGTCGCCGTCATGAAGAACGAGATCGCTGGCGCGCTGGCGTACCGGTTGCGGGGCGATGGGCTGCAGATTGTCGCGCTGGCCACCGAGGCGACATGGCAGCGGTCTGGCGTCGGAGGATATCTGGTGGCCGAGGCCGAACTGATCGCACGACGTCTCGACCTGCCGAAGGTCGTCTTCTGCACGACCAACGACAATCTGCCGTCGCTGTATTTCTACCAGCGGCGCGGCTACCAGATCACTGAGGTGATCGTGGGAACACTTGTCCCGCACAATCCACCGCCAGACAACACAGGGTTCGCCGGCATTGAAGTAAGAGACGAAATTCGACTCGAGAAGAGCCTGACAGCCCAGGCGTCGCAAGCGCGCTCCTGACGTCCGCAACAGCCTGGAGATCGCGACGATGACGAGGTTGTCTAGCCGACGGATCAGAGGAGCGTGATCGTCAGGATGCCGGCTCCAACCAGGAGGACCTGGCGGACGGCGCCGCCTTCGAGCGGGCTGCGGTGCAGGCTCGGGATCAGGTCCGACATGGCGATGTAGAGGAAACTCGCGGCCGCGACCGGCAAAAAATACGGCAGGATATGCGGTAGCCGATCGATAGCGAGGTAGGCCAGCAGCACGCCGCCGGCCGCCGACATACCCGAGAGCACGTTGAGCCACAGCGCTTTCGTTCTCGAGTAACCCGCGTGCAGGAGGATGGCGAAGTCGCCCACCTGCTGCGGAATCTCGTGTGCCGCCACCGCCAGCGCACTCGTGACGCCGAGAGGAATCGACACAGAGGTCGCGGCGGCGATCACCGCGCCGTCGATGAGATTGTGGATGCTGTGACCGATCAGAATCAGCGGCGCCGCAGCCTCGTGGGCGTCGCAGTGATCGTCGTGGCAGTGGTGCCACAACACGAGTTTCTCGAGAACGAAGAAGGCCAGGATCCCGCCAAGGAGCGCACCAAACACCGGCGTGGGCTTCAGTGACACCAGGGCTTCTGGCAGCACATCGAGCAAGGCCACACCGAGCAGTGTGCCGACGGCGTAGCTGACAAGCCACGGGACCAGCTTGGATCGCAGGGACTCGCGGAAGACGAGCAGGACCGCGCCGAGCACGATCCCGCCCACGCTGCCCAGGATGGCGAGGCTGAGGGCAATCAGAAGGAGAGACATCGGGGAGGATTCTATCAGGAGCGCGAAGCCTGTGTTCGCCGGGGAAGGGCCTGACGCCGATTCTCGATGTCGCGTCTGGCAGGCGGCCAGGTCGGACGCTCGACCGTGTCGGCCGGTTCGTCACGCCGGCGCGCGACTCGCGGTCCGGAATCTGCTCCGGCGGCCGTCTGCGGTCGCCCGAGCCGAATCACCCGCCAGGTGATCACCGCCATGAAAGAGGCCAGGCCAAGGGAAAAAACGGTGGCCGCGACGAGGTATCCATCGATCATAACGCTGTGCGCTCCAAGAGAAAACTCCCACCGTCGGGCCATCCGCCTTCGCTCGAGCTTCGGCGGACCGCCGTAGCCTTGTCCGCCTCCTCGCAAAGCGCTATGGCGAGACCTCGACCGTAGCTCGTAGAGCGAAGGCGGGGCGGAGGCGGTCAAGCCCGGTATTGTTCTTTTCGGCCGATCTCTGCTGGAACTTGCACCCATCGCCGTAGACCGAGCCGGAAAGTGGGATACTGAGAGCCGAATGTCACCATTCTTGAACTTGAAGAGGTTCCGTCGTTCGCGTGGGCCGGTCGAACTGGCCGTCGACATGGCGGGTGTTCGCATGGGTGAACGCGTCCTCCATGTTGGCGTCGGCGACCCGCGCGTATTCGCTCTTGTTTCGTCCAAGGTCGGTCTGACGGGCCGCGCATGCGCGACGGTCGATAGCGCCGCAGCTCAGGCGACGCTCGAGAAGGCCGCTGCCAGGCAGGGCGTGCTCGTGGAAATCGCCCTCGTGTCTGGAGGCCGCTGGCCCTATGACTCGTCGTCTTTCGACGTGGCGGTCGTCGACGCCAATGCGCTGCTGCGCTCGTCGGCCACTGACCGGCAAAACAGGCTGGTCAACACCGTTCGCGTGGTCCGCCCGGGAGGGCGTGTGATCGCGATTCGACGCCGGCCGCGGGGCATTGCCGCACGGCTGGGGTTCGAGCCCGCCAGCGGCCCGCCAGGTGCTCAGACGCTGGAACTGGTCCGCGCGCTCGGGCAGGCCGGCTGCCGGCCCGTGCGGGTGCTCGCCGAACGCGAAGGGCTCTCCTTTGTTGAAGGATTCCGGCCAGGCGCCCCCGTGATATAGTTTTCCGTTGTGAAAAAGCCAATTGATATCGCACCAGCTACAGGAAGACTGGGCGTGATGCTCGTCGGCCTTGGCGCCGTCAGCACGACGTTCATCGCTGGGGTCCAGGCCGTCCGCAAGGGGGTTGCGAGACCTATCGGATCCATGACCCAGATGGGGACCATCAGGCTCGGCAAGCGGACCGAGGGCCGGACACCGCTCGTCAAGGATTTCATTCCGCTTGCCGGTCTCGACGACATCGTGTTCGGCGGCTGGGACATCTTTGAAGACAACTGCTACGAGGCCGCAAAGACCGCCGGCGTGCTCGAGGACAAACTGCTCGACAAGATCAGGCCGGAACTCGAGGCCATCCGGCCATGGAAGGCCGTCTTCGACCGCCAGTACGTCAAGAGGCTGGACGGCCCGAACGTCAAGAAGGGCAAGAACAAGCGCGATCTGGCTGAGCAACTGCGCGAGGACATCCGCGCCTTCAAGCAGGCCAACAAGCTCGATCGCCTCGTGATGGTCTGGTGCGGCAGCACCGAGATCTTCATGACCGAGTCGCCGGCGCATCAGTCGATCGAGGCCTTCGAGAAAGCCCTCGAAGCCAACGATCCGACGATTCCCTCATCGATGATTTACGCGTACGCGGCGCTGATGGAAGGCGTGCCGTACGC
>Ga0315273_10009152_pt1 | contig 12537 bp, 8 predicted proteins | sample YL17G02_0_MG_FD_205753 | JGI IMG/M metagenome (GOLD analysis project Ga0315273, IMG submission 205753) | Sediment microbial communities from Yellowstone Lake, YNP, Wyoming, USA - YL17G02_0 | ecosystem: Environmental > Aquatic > Freshwater > Lake > Sediment | place: USA: Wyoming | collected... | reverse complement strand
CACAAGCTTGGCTAATCTGTCGGCTTCGCTCAGCGGTACACCAAGCACCCGACAGACGTCACGAATGACCGCGCGGGCCTTCATTGTCCCGAAGGTTATGATTTGTGCTACGTGGCCGTATTTACGACGGACGTATTCGATGATTTCCGGCCGATGTACCTGGCAGATGTCGATATCGATATCCGGCATCTCATTGCGCTGCGGGTCCATAAATCGCTCGAAAAGCAGGCCGTAACAGATAGGGTCAACATCGCACAATTCGAGGCAATATCCGACAACTGTGCCTACGCCGCTGCCTCTGGCGCCGACGGGGATGTTGTTTTTGTGTGCGTAGTTGCAGAAGTCCCAGACGATGAGAAAATAGCTGGCGAAACCCTTAGACTTGATTACGTCAAGTTCATGCTCTATGCGGCTTTTTATCTGGTCGGTGATTTTGCCGTAGCGCCTCTGCGCCCCTTCATAACATAGTTTGGTGAGAAACTCTTCGGCAGTTGAGCCATCGGGGGGCTTAAAGCGGGGAGCATGGGGGGTTTTCAAATCGATTTCGACGTTACAGCGATTGGCAATAACAAGGGTGTTATCGCAGGCTTTTTCCCAGGCTATTTGGGATTTCGGATTTTGGATTTCTGAATCTTGAAGCTGACGCATCTGCTCAGGGCTTTTCAGAAAAACATCCTTCGGATAAATCATTCTGCCGGGGTCGTCGGCATTTTTGCCGGTGCTTATGCAGCACAGGCAATTGTGGGCCTCGTAATCGTCGGCGTCTAAGAAGTGTACATCGTTGGTTGCGACGATAGGCAGGCCCATCTTCTCAGCCAGGTCGATAAGCCCCTGACGAATGAGAGGCTCATCACCTTCGTGGTTTTGGATTTCGATAAAGAATCTGTCTGGGCCGAATATCTTTGCATAACTTTCTGCACCGGCGATAGCCTGGCCCTGGTCGCCTCTGGCTAATAAGGTGGCAATCTCGCCTTTCAGGCAGGCTGAAGTGGCAATCAGGCCTTCGTTGAGCTCAGCGAGTATTTCCTTATCAATCCTCGGGCGATAATAAAACCCTTCGGTGTAGCCAATACTGGCCAGCTTTAGCAGATTCTTATAGCCGACATTGTTTTCAGCCAAGAGTACCAAATGATACGCAGCATCGCTGATGGAGCTTTTCTGTCTGTCGAACCTGTTGTCCGGCGCGACATACGCTTCGATTCCGATGATTGGCTTGATGTGGGCAGCGGTTGCCTTGGTATAGAATTCGATTGCGCCGAACATATTGCCGTGGTCGGTAACTGCAACGGAATCCATTTGTAGTTTTTTGCAGCGTTTGAGCAATTTGTCGAGGTTGATGGCTCCATCAAGCAGTGAATACTGGCTGTGCAGATGAAGGTGTGTAAATCCTTTGTTTGACATAAGTTAAGTTGTCCTAAGAATATATTATTCCTTTAGGATAATCGATTACATCTCTTTTGGCAAAGAAAAAAATCTTGTCCGACAACAGGGTAGTGTTATAATGTGCACAGACAATTTGTTTTTGCCAGGGGAGCTGTAAGCCGGATGGGAATCCGGCCGAAAGCTGAGAGGCGCGGCAGCTATTAAGTACAGGCTTATGCTTAATAGACGCTGGGTGACCCTATGAACCTGAACAGGTTAGGACCTGCGAAGGGAGGTAAATGTGAATGTGATACACTCCTTTTTTGCAGGAGTGTATTTTTTTTTATCCAAGAAAAGGTTAAATTAGAAAGGTGACCAAAATGAAAGAAGTCGATATTTCCAGGGTAATTATTGAGCAGTACAGCAAGAGGCTATTGGGGCATCTTGAAAATGATGTTGTTATAGTCGGTGCTGGCCCTGCGGGTCTGGCTGCCGGGTACTATCTGGCCAAGGCGGGAGTCAAGACCACTATAATTGAAAAAAAGCTCTCGATAGGCGGAGGAATCTGGGGCGGGGCTGCAGGCTATAATGTTGTTACTTTCGAAGACAAAGATATCTTAGATGAAATAGGTGTAACGACAAAAAGAGACGGTGATTTGTACACAGCAGATGCAATAGAATTTGCTACCGCTCTGGGTTATAAGGCCAAGAAAGCAGGTGTGGAAATTTTTAACCTGACAGAGGTGGAGGATATCGTTCTTAAGAAGGAAACTGTCAAAGGCGTCGTAGTTAATAATACAAGTGTACTAATGGCCGGTCTGCACGTTGACCCATTTTGCATCTGCGCCAAATTCGTGATTGATGCAACCGGTCATCCGGCTGAATTGGTGGCTATGTTGAAGAAGAGAAAGCCGGAACTTTTCCCAAAGGAGCTGCAGGAGTATTTTATGAACGTAGAGGAGTCCGAGGCCGGCGTTGTAGAAAAAACAGGCGAGGTCTATCCGGGGCTCTATGCCGCTGGTATGGCGGTTTGTGATGTTTTCAATCTGCCGAGGATGGGGCCGATTTTTGGCGGGATGTTAAAATCAGGAAAGAAAGTCGCTGAGCTGATAAATGAAAAAATATAACCTTCCAACGCGAGACCAGGCCTTGGAGCTGTTAAAGGAATACCGTGTTCCCCTGCATATTCGAAAACATAGTCTGACCGTCGCCGAATTAGCCGTTTGGCTGGCAGAAAAGTTAAGGGAAAAAGGTATATCAGTTGATATCGATTTAGTGGATAGGGCCTGCCTGCTGCACGATATTGCCAGGGTCTGTGACTTTGTAAGATTGGACCACGGTAGATTTGAGCAGACTGTTACAAAACAAGATAAAATCAGGTGGGAAGAAATGAAGGCAAGATATGAAGGAATTTGTCATGAAGACGCTGCCTATGACCTTTTGAAAGAAAGGTATCCGGTGCTTGCTTTGACTATAAAAAAACACAAATATACCGCTATCCTTGATGGAGAAGAGAAACCAAAAACGTGGGAAGAAAAGTTAGTTTACTATGCTGACAAAAGAGTTATGCACGACAAGGTTGTGTCATTAGAGGAAAGGCTGAAGGAAGGTCACAAAAGAAATACCTACCTATACCAAACCGAAGCCAAACATAAGATTAACCTCTCAAAGATTGATTCACTAATTTACAAGTTAGAGAATGAGATTTTCCAGACCGCCGGACTTGTTAAAAATCAAGAAACGCAATAAACATTCGAAGGTTAGCTTGCTATTCGTTTCCAGGAAGTTCGCTGTGTGGCTCTTAGGCCTGAGATAACAGTAACTATGAGCACGAGTGCGAATATTACAGATGTAAACCAATATCCCCATGCTGCTGTTTGAATGTGAGCGGCTTTTATTATCACGGTACCAATTGCAAAAGACTGCAGGAACATTTTTATCTTTCCGGAAAATGTGGCGGCAAAGTTGATGCCCCTGGCCTCGGCGATATGGCGCAGTATGGTAACATAAACTTCTCTTAAGACAAGGACACCGGCCACCGACCATCGAATCACAGCCATTGTTGTCGGTTCGAAATTGAAAAGCACAGGTTCTTTAATTATCGCAAAGCAGATAAATGCACCACAAACGAGGACCTTGTCGACCAAAGGGTCCATCATCCGGCCAAATTTACTGGTAACATTCAGCTTTCGGGCTACTATACCGTCAAATATGTCCGTAAGGCTGGCAAGGATAAAAATAATAAACGCAACATCAAGAAAAAAAGCCCTGTTTGCTGCGTGCGGTGAGTAAAGAATCATAATCAGAAAGACAACCGTCAGAACGAGCCGACCGAAAGTCAGGATGTTTGGAATAAGTCCCCACATAACAACAAGTTTACTTTTATCTGCGATACTGTTCAATATCAAATTTGCTCAACTATCAAATCGTAATTTTCTACACCGGCGACCTTCGTGTCAACAAATTGGCCTGTCTTAGCTGAACAATTTTTAATAATACAGGCACTGTCGATGTCGGGAGCCTGACCATAAAAACGGCCTCGACCAGCTCGCTTGCCATTGACGGAATCGACTAAACAGGTAATTTTGGTGCCGATTCTGTTTTTGTTTTTGGCAAAGGCGATTTCCTGCTGGGTGAGCATCAATTTTTCGAGGCGCTGTCGTTTTATTTCTTCAGGGAGCTGATTGGGCATACCGGCTGCAGGTGTGCCGGATTCAGCGAAGAAGGTGAAACAGCCGAGGGCATCGAATTCGGCCCATTTGGCAAATTCGATAAGCTCGTCGAATTGCTGGTCGGTTTCACCTGGGAAGCCCACCATCAGGGTTGTTCGCAGGACAATATCCGGCAGCGCTTTACGCAGGTTTTCAATCAGCCGGAAGACTTGCTGCTTGCTGTCAGACCGGCGCATGTTCTTTAGGATTTCATCGTTTATATGCTGGATTGGTATGTCGACGTAGTGGACGATTTTCTCACTTTTGACTATGGTATCAATCAGATGGTCTGTAATTCCTGCCGGATACAGGTACATTAACCTAATCCACGTTAAATCAGGGATTTTTTCAAGTTCTTTTACGAGCAAACTAAGTCCGTTTTTTATCTTCAGGTCACGTCCCCAGCTCGTGGTATCCTGCGCGATTATGTTCAACTCAACAACGCCGGCGGAAGCCAGCTCGGCAGCTTCAGCAAGGACAAGCTGCTGCGGTTTGCTCCTGAATAGACCCCTGATTGCAGGTATTGTACAAAAAGAACAGTGGTGATTGCAGCCCTCGCTAATTCGAAGGTATGCCCAATGGCCGGGTGTGATGAGTAATCTGGCCCTGTCATCCAAAATCTCCAAATGCCTCTTTTTGTCCTTGGAGACTTCCTCACTGATTTTTGGGTATGGGTGGCTCAGATAGGCGGCTTTTTCGTTTGAGTTAATAGTTTTTTTAATCACCCCAGCTATTTTGTCCCGCTGGCCAAGGTCGAGGATGGCGTCGATACCATCCGCCTGGTTAAACAGGTCTGGGCCTAATCTTTCACACAGACAGCCCGCGACAACGACCTTTTTTACGGTGCCCCTCAGTTTGCAGTCCACAGCATCCCTTATTGCCTTTAGAGCCTCATCTCTGGCAGGTGCGATAAAGCCACAGGTATTTATGACAACAACATCAGCATTGTCGGGCTCGGCGGTTATCAGAAAACCGGCTTGCGCAATTTCGGCTAACATCCTCTCACTGTCGACAGTATTCTTCGGACAGCCCAGAGCTATAAAACCAACAGTTACAGGTTTGTATTTTTCTGGCGTCATAATCACAGAGATTAGCACAGAAGACGACTTTAGTCATCAGATTTTGGCAGTGGTGAAAAATTTTAACGAACAGACTTGCAAAAGTGCGATATTAAGGTATAGTTAATTTTTGTCGCATTAAGTGTGGTTTCATAATGTTTAAACGATTCTTCCCACTCATTGGTGGTTCGGTATGCAAATGGGCCCTGCCTATTATATCCTTGGCATGCTTCTGTGGATGTGGAGACTTCTTTGCTCAAAAACCGACCGAAATCCAAACCCAGGTAACTCTAAATGAGCTAAGGCAGATTAAAGAGAATCCTGCCGTAAGAAATCCCCTTCCCGAGTTGTACAGAAGCCCGCCAAAGAGGATTAAGGTAAAAGACGGGGTTAAGCTTTTCTATTTCACCAGGAACCACACAGTTGACAAACTGTCTGCACTTATCACCCAGCAGCTCGGTCTTAAAACCAGCCTAAGCAGTCCTACAAACCAGCTTATTATTCACTGTGCAGACGACCAGGAGGCCAATAAGGCCCTGGAGTTCCTGAATATGGTCGATGTTCCGCCAATACAAGTAAACATCGACTGTTTGATTTTCGAACGATTCGCAGACGTAACTATGGACTGGGAAACTACTCTCAAGATAGAGAACATTTTGGGCGAAAAAATAACACTTGGGGGAAACACACCGACTTTCCCAGGCGCTTCCCTAAGGGAGCCCAAGCGTTCCAATTTCGGTCTGGATTTCGGTTTCTGGAGAAACAAGGAGGGTGTTGGCGGTCCTGAGTTCAGGACTATGGTCGATCTCCTCGTTTCGAGGGGGTATCTTAAAATTCTTATGAATCCGGTATTGGAAACCGTGAACGGACAGAAAGCCACAATCTCCGCTCGAGACTGGGCACCTTACGAGCAAGTAGTCACCCCACCGGGGGTAAACCCTTATTCGATGACAAATTATCAATGGGTTGTAGATTCTTTAGAAGTGACTCCGTATGTTTTTGTAGATGGTTCCATCGGACTTGCTACCACGATAAAACTCGGCTCAAGATCCAAGCCGGAAGGTGTTGTTCAAACCTCTATTATTACCGAGCGCTCCGTAGAAATGACGGATAATAGGATAAAACCCGGGGATAGTTTAATTATCGGTGGGCTTAGAAAAACCACTGAACGTTCGGTCATACGCGGCGTCCCCTTCCTCAAGGACATCCCCGTGTTGGGTATATTGTTCTCAAGTAAGGATTTCGAAGAAACAGGCACAGAAGTTACTTTCATTCTTACTCCAAGCATCTCATCCGGTGGCATTGAGCACGCCAAGATGATAAAACAGACCAGAGAGAAACTGGCTGCTCCGAAATATGATGTCGGATTAGGAGAAGTCCTGTCCGACCCGCTCGGTGTCGGCATTTACACCGAACGTGTTGAGCAGCGGGCTGCCAAAGCCGAGTTTGAGCAGCTCAGGTCTGAGATAGAAAAAGCCGAGGCCCTCGAAGAGGTAAATGTGGTAAAATACAAGCTTCTCAACACCGCCGAGCAAGTCTTGACAGAAAGGGCCAAAGCAGCACAAGCGCAAACTGAAGCTCAGGCGGCTGAAGAGGCGGCCAAAAAGGCCAAGGAAGAGGCTGAAAGGGTACAGGCCGAAGCTCAAAAGACAAAGGCTGATGCCGTAAAGGCCGAGCAGGATGCTGAAAAAGCCAGAGCCGACGCCCAGAAGGCCAAAACTGAGGCCGAAGGGGCCAAGGCTGAGGCTGAAAAGGCCAAAGGGGAGTCTATAAAAGCGGGACAAGAATCCCAAAAGGCTAAAGAGGATGCTGAAAAAGCCAAGGCTGAGGTCGAAGGGGCCAAGGCTGAGGCTGAAAAGGCCAAAGAGGAGTCTATAAAAGCGGGACAAGAATCCCAAAAGGCCAAAGAGGAGGCTGAGAAAGCCAAGGCTGAGACCAACAAGGCCAAGGAAGAGGCCCAAAAAGCAAAGGCCGAGGCCGAAAAGGCCAAGGCTGAGGCTCAAAAAGCCAAAGAAGAAGCTGAAAAGGCAAAGGCTGAAAAGGCCAAAGAAGAAGCAGATAAGGCAGCGGAAAAAGCCGAACCCTAAGCAGAAAAGGCTAAAGATAATACACAGAACAAGTAGCAAAACCAGCTAAACTGAGCCGTTGTGTCTTCAGCAGTCGACTGTGTCATCTCTTCTTCTGATGCTGTCAAAATTCAACTTTTAGTTAAGAGGTAGCTTATGGATAACCTCAATAAAAGTAATCCCGGCGACAAAGACCTCGGCAAACCCGTCTCGAGGATCTCGAGAGAGCCAACTTCCCTTGACGAAGATGTCAATAAGCCAATCCCCTTTGATGATAACAACGAGGTGAAAGCAACACAATTGCCCTCAAGTTCAAGCGGCGGTGGTACGGTGAAAGGTCCGCCTGTCGCAGCGGCCAGCCAGCAGATGAAACCTGTTGTGAAAAAACCGGAGGTGAAGACAGTATCCGCCGACAGAATCACCGGTGTAAAGACCTTTTTAGCAAAATTGCATCTCGGAAGTATCGATTTTATAGACCAGCAAATCAATGAGTGGCTGAAAGGCAACCCCGGCGTTACCATAAAGCACACCAACACAGCAACAGGTATGGTAATAGGCAAAACCACCGAGCCTCATATCATAGTTACGGTCTGGTATTAGAAGGTAACAAACCAGTTATTCAAAAAGCCAGTCAAGACCTTTCTGCTGCTTATCGCCGGCTGCCGAGCCTGAATTTGCGGCTTCTGTCAGATGCCGGCGGAAGTTAGCAAGTTCCTTCTCGTATTCCGGCAGGCACTGTCGCCAGTGGATGTATTGGTTAGGGCCGGTGATAAATGGGATCTGTCTGGAGGTGGTGTGCAGACTGCCGGCGTCAAGATAACTCTTATCGGTCAATTCCACAAGATTTCGGTACTCAGACAGACTATCCTCGAGAAACGGCAGGGCCTTTTTTAAATCCTCAACGTCGTTGCTGTGGCCATAGCGCAGAACGAGCATCGCCGCACGGACCTTTGCAGCGTAGTATTTCGTGAGCGTTTGGATGCAATTCATATCATTGAGGAAACGCCCGAATTCGTCCTGGTTTTTCGTAACGAAAAGTTTGGCTACAGTAGCGGCGGCAACAGCCCTATCAGCAAAGGCAAGTGTTTCTTCAATCACCTGTGGTGGTGTTTCACCTTCGTGAGGTTTATTTTCCCACTCACGCTTTACATATGTTCTAAGTCGCTCGCCCGGCGGCGCTTCCGCTTCCCACAAAAGTTTCCAGGGATAATACCGGTCAGGATTAATAAGCTGCGTCATCAGCATACCAAGGGCTAAATTCTGCCTGCCGCCATCTGTAATTCCGAAACGCCGAAGCAATCTGGGTGCGCATTCGCCTGAAGCCTGGTAGGCTTCGAGAATTTTTGCAGCAGCCTGACGGCTCTCAAATCTTTCGGTTAGTCGGTCAACCCAGTATCGCCACTCACCAGACGGGTCGCGGTTCGGATCCCAGGCGTATCTGGCCCAGGCGGCGAACCATATCCAGTCGCGGTCGATTTGCGATAGTCTCGGCGTGACGTCATCTGCGGTTACAGGCCATTCCCAGTATCGTAGCGGGAACAGGTGAAGCCCCTTGGCCCCCATTTCCTGGCACGATTCCATACCGTCCTTAATAAATACAGGTGAGCCCCAGCGGAAAGGCTCTAAATTGGCCAATAAGTGAACATTGATGACGTGGGCTGAGCCCAGCTTAGAAAGCGATTCGTGAAGGCGTTTGGTTTCGCCTCGCGGTGCGCGTATCGTCAGGGCCTCGCCATTATACTTGTGCATCGTGTAAATATTCTTGTATATCTTCAGGGCCTTTTCCATCACCTTTTCGATAGGAGTGCTGTGTGCCCGCACAATTATTGGCGGTTCCTTGTCCGTATTCAGTTGCAGCATTGCGTCTTTCACACCAGGGATAATAACATCGCACAACCAGTCTGCATCATAGTCATCCTGAAGCGCTTCGCCAAGGCACATCATCAATCCGACGTTAGGATAGCTTCGAACAAACTCCGAGATGCAATAGCGGGTGTATTCGCTTACAAATGGCGTGGGACGGTGGATGGGTATCGGCAGATTGTGAGCCTTTGCCAGTGCGTGCGAGATGTGAATGTTATAGAAGAATTGAATTACCCAGATACCACGCTTGTCAGCTTCCTTCGTCAGCCAGGTGAACATCTCAATATTTTTAGCGAGTGTACTATCATCGAGTTCTTGAGCATCCGGGTATTTTGGAAGCTTCAGCAGAGAAGTAAACGGATGGCCGTTCCACAAATATAGCGTATTCATCCGGTTCTCCACCAGGAAATCAAGATACCTAATCCATTGCTCCTTGTCGTAGAAAAAGGAAAAATTCTCAGGCGTGTAAAGATAATCATACTCAACGTCATCATAAATCTTCTCAGGCTTTTGCATCCCTATACACGGCCCGCGCAGCACGAACGCTGGTGCATCTTCGAAGGCCAGGTCCTGTGGAACAACCTTGGCCGCTTTGATACGGTTCGCTAATTCGATGCAACCGTATAACGTTCCGCTGTCATCTGCGCCGGCTACAGCGGTGATACTTCCAAGACAACTGGCCAGCACAAAGCCTTCTTTGCCAGGCTGGCCATCTTTTAATTTCAGCAAACCGGATTTCACAAGCTCCTGGATAGCAGTGTCTTTTTCGAGGTTGCCAACAACAATTAGTGGCCGCTTAGTTGGTATGTTCGACTGTTTCACAACAATGGCATCCAGACCAACACTCTTTATAGCATCCATGAGTTTATCAACCCCGAAGCTCACCCTTGAAACAGCATTGGCATCAACCACAATCGATGTCTGCCGATAAATTGTTTCAAGCACCCGTTCGCGTTGATTCAGCCATATCTGCATCATCCCATCAAGGGTTTCGCGGTCATGTGTGATGTTCTCTCGCTTTACCGTTTCACTCAGGGCATTTAGAATAGTCTGGGCCTCTTCTTCATTCAACCCATATTCCTTGGGATAGCAAAGCTGTTGAAATTCTATGCACGCGCGTGCCTTCTTCACTCGATATTGTATTTCCTGGTTTGATGCGAGCTGTTCAGCCTGGTCAAATAACGTTCGTGCTCGTGCCATCATCGCCGGTGTTAATTTCACCTCAAGCCTCGCCAGGCAGATATTTTCTCTGACGACGTAGTCGCGTACCATCTCCATATATTCACGGATTGGTTTGCCAGCCGGGCCGTAAACGCCATTTAAAAAATCATCTATCACAACATTTACATCCTGGTAAGGATGCCACAACATCTGTGCAGCGGTATAGGCCCTTAAATCGCACATCTCGCCGCCCGAGCTTGAGCCGTCTCCCTGCCAGAACAAGCCGTCGACGCCGTTTTCCGCATAGTAGCGAGTATCACCTCCGATGGCCCACCAATTCGGATATGGTGTGAGATACTTTCCAAAAACCACCATGTAATCCCATACAAAAAGATGTTTTGCCAGCTTTCTCCACGTGTTTAATTCCTGACGATACACCTCATTAGTCGGGCATGCCGCAACACCGTGAAAACTGCACGCAGGATGCCAATGGCACAGCCGAATGATGACGTTATCGCGAGGCTTGGTCACTTTTGGAGGAGTTTCGCTGTATGCGTAAGAGAGGGTGTCGATGTATTTATCAGGATGCTTCCTGGCGACTTCATCGGCAACAGCATTGACGAATCGAAGGATAGGACCCATCTGAGAGCCTTCCTCCTTCACAATTGCATTACAATTCTCACATCGACACGGCCCCTCGCCATCGTTTTGTGATACTTCGAAGATGGTAATATCAGGATACTGTTCTATCCATTTAAGTACCTGCTCGGTAACAATCTTCAGAACATCGGGGTTGGTAAGACAAAGCTGTTCGTTGGGCACACGTTTGCCCTTGATGAGTGAATAATATTCAGGATGCGTGTCAAAGTAAGTTTTAGGTGGAACTAGGTTGTTGACAAAGGAATGCACGTATGGGAAAATCGTCACATTGCCGCCTGTTGACTGGTCCCCCTGATTATATGTTCCATTTAGACGCAGACGCGCACCGAATTTTTTGTCAGCAGTATCTTTGTACAAAATTTCTCGATACATAAATGGCGGATTATAACTATAGTCAATTGGACTAAGCTGAATCGTTTCCCGCTTGGGGATATATACAATGTCTTTGGTGTACCAGCGACAGCCGAGATATCTTCCAAAAATTCGTATACAGCGTATAATGTCCCTCGTGGCCGACCTCCGGCAAGAATTAGATGCGGACCTTTTGTGCGAATAATCAATTCCTCTTTGCCCATCGTCTTCAAGTCCAAATCAGGCTCGACCTTAGCCAGTGCGCTGCCTGGGCCGACGATAATCATAGGAGAGTCTAATACCACACCGGTCTTACACGGAATGTCACATCCAGTTATTTGCGACAGATGCGTACGCAGTTCTTCTGCTGCGTACCGCTCGGCAGGTGTAGCATTGCTGTCCACAATTATGGTGCAATTACACTTACCTTCCTGCACCAACGCCACTTCCGCAACACCGGCACTTGGTACGACATTTTCAAAACCACAACCAGTGCAAATCATTACTATAAGTGCAATAAAAAACTGATGTACTTTCATAATAAAACCTCCGTGAATGCCTAAATACTTGTTCTGTTTCTCGATCGCCGATCCCGAATAATCTTCGGGGCGTTGCCAAGAGCGCCGGCAATTGCCATATCTCTAAAATCCGCCATCGGGTCGTAGAATTTCTTACTCAAATCAACCGTGTTGACCATCATGCCTGACTGATTACACTTTAGCTGACGCACTATTTTGCCATCAGGCTGGATAAAGCATGATGGATATGGACTATAGTATCCGCTGGCGTTTGACATGCTCACCCAAAAGTAATTTTCCGCAGCCCGGCATTGCATCGTCTGCCGCATAATATGGGTATGTACACTTGGGCCTTTCTGTCTGGCATTGTAAAACGACTGAAATATGCAATTGACCTTCTGCTTATAAAGCTCCCTGTATATCTCCGGGAACCGCAAATCAAAGCATATCAAAAGCGAGCATTTTACGCCGTTGATAGTAAAACAAACAAACCTGTTCCCCGGCGTCATTCGCCGTAATTCACCTTTTGTACAGAACCTTTTGTCGTAGCGGTCGACAATTTCGCCCTGCGGATTTATCAGGTACAAACTGTTATGCGGCTTGCCCGCCATACGTGTGGCGGGCTTATTTGGCTCAGCTTGCCCTCGAATGTTTTTATCGGGGGTCAATGGACGGACGCTCCCTAATACAACCCACAATTTCAATTTGCCAGCCAGTGCCATTATATTGAGGGTCTCTTTTTTGAGTAGTTCCCAGTCATAGCCATCAAAATTTGGAAAATCAAATC
>Ga0315273_10009149_pt1 | contig 12538 bp, 9 predicted proteins | sample YL17G02_0_MG_FD_205753 | JGI IMG/M metagenome (GOLD analysis project Ga0315273, IMG submission 205753) | Sediment microbial communities from Yellowstone Lake, YNP, Wyoming, USA - YL17G02_0 | ecosystem: Environmental > Aquatic > Freshwater > Lake > Sediment | place: USA: Wyoming | collected... | reverse complement strand
CGAGAAGCAGGGTTGGGAACTGTCGCTCATGCGGTACAGCACGGGCGCCGAGCTGCGCATCTTCCTGCCGATGTTCCAGGCGCCGCTGCGCTTCATCTACGGCATCAACATGAAGCCGTTCTCGGACGAGAAACGCTCCGACTTCCAGTTTTCGATCGGAACGACGTTCTAGCCTTCGGCGTTGACACAAGCAAACCCGTTAGCGCCGCCTGGCCCGAAGGCAAGATGGAGTCTGCGTAGGGGGCCAGCTTGCCTGGCCCCTTGGCCTAACCTGGGCGGAGGCAAGCTCCGCCCCTACGCTTCTTCCCTGCTGATATGCTGACCTCGTGAACGACGCCAAGGGTCCGGAGCCGCTCGCGCCTCACCCGACGCTCGCCCCCTACTACGGCCGCGACGAGGACAAGCCGCAGTTCGTCCGGCGTCTCTTCGACCATTCGGCGGGAAGCTACGACCACATCGAGTCGATGATGGCGTTCGGCAGCGGTCGCTGGTACCGCCGCCAGGCGCTCCAGCGGGCGGGGCTGGCGGCCGGCCAGCGAGTGCTCGACGTGGCCACCGGCACCGGACTGGTCGCCCGCGAGGCCGTGACCATCACCGGCGACCCGCGCCTCGTCGTCGGGCTCGACCCGAGCCCGGGGATGCTGGCCGAGGCACGGCGAGCGCTCGGCATTCCGGCGGTGCTCGCCGCCGGCGAGCAGTTGCCGTGGCGCGACGCCAGCTTCGACTTCCTGTCGATGGGGTACGCCCTCCGCCACCTGGTGGACCTCGCCATCACCTTCAAGGAGTTCGCCCGGGCGCTCAAGCCCGGGGGCACGGTGCTGGTGCTCGAGCTGACCAAGCCGAAGGGCAGGCTCCACCTCGCGTTCCTGCGGCTCTACCTGAAGTGGCTGGTCCCGCTGGTGACCCGGCTGACCACGCGCAACCGCGACGCGGCGGTGCTGATGCGCTACTTCTGGGAGACCATCGACGCCTGCGTCCCGCCGGAGAAGATCCTCGCGGCGCTCGCCCAGGCGGGGTTCGCGGACGTGCAACGCACCGTCGTCCTCGGTATGTTCTCCGAGTACACGGGAAAGAAAACCTAAATCCTACGGCGGAGGCGTCCCGCGTTTCTTGGCGGCTCCCGCGGCCAGCCTGCGAAAAGTCCCTGAGTCGTTGGCCTGCTTGGCCAGCGACGCGAGCGTCTGCAAGCTGGCGGTGTCGTCGAGGGTGGCGCCCGAGGGCACACCGAAACGCGCCCGGACGTCGGCGACGTAGAGCTCGCCGGGGCTGCGCGCGAGCTGCCATCCGCCCCGGGTCCTGACCATGATCTCCGGGTGAGTGGAGAGCAGCTCGAGCTCGTCGTCGGCGCGTTCGCCGAGGATCGCGCGGGCGCGGCGCGGCGCGACGGTGCCGTCACGCTGCGCCTCGAGCAGGAGCGTAACCACGTTCGTCACGTCGTGGGCCGGTGGCGGCGCCGGAGCATGTCCGACGACCCATGAGGCCTCGGCGCCGAGCAGGACCGCGAACCAGAACACCAGCAGCGAGACCAGGAAGAACAGCACGATAGCGAGCGAGCCGTAGATCACGTTGAGATCGGCGGCGAGGTTGAGATAGATCTGAAAGCCGAGGTGTACGAGCGCCAGCGTGGAAGTCGCGACGACGGCGCCGGAGGTCGCCGCGCGCCAGGGGACGCGGGTGTGGGGCACCCAGCGGTACAGCGCCGTCAGCGCCACCAGCGCGAACAGCGCCGGCAGCGGGCGGGTGAACGGTGCGACGTGGACGTACCACGAGTGCGAGCTCAGCCAGTAGAGCATCGAGAACTGCGCGGTGATCAGCAACGGCCCCCACACCAGCAGGGCGGCGAACGACGCCAGCCGCCACTGCCAGCGCCGGCTGCTGGGGACCCCCCACACGGTATTCACGACCTCCTCGATCTGGTAGAACGCCTGGAACGTCACCAGGATGGAGATCAGTATCGCGAGCCATCCGAGCGAGGCCGTGCGTTGCGCGAGCGCCGTCAGCGTCGCCTGCACCCGCGCCGGCGAGAACGGCAGCACCGTCGCGATCGCCCGCACCACCAGCTCGGCCCTCTCGGGTTGCACGCGCGAGACGGTGACGAGGGCGACGGTGAGCAGCGGCACGAGCGACAGCAGGGTGGTGTAGGCGAGGGCGGCGGCGCGCAGCAGCAACTGGTCCCGGTGCTGCGCCTGCAGCAGCTTCTCCATGAAGCGGACGAAGCGCGACAGCCGGAGACTCACAGCGGGACGGTCTCCTCGAGCCGCGGCATGTAGCAGTCCCAGCCGAAGCGCGTGGCGTAGCGGTTGGCGAGTGCCTGGCTGGCCTCGTCCTCGCCGTGGGTGACGAACACGAGCCGCGGTGCCCGCTGCGCCTGCGACGCCCAGATCGTCAGCTCGTCGGCGTCGGCATGCGCGGAGAGCGAGCTGATGCTTCGTACCTGCGAGTGCACCGGCACCATCTCGCCGAAGATCTTGACCGCGGGCTCGCCGTTGAGGATGCGCCGCCCGCGCGTGCCCTCGGCCTGGAAGCCGACGAACAGGACGGTGCTGCGCGGGTCCGGCAGGCGCCTGCGCAGGTGGTGCAGGATGCGGCCGCCGGTCGCCATGCCGGACGCCGAGATCACGATCGCGGGTCCGGTGAGCGAGTTGAGGTGCTTCGACTCGTCGACCGTCCGCACCAGCGTCAGTCCCGGCGGCGCGAACGGGTCGATGCCACCCGCGCGCAGGGCGCGGGTCTCGAGATCGTGCTCGCGGATGCACTCCCGGTAGGCGTTCGTCGCCTCCAGCGCCATCGGCGAGTCGAGGAAGACCGGCAGCGGCGCGATGTCTCCGTCCTCCATCATCTCGCGAAGCAGGAAGAGCACCTCCTGCGTGCGGTCGATGGCGAACGCCGGGATGAGCAGAACGCCGCCGCGCCCGCGCGCCTCCTCGACGGCCGCGGCAAGCTGCTCGCCGGGATCGCCGCTGTCGTGGAGGCGGTTGCCGTAGGTCGACTCGACCACCAGGTAGGTCGACCCCGGGTACGGGGTGGGCGGCTGCAGCACGGGCACCGCGTAGCGCCCCACATCGCCGGAGAAGTAGATCGTCGTGTGCTCGTCGCCCGCGACCTTGATGCGCAGCTCGATGGCGGCCGCGCCGAGAATGTGACCCTGCCGGTGATAGGTGAGCTGGATGCCCGGCGCCAGCGTGAACGGCGTCTCGAAGGCAAGAGGCTTCAACGTTCGCAGCGCTTGCTTGGCGTCTTCCACCGTGAACAGCGGCAGCGCCGGCTTGTGGCGACTCGACCCCACCTTGTTGGCGAAGCGGGCTTCTTCTTCCTGGAGGTGGGCTGCGTCGGTGAGCATCGGCGGCAGCAAGCGCTTGGTCGGGGTGGTCACGAACGTAGGCCCCGCGAATCCGTCGTGCACCAGACGCGGCAGGTAGCCGCTGTGGTCGATGTGGGCGTGTGTGAGGACGACGGCGGAGAGCTCCCGCGAATCGAGCGGGAACGGCGCCCAATTGCGCAGTCTCAGCTCCTTGGGGCCCTGAAACAGGCCGGCGTCGATCAGGAACCGCTGGTCGTGCGCCTCGACGAGATAGCGCGATCCGGTGACGGTACCGACGGCGCCTAGGAACGTCAGTCTCACCATGCGGCGAACCTTACCATGACGATCACCGCCGATTCGGCAACGCGCCTCCTTGACAAAGCGATTGGCACGGCTGACTCTGATCACAGGGTTTTTTCAGGATGCCGAGGACAACGTATTTGTCGCGATTCTTCATTGTGTGCGACTCTGGAAGGAAGCAAACGGGTACATTTGGAAGTGCCACACGGTACCGGACCCGGGCGGGTGCAAGTCACGCGAGAAAGAGGAGGACGATGAAAGCTCCAGCGGCAGCCTGGCTGGCACTCGTGGGGGGAGGTTTGCTTTTCGCAGTGGTGTCCGCCGACGTGGTGTATGACCGTCGCGCCGCGGGACTCCCGGGCGGTCAATCGCCTCTTGAATCGGCGCCGGCGGGCTCGCTCCCGAATACGGTGAGACTCCGCGGTCTGCCCCTCGTGTTCGAGGAAAACGTCGGTCAGGCCAACGCATCAGTGCGTTTTCTCGCCCGGGCTGCTGGCGTCACCCTGCAGGTCACTCGTGACGGCGAGCTTGTTGCTCTGTTTCCGCCTCCCGCGGGGCACCGCCCGGGACTTCGTGAAGGCGGTCGGGGAGAAGCGCCCGCCCGCGTCGTGGCGCTGAGGGCCGAGCTTGTGGGGGGCCAGCGTCCCGCACGGGTCGCTGGCGAACGCCCTCTCGCCGCGCGGGTGAACTACTTGAAGGGCAGGAAGCCCGATCGCTGGTTCACCGGCATTCGCAGCTTCGGGAGCGTCCGTTGCGAAGAGGTCTACCCCGGCACTGACCTCGTTGTCTACGGGACCTCACGTGGGTTGGAGTTCGACTTCAACCTCGCTCCCGGCGCCGATCCGCGCCTGATTGAACTTCGCTTTGCGGCTCTTGACGGCACGAAGCTGGCGCCGCAACTCACGCCAGATGGAGGCCTTTCAATGCAGATCGCAGGCGTGACGCTTGATGTTGGGGCGCCGGAGGTCTATCAGGAGATCGGTGGAATCCGACTGCCCATAGCAGGACGGTTGCAGCTCCGGGATGGTGGTCGTCTCAGCTTCATGGTCGGCGCGTACGAACGGGGAGCACCACTCGTGATCGATCCAATTCTCCAGTACTCCTCACGCCTTGGTGGCAGTGGCACCGACTCCGCTTATGGAATCACGCTCGATACCCAGGGCAGCCCTTACCTCGTCGGCAGCACGGCCTCGGCAGATTTCCCTGTCACCTCCGGCTCCTTTTCCGGGTCGCTCTCCGGCTTTACCGACGCTTTCGTGGCCAAGTTAACCCCTGACGGTCAGCATCTCGCGTACCTGACCTTCATCGGGGGCAGTCACTTCGACGATGGATACGGCATCGCGGTGGATAGCACCGGCAGCGCGGTGATCACCGGCGTCACTTCCTCCAGCGATTTCCCGACGACGCCGGGCGCTTTCCAGACGGTGACGCGGGGGAATGTGGACGGTTTCGTCACGCGCCTCACCCCGCAGGGCGACGGCCTCGTTTACTCAACCCTCCTCGGCAGCAGTGGCGAGGACTGGCTGATGTCAATCGCTCTCGACCAATCCGGTTCCGCCTACGTCGGGGGCCACACGCACGGCACCAACTTCCCGTCGACACCAGAAGCGTATCGCACGTCCACCAATGGCCTAGATGCGACGGTCACCAAGCTCGCCCCCGACGGCCGCACCCTGGTCTACTCCACTTTCCTCGGCGGGGGCAACAGATTCGTCTATGGTGTCGCGGTCGATCAGCAGGGCAGCGCATACGTCACTGGGTGGGTCGGAACAGCCGCGAATGCCAGAGGGCTCGTCACCAAGCTCGCCCCCGACGGGAAGAGCCTGACGTACTCGAAGGTATTCCCCGGATCAACCACCGGCGGGAGCATCGCAGTCGACGAAGCCGGCAGCGCCTACGTGCTGTTTACCACGATAGGGTCTGGCTTTACGACCACGGCTGGCGCTTTCGCGACGAGGCCGTCTGGTGGTGGCGACGTGGCAGTCGCAAAGCTCGACCCAACCGGGAGCGCACTGATCTATGCGACCTTCCTCGGTGGGAGCGGCGGCGAGTGGGACCTTGGGAACGATGGCCACTTCAAGGGCCAGCTCGGCCTGGCTGTGGGCCCACACGGGGAGGCCTGGGTCGTCGGTTCGACCACTTCGGCCGACTTCCCCACTACCCAGGATGCCTGGAGCCGGTCGATGGCCGGCGGTCGTCTGGACTGCTTCATCGCCAAGCTGAGCCCCACGGGCACTGCCCTGCAATACGGCACGTACCTCGGCGGTGGCGGCATCGACGCGCCTGAAAGCGTGGCCATCGACCAGGCAGGGGACGCGTGGGTCGTCGGTCAGACCTCTTCGAACGACTTTCCGGCCACGCCGGGGGCGCCGAGCTTCGGGACGAAAGGTGGCTTGGGCGACGTGTTCGTCGTCCGGGTTGGCGAGGCGGCGTGTACCAGCAGCGTGCCTGCACAGGGCCTGCCCGGCGAAGCCGTGACCTTCGCAGGGCCATCAACGCTGGCCGACGGATCCCCCGTATTGACGTACGACTGGGAGTTTGGCGACGGCAGCCCGCACTCGAACCAGCAAAGCCCCACGCACGCGTACGCGAGTTCTGGCGTGTACACCTGGGTGCTCGTCAGCACCTCGGCCACAGGCACGTGCAATGCCAAGGGAACGATCGAGCTGAAACCCGCCGGGCGCTCGGTCCGGCACCGTCTCCGGCGCGGCTAGCGGCAATCCTGTTCACTGCGAGGGAATCCGGATCGTGAAGAAGGAGATGGCCGGGACCCCTGCCTCTACCCTGCCTCTACCCTGTTGCCGCGCGCGGGACGATGTCGTAGACTTGTTGAGATCACTGCATCATCTGGGAGGAAGCCATGCCGGAAGAGAAGAAGAGCAGCAAGGTCGAGGAGAAGATCGACAAGCTCGAGGGAGCTGTGCACGACGTGCTCGAAGGGACCAAGGAGTCGATCGCGCGCGCCGAGGGCTCGATGGAGAAGGCCAGGGAAGCGCTTGGAGAAGGCTACGGCGCGGTGCGTACCCGCACGGCCGAGGGGTACGAGAAGGCCAAGGGCTACCTGGCCGAGGCGCGGGCCGCCCTCGAGGTGGCGCGCGAGAAGATGGGGGAGCTCTACGGCCGGTCGCGTGAGATCGCCGAGGAGGCGTACGCGAAGGCCAAGGTGCAGTTCGAGAAGCTCTCCGCCGAGCTGAAGAAGGCCTACGCCAAGATCAAGGCCAAGGTGCAGGAGGTCGACATGCGCGAGGTGCGCGACGACGTGGTGGACTACGTCAAGCGCAACCCCGGCAAGTCGGTGCTTATCGCTTTTGGCGTGGGTTTCGCGATCGGATACGTAGTGCGCCGGAGGGAGCCGTAAAGCATGGATGAGAACAAGCGCGACGAATTCGACGAGGCTACCCAGGACGAGACGTTCGAGCTCGACGACCTCGACGAGGCCGACGAGGCGCCGCATCCGCGTCTGAATGCGGATTTTCTCCTCGACAAGGTGATCCCCGACGAGATCGACTGGCGCGACCTGGTGCGCCGGCACCCGTTCGTGACGGTCGGTGCGGCCGCCACGGTCGGCTTTCTCCTCGGCAGGGCAAGAGGGTCGGCCATCGTCGCCGGTCTCTCGGCCGGTCTCACGACCGCGGTGATGCGCCAGCTCTCGGACGTTTTCGAAGGGGAAGTTTTCGAGTTCTAGATGGGTTATGCGTGAGGTGACCCAGAACAACCCGACTTTCTGCCCGCGTTTGTGGAGAAGGGCTCGCGGATCCGGCGAGGCTCTGCCCGCCGGGCCCGGATGCTTGCCGAGGCGGTGCTGAGGTGACGGTTCCGACCGAGATTGGCCGCTACAAGGTCGTCGGAGAGCTGGGTCGTGGCGCCATGGGTGTCGTGTACCGCGGCGTTGACCCGGCGCTCGACCGGCACGTCGCGATCAAGGTGATCTCCTCGCAGCAATCCGCCGGCGCGCTCAACTCGCAGGAGCTGGAGAGCCGCTTCCTGCGCGAGGCCAAGATCGCCGCGCGCATCAACCACCCCGGGATCGTCACGGTGTTCGACGCGGGCCGCTCCGGCGACTCGCTGTACCTGGTGATGGAGCTGATCGAGGGAGAGTCGCTCGCGCAGCGGCTGGCGCGCAAGGAGTACCCGACCGTCCCCGAGTCGTTCATGATGGTGGCGCAGTGCGGCGAGGCGCTCGCGGCGGCGCACGCTCTCGGTGTCGTACACCGCGACATCAAGCCCGCCAACATCATGCTGACCAAGGACGGCCGCGTGAAGGTGGCCGACTTTGGAGTCGCCAAGGCGATTGGCGAGGGCACCGACCTGACGCGCACGGGCACGGTCGTCGGCAGCCCGGCATACATGGCGCCCGAGCAGGTCCGCGGCCTGTCGCCCGATGGCAGGGCCGACCTGTTCTCGCTCGGCGTTGTCCTCTACGAGCTGCTGCTCCACCGCAAGCCGTTCCCGGCCGATACGATCACCAGCCTGATCTACCAGATCCTCCACGAGGACCCGCTCGTCGACACCGACGCCGCGCGCTCACTCGGCGAGCGGACGTCCAACTTCCTCAGGCTGTGCCTCGCCAAGGACCCCCACGACCGCGTCCCCGACGGCAACGCCTTTGCGGCGGAGGCGCGCGCTCTCGCGGTGCAGTCGGCCAGCTCGGCCGCCGAGATGACGAGCGCGACCAAGCTGATCACCGCGGCGTCGCCGGCCAAGGCCACGACCGCCACGGCGGCCACCAGCAACGCCGCCACGGTCGCGGTGGAGGCGCGCCGCTTCCCCGTGATTCCGGTCCTGGTTGGCGCCGTACTGTTGCTCGCCGTCGTGATCACCGCGCTGCTGCTCCGGCAGCGCGCGCCGGCGGGCGGCGTCACCGTCGCCGCCGCCACGCCCGCCGCGGGTCAGCCGGTCAATCAGGCGGCGGTGGAGCCGACCGCTGGGCCCGAGCTGGCGCGGCCGGCGCAGACCGATCGCGACGAGTACCCGCTGCACGTGAACCAGCAGTCGCAGGTGGCGCCGGCCCCGGTGGAGACCGCCGAGCCGCACACCTCGCGCTGGCGGCCGATCCGGCAGCCGACCGCGCCGGCCGCGCCGATAGCGCGACCGGTCGTCGTGGCGCCGGCACCCCCGCCGCCGACGCCGCCGGTACAACAGGTGTTCGAGTGCCGTGAAGGCGCCAAATTCAACGTCTCGCCGCAGAAGGCCCAGGTGATCGTCAACGGCCGGCTGATCGGCATCGCCGACGATTGGGACGGCGCCATGTTCGGGAAGATGGGGAAGACGTACATGTTCCCCGGGCCGGGCGTCTACTACGTCAAGCTCACCCATCCCGAGCGCAAGACGGCCTGGGTGAAGATCATCGTCTCGGCGAACGCGAAGCGGCGCATCGCCGACATCGACACCCGCCTGCAGAAGCTCGAGAAGTAGCGCCGGAGCTCAGCTCTTGCGGCGGAGCCGGTCCAGCGCCTTCTTGACCGGGGTCGGAACCAGCCCGGAGACGTCACCGCCGACCGTCCAGATCTCCTTGATGACGCGCGAGGACAGGTAGGTGAACTCCACGTTCGGCGTGAGGAACACCGTCTCCGCCGCGTCCCACAGTCGCCGGTTCATCAGGGCGAGCTGAAACTCGTATTCGAAGTCGGAGACCGCGCGCATGCCGCGCAGCAGCACGCGCGCCCCGCTCTCGCGCATGAAGTCCACGAGCAGACCGGAGAACGACGTCACCTCGATTCCCGGGCTGCCCTTGAGGCTGGCGCGGATGAGGCTGACGCGCTCGTCCGTGGGCATCAGCGGGTGCTTGTCGGGGTTGGACAGCACCGCGACGATCACCCGCGGGAAGAGCGTGCGGGCGCGGCGCACGATGTCGATGTGACCCAGGTGGAGGGGGTCGAAGCTGCCCGGGTAGACGGCGGTGATCGGGGGCTCGGTCACGGCAGCTCCTCCAGCGCGACGATGGCGCGGTTGTGGTGGTCGTCGACAGCGCGGACGGAAAGCAGGTGGGCGCCGCGTTCGGCGGGGATGCGGATGGTCTCGCGGCGGCCGTCGACCGCACCGTCCTCCGGCACGACCTGCTGCCAGGCGTCGGCGTCGCGGCTCCACTCGACGATGGTCAGCGGCGACATCGCGTCCTCGATGGTGACCACCCAGGCGCCGCCTTCCCGTCTCGCGACGATATGCGGCGGCGAGTTGTCGACGACCACCCAGCTCGACAGCGTGCTCGCGGTGCTCGGCTCGCCGGGGTTGGCGACGGCGTCGCTGGCAGTCAGCCGGAAGCGATAGAGGCCGTCGGGGAGTGCCTGGGTGTCGAGGGCGAGACTGACGCTCTCGAGGTCGGTGCGCACGGGGAGCCAGCGATCGCCGCCGCGCTGCTGCACGTCGAGCGTGAAGCGGAGCGGATCGCCGTTGGCGTCCTCGACCTTCCACGACAGCGTCTGGTAGCCGACCCGGTAATACCGCTTGCCAAGCCGACCCTCGGCGTCCTTGGCGTCGTCATCGAGTGTCGTGAAGATCCCCGACAGGTCGGGGTGGCGCACGTCGACGATGCGCTCCGAGGAGGGCGGCGACTTGAGGAACACCTCGCCGGGGTCGTGCACGGTGAGGTCCTTGATCTCCGGCGGGAGGTTGACCTGCCGGTAGGACACCGTGACGCCGTTCACCCGCGCGCCGTCGCCGGGACCCGGCGCCAGCTCGAGCTTCCACTGCAGGTAGCGGGCGAGCGGCGCCGCCACGGCGCCCTCGCCGCACGGCCGCGCCGCTGTCCAGGCGCTCCAGGAGTCGTCGGGCTGTGCCGTCGCGCCCGAGCGGAAGCGGATGCTGCATCGGCTTTCGGCCGGCAGCTCGGCCTGCACGCTGGCCTCTCCCCAGCGCGCCGGCTGGGCGGCGTCGAGCGGCGGCGAGGTGAACGTCCCGTGCGCCGGGCCCGAGCGCCGCAGGAGGCGCACCGGGCCCTGCACCAGGGCGCAGTGTCCGCCCTCGGCGAGGCGGACAACCTGTGCCGCATCCACGGTGTCGAGCTGGGCGGCGGCGCCGTCGACGAGCTGCCAGAGCTCGCCCTCGAGGCCGGTGCCGATGACGAGGGCGCCATCGCCCCACGCCAGGGCGCCGGCAATCTGCTTGGCGAAGCGATGCACGGTCGTCGCGGCGCCGACCGGGAGGATGCGCAGGATCTCGGAGGTTGCCGTTCCCTTCTCGGTGGACGGCAGCGCCGCGCTCTGATCGCCCGCAACCACGGTCACCGTCGGGCCTCCCTCGCCCTCGTCCTTGCTCGGCCTGCCGAGGGTGGGATCGCCGGTGAGCGCCGCGGCGTAGACGACTCCGTCCGGCGCAACGGCAAGCGCCGCGATCTCGGTGAACGCCGAGTCGTAGAGCACGCCGGGCGGGCCGTCGCCGTTCCAGCGCAGCACGCGCCCCTTGCCGGAGGTACCGATGATCAGCGTGTCGTTCACCACCGCGAGGCAGCGGGCGTGGCGGTCCTGCACCTCCGCGGCAAGCTCCAGCCCTTTGGTCCCGAGGCGCAGCAGGCGGCCCGGATTGCCGGCGGCGGCGACGAGCGCCCCGCGGAACCAGGCGAGGTCCCAGAGGCTGCCCTCGGCGAGCTTGGACACCTCGACGAGCTTCGCAGCGCCGGGCGCGAGGCGATAGAGCGCGGCGGGGACGGCCGTGGTCGCCCACAGCGACCCGCCCGGGTCGAGCAGCAGCGCGGTGATCTGATCGGCGGCGAGCTCGCCGATCAGCTCCTTCTTGCCGTCGCGCACCCGGTACACACGGGCGGGACTCCCGGTTCCGACGTACACAGTGCCGTCCCCGCCGGCGGCAAGGGCGAGCCCGAGCGGCTCGTCGAAGGACGCCACCGCGGTGAGCGGTGAGAGCGGCCGCAGGGTGCCGTCGGCGCCGACGGCAATGCCGTTGGCGGTGGCGTCGGCCAGGGTACGCGGGGTGTCGAGCACGAAGCGGCGAGTCTGGCCCGCCGGGGCGTTCGCCGTGGCCGCCATCGCGGTGACGGCGGCAAGCAGGAGAGCCGGCGCCCGGCGGGCACGCTGCGAGCTGTCGCCGGCCGAGCCAGCGAGGTCGTCACGGGTCATTGCGCCTCCAGCGGCTGCGGCAGCACCGTCAGCGGTATGCGGAAAGCCCCAACGAGCGGGTACGGAGCCTGCCACCGCGTCGTGTCGATCGTTGCGGTGGACAGTCGCTTCACACCCCTGACGCCGAGGCCGGAGGTCAGGGTCGCGCTCCACGAGGGCGGCAGGGCGGGCTGCGAGACGCCGGGCCGCGCGAGACCCGGGTCCTTGGCCTCCAGCGCCGCCACCAGCGTCGAGGCGCTCTCCAGCATGCGGAGCTGGTCCACCTCGTCGCGGAACGACGCGGGTACGAGTCCCTCGGCGTGCAGGCGGTACTCGCTCCAGGCGGCGCCGTCTGCGACGACGAGATCGACCTTGCCGGCGGGCTGATCGCGCGGCACCGTGAGAGAGAGCCGGTGCCGCTCCGGTTGCCCGCGGTCGGGCTGCAGAAGCACCGTGACGGCGACCGTCTCGCCCGGGCGCACCGTCGTGCGATCGGGGATCGCCTCGCCCAGGGTCGCGCCGATCGCGCTCTCGCGGCGCTCGAGCTCGGCGCGCAGCGCGGTGATCTCGGGGTGCGGGAAGGAGGAGCTCTCGAGATAGGCGACGGCGGCCCCGACGAACGTGGCGACCCTCGCCAGCGCGTCGACGCCCCGCGTGGACTGCTCGACGGCGACCGAGGCGCCGTCGGCCAGCTCAACCGCAAGCCGCAACCGCACCGTCGCCTCGCCGTTGCTGGCGCCGCGCGCGGTCAGGCAGGCATTGATCAGGAAGGTGGCGAGCAGCGGCTCGAGCATCGGTACCCGGGCGAGGTGGAAGCTCCACGTCGCGTCGCCGGTGGCGTCCTTCACGGTGACCACGACCGGCAGACCCTCCGGAGACGGGCCGACCT
>Ga0315273_10009147_pt1 | contig 12539 bp, 8 predicted proteins | sample YL17G02_0_MG_FD_205753 | JGI IMG/M metagenome (GOLD analysis project Ga0315273, IMG submission 205753) | Sediment microbial communities from Yellowstone Lake, YNP, Wyoming, USA - YL17G02_0 | ecosystem: Environmental > Aquatic > Freshwater > Lake > Sediment | place: USA: Wyoming | collected... | reverse complement strand
TTCATGTATCCCACACAGCCCCACCCAGAGCACGCTCGCTTCCAATACACTCACTTGAGGTCGGCGGCCACCGCGATGGAGCCCCGCCCCTGAGGCACGGGCGCCATGCGGCGGGCGGCGGCGCTGCCGTCGCGGGTGCTGTGCTTCTGCTGCTGCTGGGGAGGCGAAGCGCGCCGGCCGACGGCGACACCTGACCGGGCCAGATGGAGGGCGGTCATGCGCAAGGAGTGCGTGTGTGCGTGGTCGTGTGCGTGGGTGGTGGTGTGTGCCGGGCGCGAAAAGAGAAGAAGTGAAGAGAAACTGCACTGCCAGACGAGAGGGGGCGCCCTATTGCGTCACGCCCCCCCCCACACACACACACGCAGTGCCTCTCCCCGTCGACGCGCGCCCGTCCAGCAGGTAGGGGCGGCCAATCGCACCCTTCTCTGCACCTTGAAGCGGCCCCCACCCCAAAATAGAGAAAAGGATGTCCCCCCCTTCACCCGACCCCTCCCCGCTCGCCGCCCGCCTGCGGTCGGCCTCCCACGCCGCCCTCGGTCGCCACGCCTACGGGGCCGCCACCTTTTTCGCGGAACAGCTGGCGGCGCTGCCCGGTAAGTAGAGCGTGGAGGGGGTGGGCGAGGAGAGGGCGCTGCAGGGGGCGCGTTTTGGAGAACAAAGACAAGATGCGCACCATCGGCCGCGGCGCGCCAACCCTTCTCGCTCCTCGTTCCATCCGCACAGGGGCGACCGCGGCCGACGCCTGCCTCCTCGCCCACGCCCACATCCTGGGCGGCGCCCCTCGCCGCGCCTTGGCCGCCCTGGCCCCCGCGGGCGGCCCGGCCTCCCCCGACCCGGCCGTCGTCCACCTGGCCGCCCGCGCCCTGGCCGGGGCGGGCGAGTGGGAGGGCGTCCTGGACTGCCTGGGCGGCCCTTCCGGTGGCGGGGGCGGCCAGGCGCCGCCCACCCTGGCCCCTCTCCCGCCCGGCGCGGCCCCGGACCTGGTCGCCGATGCCTGGACTCTGCGGGGCACCGCTCACGCCGCCCTGGACGACCGGGCGGCCGCGGGCGGGGCGTTCAAGGCCGCCCTAGCGGCCGACCCGGCCGCGGTCAGCGCTTTCCACGCCCTCATTGACGGGCACCTCCTGCCGCCCGGGGAGGAGGCGGCCCTGGTGGCGGGCCTGGCGTACGCGCCGGGCGATGAGTGGCTGCAGGTGCGTGGTGAGCGAGAGAGGGGAGGCAGGGGATGGGGCCAAAGCATATGCCGGGGCTGAGAGGGCAGGCCTCGATACCCTTTTTTTTTTTTTTTTTTTTTTGTACCATTTCCCCACCTCACTCTCACGCTCGCTCATGCACGTGCACAGCTCCTCTACGTCGCCTCCGCCTCCAAGGATGGCGACCCCGGGCCGGCGGAGGCCGCCCTGGCCGTGCTGGAAGCCGCCCCGCCCGGCGAGGACGAGCCGTCCACCGCCCTGGCCTCCGCCACGGGGGCCGCCCTGGCCGTCGCGGCCCGGGCGGCCGCCACCTGGGCGCGCGCGCCGCCGCTGGAGGGGGCAGCGGCCGCGCCCACGGCCGGGGGGCCGCCCCTACCCTTGCCCGCCGCGGGCATGGCGCCGCCTGCTGCTGCCGGCCATGGCGACGTGCTCATGGCACCTGCCTCCCCACCGCCCGGCCCGGCCGGCGCGTCCACCCTGCTGGCGACGCCCCGCACCACCCGCCGCGCGGCCGCCGCGGCTGCGGCCGAGGCGGCCGCGGCAGCGGCGACTGCCCCACCTCCGCCCCTGACCCCGCCCGCCGCGGGCTTCGGCCTCGCCACCTCCGTGGACGTCGCCGCCGCGCGCGCGTCCTGCCTGCTCGCCCGGGGCGATGCCGCGGCCGCGCACGCCGCCTCGTCGGCCGCCCTGGCCCGGGACCCGGCCGCGCCAGCCGCCCTGCTCCTGCCCCACCTGGCCGCGTGCGTGGCCCTCTCCCGGAAAGCCGACCTCTTCCTCCTGGCCCACCGCCTCATCGGCGCCGACCCGGGCGACGGCCTGGCCTGGCACGCCGCGGGCTGTTACTACACCGTCGCGGGCGCCCCCGCCGCCGCCCGCCGCCACTTCGGGCGGGCGGTCAGCCTGGCGCCCGGCCTCGCGCCCGCCTGGGTCGCGCTCGGCCACGCGGCGGCCGCCCTGGACGAGTCGGACGCCGCCCTGGCGGCCTACCGGTCCGCCGCCCGCCTATTCCCGGGCTGTGCGGCCCCGCTGGTCGGCATGGCCTGCGAGCACGCCCGGACGGGGGCGGCCCGCCTGGCGGAGGCGGTGCTAGGCCAAGCGCACGCGACCGCGCCGGGCGACCCGGCGCCCTGCCACGAGCTGGCCGCCCTCTGCCTGCGCCCGGGCGCGGCCGAGGAGGAGGAGGCGGCGGCGGCGGCGGCGGCCCTGGAGGGCGGGGCCGCCCCCGCCCCGCCCGCCGTCTCCCGGTCCGCCCGGGCGGCCGCGGCGGAGGCGTGGGCGCGGGCTGCCCTGGCCCGCGCGCCCCGCCCCCTGCCCCGGGCCTGGGCGCCGTCCCTCGTCCTCCTCGGCCACGCCCTCCGCCGCCAGCGCCGCCTGGGCGAGGCGGCCGCCGTGTACGAGCGCGCGGCGGCGCTGGACCCGGCTGACCCGGTCGCCCCGGCCTCCCTGGGCCTGGCCCGCCACGCGGCGGGCGACACAGCCGCCGCGGCGGGCGCGTACCACACCGCCCTCGGCCTCGCGCCGGGGGACGGCATGGTGGCGGGCCTGCTGGCGGACGCGCTGCGGGCGGAGGCGGGCCGCTCGGTGGACTGGATTGGGGGGGGGGGGGAGGGGGGGGCGGGGCGGGTTGCGGTTGTGGGGGGGCGGTAGCGGCGGACATCATGAGCCCGGGGCTGGCGTGAGAGAAGCAACCAAAGAAACAAAAAAGGGGAAAATAGGTTTTATCAGCTCCCCCTTTCCCCCATAACCCCCCCCCCCACGCACGCGCACACGCACGCCCCACAACCGAAACACAAACACAACCCCTCACACTCTCACCCCTCTCACCCCTCGCCTTTCTCCCTCTCACGGCGCCAGCGCGTCCGCCACCAGCTGGGCCTGCTCCCGGGCGTGCACCTCCGCGAAGCCCGTCGCGGTCGCCGCGGACGGGCCCCGCCCCGCGTACGGGATCTGGTGGGGCACGCTCCGCTCCTCCGCCTGCATGCACGTCTTCAGCCGGGGCGCGACGTGCGTGTAGGCGCCCTGGTTCATGGGCTCCTCCTGGACCCACATCACCTCCGCGTCCGGGTACCGCCGCAGCTCGCGCATGACCAGGTCAAAGGGGAAGGGGACCAACTGCTCCAGGCGCACGATGGCCACACCGCCCGCCCCGTCCGCGCCCAGCCCCGCCTTGTCCCGGGCCGCCGCCAGCTCGTAGTACACCTTGCCCGAGCACAGGACCAGGCGGCGCACCCCCGGCACGGGCGGCGGGTGCGGGGACCGGTCGGCCGCGGAGGCGTCCATGATCAAGCGCTTGAAGCGGACGCCCTGGATGTGGGGGTCGTCGGTCGCGTCGTCAAACTCGCTCAGATCGGACCGGGCGGCCGGGTGGCGCAGCAGGTTCTTGGGCGCCATCACCACCAGGGGCTTGCGGAACTGGCGGTGCAGCTGGCGGCGCAGGAGGTGGAAGTAGTTGGCGGGCGTCGTCACGTTGGCGACCTGCCAGTTGGCGGACTGGATCTGGGCGCCCAGGTGGCCGCCGACAGCCCACTGGCTCGCGTCCACGGCCGGCAGCACGTACGGGTTCTCATCGCTCATCTGGAGGAAGCGCTCCAGGCGGGCGGACGAGTGTTCCGGGCCCTGGCCGTCGTAGCCGTGGGGGAGCAGCACGGTCAGCCCGTTCTGGCGCAGCCACTTGGCCTCGCCGGACGACATGAACTGGTCGAAAATGACTTGGGCGCCATTCGCGAAATCGCCAAACTGGGCCTCCCAGAGGACGAGCGCGTTAGGGTTCTCCAGCGCGTACCCCAGCTCGAAGCCCAGCACCCCGAACTCGGACAGCGAGGAATTGGACACCGTGAACTGGCCCGGCGCCTGCCCCGCGTACACGTGCGCGAGCGGGGTGTAGCGCGCGCCCGTCTCCTGGTCGTGCAGGACGGCGTGGCGGTGGCTGAACGTCCCCCGCTCCACGTCCTGCCCGGACAGGCGCACGTGGTTGCCCTCCGCGAGCAGGGTGCCAAAGGCGAGGGCCTCCCCCAGCGCCCAGTCCACGCCGGCGCCGGACTCGACCGCCGCCGCCCGGGCCTCGTACACCTTGGCGATCTGGCGGTGCGGGTGGAGCCAGGGCGGGAGCGTGGAGACCGCCTTCCCGACCTCCCGCAGCACGGCCCCGGGCACGCCCGTGTCCCGGATGCGGGACAGCTGGTTGGGCCCGTGGAAGCCGGCCCAGTAGGAGGACAGCCAGTCCTTGGCGGCGGGCTGGTAGTCCCGGGCGTGCTCAAACTCGTCGGCCATGTGGGCCGCGACCTTGTTGGAGATGGCCTTGACCTCCTCCTTGCTCACCACGCCCTCGCCCAGCAGGCGGTCCTGGTACAGGCGGTACGGGTCCGTGTGCGCCTTGATCTTCTTGTACATAAGGGGCTGGGTGAACATGGGCTCGTCGATCTCGTTGTGGCCGTGGCGGCGGTAGCAGACGATGTCCACGACGACGTCCGACTTCCAGGCCGCCCGCCACTCGGCCGCCAGCTCGCACACGCGCACGACCGCCTCGACGTCGTCGCCGTTGACGTGGAAGATGGGGGCGTTGAGGGCTTTGGCCACGTCCGTGCAGTAAGGGGAGGACCGGGAGAAGCGGGGGTCGGTGGTGAAGGCGACCTGGTTGTTGACGATGATGTGGATCGTCCCGCCCGTCGCGTAGTCGGGCAGGCCGCTCATGTCCAGGGTCTCATACACCACGCCCTGCCCAGCAAAGGAGCCGTCGCCGTGGAGGAGGACGCCCATGGTGCGGGCCCCGTCGGCGTCGCCGTCATAAAACTGTTTGGCCCGGACCTTGCCCAGGAGGACCGGGTCGACGGCCTCCAGGTGGGAGGGGTTGGCGAGCAGGGACAGGTGGACGCGGCGCCCACACACGGTGGGCCGGTCGTACGACGTGCCCAGGTGGTACTTGACGTCGCCCGTGCCCGAGTAGCCGTCCCCCTCCCCCGGGCGGACGCCCGTGAACTCGGAGAAAATCTGGGCCATCGGCTTGCGGACGACGTTTGCGAGCACGTTGAGGCGGCCCCGGTGGGGCATGCCCAGCACGATGGACTCCACGCCCAGCTCGGCCGCCCGGTCGATCATCGCCTTCATGCCCGGGATAAGGGTCTCCCCGCCCTCCAGGCCGAACCGCTTCGCCGCCGAGTACTTGGCCGCCAAAAAGGACTCGAACATTTCCGACCAGGCCAGGCGGTCCAGCATGTGGACCCGGCGTTCGGGCGGGTAGGCGAACGTTTCGGGGGTTTCGATGCGTTCGCGCAGCCAGTTGCACCGGTCCCGGTCGGGGATGTGCATGTACCTGAGGGAGAGAGGAGGGGACAGGGGCGGTGGTGTGTGGTGGGAAAAAAGAAGGGGAGAGGGAGAGAGAGAGAGAGAGGGGGAGATTGAGGCACGCGCACGCGCGCGCGCTGTGAGGGCGGCCGCGGCTGCCACCTCTCTTCTCTCCATTCACGCCCGCCCCGCCTCTCCCTCCATCCTTCCTCTCCATTCCACGCACTCGAACCCGATCTTGCCGCAGTACGCGTCCCGCAGCCGGCCCAGCACCTCCCGCAGCGTCCGCACGGGCCGCTCCTCCGACATGAAGCCAGCCATCCGCCAGGAGCCTAGGTAGAACTCGCGGTCCAGGTCGGCCTCCGTGAACCCGTATGTGGCCGGGTCCAGCTCCGACGGCGCGGGGCGGGGGTCCAGGCCCAGCGGGTCCAGGTCCGCCATGAAGTGCCCCGCGACCTGGTACGCCCGGACGAGGAGGAGCAGTTTCATGCTCTCGTGGATCGTCTGGGCCGACAGCGCGGCCGCTGTCAGGGGGGCCACCGCGGACTCGCCCGACTCGTAGGCGTGGTAGGCTTCCGCGATGGCTTCCGGGGGGGTGCCTTGCTCTGTGAGAGGAGTGGAGAGAGGATAGAGAGAGGGCGTGGGGCGAGGGGCGTCGAGGAGAAAGAGGCCGCCGCTGGAGAGAGAGAATCAACCTGCCGCCGCCGCCCTCATCCATCCATCTTCCCGACTCCTCCTCGTACCCAGCGCCCGGAAGAAGGCCGCCCATGACTGGTCCACGGACGCCGGGTCCGCCCGATACCGCTCCTCCAGTTCCTCCTGTGTGTGGAGGGTGGGTTTGGGTGAGAGTATGGGGTGTGCGCGCGTCGTTCTGAGGCGGAGGAGAGAGAGAGGGCGCCCCAGGGTCGCGCGTTGCGAGGGCATGGAGGGATGCCAACGGTCTCTAGAGAAAAGCAGCGCTAACTCGCGTCCCTCTCTCTCTCTCTCTCGTTTCCTCCTCACCAGGTAGACGTTGGAGTTGCCGGTCAGGAAGGAATCCTTCAGCTTGGGCAGAGGGGTGGGCGCCGGCGGGGGCGGGGCGGCCGAGGAGGAGGCGGCCGCCGTGGCGCCGGGCGCGGAAGCGCGCACGGCGGCGAGCGGGGCGAACGCGGCCCGCCCGCCCGGGATGAGCCGCCCCGCGCCCGGTCGGCCCGTCCGGGAGGTCAGCAGCCGGTTGGAGCTGGTACTGCCTCGGGTAGCCGCCATGGCAGCCGCGGGCGCCCGCCGGCGGAGGGCGGCGAGCGTCGCGGCGAACATTGGCGGCGCACAAGAAGAAGCTTTGCAGCAGGCGAGTTGCTCTCGCTCAGAGAGGGGCGTGTATGTGGGGGGGGGTGAGGGGCGTGTGTGCGTGTGTGTTTAGCGGGTAGGGGTCCTCTCCTGTGTGCCTGTCACACAGAGGAAAGGTGTGTCCCTCGGGCCCGGGGCGCGCAAAGGAGGAGGGGAGGAGTGTGTGTGAAGAGTGTGAGAGAAAAATCAGCCCAGGCCGTTCCCACGTTCGACGCGGCGGCACGCCGCCGCTCCCTTTTTTTTTTTTAGCGCGCCGGCCTCCAGTCGCCCTTTCACGGCCTGCCCGCCCAGGCGAGCCCAGGCAGGTGTGTTCTCTACGCAAGTGGAGTGGTGGGGAGGCAAAACGGGGTGTTCTGGAGCGGGCGTGTGGGCGACGAGAGAGAGCAGCCGCCGTGGGGATCGAAGGCCCCCTCCCGCCCAGGCACGCGAGAGAGAGAGCACGGCCCCCGCTGTGCGTGCCGCCGGCAGTCACCCCCCGCCCCCTACCGGCCTCCCCTCCCCATGCCCTGGTCCGACCACGCGCGGCTAGAATGATCCTGGCCGAGGTGGGGGAGCGAGATGCCTGGCCCCGGCCGCCATGGCCCGCCACGGCATGAGCGCCCGGGGCCGGGAGGGGTGGTTGGAAAAAACGAATGCGGCCCGAGGGGGTGCACCCTTATTTCACGAGCCTGGTGGCCACGCAATCGCCTTCCCGGCCCACCAATGGGCACAGTGCCCATTTGTGTGAGCTCGGCCGGGAGGCCAAGCGCCGCGGCGGCGGCGGCGATGGTTCAACCACGCCCGCCAAACACAGCCAGCACGATGCGGCCGCGTTTCTCCAAACCCCTTCCCTCCCTTTTTTTTTTGTTCCCACCCACCCACCCTTCCGCTCGCCTGGGGACGAAGCGGACGCCTTGTCCTCACTCTCTCTCTCTCTCTCTCCCGCCCCAACCTAGGCACACGCCAACGCTGCACGCGTGCATGCCCTGAGAGAAGCAAAACAAAAAAACAAGCACGCACAAACGCACACGCGACCCCCCGCCCCGCTTCAAAAACAACCTACCGCTCGCCGAGAGGGCGACCACACCCACGTCGCCTCTCACTCACCAGGCCACGCACACACACGCCACGCCTCACCATGCCCCCCACCGCCCCCACGGTGGACTGCAAGGCAAACGGTGCTGATGCTGATGCTGCTGCTGCTCCTGCTGTGGAGGAAGTGGACGGCAAAAAGGCGGGGCCCGGAACGACAGCGACCGCTGCCGCTGGCCCCCCAGCCAGCAAGTCCGAAAAGGGCGGCGACGACCAGGCCGCCTCCATCCTGGCCGCCGCGGCCAAGGTCCGGTCCCTGCACGCCGCCCTCGCCCACGCCTGGGCCCGGCCTTACGCGGACCCGCCCCGCCCGACGGGCCACCGGGACCACCTGCTCCTTGAAGCGGAGTGGCTGCGGCGGGACTTTGAGGGCGAGCGGGCGTGGAAGGCCGCGGCCGCGTCGTCCATCGCCCTGGCGGCATCCTCCGTCGACTGGCCGGCCACCCTGAAAAAGACGGAGGCGGGCGCGCCCGTGCGCAAAGCGGCGGTCGCGTTCTGGGCGGCCGCCCGGGCGGAGGCGGCCGCGGACGCGGACGCGGCGAAGACGCAGGCGGCCTCCAACGCGGCCGCGGCCGACGCGGCCGCGGACAAGGCGGCGGCGGCCGCGTCTGCATCGGCCGGGCCCACCTTCCGCGGCCGGGCGGCGGCGGCGGCAGCTGAAAAGGCGGCCGCCGCCGAGAAGGTCGCGGCGGACGCCAGGGCCAGGGCGGCCGCGGCCGCGGAGGCCGCGGCCGCGGGCGGGCCGCCCCTGCCCGTGGACAGGGCGGGCGGCCTGCTCCTGTGGGCCGCCCCGCCCGGCCTGGCGCCCGCCCTGGCGGCCCGCCTGGAGGCCGAAGCCCGGGACCGGGCCATCGCCGCGCTGGCTGCCGTCAAGGAGTGGGAGGGCGACCTGGACGTCGCCCGCCAGGCGGTGCTCCACGCGGCAGACCGGGCGGCCGCGGCCGCGGCAGCCGCGCGCGAGGCGGGGGAGGGCGGCGCCGACGGCGCGCCCGCGCCCGCCGCCCCGGGCACCAGTTCCGGCCCGCCGCCCACCCTGCCGCCCGCGGGCAGTGGGGGCGCGCCCGCGGCGAGTTACGATGGCGGGGCGGAGGGCGGGGGCGCGCCGGCGACGCCGTCGGGCGCGGCCGCGCGCCGCCGGCCCTCGACGGGGGGAGGCGGCTTCGGGCCGGCCAAACTTGCCCCGCCCGGCGCCGGCATCCCGGGCGGCCCGGCCGACCTGTTCGGGGATTACTATGACCCAGATGCTTTTGGCCAGCCCCGGCCGGCGGGCGGGGCACGTGGCACGGCCGCCAGCCTGGGCCTGCCAAAACGCTCCGGCCGCCCGCTCTCGGGCGGCGGCGGGGATCGCAAGCGGAAGGGCGGGCTCGGCCCGGAGGGCGGGGACGCCGCGGGCGCGGGCAGCGACCTGGACCGGAAAGGTTCGGACGCCTCCCTGTCGACCGCCGGCCGCCGTGGGCGGGACAAAAAGGGGCGGGCGGTCGGGCCGGGCGGGCGCCCTGGCGCGGTCACCCCCGTCCCCGGCGGCCCGCCCGGCTCGGCCGCGGCCGCCCAGGCCGCCGCCGCCCACCGCCGGGCCGCCGCGGCAGCCGCGGCCGCGGCCGCCTCGGGCGGCGCGCCCTGGGCGGCCGCGGACGAGGTCCTCCTGTGCGCGGCCGTCCACGAGTTTGGCCTCAACTGGGCGCTGGTGGCGGACGTGCTCACGGGGTCGGCCGCCCTGCGCGGCGTCGTCCGTGGGGCCGCCGCCTGCCGGGCCCGGTTCCGGGCGCTCACCCACCCGGCCGAGGCTGCGGCGGCGGGCCAACCTGTCACGGAGGAAGGCGCCCTGGCGGCCGCCCAGATCACCAAGCCCCAAGCCCGTGACCTGCTGGCCCGGGCGCTGCCCGTCCCTGACGGCGCGCTCACGGCGGCCGCGCGCGCGGCGGCCGCCGCCTTTGCGGCCGCCCGGTCTCGGCGGGCCACCGACGAGCGCCGGTCCCGGGACGCCGCCCGGGCGCGGCCGGAGGCCCACCCCTCGCACGCGGCCGTCGCGGCGGCGGCCCTGGCCGCCACGGGCGGCGTGCCGCCGACCCCGCAGCAGCTGGTGGAGCACGCGGAGGCGGCGGCCGCTCAGGCGGCGGCCCAGGCCTCGGCCGCCGCCCAGCAGCAGGCCGCCGCGGCGGCCGCCCAGCAGCAAGCCGCCGCGATGGCGGCGGCGGCCAGTGCGGCCGCTGTGGCCGCCGCCTCGCAAGCCGGCGGCGGCGGCGGCGGCGGGCCGGGCACGGCCGCGGCCGCCCAGGCTGCCGCCGCGGCCGCGCACCACCACCACCAGCAGCAGCAGCAGCCCCCGCCCCGCCAGGGCCTCACCCTTGCCCAGGCCCACCACATCCTGGAGACGGGGCGCCTACCGGATGGGCGGGAGCTGACGGCGGAGATGCGGGCGGCGCTGACGGCCAAGCTGGCGGCCCAGGCGCAGGCGCAGGCGGCTGCGGCTGGCGGTGGGGCGTGAGATAAAAGTTTGAGAGTAAACCAATTTGTTTGTCCACTTCAAAGTTCAAAGAAAAACGATGCACGCCCTGGCACCCTGTCCGCACCCTGTCCGCATCCTGTCCGCGCCAGCAGCACGACCATCCAGCTGGCATAAGATCGCGCTTGGTCGGGTCGGGCGCGCATCGGCACGGCCGGCCGGGCTGCTGTGCGGCCGCGCTCCACGTCGCCGCTTGCCTGCGCCCGCGCTGGCCGCACTCCCCCCATCACCACTCGCCGCCCTGCTCCAGGCTGCTGCCTCGCCCGTGCCCGGGCTGGCCGCTGGCTTGGCTATCAACTCAGCCGTCTTTGTGGGCGGGATCGGAGTGCTTTTGAAAGGTGAGAGAAAAAAGAGGGGGGGGGAGACGACGAGCTCCCACTGGCTAGCTTCCGACCCCACCACCCCTGCCTCCCTCCCTCTGCATCCTTCACTCCCTTTTTTTTTTAATCCTAGGCCTGACCACCGCCGGCGTCGCCCACGCCTGGCTCCTGGGCACCCTGACCTACGCCGCCTTTGGCTGGCGGGCGTACGCCCTGGTCTGCACCTACTTCCTGGCCGGCTCGGCCGTCACCCGCCTGCGGCTGGCGGCCAAGCAGGCGGCGGGCATCGCGGAAGCGCGCGGCGGGCGGCGGGGGCCGGGCAGCGTGTACGGGTCGGGGGCGGCGGGGATGGCGGCCGCGGCGGGGGCGCTAGCTTTGGATGCTGTTGGCGCAGGCGTCATCGCCCTGCCCGCTGGCGGCCCACTGGCCGCCGCCGCCGCCGCCGCCTCCACCCACCGCGCCGCCCTCGCGGCCGCCTTCGTGGCGGCCTTTGCCTCCAAGCTCGCGGACACGACGTCCTCGGAAGTCGGCAAAGCGTGCGGCAAGACGACCTACCTGGTGACTAGTCTGGCGCGCGTGCCGCGGGGCACGGAAGGCGCGGTCAGCCTGGAAGGCAGTGCGGCGGGCCTGGCCGCGGCGGCCGTGTTTGCTGGCCTGGCCGCGGCGAGCGGCCTGGTCACGCCCTCCGCCGCCGCCGCCGCCGCCACCGCCGCGACGGTGGCCAATTTGTTCGAGTCGGTGCTGGGGGCAACCCTGCAGGGGCGGGTGGGTTGGCTGACCAATGATGCGGTCAACGTCATCCAGACGTGCGTGGCGGCGGTGGTGGCTGGGGTGGTGGTCGTGGGGATGGGGGGTTGACAAACGTCAGTAGATTTGTTTTTTTTGTTCTCTCCCTTCCACAGCCGTCCTATGCCTGCCGGTAGGTGCCTTCCACCCGGCCATATATCGTGACTGACTCACGCCAGACGCACACGCTCATGGGCGCGTGCCTGTCGGCGACCGCGCCGCGCGCACTCGATGGGAAAAAGGCCGCCCGACCCGCCTTGCCGCCCTCCTCCTCGTCCCAACCCCTCTTCTCCGTGGGCGTGATTGCGGACATCCAGTACGCCGACATGGCGGATTCCGGAGTGGAGGGGCGGACCCAGCGTTTCCGGGAGGCCCCCGGCAAGCTGGCGGAGGCCATAGCGGAACTCTCCAGCCTGGCTGCGGGCGGGAAGTTGCAGGCCGTCCTCACGCTGGGCGACATCACCAACGGCAACCGGGAGGACCCGGCCCGCAACCCGGCCGACCTGGAGACAGTGGCGAGCATCCTGGACCGCCTACCCCACACCCTGCCCGTCCACCACATCCTGGGCAACCACTGTTTGGAGCTGCCACGGGCGGACGTGCTGGGGCGGTTGAGGTTTCCAGAGGGTGGCGGCGGCAATGGCGCCCGCAGCTCTTATTACAGCGCCATTCTCGCCCCTGGCTGGCGCCTGATCGCCCTCGACACGACCGACATGAGCGGTCACACCCAGGCGGGCGAGGGCGCGGTGGCCGAGTCGGCGGCCTACGCGGCGGCACACCCCCTGTCGCCAGCCGAACCTCAAATGAGCGCCTGGAATGGCGGGGTCGGCCGGACACAGGCGGCCTGGCTGGCGGGCGAGCTGGCGGGCGCGGCTGGTGCGGGGGAAAAAGTCGTCGTGGCGGGCCACCACCAGGCCGGGCCCGGGGCGGCAGTGCGGCGGACGCACGCGGCGTGGAACTGGGAGGCGATCGCTGGGCTGGTGAGCGGTGGGAAGGTGGGGTCGGCGGGGGCGGCGCCGTCCTCCACCGCCGTCCTTTACCTGGCCGGCCATGACCACT
>Ga0315273_10009146_pt1 | contig 12541 bp, 9 predicted proteins | sample YL17G02_0_MG_FD_205753 | JGI IMG/M metagenome (GOLD analysis project Ga0315273, IMG submission 205753) | Sediment microbial communities from Yellowstone Lake, YNP, Wyoming, USA - YL17G02_0 | ecosystem: Environmental > Aquatic > Freshwater > Lake > Sediment | place: USA: Wyoming | collected... | reverse complement strand
AAATGCTCACAGGAACGCTGCGCGGGCTTGAGCGTGATGCGCTAGCTAAAAAGGACCCTATTTTTGCCCGTTTCATGCCCAAGCCCAACGCTAGTGTCACGCCTATGACAGGCACTGTGTACCTTGTTTGCACATCAGCTGGCGAGGTTGGCGTTAACATCTCAGGGGATCATTTGGTCTGCGATCTGACTCCATTCGACAGCATAGCACAGCGCTTTGGTCGTGTGAATCGCTTTGGTGTAAACCGTTTTGGAGAGAAGGTTGACTCCAAAATCGATGTAATTTACGTGAGTGGAGATCCCACAATTGAGTCAGAGTCAAAGCCTATCGATTCTGAGAGGACGGAAAATGCCACTGAATCTTGGTCGGATAATTTGAATGCTGAGGCCAGCAAAACAGAATCAGAAAGAAAAGACATACAGAAATCTCCTTTTGATCTGGCATGCGAGAAGACATTTCAGCTCTTGAAAAAGCTTCCGAAGCGTGAAGACCAACGATACGATGCCAGCCCAGGAGCCTTGAATAACCTGCCAGCAGAAGAACGGCTCGCTGCATTTACGCCCGAACCAGATATCCTTCCCACGAGCGATATTCTCTTTGATGTCTGGGCACTAACCTCAGTTCGCCAAGAGCTACCTGGGCGGCCGCCTGTGGCTGACTGGCTGCACGGAATCGCCAAAGGGGAGCCGCCAGAGACGAATATTGCCTGGCGCGAAGAGGTTGCTTTGCTAACAGGCAGTCTGCTCGAGAAATATAATTGCGAAGATCTTATTGAGGATTATCCGGTTAAGCCGCACGAATTACTTCGTGACCTAACTGATAGGGCATTTAAAGAATTTGAGAGCATTGCTGCGCGATGTCCGGAGCTAAATGCATGGGTAATAAAATCCAACGGCAGTATTACAGTTATACCCCTGCATCAACTCGTAGATGAGAGCAGACAAGAAAAGCCAGTTGAGTATCTCTCCGATTGTACCGTGCTGTTGCCACCAGAGGCTGGCGGGTTGGACGATAAGGGCTTCCTTGATGGCAGTGCAGCTTTCGACGAGATCCGATGTGATAGATACGATGTCTCCGATCGATGGAATGATCAGGACGATATTCCACTACGCTGCCGGGTATGGGAAGACGAAGAACAGCCTACAGGTATGAGATTGATTCGAACTATTGATATTAGGCCTGATGCAGATGATGAAGGCGAAGAAGAAGGGACATACCTTCGTCGTTACTGGTGTTGGTATGTCCGGCCCAGATCGGCGGACGATGACGGTTCAAAAACCGCTCGCCATAGACAGGAACTGAAAAAGCACAATCAACTAGCTGAAGCTTTTGCTCTGAATATAGTTGCTAAGCTCAAGCTGGATGAACCCGAGGCCTCGGCGGTGATGCTTGCCGCCGGCTGGCATGATCTTGGTAAGAATCGCAAGGTCTGGCAGCTTTCGATTGGCAATCTTGATTACTCGCAGCAAGTACTGGCCAAGTCCGGAGAAAAAATGCGTCCTATCGATCTCGGCAATTTCCGCCACGAGTTTGGGTCGCTCCTCGACGTGGCAAATCTTTCCGAGTTCAAGGGACTCAAACCAGAGGTTCAAGACCTTGTTTTGCATCTGATCGCTGCGCACCACGGTCGGGCACGACCGCATTTTCCCTCTGAAGAGGCCTTCGATCACAATTATTCCGAGAATGCCGCCATCGAAATTGCTCGTGAAGCGCCTCGCCGCTTTGCCAGGCTTCAGCGAAAGTACGGTCGATGGGGTCTGGCATACCTCGAATCTCTGGTACGTGCTGCCGATGCTTTAGCATCACAACCTGATGATGCTCAAGTTCCGGTCAAGACTGCTGTTATACAGGAGGTCGCTTGATGAGCCAAGTGCGTGAACCAAATATTCACCTTCGTGTAGATCCTACCAATCCCGGCCAGTTCTTCGCCTGCTGCGGTCTGCTTGAATTGGCTGATCGGCTGTGGGGTGGGGCGGAGGGGTGGTTTTACAGCCAACATTTTTACCTATGTGTAAATGGAACTCTGGTAGAACTTATCGAAAAACTCCGAAACAGCAGTACAACTTTTTTTGAGGAAGAGGGTGAGCCGTCAATTCGCCCTGTTAAATTAGACATCTTTAATCTAAAACTTAATTGGTGGCTTCGTGAGGATTGGTCCCGCTTCAAGAATAGTCCAAAAAATAAGCGGGTAGGGTTAATGAAGACCAAGCTGAAATTTTGGGCTGGAAACCAAACCGCACGGCAGCTTGTCGAGAATCTACAACAGGCAATTGCAGTTCCGACAAAGGATGAAGAAGAAATGTATTTTGGCCATCGTGCTAATATCTCCAGCCGATTCGGGCTTGATGCGGGTCCGGCTTGGACTGCTTTGGATGTTGGTTTTTCCCTAAATGAACATCTCCAAATCGGCGTCAAAGCTTCGGCTGCAGTCGAACTATTGGCCGCTGTTGGTTTGCAGCGGTGCAGACCGCGCATTTTTGATGATTTCATCGACTATGCCACTTGGGGAGATCCAATGATGCCTTTGGTTCTACCAGCAGTTGTGTCAGGAGTTATTGATGCAGGCATAGGCACAACGTTCCGAACGAAAATCATTGAGCGTGGCAGTTATTCTGCTTTCTCTTATTCCCACACTATCTCAAAGGAGCGCTATGAATGATACGGAGGAGTTGTTGCAAAGGATTTTAAGCAAGGTGAAAAGTATGAATAGCACACAAAATTTGACTGATAAAGAGAAAAAGGAATTGGAGCGCTTTGATGAATGGCTCAGGGATGATGGGCCGGCCGCTCTTGTGATTCGTGAACTGCTTGAACCTATTGAAGGACCGGATGGTGTCTTCTTTCCAGCTACATTCGCTGCCGAACAAGGGAATGCGCCTAATCGATTCCCAGGCGGGTATAACATCGACATTTTTGACGATGGCACGAACATCTGCCTCATAGACAGCGTTGGCTCACAAGCGAATAGAATGGAACCGATTTTTGCACTGAATGAGTACGCTGGGCTCGTTCCACAGGTGAGTATTAAAGCTGGAGAAAAGACAATCCGCCTGCTAGAAGCGGGACATCGGGCCGGCGATGCCATTGTTCGTTGCTCAGAAGGCCTCAAGGACGAAATCGAGAATGCATTCAAGGAATTACTCAAGGGCAACGCGAAGCGGCTCACGAGCATCGCCCCAACATCGATTGTATTTGGTGTATGGGATTCACGGGGCACGGGAGCCAAACTGCCACGGCTCGTGTCGTCTACAATCCGTGCATTCAACGTCTATAGGTGCACGCGACACGCTCAATACAACCCTGCAATCAGGTATGAGAAAGAGGGATTACTTGATGGCATCAATGCAACTGAAGAAAAACTTGCCCAAAAAGGTTACGTAGACCAACCAATCGGCAAGCAACCAGATCCAAAGAAGTCAGATCCCACGCATGGCGGAGTGCAGTTGATGGTGAACGGCAGTATTCGCCGTGATGCCATACTTAATCTCAATACATTACGAAGACTCGCCGTGCTAGGTGAAAACGGCTCTATTTTAACCGATGAGACTCAAGCCCTTCGCCGATACATTCTTGGTCTAGCACTAATCGCACTTACTGCAACGCAAGAAACCTACCTGCGGCAAGGCTGTAATCTTATTCTTGCGGAAGAAGGAAAATCGCGAAAATTCGAGATCGTTTATGCAAGCGGCATGCGGGCGCCTATATTTGCGGTGCAGGAAGACGCGAGCCAGTTCATTAAGTTAAATCCAAAATTGCCTGCATCTATCGTCATTAATCATGGAATCGTCAAAGAGTTCGCTTTTTTGGCGGCGAGAAGTTTCGGCATTGACCCCAACCGTGATCGGACAAGAAATGAACTCCCGGATCGCGAAGTTCCTTTTAGCAAAGAACTTGCCAGGAAGGACATTAAAGGCGATGAAGAGGAAGCTGGGGGGGCCGCGACCAAAGCGGCCAAAAGGAAGTGAGATGAGCCGTTATGCCCAATTTCCTTTGCATATCAATCACATTCCTTGATCCCATATCGGCGTTTCATGGTCGTGGGGACGCCCGTAAACCAGAGTGGCCGCCATCTCCACTCCGCATATTTCAGGCGCTGGTCGCAGCTGCATCGAGTCGCTGGCGGCTGCAATTTCAGAATGATGCCAAGTCTGCTCTTGAATGGCTCCAAAAACAAGAGCCACCTTTACTAATTGCGCCGCAAAGTCATGTTTCTATAGCTGTTCCAATTGCGGTTCCAAATAACGATATGGATATTCCTGCCCGTTTTTGGGCGAATTTTCGGGAACCACCGAAAAACAAAACACCTCAAAGTCTTAAAACAATGAAGACTATCCGTGCGACGCGATTGCTCGTAAAGGACGATAGCGAACCCACTGTTTACTGCCTCTGGCGTCTAATCAACAATAATGAGTTCGAGAAGTATAAGGATGTTTTATTCACTGCGGCTAGCTGCATTACTCATGTTGGTTGGGGAGTCGACATGGTCGCAGCACAAGCATCAGTCATTTCCGAAAACGATGTTGATGAGATCCAAGGTGAACGTTGGTTTCCAGACTCCATAGCCGCAGATGAAGGTCTTCGCGTACCAAAAGAAGGTACACTAGATGCCTTGATCCAAAGACACAGAGACTTCCTAAATCGCATAAGCTTAGACGGTTTCGATGATGCACCACCGTTGTCTAGCTCTGCTTTCAATAGAGTTCAATATCGACGCGCGACAGATCCGCAGCCACGCAACGTTGCAGCTTTCTCCATGCGGAAGCCGGACCTAAGTGGCTTCCGTGCTTTAGACTCGCTACAGGCGATGACAGTAGCCGGTATGGTGCGCCATACGGCCCGACTCGCAGCCAACAATGCTAATTGGTCCGATTCCGATATAAATACTTTCATCCTGGGCCATGGTGAATCACATAAAGGCAACGAGCACATTCCCGTGGGCCTCAAAAGGTTCGCCTATTTGCCGCTGCCAAGCATCGAAACGAGGGGAAATGGAAAAAACCGCGTGGTTGGCGACGTCCGACGAGTGCTCATCACTACATTTGACACTGGCAGTCAATCCAAGATAAACTGGGCGCGTAAGGCCCTATTGGGTCATGAACTGATCCATGAAAAAACGAAAGAAACCGTCGCCCTGCTCACGCCGATTCCAGCAAACGAGAAGGTAGTTCAATACTACACCAAATCGGCCACATCGTGGTCCACTATCACGCCCGTTGTCCTTCCAGGCTATGATGACCCTGCCCATTACCGGCGACGCTTGAAAGGCGGGGTAAATGCAGATGAGCAGAAACATTTGCTGGCCCGTCTTGATCATCGCATTGACAGTCTATTGAGGAAAGCAATTACCCAGGCAGGATTCCCCATTGACCTCGCAAATAACGCAATACTCGAATGGCGCAAAGTTGGCTTCTGGGCAGGCACTGAATTAGCAGACCGCTACCGAGTCCCACGACATCTTGAGCGCTTCTCTAGATACCACGTTAAACTTCAGTGGTGTGATGCAAATAGAAGACCAATAGAAATATCAGGACCAATTTGCATTGGAGGTGGTCGCTTCTATGGTTTGGGTCTTTTCGCCGCAGAAGGTGATTGATTGCGATAACAGCTATTCCAATGATCAGTTCGGTCAAGGCGCCCATTTCGGCCTCGGGCTCTTCGTTCCCGAATCGCCTTGAATCATAATCATCGTTCTGGAGCAAGCCCCCCTTATCGGCCGGGGCCATCCGGACCAGACGGATGGACTTGGGCCAGCGCGAATGAGCATAAGTGACGCGACTGACCTGCGACCGAAACATGAGTTAGAAAGTCGGATCACCCTGGATTAATAAGCATCTTTATTAATATTGGCGCTTCAATATTACTTCTGGCGGGATCTTCATTCCGGAGATGGAAGATCAAAACAGAGACACACCGGAGCTAATTCCGGCTCGCATGTTGAATGAGTTCGCTTACTGTCCCAGGCTCTGCTATATCGAATGGGTCCAGGGGGAGTTCGTGGATAGCGTAGATACTGTGGACGGCAGATTCCAGCACCGACGGGTGGACGCCAGTTCGGGAAAGGTCTGTGAGGGAGAGCTCGAAACCTTTCACGCCAGATCAATCCACCTATCCGGTGCAGGCATCACTTGCAGGATTGATCTTCTAGAGGGCGAAGGCAATCATGTAACTCCGGTGGATTATAAGAGAGGCGAAGCGCCTGAAATACCGGAGGGCGCTTACGAATCCGATCGCGTCCAGCTCTGCGCCCAGTGCTTGGTGCTTAGAGAAAACGGCTTTGAATGCGAGGAGGGCGTGGCCTATTTCGTGAAGTCAAAGAAACGAGTGATGGTCAAGTTTAGCGATGCCCTAATAGAGAGAACAAAGGATCTTATCGCAAGCCTCAAGGTCGTCGCCGAGAGCGGGGTGATGCCTTCACCCCTGGTAGACAGTCCCAAATGTTTCAGATGTTCTCTGGCCAGCATCTGCCTTCCTGACGAGATCAACCTTCTCCGGGAGATGGAGATGGTGGAAGAGCCAGAGAGAAGGATCAGAAAGCTCCTTCCCGCCCGAGACGATGAGGTTCCCGTCTATGTCATAGGCCAAGGTCAGACTGTACGCAAGAGAGGAGATCGGTTGGAGATCTGGTCTAAGGAAGGGAAGGTGGAGGAGGCCAGACTCAGGGAAATCTCTCAGGTCTGTCTCTACGGAGGCGTGGAGATAACTACGCCTGCTGTGGTGGAGTTGATGCAGAGAGGCGTGCCTGTCCTGCACTTTACTCACGGAGGCTGGTTCCAGGGGATCTGCCTGGGAACAACTCACAAGAATGTGGAGCTGAGGATACGACAGTTTGAGTGGGCAACGAACCCCAGGAGGTCACTAACGATAGCAAGAGGATTGGTCTCGGGAAAAATCAAGAATTGCAGAACTCTAATCCGAAGAAATGACCCAGCGGTCCCCAGAGATGTGCTCGAGCGTATGGCCAAGCTAGGCAGAGATGCGGAGGGGGCGGGAAATGCCGAGAGCCTTCTGGGCATTGAAGGAGCTGCGGCAGAAGCGTACTTCTCCAGGTTCAGTCATTTGCTAAAGGAGGAAGAGGAAGGCTTTACATTCGAAAACAGGAACAAGCGACCACCGAGAGATCCCGTAAACACCGTGCTATCCTATCTTTACGGCATACTGGTCAAAGACCTTTTTGTCACTCTATTGTCAGTGGGCTTCGATCCCTACCTGGGCTTCTACCACCGTCCGAGGTACGGGAGGCCAGCTCTCGCCCTAGATATGATGGAAGAGTTCCGGCCTTTGATTGCTGACTCCACCGCAATAACCCTCTTTAATAATGCAGAGCTATCCAAGAGAGACTTTATCAGGACCGGATTGGGAATTTCTCTGGCGGCCGAGGGAAAAAAGAAGGTGGTAGGAGGCTATGAGCGACGCATGCAAACGGAGATTACCCATCCCATATTTGGCTATACTGTAAGCTATCGCCGGATTCTTGATGTCCAGGCCAGGCTTCTGGCAAGAGTCCTCTCGGGAGAGATCAAGGAATATCCCGCTTTCTGCACAAGGTGATGGCATGAGTGGATTGAGCTGCTACGTAGTGAGCTACGATATAATGGATCCCAAGCGTCTTCAGCGAGTCCATAAGACCATGAAGGGATTTGGTGAGCCTATTCATTACTCAGTCTTCAGGTGCAACCTTTCGCCGAAAGGCCGGGTGGAGATGATAGCGGCCCTCACTGACCTGATAAAGCATGACTTGGATAGGGTAATGATTGTGGATCTGGGACCTCTGGAGGGCAGGGTGGAGGAGAGAATTGAGTTCCTGGGCGTCCATCCCTCAGACACAGAGCGAAAGGCAATCATAGTGTAAAGCTCATTTCGAGAGGTGAGGTGGCGATCCAAGGCCCGAGAGGTGCTCGAAACGATACCTTTGCACGGAATTCATGGCTCCATTCCGGAGGTTCAATCTCTGAATGCCTTCGTTTCCCCTTACCTCTCGAAAAATGGCCATTTTTCACAGGCTGCGAAGGCCGAAAAAAGGCCGCTCTTTCCACGGCTGAAAAGTCGTGGCCCCATTGAAGCACAGGTGCCGCCCAGACACTCAGCGATGGCGTGACGGTCTTTCCACGGCTGAAAAGTCGTGGCCCCATTGAAGCGCATCCCAAGACCCATGATCTTAAGCGTCGTGGTGACACCTTTCCACGGCTGAAAAGTCGTGGCCCCATTGAAGCTGTGAGCTTGCGGCTGCTGATCTTGCGCCCTGGACACTCTTTCCACGGCTGAAAAGTCGTGGCCCCATTGAAGCATGCACCGGATCATATCGGATCGTCGCAAATCATATCTTTCCACGGCTGAAAAGTCGTGGCCCCATTGAAGCTATAATGGGTAAACGGGGAACCTGGGGCGGGAGGTTGTACGCTTTCCACGGCTGAAAAGTCGTGGCCCCATTGAAGCGTGTCGTTGGACCAGGAGCTGCATCTCCTAAGCAATCCTTTCCACGGCTGAAAAGTCGTGGCCCCATTGAAGCGCGACGATTGCCTGGGGATGGTATGCTCTGCCAGGTAGCCTTTCCACGGCTGAAAAGTCGTGGCCCCATTGAAGCTCAAAAGAGGATGTCGAAGAGAGTATGATCCATGACCTTTCCACGGCTGAAAAGTCGTGGCCCCATTGAAGCCCGCCCAGGTCGCCGAGTCTATGAATGCCGTGAGTCCTGCTTTCCACGGCTGAAAAGTCGTGGCCCCATTGAAGCCAGATGACCAGGTAATGGAAGTCAAGCACAAGAAATCTTTCCACGGCTGAAAAGTCGTGGCCCCATTGAAGCAGGCTCCTTCTGATCGCGAAGAGCCTTAACGTGCTTGCACTTTCCACGGCTGAAAAGTCGTGGCCCCATTGAAGCTTGTCTCTCCTTCTGGCACAAACACGATACAGGGGGCCCTTTCCACGGCTGAAAAGTCGTGGCCCCATTGAAGCTTCTCCGCATACCAACACGCCCTGCCGCTTCTCCCAGGCTTTCCACGGCTGAAAAGTCGTGGCCCCATTGAAGCTTTCTCCGCATACCAACACGCCCTGCCGCTTCTCCCACTTTCCACGGCTGAAAAGTCGTGGCCCCATTGAAGCATTGTTCGCGATGTGCCCTTTGAAACGCTTAAGACACTTTCCACGGCTGAAAAGTCGTGGCCCCATTGAAGCGTCTGCTCGTTGGAGCCATAAGCAATAGCTTGGAACTCTTTCCACGGCTGAAAAGTCGTGGCCCCATTGAAGCACGAACCCCGGTTCGGGGCGATGTATCAAATCCTGAACTTTCCACGGCTGAAAAGTCGTGGCCCCATTGAAGCAGATGCATACCACGCTCCGACCGTCCGGACCAAGGGATGCTTTCCACGGCTGAAAAGTCGTGGCCCCATTGAAGCATGCGGGAATGTCGGGTCTACCGCCGCAGGAGCAATCTTTCCACGGCTGAAAAGTCGTGGCCCCATTGAAGCAGCAAGTTGGGCGTACCATTGCTGCCATCACACAAGTACTTTCCACGGCTGAAAAGTCGTGGCCCCATTGAAGCACGTAGAATGAGGTGGCCAGCCAGTAGATGTTGAAGTCTTTCCACGGCTGAAAAGTCGTGGCCCCATTGAAGCAATCATGTCGGCGTCGGAGATATAGGCGCATAGAGCACCTTTCCACGGCTGAAAAGTCGTGGCCCCATTGAAGCTCGTATAACAAAATTGGAGACCCGTCTGCAGCTTTGGGCTTTCCACGGCTGAAAAGTCGTGGCCCCATTGAAGCCAGGAAGCGAGGGGCAGTTGTGCCGCCAAGGACTATCTTTCCACGGCTGAAAAGTCGTGGCCCCATTGAAGCATTCTTCCGGATCCCCGTCTTCAGCAGGAGCAGGACCTTTCCACGGCTGAAAAGTCGTGGCCCCATTGAAGCTACTCTGAAGCGTCAAAGAAATCGACCAGAAATCAGCTTCCAAGCAAGTACACCATGGGGCCACGGCGATTTGAACGCCGGTCACAGGACCCCCAGTCCTGTAGGATACCAGGCTACCCTATGGCCCCTCGCGCACCTTAGGATGCGGATAATGAATATAAGGATTTCCCACTCTATGGAGCATCCCCCGAAATCCGGCGGCCTGCAAAAGCAGCTATGATCGGCAACGCAATCCCTTCCCGCAATCAGAAGAAAAGGTATGTGTTTAGCTCCACAGCAAAGCTCTCTCTATCGATGTTTCTGCTTCCCTTCGAACTCATTCCTTTAGCAATGAGAGTGAAAGGCAAATCGATCCATCAACCGCTTTCGACCAGCCTCCGCAAGAAGTGTCCCCCGCGACCGCGGGGTTAGGGGGGCCGCCCGCGGCCTCGAGCGGGAGCTAAAAGGCCCCGGGGCGACACAGGAAGAAGAGTAATAGTAGTTTTTGGCAAGAAGCACGGAGGACAGCCAGACCTGATAGGAATTTCATTATAGAATTCGAGACAATTACAGGTTCACGATCAATGAGCTAAACGCATAAATAAAATCGGTCGTGGGTGAATGTTACTGAAAATGAACGCGAGAATCGAATGCATAGAATCCATTTTGGCATCAAACGTCCACTGAGTCACATGTTAGCGCTTTTCAGTAGCTCACGTACGCGACCAAATAAAATCTAACCCTCCTTTATCCCCACCGCCACCATCCATACCCCCACGATGACCGCCAGGCCGAAGGGTATGATGGCCTGGTAGCCCAGGCCTCGGGGCACCTCGGCCAGGACCACGGCCCCCATAATCACGCTGCCAAGCCCTATTCCGATTACCCCCAGCCTGTGAGACAGGGGAGTCACCAGCAGTCCCAGGGCAATGAGGGCGGCAGCTATCAGAAGAAGTGGCGAGAAGAGGGGGATGGAGATTATCATGCTGCTTAGCTCATGGCCCGTCTGCTTAAAGACTCTTTCTTCTCCGGCAAAAACCGCGGACGATTCGTGAACCAAACAACCGGTCGTTTCAGTAAGTCCCATTCCCGCTTGAGGTGTCTGTTGGTACAGTGAGTGAGATGAATAGCAAACCCTCATGACCGGTTGGACACCCATGAGCATGAAAATGGCCTTAAAGATATATTTGAGACCAATCTTGCATCATAATTATGAGACAAGCAATGTGGGGCGATGAATCGATTTGGAGGATCGTCGTATCCCCGGAGAGCAAACTGCCCCGAGCAATCCTTAGAACCCATGAATGTCGCCTTTTAAGGCACGGGTATCAAATTTACCACACTCTAGGTTGCTTTGCCTGTCTCAAGGAGATATATCATGGAGCCAAATCTAATTAGCTGCGCCGGAATGGATGTCCACGAGAAGAAGGTCGATGTCTGCATTGCTCATGGTCCTCTAGACAAGCCTCCTGTCTTCGAAATCAGGACTTATTCAACTATGACCTCGGATCTTGAAGATCTGAAGTCATGGCTGAAGGAGCATGGAGTAATAGCGATTGCGATGGAAAGCACTGGAGTCTATTGGAAATCGATCTTCAACATAATGGAGGATGAGTTCGAAGTAGTTCTCGCTAATCCACAACACATCAAGGCTCTCCGTATGAATAAGACCGACATCAAGGACTGCAAGAGGATTGCTAATCTGCTGAGGCATGGATTAGTTCCTAAGAGCTTTATACCGCCAAGAGGGATCAGGGAGTTGCGAGACCTTAACCGCACTCGCAGAAAGCTTGTCGGAATTATGGTGTCAGAGAAGAATCGAGTCGTCAAAGTATTGGAAGATGCAAATATTAAGCTCAGCTCAGTGGTTACGAGGATCTATGGAGTCTCATCACTGAATATGATTAGGGCTCTTCTGGAAAAAGACAAGCTGTCGAGAGAGGAAATTTCAGATCTCGCAAAGGGCAAGCTCAAGAAGAAGGTTGATGTCTTGGAGAAAGCTCTCAATGGAAGACTCACCGATCATCACCGGTTCCTTTTGAGAATGCATCTGGAAAACATCCAGTATCATGCCGGGCAGATAAAGAAGCTGGATGAAGAGATTCAGCAAAAGATGGTCCCTTTCCAAAAAGAGGCGAAGCTAATTCAGACGCTTCCAGGGATCAGTGAGGTCAGCGCGTCAGCAATCCTGGCAGAAATTGGAGCTGACATGTCTCAATTTCCCGATGAGGCGCACCTTTGTTCATGGGCGGGCGTATGCCCAGGCAATAGCGAGAGTGCGGGAAAGAGAAAGAGCGGCAAAACGAGAAAGGGTAATTCGTTTCTTAAGGCTGCCTTGACTGAAGCAGCATGGGCTGCATCGAGGACAAAGGGCTCTGCTTATTATGCAATCTATAATAATCTTGCCAAACGAATAGGCAGAAAGAAGGCTCTTGTGGCTGTGGCCCATCGCATGCTTATTGATATCTACTACGTACTCAAGACAGGAGAGCCCTATCAGGATGTAGGTGCAAAGGTTGCTGATGAAAGAGCGATACAAAGGAGAGAGAGATCTATGATCAGATCGCTTGAAAAAGCCGGCTATTCGGTGACGAGAGCTGCAACTGCTTAGATCGCGTACGGGGTATTTTCATATCAAATCGATCTATGCCCACCAAACCGT
>Ga0315273_10009145_pt1 | contig 12542 bp, 11 predicted proteins | sample YL17G02_0_MG_FD_205753 | JGI IMG/M metagenome (GOLD analysis project Ga0315273, IMG submission 205753) | Sediment microbial communities from Yellowstone Lake, YNP, Wyoming, USA - YL17G02_0 | ecosystem: Environmental > Aquatic > Freshwater > Lake > Sediment | place: USA: Wyoming | collected... | reverse complement strand
GCCCTCCACCGCCTCGCTGTCGCCGCGACGGCCGATCTCGACGTCCCAGTCCATGGTCGAAGAGGCCGGTGACGAAAGATAGCGGGCGTCGTTGATAAAGCTGTTGCCAAGTGCTCTGCGTCCCGCGTTACTCAGGTCATAAAAGACCAGGTCCATCTCTTCGAGCAGATAGCGCCAATTAAATCCAGTCCAGGAATGTTGGTCGCGATCAGAGACGATCATTAAGCGGTCGATCTCGTTAGTTTCCTTAAGCAACTCCTTCATGGCACTGCCGATGTTCAGGCCGCTGCGGTGAAAACCCCGTTGCTGGATCAACTGGGACACCGCAGCGGCCGATTGCGGCTGGATCATTTCGGGGCTGTGCGATGTAGATATAGTGATTCTGCCCTGATCCTTGAGCGAATCGTAGAGGGCGCCCATCCGCCCAGCGTAGTCATCCAAGCTGAGGTGCGCCGCCAGCGACGGACTGAGATCGCAAAAGATGTGGATGCGTGTCTGGTTGGGTGCAAACGGCGTATAGATCTGCGTACGCGGCCGCAGCATAAAGCCGACCATAGCGAGGGTACAGACGAAAAAACAGAAAAAGGCTAGCAGCGGCGGCGGCCGCAGCACCAGCTGCGGCAGCAGTTCGGCATCCAGTCGGAGGATACGCACTGTCGGCAACCAAACTCGCTGCTGGCGCTTACGCCGCAACCACCACACTAGCAGGCCAAGCACCGCAAGCAAGGCGGCGAACAGCGCGGTCAAGGATGGTGTGAGCAGCAGATTGCCTAAAGTCATCGCCGTGCCGCCCCCCTTTCGCTACCCGTTGCAGAGCCTTGGACAAAATCGTTAAACGCCGCCAGGTAGATGCTGATCGCGGTCGCCTCGGTGACGCGCAGATAATCCCCGCCACATTGTAGCTGACGGTTCTTTAAGCCCTCACACCAGGCGGCGATCTGCGCCTGATAATTACCAGGTTGCTTGAGCACTGGCCCCTGATACTCGCGCAGCGCATGGCCTGTTTCCTGATCGAAGTACGAGGTGTCTGCGGTCAACCAGTCCGTCGATAGCTCTAAGCTGCTCAGCACATGTACAAAAAAGGATCTTTTACCCATGCCTAGAATTTCGAAGGTCCTAGCTCCGCCTAGCGCATCGCCAAGCCAAAATACCCGGTCGCGCTTAGCAGTTGGAAAGGCCGCAGCATGGAACTCCTGACCCAGCGTCCCCATCGCAAACCCGGTGCCAACCAATTGCTCATACAATGCGATGATCTCACTAGCCCGCCGCGGCTTGAAGACTAGCTCGGGATGGCTAGCTTGGTCCTGGGTCAATAGCCACACTTCGACTTGATCGCCCATCCGCAAATGCACATAGGCCAGGTGCAGGCCTAGCCGCAGTGCGACTTCGGCCTTGGTGGCGGCGACTGGCTGCGGCACCTCGTTAGTCGGCCATTGCATGGTGACGGTGGCGTCGATGGCGATCAGCACGCGGCTGGTTGATTGATCACGTACTTCACGTACGATCAGCTGGCCGAGCCGGCCGTAAGCTTTCCAGTCGATGAGATTGACCGGATCACCGGCCGCATATTCGCGCCCGGCTTCCGGCAGCCGACTGGGCCGTTTCAGCGCCATATACTGGCTACCATAGAGCTGCAAGCTGTGCTTATGGTCGCGGTACTGCACCTCGCGTGTCCAGGCGGGGTGCAGCGCCGCCAGGGTGGCGGGATCCTTTGGCAGGGTTTCAGCCATGGCTCAACTCGCCAATCCTTTGCCGAGATTTTTATGCCGCTCCTCACAGCGCTCAAGCAGACCGTCGATGAGGCGATCGGTGTCTAGCCCTTCTCGCCCACCCTGCGCGGTTAGGCGCAGGCGGTGGCGCAGCACTGGCTTGGCCAGGCGGCGGATATGGCTCCATCGCACCGCTTCATTTTTCTCAATGAGTGCCAGTGCACGACCAACCGAGATCAGGCTAAGGCCGGCCCGGGGCCCTGCTCCGTACCACAGCAGCGAGCGGACATTGGCTGGACAGAGTTCATCATCTGGTCGCGTTGAGCGGACCAGGTCGCGGATACCATTGATGATGGCATCATCCACATGCACTTGTTTAGTCCGCTCAATCAGTGCCGCGATCTGGTCGGCGCCGATCTGTGCATGTTGGACGGCTGACTTGCCGAATTGCTCGCCGACCAATTGCCCGGCGGCGTGCTCTTTAAGAATCCGACTCTCCGCTGCCAATCCGGGATAGCCGACCAGGGCATGGAGCAAAAAGCGGTCGAGCTGCGCTTCGGGTAAGGGAAACGTACCTTCCGATTCAAATGGATTCTGAGTGGCGAACACCATGAAGGGTTGGGGTAAAGAGTGCTGCTTGCCGCCTGCGGTCACAGCTCGTTCCTGCATCGCTTCGAGCAATGCCGACTGGGTGCGCGGCGACGCGCGATTGATTTCATCGGCAAGCAGTAAATTGGTGAACACCGGGCCCTTGGCGAATTCAAAATGACGCCTACCCGTCGCCTGATCGACATTGAGCAGGTCGGTGCCGACGATATCGGCGGGCATCAGATCGGGTGTGAATTGCACGCGACCAAACTCCAGGCCTAGATGCCGCGCAAAAACCCTGACTAAGGTGGTCTTGGCCAGGCCTGGTGCACCAGTCATAAGAATATGACCGCCAGCCAGCAGGCAGCAGAGAGCTTCGGTGATCAGCTCCTCTTGGCCAAATACGGCTTCGGCAACGTGGGCACGCAGGCGGGCGGCAAGATCAATCGCATCCTGAAAAGACAACGGCAAAGTCGTCATGAGCAGCGGCTCCTCTGAATTGGCACTGGACCAGGGCAGGAGGATTGGTCTCCCGAGATTCTAGATTCTAGCGCGAACAGCGCGCCAATGCCCTGATTTATTCCATATCAAAACAGCAATTGAGCCAGAAGGTGGACGGCAATGATCAAATCCATCCAACGACGGGCCAGAGGACGTATTATTTGGTAACTTGCATAAACGAAGTGGTGTTATTTCGCTAATCCAATTTGTGCCGCAGTCACGGCCGCGCAAGCTGGGGAGTCCGGCTTGGCCGGTATCGCGCTTTGGATAAACACTGCACCCATGCTGAAATTGATATCGCCAGCCTTGAAAAAATAGAAGTTATACTGCGACACGCTCTGACCAGCCTGGTTGAGGCCCTTACCCAATGAGCAATGGTACATGATATTGCCCTTGCCGACGTACGGGCTGAAGGCCTGCGTCAGCGCTGCAGCTGCGCTGGGGAATTGCAGTGATACAGTTTTCGCGTCGCAGCACCAGCTGACCAATGGATCGCCACAAGATGCGGTGCCATCTTGCTTAGGAACCCAAGCCTTGCCCAGAGCTGCACAGGAGGTAAAGGTAACTGCCGAGCCAAAGGACACCGTTGCGACTTTAGCTGTTGGATCCTCGGCTGGTTCAGCAGTGCCCGCGCTATTGCCAGCGGTTGCAGCCGGCAATGCGGGAGCTCCGGAAGAGCCCACGCATTCTGTTGTGGTGGCAGCTGCTGCGGTACCTGACGCATTGGCTGCGGTGGTGCCGGAGGAGGTAGCGGTGGTGCCGGAGGAGGTAGCGGTGGTGCCGGTGGCTGCGTCGGCTAAATTTAGCGCTAACAGGTCGCTGGCATCAGTCAAAGCGGTAGTGCTACCCGCAGCATTGGCCGTCGCAGTTGCAGCCGGTTCGGTGCAAGGGGTGGCAGGGATCGCCGCTGGCGCCGCTGGCGCCGCTGGCGCCGCTGAGCTGCCGGAACCGTTGCGAGGCCCTGCTCCAGCAGCTTTGTTACTTTTTTTGTCAGAGCAACCCACCCCAAGGCTCAGTGCAAGGCTGCAGACTAGGGCTAGCGGGCTGTTGTGGATATGCATTTTAATAACCTGCAATGACAGAGTTCTGAACCTTTGAGTCCTAACCGAGGGTATATCGGCAGTCTCGACGAGAAACTTGAGCCCGTGTGCAGACCTCCAATAAATATTGGTTTTTATAAATATATTTTGCCTAATCCCAAGCCCCCACCATGACGCTTCCAGACTTCTAGCAGGTCACTCGTCTCGGGCGGGCAATCCTGACAGATTGGTGGCGTGACCATGGACCCAACACCTAGAAAGGATTTCGCGATGCCCATATTTCGCCAGGCCACACGGCACCAAAACCCCGGCCGCCAACGCGGCGCAGCAGCGCTTGAGTATATCCTCGTCAGTACCTTTGCCGCCGTAGTCGCTATCGCCGCCCTCGGCTTCGTCGGCAAAGTCGTGCGGGAACAACTAGCCACCATGGCCAGCAAGTTAGGAATCACCGAAGTACCTGAGGTCCCCGACCCATTTTCTTCGAGCCATTGAGCAAATGATGTCGAGCGCTCGCTGGGCTATGGTCTGGGTACTCTGGCTTCAGGCCATTGTCCTGAACCAAGCTAATCTAGGCTTCCAACGCAATCTGACGCAGTTCCTTGGTCTGCGCCTAGCGCTGATGATGGACCCAGTCCGAGCCAGCCTAGAGCACTGCGCCCAACACAGCCTAGCAAAGAACAGCTCCGAGCCGTGGACACCCTGCCAGCTAGACCTGCACTGGTGGCGAGACCATGGCGAAGAGCACGACACCTGCGCCGACCTGACTGCCGGCATGGTCGGCTTAAACCTGGCCTCCCCCCGGCGCTACCGCATTCAAATGACCTGCACCTTGCCGCTGCACGGTGTCACTTTACGACTGCCCTTGCTCAGTACAACCCTCTTCCGCTAAGCTCGGGGTATGTACTTCGCCGTAGTCAAAATTTCATTCGAGTCGGCCACAGATCCTGGCTTTGACCGCAAAGCCCTACGCTCTCTTAGCGAAAAAATTCGGGCCCGTTTTAAGGTCTGCGCCGCCGCTGCCGAAGCTGAAGACATGGGCACCATCTTGGCCATCGCCGCTCTCGGCAGCAGTGAAGAGCGTTTAACCAACACCCTGGATGCGATCAGCGAATTCTGCGAAGCCTCCGGCTTTGGCCGCATCGACGCAGAGCAGACCCTCATGGATCACATTGATAGCCTGGCTGACTTCGTCAGCGACGAAGACGCCTTGGACCACTAACTTTCTGGGCGGCAGCTGACGGCCAGAAAGGCACTTTATTTTTGGGCGGGCCCTAAGCGACGGAGTCGAGCTCCATCGCTTCCTGCTCTTCGAGATCCATCTCGATCACTATCGCTGCCTGCGGCCGATGCAGCAAGAAGCCCTGAATCAAATCGATGCCCATCGCTTGCAACACCGCAGCTTCGTCCCAGAGTTCGACCCCCTCGGCCAAAATCGTCGCTTTTGAGATCTTTGCCGCGCGGATCAGACCACTTACGAATGCCTGTTTAGGCAGATCGATGTGGATATCTTGAATCAGCGAGCGGTCGAGCTTGATCAAATCGGGTTTAAGCTTAATGATCTGCTCTAGACCAGAATAGCCGCGGCCAAAGTCATCGGTGGCGATGCGCATCTGCATTTGCTCAAGGCTTTGACGAACCTTGAGCATCAAGTCAAAATTATTGATCGCCTCCGTTTCAGAGACCTCAAACATCAGATCCTTGCGATCTAATATCAGATGCTGCAACTTGCCGATGTTGTAAAGGTTGCGCGGTAAGATGTTAAGCAGCAAAGTGCCCGGTAATCGCGAAGAGTTGAGCACCGCCTGTTGTAGACAAGCCTGGTCTAGCTCTAGGCCGATCTTAGCAGCATGCGCCAGCGCAAAGAGGGTATCGGGCCGTAGGTACTTGGGGTCGAGGTAGGTGGGCCCGGAGGACTGAAACAAGGCCTCCACGGCATGGGTCCGTACGCGGATCAGCGATTCAAAGCCATATAGACTGCCGCGCAGCGGCTTGATTGATTTACTAGACCGCGCCTCGTCGATGATGTCCTTGGTCAAGTCGGGTAAGGTGAACACTGCTTGGTAGTGGGGTTCTAGTAAGCCAGCCGTCTGAATCAAGGTTTGCATCAGCTCACGTTGGCGGTCACGCGAGCGTTTGAACTGGATGCGCGCTGACTCCGTGGCGGTCTCAATGAGCTGTTCGATCAATTCAAGGGAATCGACGCAGGGGTTGTACAGCACGGTGCCAAAGCCCATCGCAATGTCTGGAACGACCTGGATACAATCGGGTACCAGGCGCTTTGCTGGCGGTACGAAAATCTCGCCCCAAAAGGCGTTCTGCAACCGCACGACTAAACGGTCGGACAGATGTTCTAAGGCTCCGGGTGCTGGCACGGCACTGGCTGAACGCGACTGTTCAAGGAAAATATAGTAAGTATTGCTGTTGAGGGAACGGCGGCACAGGATATCGGCATTGCGAAAGCAACCCGGCTGCCCCCATAGGTCAAATAGCAGGTGACTAAAGCACTCCTGCATGCGCTGATAGGCTTCGGTGCCGTATTCGATGGCGATTTTGCGAAAACTGCTGACATCCACGACCACTAAGCTGAGAGCGTGGTTATTCTGCAACATGTGCAGTGGCACCTGCGGATTGTAGCTGGGGATGGATTCCCTATTAACCTTACGGGTATCGAGCCCGATGGCACCGCAGGCCTGCAAGACGCCAAGGATATCGACCGCACTTGGTTCAGTAAGCCAGGTCACGCTGCCCAAACCCGTGACGGTGTGGCCAGAGATGCGCGCTTGTTCAGCTGTACCAATCACGACGACTGGCATGCGGCGGCCCAAGCTAGTCAGCAGGTCTAGCCAAGCGTGTTCTGGCAGCATAGACACCGAGCCATCAACCACAGCAGCTACAACATCCGCGGCGTAGATGGCATCCAGCGCCACCTTACCTTGCGGCTTAATTTCGCGCGCCTGTAGACCATGCACATGAAGCAGCTCCTCGAGCTCGGTGGCGACGGCATGGTTATTGGTCAAAAGAACAATCATGGGCTTCCAATGGCTGGAGTCGGTCCATCCTGTGATTCTTCGGCTTGGTATTTTAAAAAGTTAGCCTTGCCAGCATAAGCCGCTTGGAATATTCATAAAAAATTACGTAATCGCGTGTTTAAGGCGGCTGCAAGGATGGACATCAAAGATCGCTTAAAGCTGCGCTGCCAAACCGCACCAGCTTGCCTTGGGTTACCCGACAGCGCCGACCCCCGGATCCTGGAGGTGGCCAGGACGATGTTGCTTGAACGCAGTGTCCGGCAGATCGCCCTTTATACGCCCGAGGCCGCGACCAGGCAGCTCGCCGCGCAAGCTAATATCGACCTGGAGGGTGTGGCTTGGGGGCTGCGCTGGATCTGCAAAGAGGAATTAAGTTCAAGCGAGAGGGTTAATCTAGCGGCACGGCAATTGACCGAAGGCCACGTCGACGCGGTCCTCGCTGGGAATATCGCCACGACTGCCGAGGTGATCCGCGCCGGCATTAAAATCGTTGGCATCACACCCGGGGTGCGTACCGTTAGCGGCGCTTTTCTGATGCATAAACCACGCGCTCCCCATGGCCAAGACAGCTACCTCTATGCAGACTGTAGCGTGGTCATCCAGCCGACTACCGAGCAACTTGTCGACATCGCCACGGAGGCCGTGCGCACCTGGAGCAGCCTACATCCGGAGCGGCCACCGGTAGTGGCATTTTTGTCGTTTTCCACCAAAGGCTCGGCCAAACATCCGGCGCAAGCCACCATGGCCGAGGCGGCGTTGCTCTTTAAGCAACGCTACCCGAACGTCACGAGCGACGGAGAAATCCAGTTTGACGCCGCCTTTGACGCGGCCATCGGCCAGCGCAAAGCCCCTGGCAGCCCGGTACCAGGCCACGCAAATTGCCTGATCTTTCCCGACCTCAATGCGGGTAATATCGCCTATAAGATCACTCAACGACTGGGCGGATATGAAGCCTACGGGCCGGTCTTACAAGGGCTGCGGCTACCGATGAATGATCTGTCGCGAGGGGCTACCCTGGCCGATATCCTCACCAGTGCCTATATGACTTTAGCGAGAGTCTGACGAGACCTGGGCGGATTGGCCCCTAGCACACCGCCAGCGCCTGCTTGGGATACGGACTTCGTCAACAACACAGCGCCGCGGGTTGCGGCAAGGAGCGGCGATTTGGGCGACTATCTGCTGGAAATGGGGCGCCGGCCGCTAGCAAAACAACTGCTAGCACGGCTGCATGTTCCTTTGCCCCAACCGCTGCAGCGCGACTCGGCTGCATGGGGCGAGCAGGACCTGCGTGGCCAAAACTGTGCTGTTGGTAGCGGGCCAAACGCACTGCTGAGCGACCTTGTTAGACAGATCGTAACCCAGGCGGGTGGAGGGATAGCCGAAAAGGAGTCGACCGCTGCACTTGGTGCGATGATCTTCGACGGCACCGGTATGACGGAGAGCGGAGACTTGGACGCATTGCATGACTTTTTCAAACCACGGCTGCGGGCCTTGGCTAGCGGTGGACGGGTGGTGCTGATAGGCAACGCAGCCACCACAGGGCTTCCAGCTAGTGCAGCTGCCTGCAGCGCTGCGCTCATAGGATTTGGCAAGAGCCTGGCAAAAGAACTCGGCCGCAAGGGCGCGACGTGTCAGGTACTGCTGTTGCACCCGCAAGGACAGACCGCCACCGCGCTGACGGTGCCGCTGGTGTTTTTCCTGTCACCGCGCAGCGCCTTTATTTCAGGACAGGTGCTGCACCTCGGCCCTACAGTGTTGGCTGAGCGGGTACCGCTGGCCAATTCCCTGAACGGGCGCCGAGCGCTAGTCACCGGCGCAGCACACGGCATCGGCGCGGCGATTTGTCGCCATTTGGCTGCCGAAGGCGTGAAGGTCTATGGCCACGACCGGCCGCAAGAACAGGCCGCACTCGCCGCAATGATGGCCGCAGTTGGTGGCACTAGCATTTTGGTGGATCTGCTTGAGGCGCAAGGCACACGCTTGTTGCTTGAACAGGTCGCAGCTCAAATTGGTCCGCTGGACCTCTTGATAAACAACGCTGGCATGACCCGAGATAAGACGCTCGGCCGTATGCCACGCGACTACTGGACCGATACATTGACGGTCAACCTGACTGTGCCAATGGCTTTAAGCGAGTCCCTTTTAGCTAAAGACGGCATTAACGATGGCGGCCGCATCGTCTTTATGTCATCCATCGGCGGCCTCGCCGGCAACGCCGGTCAGACCAATTATGCGGCGGCTAAGGCCGGCCTGGCGGGGTATGTCAAAGCTGCTGCAGCCTCGGCTAAGCGCGGCATCACCATCAACGCCCTAGCTCCTGGCTTTATCGAAACGCGCATGACGCAGTCGATGCCACTGGCTTTGCGGGAAGTGGCGCGGCGCTTTAATTCCTTGAAGCAGGCCGGACAACCAGACGACGTAGCCCAAGCGGCCGTCTTTTTGACGCTGCCAGGAGCGGCCAGTGTGAACGGCGAGGTGCTGCGCGTTTGCGGACAAAATCTCATCGGCGCCTGAGTACGAACAAGAATGGCACACGATTTGCAGTCTAAGCACTTAGTGTGGCCTTTCACGCTTATAGGGGGTGCTCATGCTTCACATCTTAAAGGACCTAAAGGGCCTTCATGTTGCTGCAGTAGATCAGGAGTGCGGCGAAGTTGAGGATGTGCTGTTCGATGATCTTGGTATGGTTGTCCGCTACTTCGTGGTTAAAACTGGCAGCTGGCTCAATCACCGCTCGGTCTTGATAGCGCCCCAAGCGATCAAGGGTGCCCATCCCGAAAGAGGGGTTTTGCTGTCCAACTTAACCCGCCAGGAGATCGAAGCTAGTCCACCACTGGAGGAGGCACGGCCGGTGGTTCGTGCTTACGAGGAGAGCCTCGCAGAGCATTATGCTTGGAATCCCTACTGGGCGTCTGCCGTAGATCCTGCTTTCGGTCCTTTTGGCATGATGATGCCGGGGAGTTTCTACGCCGGCCAGGGCCTGCCGCTGGCGCACCGAGAAGCTGCACCGACGCTTTTAGCGAGTGATCCGCACCTGCAGAGCGCCAGGCAGTTTGCCGGCTATACTTTGCGGGCACAAGATGGAGAGGTCGGACATGTCAAAGACCTAATGGTCGATGCCGCCGACTGGCAGATCAAATATTTAGTTGTGGCGACCGGTCATTGGTTTACTCGCCGCCCGGTGGTCGTCGACTGCGTCTTTATCCACGCGATTCACTGGGTTGATCGTGACATTGAACTCAGCCTACGACGCCTCGACATCGAGCGGGCACCTGCTTATGATCCCGAGCAATATGGTGCCGCATTTGCCAGTAATCTAACGGTATACTACCGAGGACTATTGGAGCGTTGGCGGGAAAACCTTGGGCTGCACTCGACGCACCATGCACCTCCCAGCCAGGTCGATCGCAGTGAAGATCATCGCTAGAGGGCGACTAGAGGAGGGCAATCGCCCCTCTTGGCAGAGCCTATAAGTACCTGTAGTTGGTCTGACTCAACTGTATGATTTCAGACCCGCAGACCTAAAAAAGGACCGGAGGGGCATCCTGCTCCTCCGGTCCTCGCGACTAACTCTTAGCGCTCGCTATTAGCGGCAGTAGGAGTAGTAGCCGTAGTTACCGCTGCTGTAGTAGCTGTTGTAGCCGTAGCCGTAGCTGTTGCCACCGTAGTAGGTGTTGTAGCCGTTGCCGTAACCGTAGTTGTAGTTGTTGTAGCCGTAGTTGCCACCGAAGTTGTTGTTGCCACCGAAGTTGTTATAGCCGTTGTAGCCATAGTTGTTATTGCTCCTGCCCCAGCCCCAGGATTGAATTGAGGTGTCGCTGTCGAGTTCATCAGCCGAGCCGCGCACTTTTTGTGGTGCTGCGCCGCTGTCAAAAGCCGCTGCGACAGCGGTTCCAGTTAGCTGCTCTTTGCTCACGCTAGTGGTACGCATGTCGGGAGCGCCGACTGGGTTGCCACTGGCATCGAGTTCGACGCGAACGATCGCTCCGGCGGGCATTTGGTCGGCAGCAACCGACTGCTCGGTAGTCGTGGTTACGACCGGAGCTGCCGCGTTGCCGCTGTCTTTGGGCTGGGTGCTACAGGCGGTAGCCAAAAAACCAGCGATGATCATAGGGGTTACAAAACGCATGAACAGTCCTCCGAGGTGGTTTGGGTGAGGGCCTGAATGGTCCCTCTTGTTGCTTGTTATTTGCAAACGAAATTCTCATCTGCAAAGCTGTTTTATACTAATATCATAATAATGCAATACCTTTATATAAGGTGTCAGTAATTATGGTTACTTATGCATGAAATGCGTCAGAATGACGTGGTGGCTTATGATCTACATAGTCCGCCTTTAGGGGGATAGCAGGTAGGCATACCTCGCTCCTCTGTCCTGAAACAGGGGGCGGTGGCAGCGATTAAGCCGCTGTAAACGCTAGAATTACCCCCCCCCCCAGCTCCTTGACCAATAATCGTCATGGGCGTACGCTAGCGTGGCTTAGGCTTCCAGTATTGGTCATTCGGATAAAAAGTGAAAAAAACCATGGCGATAAATTCAGAAGTTTCAACGGACGCCGGAACCGTAACTCTAACTCCTCTTGGCGATAACTTCCCCATAGTCGGCATCGGCGCCTCGGCCGGGGGGCTGGCAGCCTTCGAAGCGTTTTTTTCTGGTATGCCCATCGACACCGATCCGGGCATGGCCTTTGTGCTGGTGCAGCACTTGGCTCCGGATCATAAGAGCATCCTCTCCGACCTTGTCCGACGCTACACCCGAATGCAGGTCTTCGAAGTTGAAGATGGCATGCAGGTGCGGCCAAACTGCGCCTACATCATCCCACCGGGCCGTGACATGGCGTTTCTGAATGGCTCGTTGCAGTTGCTGGCACCGACCGAGCCGCGCGGCCAGCGTCTGCCGATTGACTTTTTCTTTCGGTCGCTCGCCCATGACCAGCGTGAACGGGCCATCGGTATCGTGCTCTCCGGCACCGGCAGTGACGGCACCCAGGGCGTGCGCGCCATCAAGGGCGAGGGCGGTATGGTTATGGCCCAGAACTCCGCGTCTAGCGAGTTTGATGGCATGCCGCGCAGCGCCATTGCCACCGGCCTGGTAGACTACGAGCTGCCGCCGGCCGAGATGGCTGCCCAGCTCATAGCCTACGCCGCTCACGCCTTTGGCAAGCTGCCCAGGTCCGCCAGTGTCCCGGTGCCTAAGAGCGAGAACGCGATGAAGAAGATTTTCATCCTGCTACGCAGCCAGACCGGCCACGACTTTTCCCTATACAAGCCGAATACCATCCAGCGTCGCATCGAGCGACGCTTGGCGGTCCACCAGATCGAAGCGCTAGAAAGCTACGCTACGTATCTTCAGCAGACGCCGACCGAGGTTGACGCGCTGTTTCGCGACCTGTTGATCGGCGTGACTTCTTTCTTCCGCGACCCGGAGGCCTTCCAGGCGCTGGAGGACCAGATCATTCCCAAGATGTTTGAAGGCAGCCCCGCAGGCAGCTTGGTTCGCATCTGGACGGCAGGCTGTTCCACCGGTGAAGAGGCCTATTCCATTGCTATCCTGCTGGTGGAGCGCATGGAGGCGGTCAAGCAGAGTTACACGGTGCAGTTGTTCGCCACCGACATTGACGGCCAGGCGATTGCCACCGCCCGCGCCGGCATCTATCCGGCCAGCATTGCTGCCG
>Ga0315273_10009143_pt1 | contig 12543 bp, 8 predicted proteins | sample YL17G02_0_MG_FD_205753 | JGI IMG/M metagenome (GOLD analysis project Ga0315273, IMG submission 205753) | Sediment microbial communities from Yellowstone Lake, YNP, Wyoming, USA - YL17G02_0 | ecosystem: Environmental > Aquatic > Freshwater > Lake > Sediment | place: USA: Wyoming | collected... | reverse complement strand
GATCACCCGACTCACCACCACGCATCCCCGCGTTGCCTTCGCCGCGTAGTGGAATGTAGTTGCCTTCCGACACGCCGGCAGGAATCTTGACGCTGATCGTTGCCTGCTCCTCCACCCTACCGGACCCACTGCAGGTTGAACAGGGAGAGGAAATGACTTCACCTGTCCCTCCGCAATTGCTGCAGGGAGTGACACTAACAAACTGTCCGAACATCGAGCGCGACACTTGTTGTACTTGACCGGCGCCGTTACACTGCGGACAGCGCCGCAGTGACGAGCCGCCTTTACCGGAGCAGATGGCGCAGCGTTTGAACCGCCGAATCTTTATGCTCTTCTCTGTGCCAAACGCGATTTCTTCGAGCGTCAGCTTCAGACGTATCTTGAGATCTTCGCCATGGTAAAGATCCTGCCGACCACGCCTGCGTTGACCGCCGCCGAACATCTCTTCGAAACCTGAACCCCCCATACCGAAATCGCGCATGAATGCACGTAGCGCGTCATTGATGTCAAATCCGGCGCCAGAACCCCCGGCGCCAAAACCGGGATGACCCGAGACTCCGGCATGACCATACTGGTCATATTGTGCCCGACTTTGCGCGTCTTTGAGCACCTCGTAGGCTTCGGTGGCCTCTTTGAAATGCTCTTCAGCCTGTTTGTTACCCGGATTCTTGTCGGGATGGAATTTTATCGCCAGTTGACGATACGCCTTTTTGACTTCGTCTTCAGAAGCGCCCCGTTCAACACCGAGGATTTCATAATAATCACGCTTTGTCATAGTCTCGCATTTCCAGCTTTACCCAAACTCACAAGTCAACTGCAAGGTCACGCCCACTCCAGATGGACTGTTGAAAAAGCCCGCTTGCTTGTCATTCTGAGCGCAGCGAAGAATCTGACTCACTTCAGGCGTCGTCAGGCATCCTGAGGTTGTCTCGTAAGTTCCTTCCCCTCACCCCTACACCCCTCTCCCAGTGGGAGAGGGGAAGGGGGTGAGGGTGTAAGGAAGAGATTCCTATCTGTGTACTCAGAGCGGACCAACCTCACTTCTTCTTGTCTTTGTCGTCAACGACTTCGAAATCAGCGTCGACAGCATCCTCTTTCCTGCCATCGCCTGCCCCCGTCGTCTGCTGCTCTGGCCTTGGCTCCTCTTGTCCGCTCGGTCCTCCGGCGGCGCCACCGGCCGACTGTGCCGTCTGACGGTAAATAACTTCGGCAATTTTCTGGGACGCCGTCATTAAGTCGTCAATTTTCTGATTGATGATTTCGACGGATTCGGTTTTCATCGCGGCCTCCAATCGTTCTTTGGCCTCGGTGATATCCTTGCGTTCATCCTCGGAAATCTTATCACCATGCTCCTTGACGGTGCGCTCGACCGAGTAAATCGCCTGATCGGCGCGGTTACGCGCTTCCACAAGTTCATGTTTTTTGTGGTCGGCTTCCGCATTGGCGTCAGCGTCTTTGACCATATTCTGAATTTCAGCTTCTGACAAACCGGAGGATGATTCGATCCTGATTCTCTGCTCCTTGCCGGTACCCAGATCTTTGGCCGAGACGTGTACGATGCCGTTGGCGTCAATATCAAACGTCACTTCAATCTGCGGCATGCCGCGCGGCGCCGGCGGAATGCCGACTAAATCGAATCGTCCGAGCGTGCGATTATCGAGCGCCATTTCACGCTCCCCTTGCAGGACGTGAATGCTCACTGCCGGTTGATTATCGGACGCCGTGGAGAATATCTGTGACTTGCGCGTTGGAATGGTAGTGTTGCGTTCAATCAGTCGCGTTAACACACCACCGAGCGTTTCGATGCCCAACGACAGCGGCGTTACGTCCAGCAGCAGCACATCTTTAACCTCACCCGCGAGTACGCCCGCCTGAATAGCCGCTCCGACGGCAACCACCTCATCCGGATTCACACCCTTGTGAGGTTCCTTGCCGAACAGCTCGCGCACGACCTGCTGCACCTTCGGCATACGAGTCATCCCACCGACTAACACGACTTCGTGTATGTCAGCAGGCGTAACGTTGGCATCTTTGATAGCGCGACGGCACGGCTCTACCGTGCGCTGAATAAGATCGTCGGTCAACTGCTCGAGCTTGGCGCGGGTCAGAGTCATGTCGAGATGCTTAGGCCCCGCTTGATCGGCTGTGATAAACGGCAGATTGATCTGGGTTTGCATCGTCGTTGACAGTTCGCATTTGGCCTTCTCGGAGGCTTCCTTCAATCGCTGCAAGGCCATTCGATCCTTGCGCAGATCGATTCCTTCCTGACGTTTGAATTCGTCCGCAATCCAGTCGATCACCCGCTGATCAAAATCGTCGCCTCCCAAATGCGTGTCACCGTTTGTCGATAACACTTCGAAAACCGAGTCCCCCAATTCCAGAACAGAGATATCAAAGGTTCCGCCACCGAGATCATACACCGCGATTCTCTGATTCTTCTTCTTGTCAAGACCATACGCCAATGCCGCGGCGGTTGGCTCGTTAATGATGCGCAATACTTCGAGACCGGCTATGCGTCCGGCGTCCTTCGTCGCCTGGCGTTGGCTGTCGTTGAAATAGGCGGGGACGGTAATCACCGCCTGCGTGATCGTTGAGCCAAGGAACGCCTCGGCGCTCGCCTTGAGATTCTGCAGGATCATCGCTGAGATTTCCGGCGGTGAATAGAGCTTGCCCATGATTTCCACACGGCAATCGCCCGATTCGTTCTCGGTGACCTTGTACGGCACTAACTTTTCCTCGCTGGTCACTTCGGCATGGCGTCGTCCCATAAACCGTTTGATCGAGAAGACCGTGTTTTGCGAGTTCTTGATTGCCTGACGTTTGGCGATTTGACCCACTAAGCGTTCGCCGTTTTCCTGAAAGGCAACGACCGATGGTGTCGTCCGGCCCCCTTCCTGATTGGGGATCACGACCGGCTCGCCGGCTTCCATAACCGCAACACATGAGTTGGTGGTCCCGAGATCTATGCCGATTACTTTACCCATGACTATGTTCCTCCATCACACCTATATCGGTGATACGAACTAATTCTATCCGTTAAAAACTGTCAGGCAAGATCTAACTCTCCTTGCCTTTGACAACACCCACTCGCGCATGCCTGATTACTTTGTCGTTGAGCGTGTAGCCGGCCTGCAATTCCGTCGCGATTGTATCCGGTTCTGCGCCGTCGTCCTCGACCTGCATCACCGCTTCGTGCAAGCGTGGATCAAATATGTGGCCGACCGAGTCAAAACGCTTGAGCCCTTCGCGAGAAAGTACATCAAGGAGCCTGTTGTACAGCAGGCTGACCCCTTTGTGATAGGCCTCCGCATCGGGATTCTCCTCGCGGCTCTTGAACGCCCGCTCGAAGTTGTCAAGCACCTCCAAAAGTTCCACTATCAGCCCCTCATTGGCCGACTTGACCAGATTTACGTAATCGCGCATCGTGCGTTTTTTGTAGTTATCAAACTCCGCCGCCAAACGCAAGTATTCATCTCTCGCCTTATCAAGCTGTTCGATCAGCGCCGCAATCTGCTGCTCCTGTGAAAGAACCTCCTCGACGCAGCCATTCACATCGATCCGCTCATCGACAGCCGATGACTCCGAATTGCTTGTCGCCTCGGTTTCCGCATCCGAAGGAGTTTGAGATTCTGACTGCTTTCGTTCTTTATCGGCCTTGCTCATTTCCATTCCTCATCGTGACAATATCTCTGACAGCACTTTCGCCGTGTAATCGACTAATGACATTAATTTTGCATATTCCATTCGCGTCGGACCGATTACTCCAACTGTCCCGCGTATCTGTCCGGCTTGGTAACTGCGCGTGACCGCCGAGCAACCCTTCATCCCTTCGATATTGGCTTCGGCGCCGATTGTCACCGTGATCTCATTCGCAAATGTCTTGATCTTGAGCAGGTCGATCAGACTCCGCCGTTCCTCTAAGAGGGTCAGGAATTCGCGCAGCTTTTCCGGATTCTGGAATTCCTTTTGCGAAAGGATATTCATCGTACCTTCGGTGTGAAGTTCCTCTCCGGACGATTCGCTCAACAGGTGCTCGTGTTGTTCCATAAAAAGCTTGAGCACTTGCGGGTCACCCCGTTCTTCAGCGCGTAATCGTTCGGCAATCGTGCGCCTGATCTCGCCCAGACTCAGTCCCGACAGCTTTTCGTTGAGAACGTCAGCGGTCTGACGCAGCCGCTCCACTTCGATATTGCTGTCAACCTCGATCAGAATCGTGCGCACAATCCCCGACCTCACAGCGACGATCACCATAACCCGCGTGTCGGTCAGTTGCACAAGATCGACCTTGTTGAGCACCGCCTGATCGAACTTGGGAGTGATGGTCACGCCCAACTGCGACGTCAATCGCGCCAGCACCCGTGAAGTCTGTTCCAAGATATCTTCTATGGCGCTATAGTCAATGGACAGAGCGCGTTTGATTTTCTCCCGCTCGGGCGCCGAGAGCCTTTCCGATCTCAAGAGTTTATCGACGTAGAGTCGGTAGCCGGTTTCGGTCGGGATGCGTCCGGCGGACGTGTGAGGCTGCTCGATCAGTCCCTTCTCCTCCAAATCGGAGAGCGTGTTGCGAACGGTCGCAGGTGAAACACCGAGATCATATTTGGTGGCAATGACACGTGAACCGACCGGTTCGGCAGTGCGGACATAGTGGTCTATCAACACCGCCAGGATCGTTCGTTCTCGTTCTGTCAAATCAAGCTGCATCATCTTCTCTGTTACTCTTCCGTCAAAGCAAACAAGGTCTGCACAATATACCGTTAGCACTCTATGCAGTAGAGTGCCAATAAAGTAGCCAAAAAAAACAGCTTCGTCAACTACAAAGCTGTCGTTCTGTTATACGTTTTGTCGTACGGATGTTTGCAGATCTTGACACCGATTGCGGGCAACTATTTGCTCTTCTTCTGTGACTTGTCGGCTGACGGCTTGGGAATTGCCGTCTTTGTGCTGTCGGTCTTCTTTGTAACTGCCGGCGTTTTGGGTACTTGTTTAGGGGGGACAAAATAGCCTCCCTGTTCGAGGCGGTCGTCAATGCCATTCATGTTGACATCTATAAAGTCGTTAAATGCCGGCAATGTCCCGTGCCGTATTGGCGTCTTCAGCGTGTCGCTCACTTTGCCGGCTTGGGGTTGCGATTGCGGTTGGGGCTGTGGCTTGGCAACGGCGGTCGTGTCTGATTTCGGAGGGGGCGTATCTTTCTTGTGCTTTTCAATCGCCAACGAGGGGGTCGCTATCGCGAGACAAACGCCCATTACCAGCGCTAACGTCAGTAGTCTTTTCATAAGCATCTCTGCAAGCCTCCTCTGTGCTTTCTCATCGCATCCTGCGCACATTGCCGATAAAAGTCGGTCAGTCGAGTAGGTCGAAACCCTCGCGGTTTCGACATCAATGAATTCGGAATGTCGAAAGGGCAAGCCCCTCGACCTACCCGATTCACAAGTTCCTTTCCCTCACCCCTACACCCCTCTCCCAGTGGGAGAGGGGAAGGGGGTGAGGGTGTAACATGCTAATGCTTCTTTCCACCGCCGGACGGTTTTCCTGACGAGGAAGGCGTCGAACTATCAGAGGATTTCTTTCCTCCCGAACTACCGGACTGTTCTTTGACTGCGGGCGCACTCGGCTTGGAACCGCTGTCCGATTTCGGTTTCGCCTGTGGCTGCTTCCTGGCATCTCCACCGCTCGGTCTCACCGGTCTGCGGTTGTCAACGCCGGAGTCTTTTTTCTGTCCGCCTACAGGCTCCTTCTTGCCTTCATAGCCACGACCGGTGCTCCCCTTTCTGGTAACAGCGCCATCGTTGCTGATACGCTTGTCCCCCGGCTGTCTCTTGCCGACGTCACCCTGATCTTTCGAACCCTGCCGCTTGGAACTGCCATACGCATCGCCATTATAGTACTTCTTCTTCCCGATCTCATCGGGACGAGCGGATTTGCCGGTCGTGAATGTCTTCGTCTTGGTGTCGTAACCGTAAGTCTCTTTGTACTTGGTGATTCGCGCCTCTTTGTCACCGGCATAGAACTTCGACTTCGTATACTTGGCGTGATCGTTGGCAACTACTTCGTAGCCGCGTCGCACTTGCGGTTTGGAGGCGCTGTAGAAGTCCCCCTGTTTATGTTTGTAGCGTGAAGGTCCGTCATAATAACTGTCCCAGGCATAATTGCGATACCAGCGATCCCAGCAGTAATTATAGACGAACCAAGGGCGAGTGTAGACGAAGAATGGTGTGTGTACGTCTACGAAAATCCAGTCGTTGTATACGAGCGACGAACCCCAGTAGACCGTCATGCGGTGGCGACCAAGATAGATACCCGGCACATAGAGCGGGGCGTAGCCAAAAAACACGCCATCGACGTAGACCTCGCAGCCGTTCGGATAGTCGACATAAACACGACCACCGTCACCCGAGCCCGCGGTCTGCACCGGTTGGTAATAGTACTTCGGCGCCACATAGAAACTCACATGGTCGTAAGCGAAGCTCTCGCCGGTGAAATACTTCTGATTGATCAGGTCGATGAAATTCTCGTTCTCGCCGTCGTACTTAAATCCCCAATCTTTGTCGTACACCGATACCGGTCCGCGCCAGTCAGGCACGGGAAAATACTCGGTGGAAGCAACCATCTGAATCTGTTCAGTACCCGGAGGACCTTCGAGCGTCAACGTGTAGTCGTCGGAGCTCTCGGGGATCATGTATATCTCCCCCGCCTGCACGTAATTGTTATCCCCCGGATTGGGCGGGAAGATCAGATTGACATTGCCTCGCGTGTCGAGATCGTAGATCGTCACGTAGGCGTCCTCGGACGCGCGGAAATAGATCGTGATGTCGTCACCTTCATAATAGTTGGAGCCGTCATCGCGATCAGTCCAGACATCGACATCAAGATCGCGGTAAGTGCGACGCAGGGTCGACTGAGCCGCCAGCACACTGGTCAGAACCAATGCCAGCAGCGCCGTAAGAACGATCAGGCGTTTCATGGTATTATCCTTTCCTCTTGCCGTAATTGGCACCATGTTGCGGGCGTGTGACCAGGCCACGTTTGAGTTCCGGATTGCCCTCGTCGGTCTGGTAGGCCCAGCGAATGTTTATGCTCAGTTGATTAGGATCACTGTCTGTTGCCTCAACGCGGATGGTGGCATAGTGATCGTCGGCTGTCCAAATGATGTAGCTATGGAACTCGATCAATTCCAACCAACCCACTCTTGACCAGCCCTTGCCACCACCGGGATCACCCCAGCCGACCGCCTTGAGACCGTCAGTATATCCATAGTCTTGGATGTCGACTTCGTTGCTGCCGGCGAAAAGAAAGAACGCCCCGAGATCGGCATCGTATTCGAAGAAGACATCTGCGTCTTCGGCGTCAAAGCGTACAATCCGGGCGCGACTGAAGTCAAATCCCGCGTTGCTGGGATAGGTGTGGAAGTCTCTGAGAATCGCATTACCTTCAGGACGCGGAGTATCCATTGCATCGATTTTCGACAACCCCGATTCACCATACCTATTGTAGGCGTTTACGGCATAGTAGTAGGTGACTCCGTTCGTGACGTTGTCATCGATGTATGAGTACCACCTGACATCGTCACCTTCGTAAACAACACCGGCGCTGGCAAGTACCGTCCCGAGAAGTTCGTACTGATCTTCACCGTTCACAGTATGCGTGTAGCGATAGACGCCGTAGCCTTCCGTTACGCCGCGGTCGTTGTTCCCTCGCCAGTTGATTTCAACCTGCCGATCTCCGGTAGTCGAAAAGACTCCGGTCGGAACCGCCGGCGCATCGCCGACTACCTGAACCACCTTGTGTTCATCGCAACCGGCCGCGAAGACCAGCATACCAACCATCGTCAGAACCAAAAGTATTAACCGTTTCAAGTTTTCCTCCTAACCTAACAGCACTCTGTTTCTATACGGAGTAATGCAAGGGTCGTGCCCAAAATAGGATGCATTGATAACATATTGATATGTAATCAGTTGCAAGAACAGCGGCACCGTCTCGGGCGTGCCCTGAAGCAGGCAGACGCACTGAAAGTGTGCGCAGCGCATCTTATTAACTATGTAGAACTGAACGCAGATTGATTGTTAGATCGGAACTGGCCGAGCCAGTTTTTCGTCGACCTGCTTCTTGATGGTTTCCACGGCGGCACCGATCTCAACCATCTGCAAATCCGGTTTGGCGCGATCCTTCAATTCAAACTGCCCCTTCTCGAATGACTTGGCGCCGATATTCACGCGCAGCGGCATACCAACCAGATCAGCGTCATTCAGCTTGACGCCGGCGCGTTCGTCGCGGTCATCGAGAATCGTCTCGACACCGGCCTTGATGAGTTGATCGTGCAATGCAAATGCGGCATTGCGCAAGCTCTCATCGGTTGACAGCGGCACGATGTGAACGTGATATGGCGCCAGTGATGCCGGCCAAATGATACCGCGGGCGTCGTTATATTTCTCGACCGCGGCCTGTATCGTGCGCGTTACGCCGATCCCGTAAGAACCCATATAGAACATCTGCTCCTTGCCGTCTTTGTCGAGGTAGGTGGCATTGAGTGACTTGGCATATTTGTAGCCGAGGTTGAATGTGTTGCCGACCTCTATTCCCTTCTTGGTGTGCAGAATCCCCTTCTTGCAGATCGGACAGACATCGCCGACCGCCGCCGAGCGGAGCGGAACGATTTCGCTCACGCTGAAGTCGCGCCTATGATTGACATTGACGTAGTGCGTCTCGTTTTCGTTGCCGCCGACGACGAAGTTGGTCAACTCCATCACCTCGGGATCGGCAAGCAGGCGGACGCCTTTGAGACCGACCGGGCCGGCAAATCCGACCGGTGCGTGGGTGACTTCCTCCACGATTTCGGAAGTTGCCATCGTCAGTTCAAAACAACCGAGGTGGTTCTTGAGCTTGAGTTCGTTAATCTGCCGGTCACCGCGAATCATCGCCGCCACCGGTTTCCCGTCAGCGGTATAGAGAAGTGTCTTGACCAGACGTTCGGCAGGCACATTCAGGAATGCCGTGACTTCCTCGATCGTAGCTGCATTTGGTGTCGGCACTTTCTTGAGCGGCTTCTCCGACTCCGTGGCTATCGTTTTCGAACTGATCGAGTCGGCTTTTTCAACATTGGCGGCATAATCGCAGTTATTACAGAAGAACAACAACTCCTCTCCCGACTCAGTATCTACGATCGCCATGAATTCGTGCGCCATTTTTCCCCCCATAGCACCTGTATCCGATTCCACCTTGCGGACAACCAATCCACAACGGTTGAACACCGCAAAGTAGGCATCGACCATTTTCTGATAGGCCACCTTGTGCGCTTCGGCGTCGAGGTCGAATGTATAAGCGTCCTTCATCAGGAACTCGCGCCCTCGCATCAAGCCGAAGCGCGGGCGGATTTCGTCGCGGAACTTCACCTGAATCTGGTAGAGGTTGAGCGGCAGTTGCCGGTAGCTGCGTAATTCGTTGCGAATGAGGTTGGTAACTACTTCCTCATGCGTACCTCCGAGCACCATCCAATGATCATGCCGGTCCTTGGAGCGCATCTGCTCTTTGCCCATCACATCCCAACGTCCTGACTCCTGCCACAGCTCCGCCGGATGAAGCACCGGCATCGTGATTTCGATGGCGCCGGAACGATCCATCTCCTCGCGGACGATGTTGATTGTTTTCAGAAGCGTCCGTTGCATCAGCGGCAGGTAGTTGTAAACGCCCGCCTGCAGCTTGCGGATAAAGCCCCCGCGGACCAGCAACTTATGGGAGATTAATTCGGCGTCCGCCGGGTCTTCGCGAAGAGTCGGGATATATGTTTTTGACCAGAACATAGTCTACCTTTCAAAAGTATCGGCCTTAATGCGCGACTAAGTTAGCCGCAACGCCATTGAAGTCAAGGTATTTGCGTTGGCGGGCTGATGACGTACCAAGGAAATGTTGTCGCCATTTCGCCGTTGACTTTGTTATTATATTCAAATAGATTCCGTGTTGTTGCCCCCATGGTGTAATGGATAACGCGTCGGCCTCCGGAGCCGGAAATCCAGGTTCGATCCCTGGTGGGGGTATTTTCTTTCTGGGAAAAATTCCCACCCAGCTATTTCACCCGCCCCAGCACCCACGACTCATTGCGATGGTTGTATTTGGGATTCAGCTTGTTGAGCACTACATCGACCAACGACGGTTTGCCATGATGAACAAGCTTGTACTTCCCTAACATTGAAGTCAGCAGGTCCTGATGCTGTATCAGGTTGTCATCGCTGAAAACGACGATGTAGTCCGGCGGTGAGAAGGAAAGCAGTTTTCCCTGTGCCAGCGCCTGATAAAACTCAAGATTACTATAAATCGTGAAGGCATTCGAGCGGTCATACTGCCAATAGCTCTGCGGCACGAACATGCGGCGCTCAGTGCAGTCGAAGAGTACCTTACGGACGTCCGGTTGTCGCGACAAGTACACCAACGGATCAACAGCGCCGCGATGCCCATAGTTGACTGTGAACGCCGATAACAGTACCAGATTGATCACGGCAAACCAGACCCATAGCCCGAGGCGAAACTTGCGCCAACGGTTGTGCCAACCTTCATTCTGCCTGAGATAGTAGACTCCGACGCAACCGAGCACAAGCAAAATCGGGAAGATCGGAATAATAAACCGCTCCTGCTTATTGACAATCACTGAGTGCCCTATCAAGAACGCCATCATCGGCAACCACAAGACAATGTGGTTGCGAATGACACGCCACTGAAAAACGGAACCGACGAACAGAAGCGAAAACGGCGGTATCATCACGCCGAGAATCAGTAGAATGTAATTGTACCACGGCCCCGGAATTGTCGGTGCCGCCCCCAGATTACCGGCTATGTAATTGGTGAAACTCCCGAGGAACTTACCATGTGTCTGGGTGTCGATTAACCCCTGCAAGACGATCATTCCCGCAAGCGCAATCGTGAACACCGTTGCTTGCCGCCAGACGCGACGCCGAATCACCATCGCAATCGGCACCAGCACGAGCGCCATGAGAACCTGCATACGGATCATGAAGGCAATACCGCCGAGCACGCCCGCCAGTGCCGCATCCGCATCCGATTGTCGTTTCATCCCACTGGTAGCGAAATACAAACACGGAAATAGGAAATCGGCGGCAACCATCTCCACCAGATTGCGCACCGCCAGATAGGGCATCAGGAAATGCGCCGCCAGCAGCACTCCACCGACAACAGCAGTGCGTTCATTGGTTTCTTCTTTGAGATATCGATAGCCAAAGATCACGGGCAACAACGACAGCAGCGCGTGTACGAACCGGTTGAAATACATGTGGATGTCGAGATGCTCAACACCCAACGCTGAAGTGATTTTCATCAGCCCCAACAGGAACAGATTGTACACGGCGCTACGCATTACCCCAATGTCCGGCTTTCCCTCCCAGCGCAAGGTGCCATCCTGCAAATAGATGCCGTCATGCAGCCAGCTATTGGCGATCTCGATGGTCTCATAATGATCGTCATGTGCCATGAAGCCTTGCGAGAAGATGACCGCCGTGAGGCGCAGCCCCAATGCCAGCGCAAGGATGATCAGAAACGGACGGGTAAGAAGAGACGACTCGGAATTCACGACCGGAAGTTAGATCATCCCGTACGCCGAAGCAAGGGGGGAGTTTCGGCGGGCTGTTCCCGCAGGGGTGCACCGTCGCGCACCTGCGTGAATCTGCAATATGGCGCGAACTATGCTATTCGCGATGTCAAAGAACAGGCGAACCTCGACTTGCGTTTTCCGGTGGTGGATGAATGGTCTGTGCGATCTCGCTGTGTCGTTCGAAGATTGTCCGGGGCAACCGTCCGTCAGGGCCGGGTCTAGCGATTTTCGCGGGAATGGCCGGCGCCGCTGACACGCACTCCTGGGTAAAAGCCCAAGGCACGGACGGGATAAGAGATTCTCCTGACACAGTCTAAGCGACTCATCCAAGACTCTTAAGAGTCGGAAGCGCGAACGGATTGCGGGGAAAAGGGGACGCTCCTCCATGAAGTCATCGACATCGCAAACGTCCGCTATTGTAGCGAGGTCGATCGGACTCGCGGTTGTCACGATACGCTCTATTACTGGGTTCCGGTTGACGGTGTAAATCATTCGTATGCGGCGTACCCTTCGACAGGCTCAGGACGAACGCCGCGCACAGGACACAAACACATCAAAGCGTGTCAGCCGGACGGCTTGTATCTGACAGCGCGAGCCACTTGGTTTGTAGCGACAGACTCACTCACCACGGCGAAGTACGAACATGTCCTGGATCGTAACGGCTATTGTTCGGCATTATATATTTAGCTTAGTCGTTGCCGTTCAACCGCAGGCGATTCCTGATCGAGTAGGAGGTAGATACACAAATCATCACGATTTGCTCTGCCGCTAATCACCCGACCCACAGAGCACTCCGGGGTGACCTTCGGTGCCGCAACCAGCGTTCTACTAACTGGTGCGGGGGATGCTTTTGCAGCGATGCGCTACAAAAAGGGGGAGAGCAGAGGGTGTCAAATGAGATTGGCGTTGCAGCCACAGAAAGAAAAACCCACCCGACGCAAGGCTTT
>Ga0315273_10009141_pt1 | contig 12544 bp, 14 predicted proteins | sample YL17G02_0_MG_FD_205753 | JGI IMG/M metagenome (GOLD analysis project Ga0315273, IMG submission 205753) | Sediment microbial communities from Yellowstone Lake, YNP, Wyoming, USA - YL17G02_0 | ecosystem: Environmental > Aquatic > Freshwater > Lake > Sediment | place: USA: Wyoming | collected... | reverse complement strand
GTTTTCTCTGGATGGGAGTTAAACGAGTTCTCTTGTGAATAACCATAGTTGTTTTACTTAATTGTTATGAAACTATTTTAACAATTTTTGTAAACAACGCTAATTAATCTAACAATTTAAGTTATATTTTATGAAAGAAAGCAACTTCATCAACAGAGAACAGATGTCCCCTGATCAGCAAAGGGAACTGAAAAAAATTCAGGAAGAGTCGGAGGAAAGTTTGAATTCCAAAACGGAAACAGTCAAAATGATTACTGAATCGCTTAAAGAACTTTTGGAAAAAGGAGCGAATATGAACTATGTCGCCCGGGGATTAGCCGGAGTCAATACGGAAGAAGCCCAAAAATTCAGAAAACTTCATTTCAATAAAGATGCGACTCTCTGGGCAAAAAGTTACGCCAGCGATTCGACGATAATTAACGGAATTGTTTGCCAATATGGATTTGAAGGATCCGCATAGCCGTTTCATAATTTTCCCGAATCCTTAAAAGGCATTTTAAAAAAATTGTTCTAAATAAAAAAACTCCCCCAAAATTCAGTTGAATCTTGGGGGAAATACTTATTTCTTCTTTTCTTCTTCTTTTTTTACCTCCTTTTTTGAAGAAGTGTCGGTTTCGGTTGAGGTCGAGGACGAATGCGACCGTTTCATTTCAATGGTCGCTTTTCCGTCCTTGATTCGCACATCATCTTGTTTGTGGCATTTCAAACAAGATGAGTCGAATAATCCAGGATATCCACCCTGGTGAACTGTGATGTTCACGGGACTGTTATTCCCCGTTTTCACATTCACCGAACTCTGGTTGGATATCTGGGTTTGGGAAACCTTGTTGTTGTTTCCCTTTATTTTGTTTTTTTGCACCTGCTTCACTGGTTGCTGGGTAACTTTATTATCATTACCCTTGATGCCGCCGGATGAAGCCATCGCATCCCCTTTCGAAGCGGGTGCTGCTTTTTCCACCATCTTTGGTGCAGGTGCTACAGGTGCTGGAGCAGCGACCGGTTGACTAACAACCTTCTCGCCACACGCCTCACCTCCCCAATTGGTCAAAGGATAGAGCGGTTGATAATTCGTCACGTCACCAATGAAGGTGAAATGAGCGCCGCCTCTGCCATCCTCCGAGTCCGGAGAGGCCATGCTGTTTTCAAGGATGAGATTGCTCCCAACCTTGACCATCGGATGCGGGATCAACAACCAGAGGCCATTCGACTTGAAGTTGAAACTCCTCTGATTACTTTTCACTCTGTCTTTATCAAGCTCAAATAAAACCGAAGCTTGATCCTTGGAAACTGGATTCAAAGGAAGATTATCCCAACATCCCCCCTTGAATTTGTCAGGACAGAACTCAATCAGTTTCTTAATTCTGTCCACATCAGCGGCGCTTCCGCTGATAGTCACTTTTCCGTCTTTGTCCGCCGAAACAGTCAGACAACTTTCGACGGAAAACGTTGCAGCCCAAGCGTTAACTGAAAACAACATGAACACCACCGCCATCAACACCATTACCTTTCTTTTCATAGTCCTCTCCTCCTTTATTCTTTGACATTCTCTGTCCACTCGTCTGTTTGGGATTTGACGGCGGATATTTGCTGTGAAGATTGAACAGATGTTGAGATTTCTGCTGAATCTTCAGCTATTATTATTTTAGCGGATTCGGACTGCTTTTTCAATTCAATCCGCTTCGCTCTTTTCTCCGCGTCCAATTTGCGAAGGAAATGTCCGCCTTGAATCTGGATACTTCCAGTCCAGGACGTTCCTCCGTCAAAAAACGACGGGCCAAAGGTGAACATCAGGGTTTCATTGTAGCGCAATTGCGCATACGCCAGAAACCCGAGATCGTGAGTGTCGGTAAACAAACCGGCACCCACCCGATATGCCCACTTGGGGTGGAATTTTTTTTGATAGAAAGTCCCGATTCCCAAAGTGGTTCGGCCAGATGGACGATCACCTGACCAAGAAGAACTGATGCTCTTTGATGGAGCGAACCAGCCCTCGCCGGTCAAGCCCCACAGAACATCGTTTTTCTTCCCGGTCTGCTTTATAAACTCGGAATACAAGCCGAGCTTCAAATTGTCCTGCCGCATGTGATAACCTTCATCATTGTGGCCGGACATGTATTCGTACCCGATCCGGAACTTCGATTGGATCTGATATGACCTCTCGTTCTTGTCGACGTTATTGTACTGAACGCCGAGCTGGGGGCCGATGAAGAAATTCGTCCATTCATAGGTCGAATCCTTCACTTGTCCGTTGTCATAGGTGCCGAACAATCCGACACCATATGACCATGGAGAGCCCGTTTTAGTCATGGCTTGACTTTTCAGCCAGGCCATATAATCCCCGCCTGCTCCCCATGACGTATAACTTTTCCCTACGGTGTAATACGCCCAAGCCGTAGGGTCATTTTGTAGTTCTGCGGCCATCACTGACGATGCCGCAAATACTACAAAAATAAAAAACAAAAGTCCTTTTTTTTTCATTTTCCTCCTCCTTTCTCCCTTTTGACAACAGGAGAGGTTTTTTTATCCTCGGTTTTGGAGTTGAGCAATCTGTTGATTTTGCTCAATTCCTTCGTTTCTTTTTCAAGCCGCTCAACTTTTGATTCGAGCGACTCCCGCAGGCCAACAAGTTTATAGTTGTCTATAAACAAATCATTGTTGGCCTTGTGCATTTCTTCCATGGCGCCGGTATACATCCGGGCGATCCATTCAACCAATATTCCCATCTTGCGGCGGGAAACCATAGATTGATAATCCGCCCCAATACTCGGCGCACCTTTGGCGCGAATCGCGTCACGAATGACTCCAACTAAAAGCGCTTGAGCCATTCCGATGGGAGAAGCCGAGATTGTCAGTGAAAACGATCCCGTTCCCACCAACTTCTCCCCGAATTTAAACTGGGGATTGACGGAAGCAATGATCCTCATATCATCCTCCCCAAGAGGACTAAGGATCGACTTCCCCTCACTCATTCGATACTCATTCCAGCTTGAAAATACTTCTTCAATTTGGAAAGGTATTTTTTTGAGTGAAGAAATCTCGCTTCCCTCCTCCGCGATTTTTTTCCGGTAAGCCACATTGGCAAGAAAATTCTTGAGATCGATCTCAAACTCCTTGCCTTCCGCGTCATATCCGAAAGATAGCTGGGTCGCAGGAATAATTAATTTTCCCTCAACCCCATTGGGAATAAGTGCAATACCGAGGATGTTACCCTCGTAATCACACCGCCAGAGCAAGATTTGGACAGGCGTTTCCTTGTTATCGGAAGATACTATCCATCCCCGCCAATTAACACGTCCGAAATCCCATTCACCCAGCAGGCGATGGGGAATCTTGACGACTCTGGCTTCAAAATCACCAGAGGCAATTTCCGGGGTTTTTTCAACACCCACCAGCTGAAACAATTCAACCGGCATTTCGACAGTTCCCGGTTTTTCTTGTCCGAGGTTTACATTTTGAATTTTGAGTGAGTTAACGCCCGTGGCGCAACCCGCTAAAATTCCCGCCAAAAAAACTGCAACCAATAATTTTTTCATTTTTCTCTCCTTTTATTTCAGAATTTTTTAAATTGTCAAAGAATTCTCTTTACATTCCCATGCCGATGGCCACAAATTTCCGATTAATCGTAAATTTATGAAACCTGCAATCGGCTTGGGGACAAACCATCAATCGTCAAGAATTGATTTTTATCCCAGATATTTCAAACTTTCTTCATATTCATCGGGAGAAATCATTCGCTCATTTCCCATTTCTTTTTGCGGCCTGTAACAAATCCATGCCAGAGCTATCAGAACACCCATCAAAAATCCTCCGAAGATGACCAAGATGAGATTCAATGTGCCGGGATTTTTTTCCACAGTCGGTCCGGAAATCACGCGTACCTCGATATTCTGATCGTTGCCACGGAACAGATTATTTTTCGTGCTCAAGACAAAAGCAATTGCGTCAGCGATTGACGTTGCCTGTTGGCGATCATTATCAAACGCGACCACGGAAATCATCCCGACCGAAAGGTTTCCCCCGACCTTCACTCGTTTCGACCAATCATTCATCCGGTCTTTTTTATTGAACGGAAGAAACTCCTTATCCACAAAACCGGAATTGATGACTTCATCCACGAAAAGATCGCTATAAACCGCCTTAGACAGAATCTTACCGATGTATTCGCTGGATTTGGCCACCGTATAAAAATCCTGGTTGCCTGTCTGATTCTGAATAATCAAAAAATCGGCAGTTACCCTGAAATTTTTTTGGGATATCACGAGAAATAAAAAAGACAGGGCTCCGAAAAAAATGCCGAAAAGCGCGATTGTGCCCAAATGCCTTCTGAATAAGCCGAAAATGTCACTTTTGTTGTCCATAAAAATATCAATTATTGATGAAGAGATATCATAGCAGAAAATATATATTTTGTCAACTCCACCACCACCGATTAAAAGTTATATTTCAAAATGTCTAAATGCGTTTCACACATTTTACTACCCACATTCTATTCTGTCATCACGAAATATTACCTTTGACAAGAAATGAAATGTGGAAATTTTCATCATAAAAAAAGACCGGGTTGCTTATTTCATTCCCGGTCTTTAGAATTTTCAAATAAATTCATAATCCCAATCGTTTTTTTGCCGCTTCCACTTGTTCTTGGTTGAGTTGCCGAGATTGTTTCATTTGCTCCAGTGTCTCAAGAATCTTGTCTTTGTTCTTGGCAAGATTTTCCGGAGAAAGAACTTTTTGCATTAACTTCTGACGTTCTTCCGAATTCATTTTTTCTAATCTTTTCATAGCCAACCTTTGCAACATTCCCATTGTCGGTATATTTTCAGAAGATTTGTTTTTTCTAAAAGGATTCCACATAAATTTAGGACTTGTCTTTAACTTGATAATTATAGATGGTCACCAAGAGAGCCGAAGCGATGAAGATTGATGAATAAGTGCCGAAGATGATTCCAATAAGCAAGGCCAGAGAAAAATATTTGATTGATTCTCCGCCGAATATGTAAATTGCCAGCAGTGTGATAATAACAGTAAGTGAAGTATTGATGGAACGGGTCAAGGTTTCATTTAAACTTTTGTTCACGATTTCCGGAAATTTCTCTTTTTGCGAACTGCGCAAAAGATTTTCTCGCGTCCGGTCATATACGACAATTGTATCATGGACGGAAAATCCGAGAATAGTGAGCAGCGCCGCAATGAAGGAAACGCCGACTTCAATACCTATAAAATGACCCAACAATGAAAATATTCCTATTGTGATGAGAATATCGTGAATAAGCGCAATTACCGCTCCCAAACCATATTTCCACGAAACAATCGGACGCGAAACTTTCCGGAAAGCCCAGGCGATATAAGCCATTATTCCGACTACCGCCCAAAAAATCGCCCAAAGTGAATTATTTTTAAGCTCTTTGGAAACCGATGAGTTGGTGTAATCAATGCGGAGTTGATTCGCTTCAGGATAAGCATCTTTTATTTTTTTCATCACTTCTTCATTGATTTGGTCATCTTCTGCCGCGTAGCGGATCAGTATCCCGTTGTCGCCGGTTGCCTGCGAAGTCAAGCTTTTCAGATTCAAATCTTTCAACATTTCATCCAATTTCTGACTGGTCGGCGCTTCGCCTGAAAAACGGATTTCCATCAAAGTTCCTCCAGTAAAATCAATGCTAAATTTGAGACCCCAGATAAATAAACTGACAATACTCAAAGCGGAAAGTGATAGGGAAAAAATATAGGCATATTTTCTTTTAGCTATGATATTATACATAAATATATTTTCAAACTATATTAGAGATTCTTATCTTTTATCCGGTTTTTTATCATTGACTCCAATAAGCCAGAATTTTCCATTAATCCATTCACGGATAAAAAAACGGATGAATGTTCTCGAAATATTCACCGCAGTAAACATGGAAACCAAGACACCGATAATTAATGTCACAGCAAAACCTTTGACAAATCCTGTTCCAAGAAATATAAGGACAATGGCAGTGATAATAGAAGAAACATTTCCATCTCGAATGGAAGTCCAAGCACGCTTAAATCCTTCGTCAATTGCTCCGCTAATATTTCTTCCCCAACGGACTTCCTCCTTTGTCCTTTCAAAAATAAGGATGTTAGCATCAACCGCCATTCCAATCGAGAGGATAAATCCGGCGATTCCTGAAAGCGTCAGAGTGATTCCTGAGATCTTGAAAATTGCAACCATCAGTCCTGTGTAAATTATAAGAACAAAGGACGCTATCAAACCGAAAAGCCGGTAAAAAATCAGCATAAAAATGATCACCGCCGCAATTCCGATGATTCCGGCTTTCAAACTTTTTTGCAGCGATATTTCTCCCAATGACGCTTCAATGCTTTGTTGAGAAACAAGCGATAAAGGGATCGGCAAAGCGCCTTGATTAAGACGCATAGCCAAGTCTTTGGCTTCTTGGACTTTGAAGTTGCCAGTAATCACGGCATCACCGGTGGTTATTTCCGATTGTACTCTCGGAGCACTGATGATTTTTCCATCCAAATAAATAGCCAGTGTCTTTCCCAAATTTTTCTTAGTCAGTTCCGAGAATAATTTAGTTCCTTCCGCATCAAACTTCAATGACACTTGAGGTTCTCCAAGACCTTGATTGGAAAAAACAACGCTGGCACTTTGAAGATTTTTACCGGTAAGGCCTGATGACTTATAGATAAGTTCCGGATTTTGGTTCGGATTTTGTTTTCCAAAAAGAATGTGGGCGGCATGGACTTCTTTGTTGTTCCCTTCGCCTCTCGATTCGATAAATTTTATGATATGCCAGCCAAATTGGGTCTCAATCAGATCGGGATAAATTTCTCCCGGTTTCAAGTTTTCTTCAAACAAGATCTTGTCAAATTCAGGAACAAGGGTTTCTTTTTTCACAAAACCCAAGTCACCGCCTTTGTCTTTGGAACCCGTGTCGGCGCTGTTGTCTTTGGCTAATTGTTCAAAATTTTCTCCGCCTTTGGATTTTTGCAGAATTTCTTCGGCTTTCTGCTTATTTTGAGCGTTCAGATTATTAATCACTTCAACTATTTGTGGATCTAGTTCTGTTTCTTCTTTGAATTCAAGAAAAGGCGTCTCTTTGATCATTTTCTTGGCTTCCTCGATATTTTTTATTCCGGGAAGTTCCACGATAACTCGATAATCCCCTCCCGATCTTGATGTTTGAACCAATGGCTCGCCGACTCCGAAGGCGTTGATTCTTCTCTCAATCACATCTTGCACACCTTGAAGCGCTTCGCTGATCTTTCCGCTATCCAAATTGGCAACATCTGCCTTATATTCCAAATGGATGCCTCCCTGAAGGTCAAGACCCAGATTCATCTTGGTCTTATTGAAAAAATCAAAACCCTTCGACCAGAATGAAATACTTTTAGGATAAGAAACAATCCCGGCAAAAATGGCCAAAGCGATTATAGCTACAAATTTCCATTTTAATTTGGTTTTTAAATTCATAGCTTTTATTATAAATAATTTTCAAAATTTTGGCAACAACAGCAAGAATATCTTGAAACGAATCAAGACCTTATTTATTCACGCATTTGGTTTCTAAAGAGAACCTTCATTTTCGTCAGTTTCCGGTACATTGGCCGAATTGTCGGCAGGTATTTGGCTTGGAATATTATTCTGGATCTTGTTCATTTCTTCCTGGAATTTTTCGGCGTTTTTTTGCATCTTTTCCGCTTCTTTCTTCCATTGTTCGATTCTCGGTTGGTTTTCCTTAATTTCCTTCTTAATTTTCTTGGCTCCCCACCAACCCACAGCCATGATGGCTCCGAAAATAAGGATAGTGATCATCAGGCAGCCGCCGATGACCCAGAACCAGACATAACTTTTCTTTTGAGGAGTAGGCGTCACTACTGGCTGAGTTTGATTTTGCGCGTTTTGTTCTTCCATATGGATTTTAGTTAATTGATTACCTATTCAATATAATACGATTTCAAATAAAAAACAAAGAGTTATGCTTTCAGGCATACCCGAAGTTATTAAAATAAACTAAAAATCCGTCATCTAGTTGCCTGTCGGCGCCGGGAAATCTTTTGAAATATTGTTGCTCATTTCCTGGATCTTTTTCATCTCGGCTCCCCAATCGACAAATTTCACGTCTGCGGGCGGAAGAAAATCGGAATCGGAAAGCGAAGCCGGCTTGCAGGAATAATCGGCTCCGGACGACTCCATCGTTTGAGCCCATTTTTCCCAGGACATTTGCTCGCTTAAAGATTGATTTTTCTCAACCGTATTTCCGGTTGTTTTATTCAGTTCCTCCATTTCTTTGATGTTAAATTTTATTCCATCCTGTTTTCCGCTCCAAACATATACCCATTCTCCATCGCTGATCATCGTCCCTTTCTCCTTTTTTTCCGGCGTGCTGCTGGCGCCAAGACCCATAGATGCAAATCCTTCTATCTTAGCTTTTCCATCTTTTGCCTTGACAGTCATGGTTCCATCTTTTTTGTCATTGATAGTACACTCGGTGCCGATTTTTTTGGCAAGCCAAGCGGTAAGAGCTTCCTTAGTTGAATCGATGACGCTTTTTTCTTCGACTTTCTCCTGATTGCCGGTCGTTTGGACATCTTTTCCGGTTTCTTTCTTTCCTCTCATAAAAAACCATCCCAGCGCGATGATAATCAAAAGAATTATTACGCCTAATAATATCTTTTTCATACTGCACCTCCTTTCATAAAAAAATTTATAAAACATCTAAAGATTAACCTCGAGAGTCGTTTCTTGCTGGTTCCTGAATATCCTAAGTTTTATCTGATCGCCTTTCCTGTATTGGCTCAATATATTGGAGAGTGGATTGTCCAGATTGATCTCCTGATCGTTGATCGAAAGGATGATGTCATTAATCATAATTCCGGATTTTTCCGCTGGAGATCCGGAAATCACAGCCAAACCCTGTTTTTCTGAAGAAGAATAAACCAAAGCACCTTTATCTTTTGGAAGATTGTGAATAATAGCATACGTTTTTGTGATAGGAATATAGTAAATTCCTAATTTCGGCCTTGACTGAAATCCGTTGGAATTCAGCAAATCAAGCGATTTTTTGATTGTATTGGAAGAAATGGTAAAAAATTTCTCCTGGCTATCTATCGTCAGAGAACCGATTATTCCCACCAGTTCACCATTATAATCAATAACCGGACTGCCGATGTATTTTTGTTCGTTGATAAAATCGCTTTCAAAAATTCCTTCCAGTTTTTCCGATGAAGAAAGAGTTGTTCCGGATATGTTGAATGTTCTATCAATCTGGTTCAGGACTCCGGCTGTATAGCGATTTTGATATTCTCCCAAAGAATTTCCGATGGCAATAACTTTTTTTCCCGCAAAAGTATCCTGGGAATTGGAAAATGATATGGTAGTGAGATTGGTTGATTCTATTTTCAAATAAGCCAGATTGGAAAAATCATCAAGACCGACAAGTTGCGCGTCTACTACAGATCCGTTCGAGAGAGATATGACATATTTTGCAGCGTTTTCCAAAATTGCTCCACGGTAAGTCACAATTAATCCGTCACTGGTGGCAATGATGCCAGTACCGCTTTTTTCCATCAAAGGAATCAATAAAGAGGATGTTTTTTTCTGAAAGCCGGGACTTTTCTGTTCAGAATAAGAAATAATATTCACGACTGAAGCTGAAGATTGAGAAGCAACTTTGTTTACCGAAGAATCTTCTTTGACTATGATTTCTTCCGTCCGGTTGATGATAGTGGTGTTCTCCGAAAGTTTTTTCATAAATTGACTTCGGGAAAAAATAGGATAGGAACTGATTTTAGAGAAAACATAGTGTTCGATAATAATAGAACTAATTCCACTCATGATAAAAAGAAAAACAATGATTCCGATTATTTTTAGAGTTTTTTTCATATAATTGATATTTTTTGTTATATCATCAAATCAGACGACTGGCAACCATTTAGAGCTCGTTAGGATAAGAATAATAAGAAAGCTGAAAAATATCACATTAGCCACCACTCGTTTCTTGGAAAGGATTTTCAAAAAATAACTTTGCGTCAAGTCCCAACAAATATAATAAAAAATCAAGGTTATCACTCCGGTAGTCAGATATCCGAACGGCCAAAAATTAATCACACAGGTAATTTCCATCATTACCATTCCTAGAATGATGCTATAGATCAAAACTTTCTTTTTTTGTTCTTCAATTAAAGAAAAATACTGGAAGCTTGTCAAAATAGTAACGACTAAAAAAAATGCCATAAGCGTCCAAAGAGGTATGGGAAAATTAAGATATATTCCATAAAATGAAGTGTAAAATAAAAATAACGTTGCGGTGGCTGAAGCGGCAATCATGCCCCTGGCTGTTTGATCTTTGGAATAAATCTTCAAGCGATAGATTCCTAAAAGACATAAATAATACAAAAATATGCTGAACAAAATAAATATTTGTTTTTCTACCATCGAATCAATTAAATAAAGCAGCATTAGAGATGAGATGGAAAAAAGAAGAGGAATGACGACAAAGCTATATTTATTTCCTATTTTCTTACTTCCCCAAATTGAAAATAAAAGAATTATAGCGGAAAAATAAACACCCGCTTCATTATTGAACGCAAATATTTCAAGTCCTAGAATGAAAAAAATTGTATAAAACAATACTTTAAATTGAAGAAACATTCAAAAAATTCATTACTTAATGATGATTTTTTTTTCTAAATCCACTTTAACCTTGGCTCCATCCTTTATTTTACCTTCTATTATTTTTAATGCAAATTCGTCAAGAATTTCATTTTGAATCACTCTTTTTAGCGGACGTGCTCCATAAGTCGGGTCATATCCTTTTTTCACGAGATATTTCTTCACTTTTTCTGAAATATCCAATTTAATATTTTTTTTCAATAATCTTTTTTGAACTTTTTCCAACTGAATATCCACAATGTTTCTAAGAATTTTGCGACTCAATGGATGAAAAATTATTATTTCATTGATTCTATTCGAAAATTCCGTTTTAAACCGTTTTCTGAAAAGAATTGATATCTTTTTTTTTGATATCCACATGCTAAATAAATACATGAATTTTTATTGTTTTCTTTCTTCCAAAGTTATTTTTATTTCCTTAATAACCCCCTTATGCTGGATTTTAAGGTTAATTTCATCTCCAACGTTGAATTTGGAAATTAAGTCTAAAAGATTATTATTTTCATCTATTTTAGTTCCATTTATTTCCAGAATGATGTTGCCTTCCACTATGCCGGCTTTGTCCGCAGGAGAACCCGGAATAACTGCCAGATCGGAAAGTTTGTCGCCTCGCAGAACCATAGCGCCATAATCAAATTCCAGATTGTTTGCTTTTTGCATTTCTTGATTGATCAAAACATAACGCACACCCAGAAACGGTATAGAAATTTTTCCCTTGGTTTCCACCTGATCAATGATTTTTTTCACTTGATTTATAGGAATAGTGAATCCGATATTTTGAGCACCTTGCGCGATAGCCACATTAATTCCCACGATTTGACCGTTAATATTCAAAAGTGGCCCGCCAGAATTGCCCGGATTGATAGCTGCGTCTGTTTGAATAATATCAGTTAGTTTTTCAGTTTGTCCAAATCCTGAACCAGCTACCAAATTTCGCTTAAGGCCTGAAATTATCCCCTTGCTGACTGTATTTGAAAATTCTCCCAATGAATTGCCGATAGCTATTACAGTTTGTCCGACTTTCAAGGTATCAGAGTCACCAGTTTCCAATACCAGAAAATTATCGCCTTCGATTTTGATCACGGCAAAATCTCTGATCGGATCTCTGGCTAAAACCTTGGCTGGATATTCTTTACCGTCGTTTGTTATTACTGTGTAATCAGCTTGAATATCGTCTACTACATGACGATTAGTTACAATCATCCCTTTGGAGTTGATAAAAAAACCTGTTCCGCCTCCGATTTTTGTTTTTTCTGTCGGAGCATTGGGATCAATTTGATTACTCCCATCATTAAAAAAATCCCCAAAGGGATCAAAGAAATCATTAAAAGGTGATTGGAATAAATTTCTCACTTTGGATATATCCTTGGAAATTATAATGCTGACTACCGCCGGTGATGATTTTTCAACCATATCGGTAATGACAGAATCTTCCGCTACCACTTTTCCTTTGATCACTTGTGCATCTTGTTTTTGATCAATTGAATTTTTGAATTTTGGGCTTATTTTTTGGAGAAGCGCCTCGCTCATGCTACCTGAAATAAATCCAAACACGCTTCCAATTAATGAAGATACCACCACACAAACCAATAACACCAAAAAAACAGAATTTCTCTTCTTCTTTTTCTCCTCAAGTAAATATTTTTTTTCTAAATTATTGTTTTCCATAAGATTAAAATCCCAAAATCTTACTGACAAATTATATCAGCAAGATCTGGTATGTTTAGTTTATTTATCAACTAAATATATACGTTTCTGTCCAGAATCTAACGCAACATATTTGGCGCGGAGCGCCAATGATGTTAAGTTGGATGGCTATGATAAATTACAAAAGATTGAGCGATTTGGAGCGGGAAGATATCAGCCGGATGCTCTCGC
>Ga0315273_10009140_pt1 | contig 12545 bp, 11 predicted proteins | sample YL17G02_0_MG_FD_205753 | JGI IMG/M metagenome (GOLD analysis project Ga0315273, IMG submission 205753) | Sediment microbial communities from Yellowstone Lake, YNP, Wyoming, USA - YL17G02_0 | ecosystem: Environmental > Aquatic > Freshwater > Lake > Sediment | place: USA: Wyoming | collected... | reverse complement strand
GATAGCCCCGCCGCGCCGCCGGCCCTGTACTCGGCGGCGAGCTTGTCGGGATCGAAGTCGGCCCGGATCACACCCTTCGAGGGCGACGCCTTCTTGAGCTCGCACAACAATCGCAGGGGCGTCGCGGAATCAGGCCGGGCGAGCGCGCGGCGGAACGCGCCGAGGCGCGCCGGGCCGAACGCCGTGGGGCGGGGCGGCAGGCCGGAGGCAAACGCCTTCCGGCGCTCGGCGATGGCCCCCCGGCGGCGCTCGGCGATCTCGGCGAGGATCGTGGCCGGCATGAGAAACCGCCTTAGCGGTGGCGTGCAACCCGAAGGAACTGCTGGAGTTTCTCCAGCGCCTTACCCTGGTCGAGCAGTTCCTTCGCGCGTCGGACCCCCGCCTCGAGCGTGGGCGCAATGCCTCCGGCCGCGAGCGCGGCCCCGGCGTTGAGCACGACCAGGTCATGCGCCGCCCCGGGCACGGCCGACAGCGCGGCCTCGAGCAGCGCCGCGTTCTCCTGGGCGTCGCCGCCCTGGACGCCGGGCCGGTCGGACTCGGCGTGCCCGAGGCCAAACGCCCGCGCGTCGATCTTCTCCTCGATGATCCTGCCGTCCTCGAGGCGCGCCACGTACGTCGGGGCGAAGACCGACAGCTCGTCGAGTCCGTCCTCGGAGTGCACGACCCACGCGCGCTCGGCGCCGAGGCGCTGGAGCACCTGCGCCAGGCGCGGCACCCACGCGTCGTCGTAGACGCCGACGAGCTGGCGCTCGGCGCCGGCGGGATTGCAGATCGGACCCAGCACGTTGAACACGGTGCGGATGCCGAGATCGCGCCGGGGCTCGGCGGCGTTCTTGAACGCCCAGTGGTAGGCAGGCGCGAACAGGAACGCGACGCCGATGTCCTTGATCGTGCGCGCGGCCTCGACGGGCGTCTGCTCGACGCTCGCGCCGAGCGCCTCGAGCACGTCGGCGCTGCCGGCGCGCGAGCTGACCGCGCGGTTGCCGTGCTTCGCGACATGCGCACCGGCCGCCGCGGCGACGAACGCAACCGCGGTCGAGACGTTGAACGTGCCCGAGCCGTCGCCGCCGGTGCCGCAGGTGTCGAGCAGTGGGCGCGGCACCTCGGGGAACGGCTGGAGCGCCTGGCGCATCGCGCGCGCCAGGCCCGCGACCTCGTCCACGGTTTCGCCGCGCATCCTGAGCGCGACCGCGAAGCCGGCGATCTGCGCCGACGTCGCGGCGCCGGCGAGCACGTCCTGCATGACGGCCATCGCCTGGTCCTCGCTCAGCGTCTCGCCTTGGACCACGCGCGGCAGGACTTCGCGGATCATCGCACCTCCGCCCGCGCGGGCTTGAGGCCGCACAGGTCCAGGAAGTTCGCGACCAGGGCGAGCCCTTCGTCGGTCAGGATGCTCTCGGGGTGGAACTGGACTCCCCACGTTTCGTGCGTGCGGTGCTTCAGGCCCATGATCTCTCCCTCCGGGGTCCAGGCCACGATCTCGAGCGCCTCGGGCAGCGATTCCTTGCGCACGATCAGCGAGTGGTATCGCGTTGCCGAAAATGGATTCGACAAGCCGGCAAAGAGCCCGCGTCCTTGATGAATGATCGGCGAGGTCTTGCCGTGCATGATGCGGCCCGCGCGCACGACCTCGCCGCCCAGCGCGGCCGCGAGGCACTGGTGCCCGAGGCACACGCCGAGGATCGGCAGCTTGCCGGTGAGAGCGAGGATCGCCGCGTTCGAGATGCCGGCCTCGTTCGGCGTCTTCGGGCCCGGCGAGATCACGAGGCCCTTTGCCCCGAGCTGCGCGAGCTCGTCGACCGTGATGGCGTCGTTGCGGAACACGCGCGGCTCGCCGCCGAGCTGCCCGATGTACTGCACGAGGTTGTAGGTGAACGAGTCGTAGTTGTCGATGACCGCGATCATGGGACGAACTCCAGTCCGCGCTCGGCGCGTTCCAGGGCCTCGAGCAGGGCCCGGCCCTTGTTGAGCGTCTCTTCGTATTCGTTGACCGGGTTCGAATCGGCGACGATTCCAGCCCCGACTCCGAGGTGCGCCCGGCCGGCATGAAAGAGCAGGGTCCGAATCGCAATACATAGGTCGGCGTTGCCGTGGAGGTCGAAGTACCCGACCGCGCCCGCGTAGAGACCGCGGCGGTGCGCCTCGAGCTCCTCGATGATCTCCATCGCGCGTATTTTTGGAGCACCGCTGACCGTGCCCGCGGGGAAGCAAGCCTTCACCACGTCGATCGATCGCGTCCCCGCCGGCAGCCGGCCGGTGACGTGCGAAACCAGGTGCATGACGCGCGAATAGCGTTCGACGGTGAGCAGCTCGGTCGTGCGCACGCTCCCGTACTCCGCCACGCGCCCGACGTCGTTGCGGCCGAGGTCGACCAGCATGATGTGCTCGGCGCGCTCTTTGTCATCATTCAGCAGCTCGACTTCGAGCCTCTGGTCCTCTTCGGGCGTCGCGCCGCGGGGGCGGGTGCCGGCGATTGGCCGCACGTCGACGCGCTCGCCCTCGCGCCGCACCAGCACCTCGGGCGACGAGCCCACCACCACGTGCTCGCCGAGGCGGAGGAAATACATGTAGGGCGACGGGTTGACGACCCGGAGCGCGCGATAGGCGTCGAAGGGCTGGATCGCGACGTCGGCCGACAGCCGGTGCGACAGCACGACCTGGAAGATGTCGCCCGCCCTGATGTACTCCTTCGCCCGGTCGACGGCGTTCAGGAACCGCTCGCGCGTCATCGTGCTGGCGGGGGTCGAGACGATCGGCGCGTCTCCCCCGGCGCCCGGCGTCGCGACCGGGCGGACCGGCGGCCCGGTCAGGCGCGCGATCTCGGCGCCGACGCGCGCGACCGCGTCGTCGTACGCCTGCCCTGGGTCCTTGCCGGCGCGCGCATGCGTCACGACCTGCATGGTGTGGCGGTGACTGTCGAAGATCACGTGCACGTCGGTGAAGTGGAACACCGCGTCCGGCACGTCAAGGTCGTCCTTCAACGTGGCCGGCAGGCGCTCCAGGTGTCGCACCGCGTCGTAGGAAACAAATCCGACCGCCCCGCCCGCGAACCGGGGCAGGCCGGGCAGGTCGACCGCCTGGCGGGCGGCCATGAGCGCATCGAGCGCGGCGAACGGATCGGTTCCCGGAAGGGTCTCGGTCTGGCCGCCCTGCTCGAGCGTCAGCTTGCCCCGGTGGGCGCGGAACACGGCGGCCGGGCGCGAGCCGAGGAACGAGTAGCGGCCCCATTGCTCGCCACCTTCGACGGACTCGAGCAGGAACGCGGACTTGCCATCGTCGATCTTGCTGAAGGCGGAGACCGGGGTGTCGAAATCCGCGAAGATCTCCCGGTAGACCGGCACGGCGAGGCCGGCGGCGCTCAGGCGGACGAACTCGTCGTAGGCGGGATGGACCATTGTGCGGTGGATTGTGCCATCCGGGAGGGCCCGAAGGAACCGGATTCTGGACGGCCGGTCGCCTGGGACCAGGCGACCGGCCTAAGGTCGTGTGTCGCCCCCCCTCCGCTGTCGGGGATCAGCCCGCCCGGCCTGGGGCGCGCTTCTTTGGAGCACGCAAGGGCGTGCCCAGCGCGAGCAGTTCCTCGGCCTGGCGGCGCGTGGTCGGGCTCGCGACGTCGCCGGCGAGCATGCGCGCCAGCTCGGCCACGCGCGCCTCGCCCTCGACGCGCTCGACCGTGGCGAGCGTGCGTCCGCCCTGTTCCACCTTGGCGACCTTGAACTGCCGCTCCGCCTGCGCCGCGATCACGGGCAGGTGCGTGACGCACAACACCTGCCGCACGCGGCCGAGCGCGGCCAGCCGCTCGCCGACCGCGCGCGCGACCGCGCCGCCGATGCCGGCGTCGACCTCGTCGAACAGCAGCGCGTCGACGCCGTCCTGCTCGGCGAGCAGCGTCTTGAGCGCGAGCATGACGCGCGACAACTCGCCGCCCGAGGCGATCTTCGCCAGCGGCCGCGCGTCCTCGCCGGCGTTCGGAGCGATGCGAAACTCGACGCGCTCGGCGCCGGCCGGCCCGGGGGCCCCCCCGATCGAATCAACCGGGTCGAGCGCGATCGTGAGCGTGGCCTGGGCGAGGCCGAGCACGGACAGCTCCGTAGCGAGCGCCGGCTCGAGCCTGCGCGCGGCGGCCTTGCGGCGGCGTGTCAGCTCGCGGGCGGCCTGGTCGAGCGCCGCGCGCGCGGCGCGCTCGGCTTCGGCGAGGCGGACGCGCTGGCTGTCGGAATCGGCCGCGCGCGCAAGCCGGGCGCCGAGCTCGTCGCGCCACGCGATCAGCTCGGGGAGCGCGCGATGGTGCTTGCGGGTGAGGCGCTCGATGAGCGCGTGCCGTGCCTCGGCCGCCTCGGCCTCGGCCGGGTCGAGCGCCTCGGGATCGAGCGCGTCGTCGACCGCGCGCAGCACCTCGGCGAGCGTGACCCGCGCGGACGCGAGCTCGTCGGCGAGCGCGGCGAGCACGGGGTCGACCAGCGCGGCCTCGCGCAGCGCGCGTTCGGCTTCGGCGGCGTCGTGGAGCGCGCCGGCATCCGGGCGCCCGGTCGTATCGCCCGGGCCGCCGTCGCCCGACTCGGCCCCGGCAATCGCCGTGCGCGCACGCGCCAGGGCCTGGGTCAGCCGCCCGGCGTGCCGAAGGCGCGCGAGGCGGCTGGCGAGTTCGTCGTCCTCACCGGGCTTGAGCTCCGCGCGCTGGAGCTCCTCGTAGGCGAATGCCCAGGCGTCGGCCTCGATCGCCGCGCGCTCCTCCTCGGCATTGAACCTTGTGCGTTCCGCGCCCGCATCGCGCCAGGCTTCCCACGCGGCGCTGCAGGCGGCCCGTACGTCGTCGAGGCCGGCCCAGCGATCGAGCACGTCGCGCTGGCGGTCGGCCACGAGCAGGCTCTGGTGCTCGTGCTGGCCGTGGACGTCGAGCAGCACGCGGCCCAGCTCGGCGAGCGCGGCGATCGTGACCGGGGTCTGGTTGATCCAGGCGCGGCTCTTGCCCTCGCGCGCGATCTCGCGGCGAATCACGACCTCGCCGCCCTCGAAGTCGACGCCCCAGAGCGCGAGCAGCGCGGCCGCCCGGTCGTGGGCCGGGCCCGGCTCGAGCTGGAAGCGGCCCTCGACGCGAGCGCGGGCGGCGCCGGCGCGGATCGCCTCGGGGTCTGCGCGCGCGCCGACGAGCAACGTGAGCGCGCCCACGAGCAGCGACTTGCCGGCGCCGGTCTCGCCCGAGAGCGCGGTGAAACCGCGCGCGGGCTCGAGGCGGGCGCGCTCGACGATTGCGAGGTTGTCGACCGAAAGTTCGCTCAGCACGATGGATGCCTGCGCGTCAGTCCGGGGAGCGCCGGGGGCTGCCGGACCAGCCGAGTTTGTGGGGCAGCGCGACCGGGAGCGTGTGTCCCGGGCTGCGCAGGAAGCGCACGCCGCCGCGCGCGAGCGCAATGCGAAGCGTGTCCGCGGGGCCGATCGCGATGCCCTCGAGTCCGTCGAGCGAGACGATCGCGCCGGCCTTGTCGCGCGACCGCACGGTCACCCGCAGCTCGAACTCCGGCGGCAGCACGAGCGCGCGCATGCCGAGCGTGTGCGGGCACACCGGCGTGACCACGATGGCGTCGAGCCCCGGGGCGATCACCGGGCCGCCGGCCGACAGCGAGTAGGCGGTCGAGCCCGAGGGGCTCGCCGCGATCAGGCCGTCGGCGATGACATGGCCGAGGAACGTGTCCCCCGCCGTGACGTCGAGGCGCAGCGCGCGGTACGTCGCCTCGGCCTTGAGCACGACGTCGTTGAGCGCGACCCCGAGGGGCTTGAGGCGGATGGCGCCCGGGGATTCCAGGCTCGCCTTGAGCAGGCGATGTGTCTCCACCTGGAGCGTGCCCGCCAGGGCCGCGGTGACGGCCGACTCGAGTTCGTGGCCCTCGAACGAGGCGAGGAACCCGAGGCGCCCCAGGTTGATCGGCAGGATCGGCACGCGCGTTCCGGCGAGGATGCGGGCAGCGGCCAGGATCGTGCCGTCGCCCCCGAGCGTGATCATGAGGTCGGCGCCGCGCGCGGCACGGGCCGCTGCGGGGTCGGGCCGCCAGCTCAAACCCGCGGAGTTCTCTGCGCCGTGCACGCGCAGGACGGTGAGGCCCTGCTTGCGCAGCCAGGTCTCGAGATCCCCCAGGCGCTTGCCGACGGCCACGCGGCTGACGCGGCCGACGATCGCGACGCGGCGGATCGCGGAACGTCTCCTGGCTTTCGCGCGCGGCGCGGTCATGGCAGGACGGGCGCGGTGTCGGAGGTCCAGGCCTGGACCGACTTGGCGATGCCCTCGGGCGTCAGGCCGAGCTGGTCGAGCAGTTGCGCCCGGGTGCCGTGGGGCACGAGGCGATCGGGAATGCCCAGGCGCAGCACGGGCGTGGTCAGGTTGTCGTTCGCCAGCGACTCGAGCACGGCCGAACCGAAGCCGCCGGCGAGCACCGCCTCCTCGATCGTCACGATGCGCCCGATCCGTCGCGCGAACCGGCGCAGGGCCTCGGCGTCGATCGGTTGGACGAAGCGCGCGTCGAACACGGTCGCCTTGATGCCCTCCTTTGCCAGTCGCTCGGCGGCCGCGAGCGCGGGCATCACCATGGTGCCGAGCGCGACCAGCGCCACGTCCTCGCCCTCGCGCAGCACCTGGCCCTTGCCAATCTCGAGCAGCCGCGCGGGCTCGGGCGCAACGCCCTCGACCGGCGCGCGCGGGTAGCGCACGGCGATCGGGCCGCCCTCGTGGGCGACCGCGGTGCGCATCATCGAGCGCAGTTCGTTCTCGTCGCGCGGCGCCATCAGCACCATGTCCGGCAGCGAGCGCAGGTACGCGATGTCGAACACGCCGTGATGGCTCGCGCCATCCTCGCCGACGAGGCCCGCACGATCGACCGCCAGCACGACATGGAGTTTCTGCAGCATGACGTCGTGCACGATCTGGTCATAGGCGCGCTGCAGGAACGTCGAGTAGATCGCGGCCACCGGCACGGCGCCCGCGGTCGCGAGCCCGGCGGCGAAACACACCGCGTGCTGCTCGGCCATGCCGACATCGAAGAAGCGTTCGGGGAACCTTTCCTGGAACGCGGACAGCCCGGTGTTGTCGGGCATGGCGGCGGTGATCGCAACCACGCGCGGGTCGCGCTCAGCCTCGTCGATCACCGACTGGGCGAACACCTGCGTGTACGTCGCCCCGGTCGAGGCCTCGGTCGAGCCGGTGACCTTGTCGAACTTTCCGAGGCCGTGGAACTTGGGCGCGTTCTGCTCGGCGGGCGCGTAGCCCTTGCCCTTGACCGTGCGCAGGTGGAGGAACACCGGGCCCTTGATCTCCTTGAGCTCGCCCAGCAGCCGCACGAGCTCCTTGACGTCGTGCCCGTCGACCGGGCCGAAGTACTTGAAGCCCAGCTCCTCGAAGAACAGGTTCGGCACGACCAGCGTCTTGAGGCTCTCCTTGACGCGTTTCGTGGCCTCGCGCGCCTTGACGCCGACCAGTGGGACGTGGCCGAGCAGGTCCCAGACGTCGGCCTCGATCTGGCGGTACACCGGCGCAGACGTGATGCGCGTCAGGTAGCGCGAGATGCCGCCCACGTTGGGGGAGATCGAGAAGTCGTTGTCGTTCAGGATGACCAGCAGGTTCTTCTTGAGGTCGCCGGCGTTGTTCAGGCCCTCGTACGCCAGACCGCCGGTGAGCGCGCCGTCGCCGATCACGGCGACGACATTGTAGGTGTCCCCTACCAAGTCCCGGGCGGCCGCCATGCCGAGGGCCGCCGATATGGAAGTAGAGCCGTGCGCGGTTCCGAACGCGTCATAGGGGCTCTCGTCACGCCGCGGGAAGCCCGAGATGCCGCCCAACTGCCGGAGCGTGCCGAAGCGGCCCTTCCGGCCGGTAAGGATCTTGTGGCCGTACGCCTGGTGGCCGACGTCCCACACGATGCGGTCGGTCGGCGTGTCGTACACGTAATGGAGGGCGAGCGTCAGCTCGACCACGCCGAGCGAGGGCGCGAGGTGGCCGCCGGTCTTGGAGACGGTCTCGACCAAAAACTCGCGCATGTCGCGCGCCACGCCGGGCAGCGCGTCGACCGGGAGCTTGCGCAGGTCGGCCGGGGACTGGATCGCATCGAGAGATGACATTGCTCTGGGCTCACGCCTCCCGGGACGGCTCAAAAGATTCGGTTCCACGCGAGGGCCGCGCCAACACCCAGCAAAGCTCCGATCATGACCTCGAACGGCGTGTGGCCGAGCAACTCGAACAACTTGCGCTCGCTCTGCGGATCGCCGTGCTGCTCCACGATCCGGTTGAGGAGCCGCGCCTGCTGCCCGGCCGCGCGCCGGAGGCCCGCGGCGTCGTACATCACGACCAGGCTGAAATAGAGGGTCACCCCGAACAGCGAACTCATGACTCCATCGGTCACGGCCACGGTCGTCGTCAGCGCGGCGACCGAGGCGGCATGCGAGCTGGGCATGCCGCCGGTCTCGACGAAGCGTCGGAAGTTCGGGTGTCCGTCCTGCGCCCACGCGAACAGCCCCTTGTAGAGCTGGACCGCGATGGCGGTGAGCGCTGCGATCTCGAATGCCTTCAACGGGTCTCCGGGATCAGTTCGACCGTCTTCTCAGGCACGGCGGACGGCCAGGAACCCCGCGAGCGTAGCAAAGCGGGCATGGGCAATGGGAAAAACTTGGGAGCGCTTGACCGCTCGCGCGGAGAGGGTTTCGAGCGCGCGGGCCGCGGCTCTCGTGCCGGTCGCGCGCGGCATCGTGGCCTTCCCGCGGGCCCGGTCCGTGCCCGCGTTCTTGCCCAGCGTGGCGGCATCACCGGTCTCATTGAGCAGGTCGTCGGCGACCTGGAACGCGAGCCCGAGGTCGAGCCCGATGTCCTCGAGCGCGGCCATCTGGCGCGGGTCGGCGCCGCCGAGGCAGCCGCCGATCACGAGCGCGGACGCGATCAGGGCGCCGGTCTTCCGGAGGTGGATCGCCTCGACGCCCGCCTTCGTGCTGCCCGTGCGCGCGAGCGCCTTCCCCCACCGCCCCTCGGCCGCGAGGTCGAGCATCTGCCCGCCGATCATCCCGGCCGGGCCGGTCGCCAACGCCAGCTCGAGCACCGCCATCGCGCCGCGCCGCGCGTCGACGCCCGAGAGCGCGACCGTCGCCAGCTCCTCGAACGCGAGCGAGAGCAGTGCGTCGCCGGCGAGGATCGCGGTCGCCTCGTCGAACTTCATGTGGAGCGTCGGGCGGCCGCGCCTGAGGTCGTCGTCGTCGAGTGCGGGCAGGTCGTCGTGGACGAGCGAGAACGCGTGCACGAACTCGAGCGCCGCCGCCGCGGGCAGGACGCCCGGCCGCGCGCGCTGCTTGCCCCCGGCGGCGTCGAAGCCGAGCAGGACCAGCAGCGGGCGCAGGCGCTTGCCCGGGGCGAGCGCGGCGAAGCGGATCGCCTCCGCCAGGCGAGGCGGCACGCCAGGGAGCTTGCCGAGGCGCCGCGCGAGGTACGCTTCCACCAGCCGGCGGTCGCGCTCGAACGGGGCCGGCAGCGGCGCCCGCCTAGAGCGCGTCGTCATCGTCGTCCGCGTCGCCGTCGTCCCCCGACCACGGCCGCGTTGCCGGCCCGCCCGCGCTCTCGACCAGCTCCTCGACGCGCTTCTGGGCGCGGCCGAGTTCGCTCTCGAGGAAGCGCGTCAGCGTCACGCCCTCCTCGAAGCGGGTGATTGACGCCTCGAGCGCGAGTTTGCCGTCCTCGAGTTCCTCGACGATCGCCTCGAGCCGCGCCAGCGCCTTCTCGAACGTGTACGGCTTGCCCTGGGCGTCGAGCGGCGCCGCGGGCGCCTCTTCTGTCTGCTTGCCCTTTGCCATCGTCACTCCTCCCCGCGCGCGATCGATTCCACGCGCGCACCGGCTCGTCCTTCTGCGAACTCCATCCCCACCGCGCAGCCGACCGCGAGCTGCGAAGCCGCGCGCACCACGGTGCCATCCTCGAGCGTGACCAGGCTGTAGCCCCGCGCCAGCACCGCCCGCGGCGACAGTGCTTCGAGTCGCGCCCGGCCGGCGGCGAGCCGCTGCGCGCGCGTCGCGAACAGCCCCTGCCGGGCGAACGAGAGGCGCTGTGCGAGCGCGGCCTCGGTGCGAGTGGCCTCGCGCACGCGCTGCGAGAGCTGGCGCGGGTGCGCCCGCGAGACCAGCAGCCGCACCTCGGCGCGCGCGACGCGCAGGCGCTCGCTCAATGCCCGCACCAGCCGGGCGCGTTTCTCGTCCACGCCCTGGGCGAACGTCGCGATCAGGTCCGCCGGGCGGCGGAAGCCGTAGGTGCGGCGCAGCATCGCGAGCCGCTCGCGCGCGGCGTCGAGCTCGCCCTCGACCGCTCCGGATGCGCGATCGAACGCGTCGCGCACGTCGCGGCGGACGCTCCCGCGGTCGGGCGTCGTGACCAGCTCGGCGGCCGCCGACGGCGTGGCCGCGCGCACATCGGCCGCGAGATCGGCGAGCGTCGTGTCGCTCTCGTGCCCCACCGCCGACACCACCGGGATGCCCGACGCGGCGATCGCCCGCACGACCGCTTCCTCGTTGAACGCCCACAGGTCCTCGAGCGAACCGCCGCCGCGCCCGACGATCAGCACGTCGAGTCCGCCGAGCGCGTTCATGCGCTCGATCGCCTGCGCGATCTGCGCAGCCGCGCCGTCGCCCTGGACCGCGACGGGGGCGAGCACGATCCGCAGCCCCGGCCAGCGCCGGTGCAGCACGTGCAGCAGGTCGCGGATCGCGGCGCCCGTCGGGGACGTGACGAGCCCGACCGAGCGCGGGAACGCCGGCAACGGGCGCTTGCGGTCCGCGTCGAACAGACCCTCCAAGGCGAGTTTCTTGCGCAGCGCCTCGAACGCCAGCAACAGCGCCCCGATCCCGGCGGGGCGCAGTTCGAACACGCGCAGCTGGAATGAGCCGCGCGGGGCGTAGAGATCGAACGTGCCGCGGGCCTCGACCTCCATGCCGTCCTTCGGGACGAAGCGCAGCGAGCGGTTCTGGAACTTGAAGAACACGCACGACAGGTTCGCGTCCTCGTCCGCGTCCTTGAGGCTGAAGTACATGTGTCCGGACCCGTGCAGCTTGAAGCTCGAGATCTCGCCCTTGATCCAGACCTCGGGGTACTCGCGGGCGAGCGCGGCTTTGACGTCGTTGAGAATCCCGGCGACCGACCAAACCCGGGGACCGGCGTCGGGCGGACCGTCGTTGCCCGGGGGCTCGGGCGGTTCGGGCGGGTCCGGCAGGTCCGGCGGCGGGTCGAACAGGCTCACGGGACCGGCACTCCACGCGAGCGCGCGGCGGCCTCGGCGGCGTCGAGCGTGTTGGACATGAGATAGGCGACGGTCAGCGGGCCCACGCCGCCCGGCACCGGCGACAGCGCGCCGGCGACCGGGCGCACGGCATCGGCATCGACATCGCCGACGAGGCGCGTCTTGCCGGGGCGCGCGGGATCGGGCTCCCTGTGGATGCCGACGTCGATGACGGTCGCGCCTTTCCGGACGTGCGCGGCGCCGATCGCGCGCGGCACGCCGAGCGCCGCGACGAGCACGTCGGCCTCGTGGCAGACGGCTGCGAGCTCGGGAGTGCGCGAGTGGGCGAGCGTGACCGTCGCGTCGACGCCCTTGCGTGACAGGAGGAGGGCCAGCGGCGTTCCGACGATCGCGCTCCGCCCGACGATCACCACCCGCTTGCCGGCGAGCGCGATGCCGTGGTGGACGAGCAGCGCGTGGATGCCCCTCGGCGTGCAGGCGACGAAGCCCGGCAGCCCGAGTGCGAGGCGCCCCAGGCTCTCGGGGTGGAAGCCGTCGACGTCCTTCGATGCCGGGATCGCGAGCTGCAGGTCCTGCGCGGGCCAGCCCTCGGGCAGCGGAACCTGGAGGAGGATGCCGTGGACGCCGGGGTCATTGCGCAGATCCTGGATCATCGCGAAGGCCGACGCCTGCGAGGCCGAGGCGGCGAGCCGGACCGAACGCACGACGATGCCGGCCTTCTCCCCGGCGGCATGCTTGCGGGTGAGGTACACGATCGACGCGGGATCGTCGCCGATCGAGACCAGGGCGAGCGTCGGTAGAACGCCGTGGGAGCGCAAGGCGGCGGCGCGGCCTGCGACCAGGTCGAGGACCTGGGTTGCCAGCGGCGCGCCGGGAAGGAGACGGGCGTGCAAATCCATGGCGGGCTCCGTCGAGGAAACTGAAAATACAACGGCCGGGTCCGGCGGGACCCGGCCGTGGCAAGCGGAAGATCCCGCCCGCACGAAGAAAGCGCCACCGAGTTGCCGTGGGATCGGAGGCTCTGTGAGAACCTCTCGGTCAGAGTGGAAACGCCAGAGTCCGGGTCTGCTTCGGGACCGAAGCCCCTGTCACGTCGCCGGGTTTGACGCTTCCGAAGGCATGCATTGGCTCAAGAGCGACGGATGCCCACGAGCACGGCAGCGGCTTTCGTCTGGGGGCGCCGCTCTCGCGACCGGCGCCAATGTCGTTGCGTGACATTGTAGCAAGTCGGGTGCGCCCGAGTCCAGCCCGTGCCGTGCGGAAGAGCTATTCGACGGTCGAGAGCAGCGCCGC
>Ga0315273_10009139_pt1 | contig 12545 bp, 19 predicted proteins | sample YL17G02_0_MG_FD_205753 | JGI IMG/M metagenome (GOLD analysis project Ga0315273, IMG submission 205753) | Sediment microbial communities from Yellowstone Lake, YNP, Wyoming, USA - YL17G02_0 | ecosystem: Environmental > Aquatic > Freshwater > Lake > Sediment | place: USA: Wyoming | collected... | reverse complement strand
GCGGTCCTGGTGATCGGGGTTGCCCTCATCGGGAGCATATGCGCGATCTAGGCTCAGGTGACCGGATGAGCTATGATCCCTGAGGTTTCCGAGATAGGAAGGGCCTGTATTCTCGTAGGTGTAGACCGCGCCACCAAGGGCGACGCGGCGGAGGATCTGGAGAAAAAGAAGCCACCGCCCTCAGTGGCGGAGGACTGAAACGGGCTCCGGGAACCCGTGAAGATTCACTCATCTGTTCAAACTCTCGAGGCCCCTACTCTCTCGTCTTTGGATGGATCAAGGAGGGCGATGGTTGATCTGCGTGAAGCCCCGTGGCTGAGAAGCCCGGGCTTCACACCGTCATCTACGCAACTGAACAAATTAGACGCCCACAACTAGACGTTCGAGCAAAAATGGGAACCAAAAAAATTAGCTCAACGGACGGATACGTTCTAAGGATAGGCAACGAGGACCTGGTCAACCAGGTCTTCAACCTCGGAAAATACTACAGCGGGATTCAGCGGAACTTTATCCGCGGAACCCCCATACTATTCGCGGCCAAATCCGAGGGTGGCGACAGCCTCGTCGGCTACGGGGTAGTCGACAAGGTAGAGTCCCTGTGGGAGATGACCCCCGAAGAGGAGACATACGCGAAGGAACACGGATGGAGAGTCGGCCTCATCCTAAGAGGAGCCACCCGGTTCAAGACCCCGCTCCTCATCAAGAACAGCCTCCTCAAGGACGACAAGAGGAGAGGCGCCTACCTACACGGAGCCAAGCTCACCGAGGACACAATAGACGCCCTCCTCGAGCAGGCAGAGGCAGCCCAGGAGGCCTCCTAAATGGAGATAAACTTCGGAACCCCATCCACCGCCTGGAAGCACTATGGCCTCGAACAACACCCCATCCAAGTAGACGGAAAAGACACGAACTACAAAGCCATATTCAAGGACAACCGCCTCGTAAAGGTCCTCGGGAAAAGCTACGAGCTCTTCCCCAACGAGGAAGCCCTCAAAGTCGCGGACACAGCAGCATCGTTAGCAGGCCTAACGCCCTTCGCCCCCAAGACATTCGGCGTGAGAACAGAGGGCCACGCACTCTACAATAAGCAGGAGACCAAGATGCGGGCAATATACACGCCGGGGAAGAGCCACCGAGTAGACGGGGAGGAGGTCAACGTCGGGGTTAACGTGTTCAACGCGATAGACGGGTCAAGCAGCTTCGGCTGCGGAGTCTTCACATTCAGAAGCATCTGCGGAAACGGAGTCATCTTCGGCTACGAGGAGATCATGAGCCTGCGGAGAATCCACACCAAGGGCCTCCAGACCATCATAGAGGACATGAAGAACAGGATGGTGCTCGTCATGGAGCAGGGAACATCGCTCCTCGAAACGTATCGACGGATGGCGGTGGTGAAGGTCGCGGAGAGGTTCATAGACAGGATACTCAGCAGCCGCCTCCCAGCCAAGGTCCTACCCGATTACCTCAAAGAGGAGGAAGCCAGGCTACCCGACATAACGGAGTGGCAGCTATACAACGACATCACAGAGCTCATCTGGCACAACGAGAAGACGGGCCTACACAGCAAGACCTTCCAATTCAACACCCTCCACAGCATCACGCCCCTGACCCCGAGGAGGCTCTAAACGTGCAGACTCGGGTCAGGAAGGTCAGCGGCCCCTTCGAGAGATCATGTAAGGTCTGCGGGCACCTCAAAGTCTGCGCAGTATTCAGAGCCGTCGGGCCGCTCCTCTCCAATAACTGGGACGACGAGGACAGGCCATTCGACCCTGAGAGCCTCGCCACAGTCTGCGGAGAGTTCCTCTCAGCCAGCACGATCGAGATGCTCAGGGAGGCCCAGTAAATGATCTACACAGTCGTAACCGTCGACGGCTACATCCCACGCGTCCGGTTAAGCACACCCGACAGAGACCAGGCCCTCAACTATGCCGAGGAGTGGGCCGGAGACTGGGATAACGATGTCACGAGATGCGCTGGGGAGGTCTACTTCAACCAGAAGGAGGCGGGCAGCATGGAGTACGCCGTCTCCGTCCAGGTCAGCGAGGTAGAGCAGCAGACACACGCAGATGAGGGGACGAGAAAGGACGTAGAGGACCTGGCTCACAGCATCTTCAACAACGACGGCATCGAGGAGTTCGTCCCCGACATGGTTGACTTCGCACGCATCGCGGTAAAAGATAGCGACGGCTCCTGCTCGGACGCCAAGCTCCTGAAGGCGGCTACTCACGCGGCCTTCGGAGCCATGCTCCTCGGCATACCTCTCAGGGAGGCCGTGGACACCGTCCTCTCCAGCAGAGGAGACATCCTGGAGTGAACCCGGATGGCTGGGAAGTTCTGGCCATGGGTCCGCGAGCTCATCTGGCAGAAGGCGGAGGAGCTCCACGCAGCGGACTTTTACAGGGTTCACGAGGAGAATATAACCCCACCCACGAGGGGCGAGCTTAGGGAGGGCGGGTACTTCCACGAGGCTAAACTGATGGTGCTCCGAGAGATATATCGAAGCGGAGCCTACCGGAGTAACCTGAGATGATGTTCAAGAAGGACCTCCTCGAGATGGTCCTCTCCGGCGCGAAGACTCAGACCCGGAGACTCCATAAAAACGTCCTCAAGGTGGGCCGGATCTACTCCGTCAAGAGAAATTGGTTCAACTGCACCGGAGACTATATTCGGATAGTGAGGGTCTACCGTCAGAAGCTGGGAGATGTCTCCGAGGAGGAGGCGGTGAAGGAGGGGTTCAGCAGCCTCGAAGAGTTCCAGAAAGCCTGGATTAGAATCAACGGGATCTGGGATCCGGAGATGGAGGTTGTCGTCTACGAGTTCGAGCTCGCCGAGCCTTCACCCAAGAGGAGTCGAGTCGCGTAGATCTAAGTTACGCGGTATAGACTCCACGAATAGGTAATCCTCCCCGAGAACGTCCTGCAGACCGCCAAGGTGAAGACCGGGGACAAGGTCGACATCTACACCGACGGCAGACGCATCATCATAGAGCCGGTGGAGCAGACCGAATCCTAAACCACTAAACAGCTTCGCCGCATCTCCTATATGTAACGACTCGATTCCGTCAAACTCCCCAACCAACTAACGATCAAGTCCGCTGGATGTAATTCCAACAACAAATAAGAAAGTAAGATATTTAACCTAGAAGTAAGACAACAACACACTGAGTAGAACATGGACGAGACGGTTCGAGTAAGCGAGAAGGGACAGATCGTCATACCCAAACGGGTCAGAGACGAGATAGGAATAGAAACCGGCGACGAACTCACCCTAAACCTAGCTGATGGCAAGATCATCCTCAGGAAGAAGCCCAGAAGCTACACCGACTACATGCTCGGCCTCCACCGCGAGGCGTGGAGAGGCATCGACGCGACCGAACACGTCGAGAAGGAGAGGAAGGCTTGGCAGAAGACAGAATAAAAGAAGCCATCCTCACACACGACGCCATAGGTGTCGACACGATGGCCTTCATCTACCACCTCGAGGCGAACAAAAAATACACGCCCTTCACCCATACCCTATTCGAAGCGATAGAGACTGGCGCATGCAGAGGCGTAACATCTACACTGACCCTGATGGAGACCCTCGTCAGACCCAAGGAGATCGGCGACACAGACATGAGGGACGACTACGTCTACGCCCTGACGACGTTCCCAAACCTGACCATGAGAGCCGTCGACGCGGCCGTGGCCGAGGCGGCGGCGGAGCTCCGAGCGAGACACCGCCTGAGACCCCCCGACGCCATCCAAGTCGCGACGTGCATAGTTGAAGGGGGAACCGCATTCGTCACAAACGACGAGAGGCTCAAGAAGATCGAGAACCCGAAAATCATCATCATGGAAGACTATCTCTAATCTTGGCGAGTTGCCTCGATGAATCCGGTGTACTTCTTTATGACTTCGTTCATCTCATTCGGGAAATTCTTCATCAGGCGCCTTAGGAGCTGCTCCGCGATGAACTGTCTCAGACCGGCCTCGTTCATGTGGGGGTAGTAGATCGAGTGGTGGCCTCCCTTTCTCATCGTGTCCTCGGCGCGCGTACCGCACAGCGCACCACCTCGCCATGAGTGAAGAGTACCCGAATGTAGAGGGGGTATTGGGATAGTTTTTCAGCCGTGTCGTGGGTGTGTTATCTATGCGTGTTGCTCTCGTGATTGGGACTAGGCCGCAGATCACGATCCGTTCTCCAAGGAAGCCCACGGCTTTAGCCGTGGGAGAAATTGGAGGTAGTCGAAAGTGGTGAACGTGGCCCTATAAATATCGTACCTAACGATCAATAATTAATGCTTCTAACGCTGAAGGTCAAGCTACAACCCACAGAAGAACAGAGGCAGAGGCTACTAGGGACGATGGAGACCTTCAACCGAGCCTGCGACGACATATCCAGAGCCGCCTACGAGACCAAGACCTACAACAAGTACAAGCTACAACACAACCACTACTACCGGATCAGGGAACAATACCTGCTACCCGCCCAACTCGCAATACGCGCCATCAGCAAGGTCGTTGAAAGCTACAAGACTGAGCGGAGCCACCTGCACCGCTTCAAACCCCACGGCGCAATCGTCTACGATCAGAGGTTACTCAGCTTCAAGGGGCTTGAGAAGGCAAGCCTCGTAACCCTTGAGGGTAGGGTCGTGGTTCCCCTGCTGGTCGGGGGCTACGCGAAGCTCACCCAGCGCAGGATCAGGGGGCAGGCTGACCTTCTCATCGTCAAGGGTGATTTCTATTTATGTCTGGTCGTGGAGCAGCCGGAGGAACCGCCGCTGACGCCCGAAGGCTACCTGGGCGTGGACTTTGGGATCGTCAACCTGGCATCGACAAGCGACGGCGTATCCTACACGGGAGATGAGGTGGAATCCGTCAGGGCACACTACACGGGGCTGAAGGCGGAGCTTCAACACGTGGGGACAGAGAGCGCTAAGCGGCGTCTGAGGAAGGTGTCAGGCAGAGAAGCGAGGTTCAAGAGGCAGGTAAACCATAGAATCAGTAAGGAGTTAGTGGTCGTTGCTAAAGGCACGATGAGGGCGATAGTCTTGGAGGATTTGAGGGGGATGCGCTCTCGGGTGACGGTTAGGCATGGGCAACGGGAGAGACGCGGTAAGTGGGCGTTCAATCAGCTGAGGGCCTTCGTAGAATACAAGGCGAGGGTGGCGGGTGTTCCTGTGTTGTTGGTGGATCCGAGGGATACGAGCCGTCGGTGCTCAGCGTGTGGGCATGCGGAGAGGCTGAATAGGGTCAGTCAGTCAGGGTTCAGGTGTCGATCCTGTGGACATGTGGATGATGCTGACTTTAATGCGGCGAAGAACATTCAGTGGAGGGCTGAAGTCAACCAGCCTATTGTGGTCTGTCAACCCGTGGGGTTGGAGATTGAACTGCAAGCCCACCCTCTTTAGGGGTGGGTAGTTGACCGCGCTTCCAGGCCTTTAGCTCCTCTTGGAGATCCTCTGGGACAAGTATCGGCTTAGTCGAGCTGAAACTTATCTCTCATCGTTATCTCTCTCCCATGCGTTTTGCCTCTCTCTTCCTTTTAGAGGCTATAAGTCTGGCCGCCCCCAAAATCTCTGCTGCCTGCCCCTCCCTTAGCTTGTGTCTACGATCAGCAAGCTCACCGATCGCAGATTCCACCTCAGAAAACTCGATTAAACCTCTTCCAAGGGCCTCTAATAGGATGGTCCAGGTGCTCCAAACACTGAATCCGTACATCCTCGCCAGATCAGAGAGGACCCTCTCATCGACCAAGATGGCCTCCGCCTCACTTTCCCTCGCATATAAAAGCGTCTCGGCGTCCGACCCCGATATGTTCTCGCTCCTAGCCAACCTCTCGACCGCTGAAGCCACCTCACCAGCTATATCCTTGACACTTATCCAACCCTCCTCCACCGCCCGCTTCACGATGAGGGCGTCGTCGTAGCCGAGATCAATCCCAACATCAACGACCTCCCTCTTGACCCCGGAGGTGATCGTTACACCCTTGAAGATCTCCCTAAGTAGGAATAGCTTATTCATCTGAGCTAAATGGATCAGCGGTCCCGCATCGGACCCCACCGAAGACAAGGGATCAGCCCCCGTATCTCGATCTCATGTAGCTCTTGACCGTCTCCGAGTCCCAGTTCACGGGGATGCCCTCCCTCTCCAGCATCTCAAGGAACTCGCGCAGAGATACCCCCAGGATCTCGGCGGACCTCGAGGCGGTCAACTTGCCATCCCTGTAGATGTCGACGACCCTTCTGCGAAGCCCGTCCTCGATGAAATCTCTGAGAAGCGTCGTTCTGTCGACTTTCTCTATGGACCTGACTGCCTCTATCCTCTCCAGATCCGGGGGTGATAGACGTACGGTAACCACGGCGCTCTTCTCGGTCACAGCCCCCACAAAGATCTAGATTACATTGTAATACAAAAATCTTCCTAAAGGCAAAAGCGCGTGCGGCTATGCGGTAGGATTGGATGTCAGCCAGCTGCCGAGAGGCGGATCCCAGGCTACCAGGAAGACGTGAGGAACTCATAACGGCAAGATGAGGAGAGGACAAGAGGAGGAGACCGCATGAACCATGAGATGGATTTTTTTTCGCCAGATAACAACTGGCTTGTTATATCGCCCCGTGAAAAAACGTAGAGGGGTACATTGCCCTGGCTGTTTTCCTAGCCCTGGAACGAGGATCAAGCCCTCACGGAGACCGAGGGGAAGAGACACGCACCCGACCGCCGGCCCAATGGAGCGCCTCAACCCCGCCACCACTGACCTCCTCGAGGCGAACCAGCTCATCCTCCAGAAGCTCCAACCATACAATCACGGGAAAGTCGAGGAGACCGCCACCCTAACCAACGATGTCGGAGTCGGCGAAGGCACAGTAATCCACGGCAGGACCACAATCCGGGGACCAGTCGTGATCGGTGAGCACTGCGAGATAGGCCCAGATACCTACATAGGCCCCTACACAAGCATCGGAGACCGCGTCCGCATCGTCAACACCGAGATCGAGAACAGCATCGTGATGAGCGGCGCACGGATCGACTGTGGGAAACGAGTCACAGACAGCCTCATCGGGAAGAACGTCGAGATAATCGACTCAAACCAATTCGTCCCCAAAGGCCACAAGCTAATACTGGGGTACGCCTCTAGAGTAACCCTCTGACGACGGAGACCCCGGAGGCAACACCGACGCTCACCTTTGCATCGACCATTCATGACCCTGAGAATCGTCTGGGTTATCTAATAGAGGAAGTTGGCGAAAAGCTAAGAAACTCATTCAACTCTGTTACTGTGGTTTATACCCCGAAAACTCACCCCGAGACGGTTAGCCTCCTCGAAGAAAGAGGATACCTAACCTTCAAAGCAGAAGACACATTCGTAAGCTGCTATAAAACATCCTTAAACCAGTCGTTAGAGCCGATAACCGGTGACATCTTTTACTGCGACCTGGACAGGGCACTTCACGGGATTAGGAATTACCCAAAGGAATTCGAAACCCTAATCGAACCATCGACCCACACCGACTTCACTCTAATCGGGAGAACCAAACGAGCCTTCGAGACACACCCCGAAACACAGACAATAACAGAGGGCATCGGCAACATGATGGCTTCGAATGTCCTCGGCTTCCAGGAGACACGGGATGTCCTCGGCACCACCTGGATACTCACCCCGGCATTGGCGAAGAAAGTCATAGAGTTAAAACCAAGGAATCAATTCGGCTTCTACGCGGAGTGGCCTATTACCCTATGGCGCTCAGCCCGAAACCCACTATACCTCGAGTGCGAAGGACTAGAGTGGGAGACGCCGGATCGCTACACCGAGGAGATCAGAGCCCAAGGCCTCGATGAATGGAGGCGGAGCTTCCAAACAGCTCAAGAGTGGAGAAAACGAACCGAGATGCTCAGGGACTTCATCGACTCAACTCTAAACCATTTCAGAGCAAGAGTGCCATAACAGATAGAAACCACTATTATGGCAAACTCAGTGCAGATATTAAGTCCAAGAGGCTTAAATGCACCAGAAACGAGCTCACGAAAGCACAAGCAAAGTATACAACTCACCTAACGCGTTCTCATCTCTGCAATCTTCGCTTTCACCAAGGTTTGCTCCTCATGTCTCTTCACGTCACCTAATATCCTCCTATAATCATTATCCAGTTCCTCAAGGTAACTATAATTCGTGTTGATGGCTTCTTTAATCTCGTGCTCAGGCGGATGCTCCTTGTCCTTAATAAGATACTCTAGGTCTTCGAAACTTATACGCTTCCTCATTAGCTTCTCCAGCAAAGACCTTGGGCTGTAATCTGATCGAATGTTCCAGAACTTCATGACGACAAGCCTCTTCACCAGCGCTCTGTCGTAGGGCCTCAACGCGAACTGGTACAGATCGTATATGTCCCGCGTCGTGGTCCTCTGGTAAGTGGCTCTGATCTTCTCAGCTAACACTTCCTCTAACCGCATACAGGGAATCTCAAACGTCTCGAAGCCCGTGTACCTGAAGTATAGCTCAGGGTAGATGCCTCTGTATACGACGCCTAGTGCAGGCTCCTCCCTAAGACTTACCTCGAACTTGAGTGAACCGGAGCCCCACTCATGGGTATAGTGCAAGTCACAAGCATACGACTCATCCCAACTCTTACGGAAATTATCGATTGATAGAGTGAATCCATGGTTTCTCGCCTTCCTAACGAACACGGTGAAGAGGTCGTCGAACTCGTTAAGATCGCCTCCCAGAAGAGTGAAGTCCAGGTCCTCCGAGAACCTGCCGGTCCTCCCCAGATATATCTTCCTTATGCATGTCCCGCCCTTGAGGGCGAGTTTCTCCAGTACGCCGTCCTCTTTCATCAGCTTGAGCACGTAGGTTAGAACAACATCCCTCTCAGCTACACTCCTATCAACACCCGACGCCGAAGCATAGTGATCAACATGCCTAAGCTCGATCATGTTTTCACTTTACCTCAATCTCGCTGTACCGCGTCTCCTCGTCCACGTTTTCAACCACCCTCCACCGTCTGTTTACTGGTCCTCTATTCCCGTGGACGCTTACAGGTCCAAGGTGTGTGTTAGACACGTTCTCAGGCATTAACTGATAAATTGATTGTAGGAAGCTTTCATCTACGTCGATCAGTCCTTTATCTGACAATATTTCGGACATGTAGCCAAGCCTCTGAATCACGGAGTTCGACCCCATTTTCCCCGCGTAACTAGCCAGTTTGTATCTGTCGATCCCGACGCTAAGTGCCTTATACAATATCGACAGCACTTGGGCTACACCTCCGCAGTACTCGGACTTGTCTAGAGAGTCTAGGACTGCCTTCTCCGGCTCAGCTACGGATACCTTACACCCATCCACATATGCTTCCATATAGCCGAAGAACTTCTCTCTGATCAGGGACACGAATACGTAGCTGCTATTCCCCCACATGAACCCCCTTCTAGGCTTCAGGGTGCACAAATACGCTTTGGGTGAGTACTGTGAGGTGAAGCCGTGGTACCTGTTGGCTGTTAAGTAGCCGAAATAATAGGGCTCGTCAACGACGCCTCCCACGATAAGTGAGTTCATGGGAGGGTATCTTTCCTCGTATCCGTAGTTTAGAGGCATGAAGAGGTATTTACCTCGGATTATTCTCTCAAGGTAGCGTTTCTCTTCCAACCTCTCTAACATCTTGCTGGCGTACTTCTCATCTAAGTTGAGGTATTCCTTTACTTGGTCTACGTCCACAAGCTTACATTCGCGATCATTTATATGCGATAACAGATCCGACTCCATCGGAGTCAGGACATTTTTAAGATCTTCTCTGTAAAAGTATCTTTTAATCTCTTTTATCGAGACGTTTAACTCTCTTAAAGATATAGGCTCAATGTTGAATCTCCTCAAAATCCTCTTCGCATCCTCACATATTCTTTCTCCTATAACTATGAATCTAATTTTTTTGAGAGGAGGCCGAAGATTCTCTATAATCGAGTAGTAGTTAAGTATCTTCCCAACCTTTCTCTTATTTAATTCACCCGCCACAATCTCAATAATCACATCATTATTATTTTCGTCTCTAAGATGTATATCTGGTCTATATCGATTCATTAAGAGCTCCTCCGTACCTACCAGCTCCAAACCTGGGAAAAACTCCTCCAGGTGAGCAACCAGGTAACTCTTAATCTCTTCCTCCGACATACAAACACCAATAACACCCGCTTACATATATTTATTATGTAAAAAACGACAATATTATCCTTATAAATGTCGATTAAAGCAAAGAAAATATATCTGACGTACAGACGTGTGCGCGCTCCTCGGCTTCCAGGAGACACGGGATGTCCTCGGCACCACCTGGATACTCACCCCGGCATTGGCTAAGAAGGTCATCGAGCTGAAGCCAATGAATCAATTCGGCTTCTACGCGGAGTGGCCCATCACCCTATGGAGGTCAGCTCAGCGCCTAAAATACGTCGAGGCAGAGGGATTGGAATGGGAGACACCGGACCGATACCAAGAAGAAATCAAAGCCCAAGGCTTCGAGAAATGGAAGCGGAACCTCCAAACTGCCTCAGAGTGGAAAAAACGGAGTGAAATGCTAAGAGATTTCATCGAATACTCTCCGTACGATGCAAAAATAGTTTAATACAGAGGATTCGGATTAACCCATAAAATTCGGTTTAAGATGGGCCTTCCTTTATAAGGGCTTAAATACACTGACAACCCGAGACGAGGTTAATCAATATCGAGACTGTGTGAAAACCTCCCCATGATGCGCCCAGACGGGGAAAACCTTAAAACATTATTGCTCTAATAGATGTATGTGCCCAGGAAGGTCAACTTCGTAGCCACCAACGAGCTCACCGTAAAGAACATCAGAGGATACATCAAGAGAAAGGTCACCCAGCACGGAACCGGCGCCAAGGTCACCTGCCCCAGAGAATACCTCGGCAAGACCGCCATCCTCGTGATAACCGACGAGGAATGGATGGAGGAAGAGTGATGGCCGACACCCAGCGCCGCTACGTGAAGGGCCCGGACAGAGGCCAGACCCTCCTACTCCCGAGGACCGTCGACGAGTACATCTCCCCCGAGAACGAGGCGCGCCTCGTAGACGCCTTCGTCGACGGCCTAGACCTCGCCAACCTAGGCTTCACCCACACGGCGCCAATCGCTGAGGGGAGGCCCTCATACGACCCCGCGGACATGCTCAAGCTCTACGTGTGGGGCTACCTCAACCAGGTACGGTCGAGCAGGAAGCTAGAGGCGGAGTGCCGCAGGAACCTGGAGGCGATCTGGCTCATGAGGGGCCTGGCGCCGGACCACTGGACCATCGCCTGCTTCCGGAGGGAGAACGTCGGTGTCGTCAGGGCCGTCTTCAGGGAGCTCGTCAGGCTCCTCATCCAGCTCGGCCTCGTCGGCGGCGAGCTCGTCGCGGTGGACGGGGTGAAGCTCAAGGCCGTGAACTCGGTCGAGCGGAACCTGCGCCGGGAGACGCTGGCGATGAACATCGAACGGATGGACGCCGCGGCCGCGAGGTACCTGGAGGCCCTCGACGCCGCCGACCGGGAGGAGGAGGGCGACGCCGAGGAGGCGGCCCGCCTCAGGGAGAAGCTCGGCGGGCTCCTGAGGAGTAGGAATGAGGCAGCTGAGCTGCTTAGGAAACTCGAGGCGTCGGGGGAGAGGGAGGTCAGCCTCACTGACCCGGACTGCCGGCTGATGAAGAACAGGGGCCGTCTCGAGCCCTGTTACAATGCACACGCCGCGGTAGACACCGAGAGCCACCTGGTGGTGGAGTACGACGTCTCGAGCAGCGCGTCGGACGCCCACGCACTGCTCCCGGTCTCCCTAGCCGCCAAGGAGGCCCTCGGGGCGGAGGGCATCAAGGCTGTGGCCGACAAGGGCTTCTACGATGCCTCGGAGATCAGGAGGTGCGTCGAGGCGGGGATCACGCCCTATGTGCCGAGGCCTGACGGCTACGGGAGGGGTCGGAGGGACGGGTCGGGTGTGCCGACGCCCGAGTTCCGCGGCGACAGGTTCACCTACGATGAGGGGCGGGACGTGTACGTGTGCCCCGCGGGGAGCCTGCTTACGATCCGGGGCGTCGTGGAGGTGGGTGGCCGCGTGAGGAGGGCGTACAGGTCCGGGGCCTGCCCGGTGTGTCCGTGCTTCATGGTGGCCTGCACGCGTAACGGGCTGGGGCGGGTTCTGTACAGGTGGGGCGACGAGGGCCTTCTCGGGGAGATGGAGGCGAGGATTAAGGCCGAGCCCTGGGTGATGGATGCGAGGAGGGAGACGGTGGAGCACGTCTTCGGGTCGGTGAAGAGGGCCTTCAACCAGGGTTACCTTCTGCTCCGGGGGCGGGTGAGGGTGGGTGGGGAGGTCGGGTTCACGATGCTGGCGTATAACCTGAGGAGGGTGGTGAACATGGTGGGTGTGGGGGGCCTGGTGGCCTCGTTGGCTGTGTAGGCTTGTTTTTGTTACGTTGTGGGCTGGTGGTTGCTTCCTGAGTGGTGCCCTAGGTTGCGTCCGCTCGTGTCTGCTGTGGGTCGAGTTTTCACACAGTCTCGATTCCGAATAACCCTTGAAATCCAGTCTTG
>Ga0315273_10009138_pt1 | contig 12545 bp, 15 predicted proteins | sample YL17G02_0_MG_FD_205753 | JGI IMG/M metagenome (GOLD analysis project Ga0315273, IMG submission 205753) | Sediment microbial communities from Yellowstone Lake, YNP, Wyoming, USA - YL17G02_0 | ecosystem: Environmental > Aquatic > Freshwater > Lake > Sediment | place: USA: Wyoming | collected... | reverse complement strand
AAGCTTGTAATCAAAATAAACCTTAAATCTTTTAACTAGTTCATTAGGTTTATCAATTGTATACAACGTATAATACTTTTTGGCATAATTTGTTGAAAACCAGTCAACAATTCTAAGTGAAATTTTAGACTCGCCAGTAATTATTTTAAGCATTCTAGTTAAATTACTCTCATCTTTATAAAATTCCATCAAATTATTTAGCAATAATTCATTTTGTGTAGTATAAATAGTATTTGCGCTCATTATTTAAGTTTTTCAAAAAATTATTTAAGTTGTTTATTTAGAATTATATAATTTTTTAATTATAAAAAACTATTTCTAATATATAATGTCAAGCTTGCAAAATATTATTTTTGGTCCTTTAAGTAGTGAATCTTGTATATATTTTTTCTTTTTAACTGCTGTTTTTTTCTTTTTATTAATAGTTACATTAACTACTGGAATAATAATGATAATTAAAAAACCTAATCAATTTACTTTTAAGGTTGCTGTACACGGACTACTTTTATTTTTCAATATTTTTCTTGCTTATTTTGTTAATCGTTTATTATACACTATGTGTAGCAAATCTTTAGCTTAAATTTATTTTTCGTTTGTAGTTGAAGCTCTGTCAGAAGTTGTATTCATTGGTTTTAAAAATTGGTCTCTAACCGTAACGTCATTAACGTAGTCGTTATCGCCTAAAAAAGGGTTAAAACCTCTTTGTTGAACCAAATGTCTATCAGCAATTTTAGTATCTAATTCTTCTCTCTTGTTAGATACTTTAAACCCTGTTCCTGAAAGAGTTTGATTTAAAATATCCCAGGTATTTTCATCATGATTTAATGCAGACGTATATGCATCTTTCTCAACTTCTTTACTAAATTGTTGGGTTTCTATCTCAGCAACGTGTTTTAATCTTCTAGACCTTTCATATGGTTCGCCTTTTGTCCATTTCCATTCCATACTAATAATATATCCTATAGGGATTAAATATTATTAATAAACTTAATTTATTTTGAATTTTCTTGTTTTGAATTTTCTTGTTTTGAATTTTCTTGTTTTACAATATTTAATTGTTTTGTAAACAAAAATTTATCATCTGTTCTACGTCTTCTTTTTAAATTGCAATCCAAACACGCCAAATGAAAATTATCATTATTATGCCCCTTGTCATTGTCAACTCTATCAACAGACCATTGTTTCATTTCTCTTAACACGTTATATAAAACTAACATTTCACATTTACAATATCGACATTTTAATTCAGACTCAATTAATTTTTTAATAACAGAGTCAAAAGTTAAAAATTTTTCAGCGTCATAATGTTTTTTTAGAATGTCTTGTTGTTTATATCCATATATTTTTTTGTTTATTTCTTGAATAGCTATTTTTGTAATTTCATTATTATTTTGCGAATTATTTTCAAAAATATTATTTAATACTTGCATTTGATACGGATATAAAAAATATTCAACAGAAAAATCCCATTTTTCAGATACTACTCGTTTTTTAATTTCTTTTTCAACTTTATCGTCTTTTATCATTTTTTGTATTTGGTATTTATTGTTTGTCCCTGTAATATTTATTGTTTTTTGATCTTCTGACATTTTTACAATATATAATATTGTATATTATATTTAATATATAATATTTATTATTAAACTAATATATAATATTTATTATTAAACTAATATAAAAATTGTTTAATAAATTTATATTTAACGAAACTAAGTTAAACTTAATTTTACATATTAATATATAATTAGTTATGGAAGAATTACCAGTTAACGACGAATGCCAAGAGCTTAAAAACATTAAATACAAGACTATGTTATTAAATGGAAACCCATTACAAGAAACAAAATCTTCAAATGATTTATCAAATCTTGAAAAATTTTTAGAAAATGAAAAAAATAATAATAATAATGAGCCTTGGTGTAAGCTAAATAAAACAGTAAAAACTAAGAAGTTAATTGATTTTGTAGATGTATATAAAAAAGATAAAAAATTAAATGAAGAAGAAACAAAACTTTTGGTAGCCTTTTTAAAAGACTGTATTGATAGAAAAAAACTTCAAAGAGTTAAAGACGTTTCTTATGATAAATCTAATGGAACTATTAAAGAAATACCTGCATTAACATACATTAAAAATACAAAACATTTTACTTTAAAAAATATAGATAAACGTGTTTCTACATTAAAATCACTTTCTGTAAAAAAAGCTGGAACTATTAGAAATAAAATAAATGATTCAAAACAAAATGACAACGATTCAGAATCAGATGAAGAAAATTAAATAAAAATAAAAAGGTTTAAAAATATGTAAAGTAGATTAATAATATATTAAAAACATAAAAAGAATATATATAGCTATGATTATTCCAGAATTAGAAGACCTAGAAGATATTCTCGACACTTTAGTATTCGAAGACGAACCAAGTGTTTTTACCGAAGAATATGCATTAGAATTATTTGAAACCGCTTTTCATTTAATGGAGGAATACATTCAAGAAAATCCAACTGTTATGTCCGAGCCCGATTTTGTTGAAATTCTTCTTGAAGAAATAAAAGAAATATTTTATATTCAATTAGAAGACCAAATTCTTGATAGCGATTTTATTGAAGATGATTTAAATGACCTCTTAGAGGAAGCTTTTAATATTTTTATTTCTACTTTTCATCCTGATAAATCAAACGAACATAATGTTATTGAAATTCAAGAAATTACCGAAGAAAACATTGATATAATTGAAACTAAAATACAAGGGTTGAGAGATATTCCACAAGAAACTCAAAGAACTGATGGATGGTATAAATTTCGTTGGAACTTAATTACCGCAAGCAATGCTTGGAAAGCTTTTGAATCTCAATCAGCTGTGAATCAACTTATTTATGAAAAATGTCAGCCATTAAAAACACCTGAAGAGTGTAAGGAAGAAGCAACAAAAATGGTTAATACAAATACAGCAATGCATTGGGGACAAAAATATGAACCGTTATCGGTTATGATTTATGAAGAAAAATATGGCACTAAGGTAGAAGACTTTGGTTGCATTCAACACCCAGAATATAAGTTTATCGGCGCTTCGCCTGATGGAATTATTGTTAACAAAGAATCTGACCGTTATGGTCGTATGCTTGAAATAAAAAATCCTGTAAGTCGCGTAATTACTGGAATACCAAAAAAAGAATATTGGGTTCAAATGCAACTTCAAATGGAAGTCTGTAACCTAGATGAATGTGATTTTTTAGAAACTAAATTTACTGAATATCCTGATAGACATAGCTATGCAGACGATTTTAATTATGATGACAAAAAATATGATGAATATACATCTGATACAACTATTTCTTCTGATGGAAAACAAAAAGGAATAATAATTTATTTTCATACTAAAGAGGGAAAACCATTTTATTCTTATAAACCTATTAACTTAACAATATATCAAGAAATTTTAGATTGGGAAGAAGATGCTATTTCTCTCTATCAATCAGAAAAATATAATTATACATTTTTAAAATTTATTTACTGGAAACTTGATACGCTAAGTTGCATTTTAGTTTTAAGAAAGAGTGATTGGTTTAAAAATAATATTGGACAGTTGGAAAAAGTGTGGAAAATTATTGAAGAAGAACGTGTAACTGGTTATGAACATAGAGCTCCTAATAAAAAACCTAAAAAAGAACCTTTTAACCCTTTTGTTGAGTCGCAAGGGTGTCTACTTAAATTTAATAAAATAATTAAAGTAGACACTGAAGTAAATATACTATAAAATTAATATAAAATATTAGGAACGTCTGTTCTAAAAGGCAATAAATTTTTATTTGTTGTAAAATAACCCACACGCGTTCCGCAAGAAGGGTTTATAGGCGGCAATGGTTTCACGTAATTTGAAAGATTTTGTTTTTTGTGGTATAATGAACCACACATTGAAGATGGTTGGCAAGTTCCTTCGTCTGGATTATTTGGATATCTGATATTATTAGTAATTTGAGCATAAGAACCTAATTTAAAAGTTGGAAAATGCCACCATATATCACTTGAATTGTTGTTTGATATGCCATACCTATTTATTCTTGGGTAAGAATCTTGAACTAATAAATCTGTTTGAGCTGAAGGAAAACCTCCCATAGCCCTGTCTAAAGTATAATTTTCATATCCTTCTCTCTTTTTAAATGATTCTTTTATCTTAAAAAAAAGAGGTAATCCTATAGCTAATACTAAAATAAGAAATAAAAATACAATTTGATTCATATATATAAATTATATATAATTTATATATTATTTAGTTAATTCAAATAATTTTATTCAATAATTTTAATCTTTAATAAAATCGGTTTAAAACTAAAATTCCAAATTATATAATAATGGAGATTTCAAATGAAATGCGTGTTACAAAGCGTAATGGTGAACTACAAGACATTGCGTTTGATAAGATTTTAAATAGAATCAAAAAATTAGGTCAAGAAGTAGAAATTAACATTAATTATTCTTCATTAGTTATGAAAGTAATAGACCAGTTATATGACAAGATTTCAACAACTAAAATAGACGAGCTAGCTGCAGAACAATGTGCTGCTATGTCAACAAATCATAATGACTATGCAACGCTTGCTTCTCGAATTATTATTTCAAATCATCAAAAAAATACCAACCCTGTATTTTCAAATATAATGAAGACTCTTTATGAATTTACTAATTTAAAAGGTGTTAATAAACCGCTCGTTTCAAAAACGCTATGGGATTTTACAGTTCGTTATTCGCAAGAGTTAAACGATATGATTGACCATAACAGAGATTATTTAATTGACTATTTTGGGTTCAAAACATTAGAGCGTGCTTATCTTTTTAAAGCTAATAATATTATTTTGGAGAGACCTCAACATATGTGGATGCGTGTTGCTGTTGGAATTCACGGAAATTTAAAAAATAATAATACAGATGAGCAATTGCAACTTGTAAAAGAAACATATGATTTAATGTCACAAAAATATTTCACACACGCGACGCCAACTCTTTTTAATGCTGGAACTCCTAGTCAACAACTATCTAGTTGTTATTTAATTGCTATGGAAGATGATAGTATTGAAGGAATTTACAACACGCTTAAAGATTGCGCCCATATTTCTAAATATTCTGGAGGAATTGGTCTTCATATTCATAATATCAGAGCAAAAGGAAGTCATATTCAAGGAACAAATGGTATTACGGATGGTATTGTACCAATGCTCCGTGTATTTAATAGTACATCTCGTTACGTAAATCAATCTGGAAAAAGAAATGGTTCCTTTGCTATTTATATTGAACCTTGGCATCCAGACATTGAAGATTTTTTGGAGCTTAAAAAAAATCACGGTGATGAAGAACTTAAAGCACGTGACCTTTTTTATGCGCTATGGATTGCTGACCTTTTTATGGAACGCGTTAAAACTAATGCTAAATGGTCTTTGTTTTGCCCTAATGAATGTCCTGGATTATCAGATGTATACGGCGATAAATTTAATGCACTTTATGAAAAATATGAGACCAATGGTAAGGCACGCAAAACAGTTAATGCGCGTGATTTATGGTTTAAAATCTTAGATTCACAAATGGAAACTGGAACACCATATATTCTTTACAAAGACGCGTGCAATCAAAAATCAAATCAACAAAACCTAGGCACTATTAAGAGTTCAAATTTATGCACAGAAATAATAGAATATTCAGATGATAAAGAAACAGCCGTTTGCAACTTAGCTTCTATTGCCCTACCAGCTTTTGTCAATGAATCTACAAAAACATTTAATTATGAAAAGCTTCACGAAGTTACAAAAGTTGTGACAAATAATTTAAATAAAGTTATTGATATTAATTTTTATCCAACTGAAAAAACAAGGCGAAGTAATTTTAAACATAGACCTATTGGCATTGGCATTCAAGGATTAGCTGATGCGTTTATTTTGCTTGATATACCATTTCATTCGGAACAAGCAAAAGAAATTAATAAACATATTTTTGAAACTATTTATCACGCATCTTTAGAAAAAAGCAATGAAATTACCATTTCGAGATTTAATAAAATAACAGCTACAAAGTATAATAGTATAAAAATATACAAACATAAACTGTTGAACGAATATGAATTTAACGCTTTTAACCCTCATTATGCAAAGTCGCAACAAGAGTTAGAAAATATGTTTTCTATTGGGTCATATAGTTCATTTGAAGGTTCACCGGCTTCTAAAGGCATTTTACAGTTTGATATGTGGAATGTTATACCAAGCACTCGTTACGACTGGGAAACTCTTAAAGAATCAATTAAAAAATATGGTTTAAGAAATTCACTTTTAGTTGCACCAATGCCGACAGCATCTACGTCACAAATTCTTGGTTATAATGAATGTTTTGAACCTTTTACTAGCAACTTGTATTCACGAAGAACGCTTGCTGGGGAATTTGTTGTTGTAAATAAATATTTAATGAAGGAGCTTATTGATTTAGGTCTATGGAATGAGCAAATAAAAAATAATATTATTGCAAACAAAGGTTCAGTTCAACAATTGACTATTTTACCCGAAAAAATTAGAAATAAATATAAGATTGTTTGGGAAATGCCTATGAAACATCTTATTGATATGTCTGCAGATAGAGGCGCTTTTATTTGTCAAAGCCAAAGTTTAAATCTTTGGATGGAAGACCCAACATATAATAGTCTAACATCTATGCATTTCTACTCTTGGAAAAAAGGATTGAAAACAGGCATTTATTATTTAAGGAGAAAGGCTAAGCATCAAGCTCAGCAATTTACAATTGAACCTGAAGCTAGAGACAACAACGAAGAAAAAGAGGAAATCTGTGAAATGTGTTCCGCATAGAATAATTATTTATATTAAAAAATATATAAATAATAATTAAAATAATAATTAAAATAATATTTTAATGAGTAATTAGTGTTTAAAATAATTCAATTGTTTGAGCAATATTTTTAAATGCAACACATTTTTCATTTAAATCTGTATTGTGTTCCATTTTTACAAAACAACGAAGCGTCGCAAGAATATCATTGAATGAGTTATGAAGATTGTTTGGTACACTATCAAATAATTTATGATGCAGTTCTGATAATTTTGGCCACTTCGCATATTGCTTACCATATTTATCAATTACTTTTATATTGCACAAATCAATGGAATCTTGTAATGTGCAGCTAATATTTTTATAATTTGTTAGGAAATGTAAGTTATGCTTTGTTTCAGTTTGCTCTTTACTAGAAATTATTTTATTTAAATAAATAATTCGCAATAATTCAATCTTTACCATATTAATATCAAATGATACATTGTGTCCAACAACTTTATCAACATTTCTTAAATAATAAAAGAACACATTTAAGACCTCTTCAATTGTCACTCCTTTTGAGTGCGAAATTTCATTTGTAATTTTGTGAAATTTTATAGATTCTTCAGGTATAATAACTTTGTTTTCAACGTTAATAATATAATCTTTAGCTTCGACAATGTCATTTAAGTCAGTATCATAAATGACAAAACTTAATTGCACAATATGAGGCCACAAATGAAGAGTATCAGGGTTAATTATTTTACTTTTTGGTAATCCAGTGGTTTCTGTATCAAAGACAAGTACACGCATCTTTATTGTATTAAATTATAAATAAAATTTTAAGTCTTTTGTTGTAAAGTATTTGCAAAAAAAAAGTATACATTTTTAATTTCAATTTTATTTTAATTTATTATTAATTTAAACAAAACTTCTACAAATTCCAAAGCTTCTTCTATGCCAAATTGTTATTCCGTGTTCTTTAATTCCATCTAAATGTCTTTTTGTTCCATAACCTTTGTTTGAATCTAAACCATAATGTTCTACCAACGTCGAATTTTCTTCACATAGTGCCGCTATATACTTGTCTCTTTCAACTTTAGCTAATATAGACGCAGCAGCAATAGACGCATACTTATTGTCTCCACCTTCAACTGTTGTGTAAGGTACGGTTTCTATTTTATTCGTTTGTTTATTTAATATTGTAAGTGGTTTAAAATAATTGCCGTCAATTAGCAAACTATATGAATAGTCTTTTCTTTCTATTTTGGTTTCACTATTTTGTTTTTTATTAAATTGTTTTCTAACTTCTAAAATTGAATTATGCATAGATTGTTGAGTTGCTTGAAGAATATTTATCTCATCTATTTTTTTTTCATCTTCATAACTAATATACCACGCCAAAGCATTGTTTTTAACATATTCAGCCGCTTCATTAATCTTCTTTTTTGAATGAAATTTTTTACTATCTTTAACCATTGAACAATCAAAGCTATCATCTTTAGGTAAAATTACGGCAGCTGTATAAACTCTACCAAATAAAGGACCTCTTCCCACTTCGTCTACGCCTATTTCATATACATTTTCAAGTTCATTATAGCATTTTTTTAAAATAGGTTGAATCATTTTAGGGTTTGACGCTTTTGGTTTTGATTTTACTATTTTGATGGGTTTTTTTAAAGGAAATGTATATTCTTCATCTGTTTCAGATCCAGAATCATCTATGATTTGAGCACACTCGTAGTCGTTTTTATTCATATTATATCTATAATACATTTTTTGTTTTTATATAATTAATTCAATTTTAAATTTAAAATTTTAAATATAATATAGTTTTAAACTTTTTTCACTATATAAATTATACAATGAATACTGAAGCATTATTTCTTTTCTTGATTTTATTATTAGGCCTAGTTTTATGTTCCTTTTTAGGAGGTAATTGCAATAAAGAAGGTTTTGATTCTATTTCTGGTATGTTTAATGCTGGCGCTAATACCGTTGACAGTGTTGTCGGCGGTACATCAAACGCAATTGGAAGCGCAGCTAGCTCTGTATTCGATAATTACAATCATTATAACGGCACGGGTTCTTCAGCTCAATTACAAAATGGTATGGTTTTTACTGACGCAAGTGGAGATACTGTAACTGTTGTAACCAATAGTAATGGAACACAAAGTTTACAAATGCTTCAAACGGGTCAAACTACACCAATGGTATTAAGTTCTACGCCACCTGCTTCATCAAGTGTTGTCGCTACACCAAGTACATTTTATGCGCCATTTGGAAACATAACTGCTACAGTTATTACTGGAAGCAATGGACAAACAGCAATCCAGTTTAACCTTCCTAATGGACAGGCTGTAATTTTTACGCAGTCATCAGGAACAAGTACTTCATCTACAAATAATTCTTCTTTAACATCAACCCAATATTATGGAAGCACTGGTTATCCTATTCAACAAGCAGGTTATAATTTAGCATACAATGGTCCTTATGGTGGTAATGCTGGTGCTGTAACAGGTCCTAATGGAAATACTGCTTATTATGCACAAGGTCCTTATGGTAACACTGTAGCAGGAACGTCATCTAATAATGGTTATGGAAATAGTTATTATAGTACAATGCCCCAAGGTTTACCAGCTAGTCAAATACCTCCTGGTCAAGAAGACTTATATATTCTTAAGTCAGAAATTGTTCCTCCAGTTTGCCCTGCTTGTCCAACCGCAGCATCTTGTCCTAGACAAGAAAAATGTCCGCCTTGTCCAGCTTGTGCTAGATGTCCAGAACCTTCTTTTGAATGCAAAAAAGTTCCAAACTATAATGCTATAAGCGACGACTATTTGCCACAACCAGATGCGAATTCATTCTCTCAATTTAGTTCCACAAATAATGATTTTTTACCACAACCAGTTGTTAATGATTTCTCTCAGTTTGGAATGTAAAAATAAATATTAATATAAATAAGGTTTTTAACTTATATTAATTTAAATTATACGATTTTTTCACAAGATTCTTTACAAAAATTATTATGAATTTTTAGATATTCAGCTGATATATGTAAAATAAATCCTATAGCAAAAAACAGATATTCTTTGGCCAAAATTTTAAATAGTAAAATACCTAAAATTAAATGTGCGATTGAGTCTCCTACAGAACTTCGCAAAAAATGAATATAATTTGCTACATATTTTTGTTTCTGTGACAGTATTTTTATACACGCTGACCCGTTATTGCAATACCACGTTTGCAATCCTAAAAATTTACCTAAAAAATGTTTTAAAAACCCAATAACTAATAACAATAAATAAAAATTACTTATAAACGGTGAAAAAATAAAATATAAAATCATTTCATATAATCCAACAAATATAGCTTCCAAAATATAATTCATATATTATGTAAAGAGTTTATTAACGCATTTTTATTCTCTTGTTTTAATACATTTTTTATCCATCTGAAATGTAGCAATTTTGTCTTCTTGAGGAACTATATTAATAACACATTTAGATTTTTTTCCATATAATGGTTCTGTACATCCTTTTTCTTTTTTTCTTAATGTGTTTGTCTTTTTAAATGTAAAAACCGTTGGGTTCTCATCTGTGCAACGAGACCTAAAATGTTCATATCTCTCTCTTACATCGCAATAAGATAAATTTGATTTTTTTTTCAACATTCTATTTATAGTTTCGTGCAATTCATAAATATAACGTGAAAAGGCTTCTCTACTAGCCATATGACACATTTTAAGAGGCTTTTTCTTTAAGTTATTTGCCAAGTTTATTCTACAATATTTGCACGGTAATACGTATCTAAGATTGAGTATATAGTCTCTATAATGTTTTTTATCTTCTGCACTAGGATTTACAGGATAATTGAAACTCATTGTGTGAAGAAAATGCCATTTAGCAGGTCCCCAGACACTAGTGAGCATACCATCACCTGAGGAATAATCTTTTTTTCCAAATATTCTTTTTTTTGTTTTATTATGTGTATTTCTATTTTTACGTGTTTGTGTCATTATATATTATTTAAATAAAATAAAATATATGTAATTTTTATATGGATTCAAATTCTGCATTTAATTTAACTATTTTTACAGACATTACTAAAAATATTTGTATGTGTTCTGCTGTTTCAATTGCTATAATAGTTTTTTTTATAATCAGCCCATTAAGCAACTTCTTTAAAACGTCTTTGTTTATGAAAATTATTGCTTTAATAATTTTGGGTTATACCATTTATTTAAATACGAAGCAGACGAATTTATTAAGAAATGCTAGCATTACTTCACTTACAGAAGAAGTAAAGTCGCAATTAAATATAAACATAATTTGCAGCTATGTTTTTACAATATTTATTGGTCTTTTAATTATTTTTGTTATTAAAAGTTTCTTTTGATTTAGTCCAATTATTTAATTTAGACGATTTATTTTTATTAAGAAACTGTTTTTTTATTTCCATTATTTTTTCATAGTACATCTTATCATTTATTAAGTCATAACGATTAATTTGAACTAGTTCTCCATTTGCTGTTCTAAATAACATCTATTAAGTAATTTTGTTTTATATCTTTATATTGTATTCGTTAAAACAAAATCATAATTTCTTTTAGAATATATATAAATGGCTAAATATGTTAATTTTAATTCTCCTTCAGGTATGAAACTTCCAATTGGTGGTGAGGAATCGTCGAGTTTTATATCAAAATTTAAAAACGCTGGAGGAAAAATGAGTACTACAACTATAGTTGCGATTTTAGCAGTTATTTTATTTGGAGTTATAGCAGTATTTTATTACTTTTATTATGTTGCACCAAGTATGAAAGCTACTTATAAGCCTAATAGTGAACAAGGAGCTGGAGAGCCAAGTAGTACTGCAGAACTTTTGTTTTTCTTTGCTGATTGGTGTCCTCATTGTAAAGCCGCAAAACCCATTTGGAATGAGTTAAAAGCCGAATATGAGCATAAAACTACAAATGGTTATAGTGTAGTTTTTACAGAAATAGATTGCTCTAATGAGACTGCAGAAGTTGATAAAATGATGAATAAATATAATATTGAAGGTTATCCAACAATTAAGTTATTAAAGGATGGGCAAGTTATTGAGTATGATGCCAAACCATCAAAGGCTACTCTCGTTCAATTCTTGAACACTGTTCTTTAATTTAGAAAGAAATGCAAATCCGCTTTGTATTCCGTTATTAAATAAGTCTTTTCTAACTTCAATGTTGGATAATGCAGTACGCAAAGCATCAAAATTTAAGTATTGTGCATCACATATAACTTCATTAACAATTGTTGGTTGTCTATTATCTGTACTAACGCTAAATACAGCTTTAAATAAAAAACTTAGCAAAAAATCTAAAATTGTGGATTCTGTATTTATACAGGTTTTATCCTCTCCATATTTATTTTTAAACCCTAATATTTCATCAGTTTTTTTTCCTGATTCAATACAATAACTTAATGAATAATTGCAAGACATTCCTCCATCAATGTAGCATTTATTATCTATACAAACAGGAGTAACTAAAATTGGTAATGCACTTGTCATTTGAACCGCAGTCATTAAGGATAACTTTGGATGTGTCAAGTACGAAATATCATGAACTTTATATTCATTAATTTCAAATGAAAACATATGTAGTTCAACATTTGTTAACTTGTAAAAATCCTCTAAATTTATCTCCAATGATATATCTTTAGCATCAAAAAGAGGTTTAAAACACTTTTCAATTGTTTTA
>Ga0315273_10009137_pt1 | contig 12545 bp, 5 predicted proteins | sample YL17G02_0_MG_FD_205753 | JGI IMG/M metagenome (GOLD analysis project Ga0315273, IMG submission 205753) | Sediment microbial communities from Yellowstone Lake, YNP, Wyoming, USA - YL17G02_0 | ecosystem: Environmental > Aquatic > Freshwater > Lake > Sediment | place: USA: Wyoming | collected... | reverse complement strand
GCCAGTTCGGCGCACACGTCGCGCTTGAAGGGCGAGTTGGTGATCTTGTAGTCCGACATCTTGGTGTCGAACATCGAGAACCCGTCGTGGTGCCGCGAGGTAAAGACCATGTATTTCATGCCTGCGGCCTTGGCGATCTCGACCCACTCCTTGGCGTTGAACTTTACGGGGTTGAACTCCTTGTAGAGGTTGTCGTAGACGTCGGCGGGTATTGCGCCCGTGCCGGCCCGCGTGCCGCGCTTCCCGCCGCGCGACCAGCCGATCTCGGTGCCCTTGAGGCTTACCGAGCCCCAGTGGATGAACATGCCGAAGCGGGCCTCGCGCCACCACTGCATGTCCTCGGGCTTGGCCTTGAGGTACTCCGCCTCCGCGGCGGGTGCGGTGGCCTGCGGCGCAGGCACGGTGGGCGCAGCCGGCGCTTCGGCCCGCGCGGCAGACGATGCAGCCAGGATCGCGACGAGGGCGGCCAGCGCCGCCATGAGGCCAAACGGTTTGTGACGCATGAGATTCTCCTTCGCCCGGACGTTGCCCGGAGCGTATCCTACCACGTCTTGCTTGTGCACGCCTGTAAAAGCACCTTGCGGGTTGAGACTTCCGGATAATCGGCCGCAAGCCTGCGGATTGCCTCCACGCTGCCGGGGTCGGCCAGGCGCCCGAGGGCTTCGGCGGCGGCGTGCCGCGTGTCGGGGGCGTTCTCCAGGTTGCCGACCACCTTAAGAAGCGTTGCTGCCGCGCGGCGGTCGCCGATGCGCCCCAGCGCCCACGCCGCGGCCGCACGATAGCACGGCGTAAGGCCGTTGTGCAAGAAAAGTACGCCCGGCTCAACCGGGTCGGGGTAGCCGTTTGCGGCCTCGGTCGGCTCTTTCTCCAGGACGGCCAGAAGCGCGTCCACCGATTGCACGTCGCCCAGGTTGCCGAGCGTGCGGGCCAGGAAGAAGCAGACCCAGTTCTTGACGGGCAGAGTGCGCGGCAGGGCGGTGTTCATCACCCGCGGAATGTCGCTCGGGGGCCGGGCGCGGTAACGGTCGAGGGCCGCCCGGATGCGCGGCTCGAACTTCCTGTCGCGGCAGACGGCCGAGAGAAGATGGGCCGCGCGGTTCTCGGGGTCGGGCTTGCCGGCCCATGCCGCGTAGGTCTTGGCGATGGCGTCCTCGATCTCCTTGGTCTTCTTGGCGTGGGGGTCGCCGAGGATGGCCAGGCAGGTCTCGGCCACGGTTTCCTCTGCGCCGCTGCGGCGGATGATGCGGCCGACGAGCGCCTCGCAGTCGTCGGTCTGAAGCATAAGCGCGCGGTCGGGGTCGGTCGGCATCGAGCGGATGAGGTGCGGCAGAATAGGCCCTGCGCGCTTCGAGCCCATCGCATCGAGCGCCTCGGCGATCAGGTAATGCACCGGCGAGGAGTGGCAGGCGTACAGCGCGCTATGATCGCCGTACCAGCCGACGTAGTAGAAATAGTCCTTCATGCCGGCCAGGGCCTTGACGAGGGCGTCTTCGGCCTCGGGCGTGCCGATGCGCCCGAGCGCCTCGACCGCAGCCTCGGCGAGGAAGAGGTTAGCCGTCGCGGGGTCGCTATTCTGGGCGACAGTTTCAGCCAACATCGCCGCGGCGTCCTTGTCTTTGAGGTAGCCGAGGCTACGCGTGGCGGCCTGGAGGGTCCGCGGGTTTGCCGGCGAGAGCGAGTTGAACCTCGCGCCGTCGCCAGTATGGCCCGCTTTCTTCCACGCGGGGTACGGATTGTTCTGGCGCTCGCGGGCGACGTACGAGCGCAGCGCAGCCCGCGCGGCGTCGCTGCCGCCGGTATGGCCGAGCGCCACGGCCGCGCGGCGGACAACGTCGCGGTCGGCGCTTTCGAGGCGTTTGATGAGGTCCTTCTCAATCGCCTCCCAATTGGTGCCGAGGAACCACGCCTGCCACGCCTTCGCCTGCCGGGTGCGGTCGTCAGGTGCGGTGAACGGGTCGAAGGGCGCGGCGTGGCCGGTGAGATTCTCGACGGCCACGGCTGCCGCCTGGGCGACCAGCGGATCTCCATCGGCCAGCGCCGCCAGCAGCGCCGGCACCGTGTCCCGCGTGCCGCACGTCGCCAGCGCCATCGCGGCGGCGACACGGACCTCGCGGCTCTCGTCCTTCAGACGTGCGGCTAGCGCCGGCGCGGCCGCCGGGTCGCGGAAGATCGCGAGGCGCTGCGAGGCCGACATCTTCGCGCCCTCGTCGCCGGTCTTCAGGCTCGCGGCCAGACTTGCCACTTCCTGCGCGCCGGTGGCCAGCGGGTCGGCCGCTTCGCTGTGCCGGTTCAGGCCGGCGACCTCGCGGTAGCGGTCGAACTGCATCTCCATCTGGCCCGTGACGGCGGCGTTGTTGCCGCGGAACCTGTGCGGTTGGCCCTTGCCGAGCAGTTTCAGCGCGGGCGCCTGGAGGGCCTGCGCGGTCGGGGCCGCGCACGGCGCCGACGCCTGCCGCGTCTGGTGGCAGCCCAGGCAGCCGCGCGTCTCGCCGGGGCGGACGTAGATCCACGACATCTCGTTCAGTTCCGACCGCCCCTCGGCGTCCACCGCCTGGAACGCGATGCCGACGTCGGCGGGCACCTCGACGAAGAACGACCCGTCGGGCGGCAGGGGCACGGTGCCCAGTTCGACCACCTCGCTGCCGGCGTGGACGATGTACGCGTGCGACGAGCGGTTCGTCAGCCCTTTGCCGGCCAGCACGCGGATGGCCCGCACGTGCGACCAGCCGGCCGTCGTGTTCTTGGTGAACCGCGCGTTCTGGCAGAAGAAGAAGCCTGTGGGGCGGGCCTCGTCCTGCTGCTGCGCGGTGACCTTGCGGGCCAGCAGGGGCGGGCGCTCGCGCGGGCCGAGGAAGACGGGCGAATGAATCGCTTCGCCGGCCGAATCGTAGAGGACGACCAGTTTGTTCTCATCGTCCTGCGGGTCGAGGATGGCAATCTTCTCGTACTGGAGGTCCTGGACGGGCCGCTTCTGCTTGCCGGTCGGGTCTTCGAGCGTGACCCTTCGGGCCACGGTGCAGAGGAGGCGGTTGTCGGGCATCGCCGCGACGTCGCCGGCCTCCATCTGGTAGTGTTTTTGATATTTCGTTTCGGTGCCAGGCCAGCCGACGGTGATTCCCGGCCCGGAGACGAACGCCACGCGCCCGTCGGGCATGGGGGCGGGGCTGCCGCAGTAGAACGCCCGCAGGCGGCCGCCGTAGTCGGGCCCGATGTCGAGGCCGAACTCGGTGTAGCCCTCGGTGCCGTCGGGATGGACGGCGTGCAGCAGCGTCTCGACCTTGCCGCGGTCGAAGAAGTTGTCGGACCGGATGAAGAGAATCCGGCCGTCGGGCATCATCTCGGGCTCGTTGTCGAAGATGAACGTGCTCGTGATGGGGCGGATGCGAGAGCCGTCGGAGTCCATCGCAAAGAGCGCCCGGGCGGGCGGGTTATGGTACTCGTCGAACATGCCGATGCGCGTGGAGGTGAAGGCGATCCGGCCGTCGGGCATCTCGGCCGGGTCGATGTCGTGGAACGGGCCGTCGGTCAGCCGCCTGGCCTCGCCGCCTTCCGCGGGCAGCCGGTAGATGTGGAAGAACGGCTCGCCGTCCCGCGCCATCGAGACGTAGATCCAGCGACCGTCGAACGAAACGCTCGGCGACCCGATGGCGCCTTTGCCGGCGTCCAGGAGCAATCGCGGCTTCGTGCCGGGTCGGGCGGGAGTCAGGGCGTACAGTTTGCGGCCGACCTTGATCGGCGCGGGCAGGTCGTGCTCGGGAAAGGCCCTCGACTTGCGGGCGTTGAAGATTGTGACGCTGAGGGTGTCGTGTGGGCTGGCGCCGCCGGCGCGCCGCTTGCCTTCGTTGTAGAGGCTGCAATCGTCGCCGACGAAAACGACGGCGGCGGGCCACGGGTAGTCGGCGGGGGGCGTGATCTCGGTCAGGCGGCTGGCGGGGGCAGCAGCGCGCTGCTGGCCGGCGAGGACCTTCTGCCAGTCGGCCAGGGGCTTACCGGCCTCGATCGGTTTCTCCGTGGGCGTGGCGGCCAGGTTGCGTGCGAAATTGCCCCAGGGGGCCGAGCCGTACTCGCCCACGATGTGGGCGGCCTGCCAGGACTTGTCGTCGAAGGCGGGCTGCTGCCAATTCGGCTGTTCCTTCTCGGCGCACTTCCAGGAGTCATCGGAGGCCAGGGAGATTTGGCGGCCGTCGGCCAGGGTGACGATGAACTTCACGAGCAGGCCGGCCGGGCCGTCGAGGGTGTTGACGCCTTCCACCGCCACGACGTTTTGCCCCGGAGCAAGCAGGCCGGCCATGTCGAACCGCTTGGCCTTGTTCCAGTCATTAGGGTTAGGAGTGCTCTGGCCCACCGGCTTGCCGTTGAGGTAGAGCGTGAACAGGTTGTCGGCGGTGAGCAGCGCCTCGGCGGTCTTGACCTGGGCTCCGTCGGGCAAGGTTATCGTTGCGCGAAAGTACGCGGCGCCGGCCGTGGGCTGCGCCGAAGGAGCGCCGGGATCGGGCCAGAGCCAGATCCAGTGCGCACCGTCGAAGCTGACCGGCCCGGGCTGGGCAAGGCCCAACAGGCCGAGGGCCAGCGCGGCTGTAAGTGCGAGTTTTGTTGCGCGCATAATCTGTGTTCCTGATGAATCACAACACCGTACCGCTCGGGCGGCCAAATTGGTATCCTTATTAACAGGGCAGGTCGTGAAAGGGTTCCTGGGTTTGTGGTGAACTTGGACGACACCATCGTGGCGGTCAGTTCGCCCGCCGGGGCGGGAGAGCGGACGATCATCCGCCTCTCCGGGCCGCGCGCGGTCGAGATTGTTGCGCGGGTGTTTGCGCCCGGCGACGAAGGCCGGCCCACCTACACGGCGCTGGTCGGCCGGCTTGAGCCTCCGGGAACGGGCCTGTCGGTCCCCGCCACGGTATATATAATGAGAGGGCCGCGCTCATACACGCGGCAGGACGTGGTGGAGTTTCACGTCGGCGCCTGGCCGGCGCTGGAGGGCGACCTGCTGGCCGGCCTGCTGGCGGCCGGCGCGCGGCCGGCCGAGCCGGGAGAGTTCACCTTCCGCGCCTTCGCGGCCGGGCGGCTGGACCTGGCGCAGGCCGAGGCGGTTGCGGCTGTCATCAGCGCTTCGAGCGTTGCAGCGCTGCGGGCGGCCGAGGACCTCCTGGGCGGCCACCTGTCGCGCGAAGTGGCGGCGCTGGCGGGGGAGGTCCGCGAGTGCCTGGCCCTGGTGGAGGCCGAACTCGATTTCTCCGACCAGGGCATCGAACTTACGCCGCCCGAGCGACTGGCCGCGCGGATCGACGCCGCGCGCCGCACGCTGGCGGCGCTGGGCCGCAGGGCACGGGGCCTGGAGACAGCCAGCGGCCGCGTGCGTCTGGTGCTGGCCGGGCGGCCGAACGCCGGCAAGTCGAGCCTCTTCAACCGCCTGCTGAAGGCCGAGCGGGCGATTGTTTCACCCGAGGCCGGGACCACGCGCGACGAAATCCGGGCAACGCTTCACATCGGCGGCATCGAGTTTGCCCTGAGTGATATCGCGGGCCTCGGCGACACGCCGCCTTATTTAGCCCCCCGTGAATACACGGGGGGCGGCGCGTCGCAGGCGCCTGTGAACGTTCGGCCCCCGGTGTATTCACCGTGGGCTAAATACGGCCAGCAGCCACGGCACGACGCCGACATCGCCGACAAGGCCCGCGACAAGGCCCGCGAAGCCGTCGGCCGGGCCGACCTCGTCCTGCTGGCGATCGACGGGTCGGCGCCGCAAGACGACCAACTCGATGAGCTTATGGCCCTCATAGCATCGCCGGTTGTCGTGGCGATAACTAAGTGCGACCTGGCGCCGTGCCCATCGCCGTTACTACCATCGCCGTTACTAGCCCCCGATGGTAATCGGGGGCACGAAGTCATCGCCACCAGCGCCGTTACGGGGCAGGGGATCGAGCCGTTGCGGGCGGCGCTGGTGCGGGCCGTCGAGGGCGGCTCCGTCGACCGCCAGGCTGCCGGGCCGGTCCTGACGGCGCGACACCGGGCGTCGCTGGAGGCGGCGGCGGTGGCGCTGGCGCGGGCGGCACGGGTGGCCCGTCGGGGGGGCGGGACGGGGGAACTGGCGGCCGTCGAGCTCCGCGAGGCGCTGGAATCGCTCGGGGCGATCGTCGGCGAACGGGCCGGCCCGGACGTGCTGGACCTGATCTTTTCGAGGTTTTGCATAGGGAAATGAATACGCGCCGCTCAGGCGGCGTCTGTAGGAATGTGTGGCGCGGTGGGTCGAGCGACCCGCCGCGCACGGGTCAAGAGGCAACCTGCAGGCGCGAGTTTGCGACCCGAAGACCCGCGACTTGAGCGAAGAAGGTCGAGGGCCGCCGAGGGTTTTTCCTTGACGGTCATTGCGTGCGTCCGCTTTAATATGGTTTACTGAAGGTAGTGCGACCCACCGGGTTCGGTTCTCGGCCGATAGGCCGTGGGCGGGGGGGGCCGTGCCTGCGAGCAGGACCTGCCCGCCCCGGCGGTCCAGGTGAGGAGTTGTTATGCCAAGCGCCAAAACGGTATGGGGAATTGACGTCGGACAGTGTGCCCTGAAGGCCCTGCGGCTTCAGTGGCGCGACGGCAAGCTGCGGGTCCTTGGGTTCGACGTTATTGAACACGCCAAGATCCTCAGCCAGCCGGACTCCGACGAGCAGGCCCTCATCCGTAGCGCCTTGGGGAAGTTCATGAGCCGCAACAGCCTCAAGGGCTCGACGGTCGTCATCAGCGTGCCTGGGCAGGCGAGTTTCACGCGGTTCATCAAGTTGCCGCCGGTCGAGACGCGTAAGATTCCCGAGATCGTCCGCTACGAAGCCCGCCAGCAGATCCCCTTCAACCTCGAAGACGTCGTCTGGGACTACCAGACGATCGCCAAGGCCGCTTCGGCGGGGCCGCGCGAGGTCGAAGTCGGCATCTTCGCCATGAAAAAAGACATCGTGAACGACTACGTGTCCGACTTCCTGGCAATGCGGATCGAGCCGGACGTCGTGCAGATGGCCCCCGTGGCGCTCTACAACTTCCTGCGGTACGAGAAGAAGGAAGGCGCCGGGGCCACCCTCCTGATGGACGTCGGGGCGGAAAACACGAACCTGGTGATCGCCGACGGCGAGCGGGTCTGGATCCGCAACGTGCCGATCGGCGGCAACAACTTTACGAACGCCCTGGCCCGCGAATTCAAGTTGCCGTTCTCGAAGGCCGAGAACCTGAAGCGCCATGCAGCCGAGTCGAAGCACTCCCGCCAGGTCTTCCAGGCGATGCACCCGGTCTACGGCGACCTCCTGACGGAAGTGCAACGCTCGATCGGCTACTACACGAGCCTGCACCGCGACAGCCGCGTCGAGCGCGTCGTCGGGCTTGGCAACTCGTTCCGCCTGCCGGGCCTCGGAAAGTACATCACACAGAACCTGGGCGTCGATGTGAACGTGGTCGAGAAGATCGCGAGCCTGTCGGATGCGGAGGCCCTGAGCGCACCCCTCTTTAAAGAGAACGTGCTGTCGTTCGGCGTGGCGTTCGGCCTGGCGATCCAGGGCCTCGGCATCGGGACGATCCAGACGAGCCTCCTGCCGCCCGAAATCCTCAGCGCGAAGGTCTACCGCCGCAAGCGGCCTTTCTTTGTTGCCGCCGGCGTGGCTATCCTGGCTGCCGCGGGGTGTTTTGCGTACGGCCAGTTCAGGGCCGGCCAGGAACTCGCCGGGCGGCCCGGCACCGCCGAGTCGCTCTCCAGGACCGTCATCGGCATCCGCGACGACAACAAAAAGCAGCAGGCGGAGTTCGACAAGCAAAAGGCGATCCTGGCGCAGGACCAGGTCAAGGTCGCTGAAGTGGAAAGTCTCATCGCGAACGATGCGTACGCGTACGACCTGCTGCGCAGCCTGTGGACGACGTGGCCGCACGATGCGCGGTGGGCCGACCTCATCGCGCCGCCGCCGCCAGGCCAGACGCCGGCGCCTCGCGGGGTCCTGAACATCATCGAGATGCTCAACGTGTCGCTGTTCTATGTGTCGGACGTTCGGGAATACTCGGAGGCCACGCTGACGGGCGGGGGCCTTCCTCCGCCGCCACCGCCGACCGAGGGCGCGCCGGGCGCCACGGCGGCCCCGACGGGGCCGCAGGCGGGCGTTGTCATGCGCGTGGTGGGCATTACGCCGAAGGAAGGGCCCGAGGCGACGCAGTACCTCAACAACGGCCTGATCGAGAAACTCAAGAAGGACGAGCGGACGGTCCGTCTGAAAAGCCCGTCCGGCGAAGAGGAAATCCTGGCGAAGATCGTGAGGCTGTTGCCCTTCCGGCAGGCCCCCGAGTACCAGGAATTCTCCGGCAAGACGGCGGGTGCGTCGCCGTCCTCGGCTGCCGGGGCGGCCGCTGCCGCCCCCGTGGTCCAGACGTATGACAGGGGCAGTTACTCGTGGTTCGAGGCGGTCTGGGTGGTTCGAATTCCGGAGAAAGTGAAGGCTGAGGCCGCGCCAAGCGCCGGTCAGGCCGGCGCCCCCGAGGCGGCCGGTGCGCCGGCGGCCGGGGTCCCTAAGTCAACACCCTAGTGCTCTGTGACACCTGAAATGATGGGTGCCACGGCCCGCCCGGGCGAGCCGTGTCATCCGAGGGGCACTGGTTGCAAGCAACCAGTGGCACCCTTCAAATGACGAGTAACGGAGCACCAGTGTGCGGCCTTCGCTGAAGTCGAAAAGGCCAGGAGCCGAGACATGATGGAAACGATCAAACGCCACCTGTTCCTGGTGGCGCTGGGCGGCGGGGTGGCCGTAGTGGTGCTGACGGTCTGCCTGGCGACGTACTTCGGCTACGTCGCCCCGAATACCAAGCTCCGGAAATCCTACGAAAGCACGCAGGACCTCGCGACCAAGATGAAGCAGAGCCCCATCTACACGGCGGAGCTCATCGCCGAACTGGCCAAGCAGGACGACCTCCGCAAGGCCCAGTACGCGGACATCCTCAATGCCATCCGCAAGGAAGGCGCCGCACGCAAGCCGCTGGTGGCCGGCGTGTTTCCGACGACGGTCGACTCCGGCAAGCGCCGCGAGTTCAAGGACAAGTACGACGTAGAGTTACAGCGATTCGCCAAGGAACTCCGGGCTGTGCCGGCCCCCGGCCTCGAAAAAGAAGGCATGCGGTCCGATGAAGAAGTCGCGATGTACATCCACCCGAAACTCTCTTTCTTCCGCCTGGACTGGGTCGGCAGGGCCGAAGCCCCGAGCATCGACAAGGTGCGCGAGGGCCAGGAGGACCTCTGGCTCATGGAAGACGTGGTGAGCATCCTCAAGAAGATGAACGAGGATCTGCGGCCGAAGGACCAGCGGCCGTCGGTAGCATCCTCCCCGGTCAAGGAAATCGGCGAGATCAAGATCGGGTACGAATTTGCCGTGCTGACGGGGTCGAAGATGAGTGCCGGCATAGGGCGGTATATGTTGACGTCGCCCACGGCTCGCAAGACCGGCGACAAGAAAGAGGCCAAAGAGGGCGAGAAGGGCGAGGCCCCGCCCCGCGCAACGACCCTGGCGGGGCGATGGTCGGAGCCCGGCTTCTACCAGGTGTTGCCGTTCAGGATGGTCGTGGTGGTCGAGTCGCGGTACACGGGGGAACTCATCCGCCGCCTGAAGGGCACGGAGAGTTTCATCGGCGTTGCGGCGGTCCGGATCAAGCCCCTGGGCGACAACTCCAAGGAGATGATGGCGCCGCGGAAGGACTACGGGATACAGCAGGCAATCGACCGCCTCGAGGTGGTGTGCGAATCGTTGGTCTTCCAGTTGGAGGGGGGCCGCGTGACGACGGCTCCCGCGAAGCCGGTCGCCCCCGCGGCAACGAAAGCGAAGTAGTTGATCGCACCGGCGCTCCGGCTGACCGGGCGCCGCCTGGCCGCGATGCGGTCAAAGGAGTTCAAGATATGGCGGACTCGATGCAGACCTTCTTGAGCAAGCATGTCGAGAAGATCATCCTGGCGGCCGCGATCGTCATTTTCGCCGTTGCGCTGATGGTCTTTGTCGCGATGCGCGATACGGTGTCCGGCGACCAGGACCAGGTCCGCACCCGCGTGGAAAGCCTCGTCAAGAGCCTGGTCGACGCTCGCAAGGCCCCCGGCCTCGACAAGGCCCTGACGGCGGAGGAACGCATCGCGCTGGGCATCGAGCAGGCCCCCCCGACGGGCGAAAAGTTCATCAAGGGTCGCGACGCCCTTGCCGCCGCCTGGGATGCGAAAATCGATAAGTGGGCCGAGCCGAAGCCGAAGACCACGTACATCCCTCCGGTTGCGCCGGAGACGCCGGCGATTGTCGACGTCACGGATCTGCAGGTTTTCCATGGCCGCGGCACGACGGCCGAGGCGGTCCCGAACGCGGTCTTCAAGCTGGAGAAACCCACTCCGCTTGCGGATATCGTCTGGGCCGGCATCATCGGGCACCTTGACCTGACGGCCCAACTGGCCGCCTACAACAAGGCCAACGACCCGCTCGATCCGAGCGGCATTCTTCTGAGCAAGATGGAGTTGCAGCGACGGGAACAGAAGCCCGACGGCACATGGTCGGAATGGGCTCCCGTGGCGCCCACCCTGCCGACGGTGATGGCGGCGAAGTGGCCTAAACCGCCCGCGAATCCGCGCGACAAGGCCGCCGCCGGCGCCTGGTACCTTGCCTGCAAGAACATGCAGGCCGCGATCCGGCGGATGCCGCTGTACACCCTGATCCCGAACAAGCAGAGCCAGACGGCCGACGCGGTGGCCGGCGCCGTAACGGTCGTTGAGCAGCCCGAGATGAAGCGGCCGCCGGAGCCTGTTCCGGCTGCCCCGGCTGCGGCTCTTGGCACCGCTGCGCCGGCGACCCCGGCTCCGGCTCCCGACGAGACGCCGCCGCCCCCGGCCCCGACCGGTGGGGCGTCTCCGTGGGCCAAGCACGTTGCCACGACACCCGCTCAGCCGACACCCGGCACCACGCACCCCGAGGTCGCTACGCCGAAGCGCGTCATAGCCACCCTGTGGGCTTATGACACGACCGTTGAGCCCGGCAAGACGTACCAGTACCAGATGCGGGCCTCGGTGGTCAGCCCGATCTACAGCGACCCGGAGGTCGAGGACGACAAGGCCCGCTGGACCCTGGAATTCACGGGCCCGTGGAGCAGCTCCAGCCACGAAGTCACCATCCCGAACCTGGTCGAGTTCTTCTTCATCGGGACGGCCGGCGGCGACAAGGTCAACCTGGAACTCCATCGCTGGATCCTCGGGCAGTGGGTGATCCGGCCGAGCGTCCAGTGCAACCTGGGCGCCCCGGTCGTGTTTATCAAGCAGCAGAAGCTGACGATACCGTCCGCCAAGGGCGGCGGCAAGGAATCCGCGACCACCGAGGCGATCAACGTTGACATGAATCCCCAGGTGCTCCTGGTGGATGTGCTGCGCGGGTTCCGGTATGTGCCGGAGGGTGGCACGAAGTCTATCCCGACCAACATCCTGCTCTATTCCGATGCCCGGGGCCAGTTGGAGCGCCGGACCGAGTGGGACGACAAGAACGCGGCACGGACTGCCAGGGCCGAGCGCGAAAGCGGGGTTGTGGGGCCGATCAAGGGGCCGCCGCCTCCGCCCACCAAGACGCCTCCGACTCCGAAGCCCAAGCCGGAACGGCCGGTGCCGGTGCGCACGAAGTAGCGGGCCGGATATCCGTACCCGGCGCCCTCTGGCCGTGCGGGGCGAAAATAGAGGGAAGTCTCCGGATTTTGCTTGCCTCCGGCGAGGCTTTAGGTAGAGTGCCTCGCATCGTTTTTCGTCGCTACGGGCAGCCGTTATAATTGTCCTTCATTAACGTTATTTAACTTATCCAATGGGACGCAGGAAGTCGGGTTGTATGAGAGGGCCGCCAAAGGGGCTTCGCCGCAGTCCATCCTACCGTAATCCCCACCAACCGTTGGGGAACCCCTCGTATGAGGGGGTGGGCGGCAAGTCCACGCAGGGGCTCGGAGAGGGAGGACCGTCTTGAAACTCGCCAGGATCATCTTCGCTTTGGTATTGGTAGGGCTGATGGTGGGCGCGGCGGCTATGGTTTATGCCGCACCGGCAACTACGGGCGCTGCGGCAAAGCCGAACAGCACGTCGGCCAAACAACTTCTGGACGAAGCCAAGAAGTTGTATGCCGCCCACGACTACACCGGGGCGCTGGGGCGCCTGGAGCAGGTCAAGCCCGACCAGCTTGGCTTCTTCGAGAACACCGACTACAAGTCGACCCTCGATAAGACCAAGACGGCGATCACCGCCAAGGCTGCCGACGAAAAGGCCTTCGATGCGGGCCGCCAGGCGTACGAGAGCAAGAACTACGCCGTGGCCGCCCAGAAGCTCGCACAAGCCGCCGCCAGCGACTATCTCGAAACCGACAAGGCGAGCGCCGCTAAAGGACTCCTCGCAAAGGCCAAGGACGAGCAGGCGGGCGCCGAGAAGGCTGCCAAGGCCAAGACCGACGCCGAGGCTGCCGCCAGGGCCAAAGAAGCCGCCGACCTGAAGGCCAAGGCTGATGCGGACGCCAAACTTGCCAAGGCCAAGACCAACGCCGAGG
>Ga0315273_10009135_pt1 | contig 12547 bp, 20 predicted proteins | sample YL17G02_0_MG_FD_205753 | JGI IMG/M metagenome (GOLD analysis project Ga0315273, IMG submission 205753) | Sediment microbial communities from Yellowstone Lake, YNP, Wyoming, USA - YL17G02_0 | ecosystem: Environmental > Aquatic > Freshwater > Lake > Sediment | place: USA: Wyoming | collected... | reverse complement strand
TTTCGTATGAATAAAGAGAAATCTCTTCTCTCTTTTCTTGGTTATTCATGTTCTATTCCTCCTTTTTTGCTATCAAGCAAACATCGAATCTTCCTAAGGCTTCTTTCAAACCTTCTGAATTATGAATTTTGAAATAAGGTACAAGTTTGTAAAAAGTTTTTCCGATTTGAATTACTTTCTGTTTTTGTTCTCTCTTTTCTTGATTATTCATGCTTTTACCTTTGTCATCGCTACTATTTTGAGTAGTGATTGTTTGTCTATTATTATTTGGTTGAGTTTGCTCGATATGTATTCTCCATCTTTTGTCACGTAGTTATCTCTCTCCATTATATGTATTCTATTATCCATTACTACCTTTGCTGACAAAGAGTTTATGTTGATTACATTCTTATACATCTCAACTTGTTTTTCGCATATTTTTGTTTCTTCTGTTTTCATTTTCTCATCTCCTTTTTTACTCATGATACTACTTAGTATATCCTTATTTATATACTTATGTTACCACTGTGTAGTGTATGTCATTATATAGTAATAACAATAAGTATATAAAGACAATAAGTATATAAAGGGAATAAGTATATAAGGGGGGTAGGGTATATAAAGATATGTATTTTAATACAAAGTGACGAACCATCGGGATACGCACAACTTTTTAAAATTCCGTCTGTTCCACCATACACAACTTTTTCAAAACCTGACCAAAAAGGGTGGGGTATTGGAGATAGCCCTCGTAAAACGTGTGCGCGTGTATGTTTCTCCTGCGTAGAATGGTACTTTTTTGAGAAAATGACTAAATTCAGGGCACCGCGCAGTAGCCCACTCCCCGAAAAGTATATAAACTTAGCACTTTTATTTGTATATATGAGAATTGCAGATAAACACATCCGAACAGATAATTTTATCGTTATGTTTGTTGAACAGGTTAAGCGTCCTGATTCGGGGCTTTGGACCATGCGCGCAATAATGCCTCAGATTTCTCTTACGAAACCGCAGAACGAGGCAAACATGGGTGAATTCAGAAAACGCATTCTTAAACTTGTGGAGGAATTAGATTGAAGTTACTTGATTTTGTATTTTTCTTTTGCCTATTCATTATTGTATTCGGAATTGGCGTATTATCCAATGTTGTTAGAGAACGGGAAATTTTGCCCGATTACCAGCAGATAGCAAGGGGATTGATAATAAATGAATCCTATGACATTCAAAATAACAACTGTGTCAATTATTCCAAGCGATTGATGGATGCCTACGAGGAACATAATTATGAATCACGAATAGTAACTGGTTATATTAGTGACTATTGCAAGATAGCTGATACATTACTGATGTATGTCCCATTAGAATCAAATTGTAAAAGATGGGCTCATGCTTGGGTAGAAGTAAAAATTAATGATAGATGGGTCGGAATAGAGCCCATTACAGGAGAGATAATATGAAACCAACTCCGATTGAACCACATAAGATGAATCTCAAGATAATTGAACTTGGACTTGAGCAGGATGTTCTTGATATGCACTACCTCAAAGGTTGGGCACACTGTCAAATTGGGAATACTTTGCGTGAAAGAGGGGTAGATATTTCTGATAGCGCGGTTTTGTCGTTTCTCACTTGGGTCAAGTATGCGCTGCCGAGGATGATTGCGAAAATGGGCGAGCAGGATGTAAAAGCATTTCTCGATAAATTCTACGGAACAAGCCAAATGCTTATCAAACAGCTCCAAGAGATAGAAGAAAAAATCTCAACAAGCGTACAATGGAAGGAAGACATAGAATATCGCAAACTTTTAATCCACCTTATTGATTTGGTCACTCGTTTGCGCGGAGAGATTAAAACTGCTACTACCATCATCGACAAGAGAACTGTCAATATTCAAGAGATGACTGTCGCTGTGAAAAATGAAATAGTACAAATTCTCGAAAATGAGGGCGAACTCAGCGAGGATGGAATGAGCATCGTCATCAGAAAACCTGAATTAGTCGGAATGTTAAAGAAAAAGAAGAGCTTAGCAGAAATTGGCGGCGCATGAGAACATTACAGGAAGTACTAAAAGGAGAAAGTGAAGTAAGTTTTACAATCAAGTGTATGACTGACTTTAAATTTTTTGTAGAACGCGTCATCGGAGATGAGTTCCCCGATTTTGTTTCTGGTTATATTAGAAAAATAATTGACCCAAAGAACAAAACAATAGTAATTCAACTCCCACGAGGACATTCCAAGACAACTACAATTTCTATCAATTTTTCAATTTGGCATCTATGGAAAGAACAAAAATTCAAAATTGCTATCACTTCGTCTACTATGACTCAATCTATGCGCATACTTGAAGAAATTCAACTCAAGCTTGAAGATAACGAATTTCTCGTTGGACTCGTTCCACCAAGCAAAAGTACAAGTTGGAATAAAACTGAAATGATTACAACCAATGGATGTATATGTTTTGCTAAACAGTTTAACGATACTGCCCGAGGTGAACACGTTGACCTACTTATTTGTGATGATGTGCTCCGAGCAGAAGGAATTACACATACACAGATTAAGGAAATATTTTGGGGAATTTTCTATCCTTATGTACAAACGCGTGGTGGCAGGATAATTGTAGTCGGTACGCCCCTACAAACTGATGATTTACTTGCAGAGTTATCAAAGAAATTCCCTGTCTCTATCAAACTCCAAGCAATCATTACAAATGATAAAGGCGAATGGATACGCCCACTTTGGGAAACAAGATTTTCTCTTGAAAAGTTTAAGGATATAATGGAAAATCAGGGCGGTCTTATCTTTGCGCGTGAATATATGTGTAATCCTCTTGCAGCAGGAAGCAAGATTTTTGCTGGTTGGCTTGTTCAAAGACAACTTAAATCAGTTGAAATCAATGAACCACGAAAAAATGAAAATTATTTCCTCGCGATTGATATTGCGCTCTCTGCCGAGAAAAGTGCGGACTTCACAGTTTTCTGTGTAATCGGAAAAGATGATAATGGAATTCTTTGGGTTCGCAAAGTAGAACGCTACAAAGGATTGCCTACTGATGATATTATCAATAAAACAAGGGAACTTAACAAAAAGTTCAGATTCCATAAAATATATCCCGAAGCAACAGGATTAGGCAAAGGTATTGCGTTAGATATGAAGAATGTAGCAACAAATCCTTCTATTGCTCCGATTGTAGAACCCTTTGATACAAACAGAAAAAACAAAGAACTTATCATTGGACACCTTCAAGGACAACTTATGGCTGGAAATCTCTTTTTAGCCAATAATGAGCAGATGATTTATGAACTTCAGACATTTGACAAGATGGTTGATGAAAGAACAGGGAAAGAAACATACGAAAGTGTCGGAGAACATGATGACACAGTGATGGCACTCGCTATAGCTGTCTATGGTGCAACACAGCTCACAGGAGATTATGCTGTAGAATTTGTGTAGGAAAGTATTTAAGCAAATCACACCTTTAACCTAATCATGAAATTTACCGACATTTTTGCTAATCTATTTAAGAAATCAGATATTATACAAATAAAGTCGGATGCTCTTCTAAATGAACCAATGGCTTATGCAGACTATAGTCCACGGAATACAATTAACTACGAACAGCTTTGGAATTGGTTCAGAAAAACTCCTGAAATCGTAGCAATAACAAATTGTATCGTTGAAGATGTGATGAGTGATGGCGGTTACTTTGAAGGAAGCCCTGAAGATGTTGCAAAAGCACAGGATTTCATGGAACGCACTCAACTCAAGTCTAAACTCATGTCTTGGATGTTTGATGACCTTGTAACTGGAGATGCCTATCTGCTCAAAAAGAAAATAACAGAAGGACAAGTCAAAGATATTGTTGATAAATCACTTCAGAATAGTGGTTTTGAAAATAAGTCAGATGTCGCAACTCAGTTGTTCTTTGAATTAAAATCTGAAAAAGCACTTTTCGCAACAAGAGAAGTACAGGTAGTCCCAAGTTCTACTGTTACAATCAAAGCGGATGAATATGGAACACCTATTGAGTTTACACAAAAAGTAAATACGGTATCAGGTCCAAAATCTATATCATTTTCTCCTGATGAAATAATTCATCATAAATTCATGGACTTAGACGGAAAACTTTATGGGTTCACACCATTACAATCTTTGATAATAGAATTAGATTTACTTTCTAATATTAAGAATGTAGCGTTACATCACTTCACAAATGGTGGTGTACCTAATAAAATGTTCATACTCAAAAATATAAGTTTTGGTTCTCCTCAATATAAAAGATTCAGAAAAGCGTTGGATGATTTCAAATCACTTTCCAATAGATTCAAGAATATGGTGGTCTGCGCCGAAGGTGGCGAAATAACCGTAAACGACTTAAACCCCATGAACAAAGATATGGAATATCGGGAACTTGCTATTTATGTTACTCAAATACTTATCATGGTGTGGGGAATACCTTCGAGCAGGATGCCAAATCTTTCTCCGTCAAAAAGTGGTGCTTCGGGAGAATCAATCAGCGACGCGGGTTATTACAGAAAAATAGCTCATTACCAAGATGATATTGAAGAATTGCTCAATCTTTATTTATTTAAAGATATGAATGTAAAGTGGAGATTCAACAGGACATATAAACAGGATGAAGTGCGAGAAGCACAAGTTGATATGTTCAAGACAGATTCCGCATTTAAGAAACAGAATATACTTTCAAAATATAACAAAAGATTAACTGAGGAAAAATTACTCAGAATATTAGATTTAGAATTAGATGATGTTGAAGATGGAAACGCTGCCGAAGCGCCAAATCCTACAGACAGGCAAGGATTCCTCAATCAGGGCAAAGAATTAAATCAGACTGATGAAAAAATGGCAAAAAACAAGGCTAAAGAAAAAGCAGCGATGAATACTTAAATACTGAATGCTTACAACTTAATTGGGAACTATTCTAACTTTTCTTAGAAGCAGGAAGGCATCGTGTATTTATATACTTTGCTATGAGGTGAATTATAATGTCAAAAACAAAGGTTGATTATACAGAAGTTTTGGTTGGATTTGATTCCAAGGGCGAACAAGAGGATAAACAATTCCATATAAAAGGTGTGCTTTCTACAACTGACCCTGATATGGTAAATGATATTTTTACTAAAAATTGCGTCAAATCGATTGTTAACCAAATTAATGGAAAGGAAGTTAAAATTCTTACACCAAAATCATTGAAGGTTAATTTTGACCACGAACATTTAATAGAACATGATTTAAGACTTATCCCACGCGGGAAGATAAACAGTGCAAATTATATTGAAAATAATGAACGCGCATCTGCAGTGATTGATGTTGTGTTGAATAAACATTTACCTGACTATGAAGTTCTTAAAGGTTCAATAGAAGATAAATTCTTAGATTCATTTTCAATAGAGTTTAAACCACTCAAGTTTACAACAATACAAAAAGAAGGAAAGAGCTACAGATTAGTTGATGACGTTTTAGTTGGTGGTGCAGCAATTACAGGGAGACCTGTTAACAAACATTGTTCTCTATTGGAATTTGGACTTAAATCACTCGCACTCGATTTAGAGGACAAGGAAGTTGAAGAAGAGGAGGAAGAGGTTATGGAAGCAAAAACAGATGTAGCAATTACTGCGCCTGTTGTTCAACCAACAGTTGTTACAACACCGGTAATTGATACTAAAAAAGATGAAGAAATTTCTATTCTCAAAAGAGAAGTAGAACAGTTGAAGGCACAGATGGACTTGGTTAAATCCATCAAAGATGCAGTCAGAGAAGAGATACTTAAAACACAGCCAACTCAAAAAGCGGTGACAGATAGTGCACCAACAAAATTTGAGGATGGCAAGAAAGAACCCTATAATGTGGGAGCACATTTAGAAAAAATATACGGAGTTAAGAGGTGAATATAATGGAATCAGCAAATTTTGGTGCTGTGAGTGTAGCTTCTCCGAGTGGTTTGTATCAGCAATGTTTTGGCAATATGCCAGACCAAAGCACATACATTTGGTATCAGCCAGTAAAAGAGTCTGAATCTTTGTCTAAGAAATCTATAGATATAAGAACAAATCAGATTCCAAGTGGCGTAACAGGTGGAATGGAAATGAAGACACTATTCGTGGATTCAAATCTATTCGCAACAAGTACAAACTATTCAGGCACATCAGGAAGCGTACCAGCATTAGTACCAATTTGGTGGGACACAGGAATAATTGACCAAGTCATAAAGAAAACACCATTGTGGGGCGGATTAATAAAACACATTTCCAACAAAGGACTTTTCGCAGACTGGACAAATCAATCAGCAAGAAGTGCAGGTGCATTTAAAACAGAAGGTGCAGCATTAACGACTGGAGACAGTACATGGACACACTATTCTAAACCAATTAAATATGCTTACGTGACAAGAGAACTTTCGGGTCCAATTCTTGCAGGAAGCGCAGATTGGGTAAATGCAATGACAATGCTTGCAACAGACGCATATCAAGCTATGGCAGAATTGCTTGAAACACAAATATGTCAGGGAACTACAGGTGGAGACTCAGGTGGATTTAGTGGTTTCTTAAATTTAGTTACAACTAATTACACAAATAGAAGCTCAGCTATAATCAGATTATCAGATTTAGACACTGCATTGGATACTTTAAAAGCAAGTTATCCGGGTGCAAATCCAAATTTGATGGTAACTGACCCATACACATTTACAGCAATAGCAAACTTGTTGTATCCATATCAGGTATTTAATGGTGGAACTTCAATAGCATTCGGGATAGAATCCATTAGCTATAGAGGAGTGCCAATAATTACTTCAAATGGTATGCCAACAACGAGCAACTCAAGAGAAGTTCATGTATATGACACAAATGTCGTAGAAATGAGAGTTCTACTTGAACCAACAATGATGCCTTTAGCAATAGACAGAGACTCATACAAATTCACTGTAAAGTGCTATTTGACTATGGTCGTAAAGGCAGAAGTGTTTAATTATAGAATATATGGGGTGACATAAATGACAGACGTAACAGCTACATGCACGTTCAAATTACTTTCATGTAGAGAAGGAAAAATGTATTCAGTCGCCTTACCAACAACCACAGTAGGTGGAGACACTTTTACTGTAGATAACACATTAAACGGGCTAAGACTTGGAACAGTACAGGGATGTTTGCTTCAAAGAAGTAACACAGCAACAGCAAGTGCAACATATAGCACAACTACAATTACTTTAGCAGCAACAAATGGAACAGCAGCAAGCGCAGCTACTTGTTTGGTGTGGGGATATTAAAATTTAAATTGGGGGCAACCCCTTTTTATTTATTTTAATTGGAGGAAACTATGGGAACTATGACAAGTGCAATCTTGGGCAAAGGTATGGGTAGAGGTGCTGCTTTAGTTTGGGGAACATTTACTAATGCCTCTTCAACAGGTGGAGATGTAATAACAGGGCTCTCAAGAGTCTTCATGTTTTATATTCAGCCTACAGGAGATGCAGTAAATTCAAATGAAGCATCTGTAAATGAAACATTCCCGCTTAATGGTGGAGATGTAACTGTTAAAACTGACAGTGATTCAGAAACATATGGCTGGTTAGCCATAGGAGTAAAATAATATGGCATTCTCAAGTGCAATTTTAGGCAGAACTAAAATAGGAAACAAAGTATTGTACTATGGTACATTTACTAATGACACCACAACAGGTGGAGATGTTGTAACAGGTTTGGCAAGGACAGAAATGTTTTTAATTCAACCAACAGGTAGTGCAGTAAATTCAAATGAAGCATCTGTAAATGAAACATTCCCATTAAATGGTGGAGATGTAACTGTAGTTACAGATAGCGACGCAGAAACTTATGGTTGGGTAGCAATCGGGGTAAAATAATATGGCAGAAGTAAAGGGCGGAATACTTAATGAAGGTAGAGACATAATTAGAGAATCTCACTATAATGAAAGTGTATCTGTCAGCAATACTGTAGAAACAACTCTTATCTCAGCAAAAGAGTGTTTCAAATATAACAATGGCAGCGTAACAATTTACAACGGCGGGACAGGCGGAACTCTGTCTGTTAAAGTTTATGTATCCGATAAAGAATTACCAACAACTTTTACTGCAACAGGTGGATGGGTGCAACTCGGCTCGACTATATCAATGGCGAGTGGAAGCGCAAACGCATCTCAATGGAGTGGTGTCTATAAGTGGGTTGGTTTAACAGGCACAATGGGTACAGCAACCGGAACTACTGATGTAAATACATATTTAATGTTGTGTCATCAATAAAGAGACTATGGTAAGATATATGACGCAAGAATTATGTACTGCTAATATGACTGCGGTAGTTGACAACATAAAAGAAATCAAAGATTCCCAAAAGAGAGTTGAAACCAATCACATGGTTCATCTCGAAAGGCAAATGGATTGGAATATGAAAATGATGATTATTCTAATTATATTGGCTGTAATGTCGGGTGGGAATTTGGCTTATCAATTTATAATGGCATTGGTATGAGAAAAGATTATTTCACAAAAGACGAGGCTGAAACTGCTGCGTGTCCGAAACGCAAACAGCTTTTAGCAAAGAATAGAGAATTTTGTGAATGCACTTTGCCTGATTATAAGGGTTTAATCTGCAAAGGCATATTATATTTACGATATGACGGGACTTATCATTGTAGTCTCATTGAAGAAATAGATATGAGATATAAGAGGAAAGATGGCAACTAATACGTGGGACCCAACGAGTGGAACTAACGCAAGTACAGATGCTAATTGGACACTTGGACATAAACCAACCACAGGAGAAGCTGTCGTATTTGACGGAACAGATGCGACAACCAACTGTGCTTGGGATTATGCCGTTTCTGATTTAGGCAGTTTAAATATAGCAGTAGCATACACGGGAACAATTACTCAGAACCAAGCCATTGGAATGACAGGCACTTGCACAATCACAGGCGGCACAGCCAACGGGTTCAATGGCAATTCTAAAACAATTACTTGCAGAGGTTGGAGTTCAAGTGCAAACTTGACAACGCTTGTAAGTGTGGTCGTATTTGACGGGTCAGGAAACATTGCACATTCAGGCTCGACAAGATATTTATCAAATACTACAATCAATGCAGGCGTGACCATGACAGTCACATCAGGAAGTGCATTCGGCACAGGCAACAGTCAAACTCTTTCAATAGCAGCCACAGGCAAAATGACAATCAATGCAGCACAAACTTGGCTCATGAACAACTGCTATGCACAGATAGCGAACTCAGGCACGATAGACGGTGCGGGCTCTATTAATTTTATAATTTCTTCGACAGGAACTTTGGGCACAACGGGAACTATATCCTGCACAACTACACTCAGCACGATAGCAGCAAATAATTATGTCGTGACACTCGGAGCAAACACAACTTTTAGCGGGGCCTTGAATGTTAATAATTCAGCCTCGACAGGAACTTGCACATTAAGTTCAGGAACCAAAACACTTCAGGTAGATGGTTTAGTTACATTAGGGAACTATGGTGCAATATCAAGTGGTACCGCCGGTGTAACCTTCAACGGTGGATTAACAATCAACGGTACAAACGCATTATTTACACAAGGTGGAAATGTAGATATAAATGGAAATGTTACAAATACAGCAGGAACATTCACAGGTGCAGGTGGCACGACTTATTGGGTTACTTGTAGTGGAAATTGGATTGGGACAGCAGGAACTAAAACAGCAGATGTCTTAAGACTTGATTTAGATGGTGATGGTTCACAAGTATTCTCTACTGGAACTATATTATTCAAAGATTTAAGTTTCTCTGCAAATATTACTATGCAAAGTGATGTTTATGTTGGCGGAACTTTAACTATAGATTCAAGTTGTACAGTAACTACAAATAATGGAGCAACAACATATACATTATATCTTGTTGGAAATGCTACAAATACCGCGACAATAGCAAATTCAGGAACAATAGGAGGAACAGGAGCATTTAGCATATTATTTCAGACAACAGGAGATGCTGATATAGCAACACTCGGCACATTAGGAACAATAAGTACAGCCACAACGATAACTAATCTTTCGACTTCAAATAATAGAACAGTTACTATGAATATAAGTGGGACATGCGGTTCGACTCTTACAATTACAGGTTCAGCATCGAATACAGCAATTCTTACTGCAAGTGCTACAATAACTCTTGGTGTAACAGGATTAACTACATTAAGTACAAGAGGTGTAATAACCCAAGGAACAGGAGCATTTACTTTAACAGGTGGGTTAACAATCAACGGTACAAACGCATTATTTACACAAGGTGGCGCAATTACTTGTACAGGAAACTTTGCTCTGACATCAGGAACATTCACGGCTTCGGCTGGAATATTCACATTCAACAAGACGAGTCTGCAGACGATAACTGGAGCGCCAGTGTTCGCAACCATGGCAACCTCTGGCTCAGGAACAAAAGTAGAAGGCTCGTTCAGTGCCACGACCGTAACGACAGTCGCAGGAACTTATATCATAGCAACCACTTGGGCGGGGACAGCCAATAACTATAGGATTTATGTTCACACCGGAGAATCACTAAACAAGAGCACGATTACGACAGATTTCAGCAGTAGTTCTAATGTAACACTCAAGAGAGGAAGTTTTGCTTGTAACGAAACAGCAGCAGCAAATTCAATAGTTATTGATAGTGGAACTACATTTACAAATAATGCGGGAATTACCCTGACTTGTTGTTCTATCACAAATAATGGCACATCCATCAATAATGGAATAATTTCTTGTGGAATCAGTTATCCTTCATATATAATTGATGTAACAAATATGACAGATAATGCACACATGATTGATGGAACAAATTGGAGGAGAAATATTTTATCATAATGGCAATCTCTCTGAGTAAAACACCCGTAACTTTGGTTGAAAAATACATTGGAAAGCAAACAGTTGTTAGTTCAACGGATATAAAAAAACTTCCATCTGCTTATGAAATTCAAGGAAGTGTTGATGGTAAAACTATCGGGTTTAGGTTTATTAACCGTGGGACATTTATAAATAATGGTGAAATCAGATTAAAGGAAGGAGCAACAGTCAAAGTTGTTCAACCTTCAGCAGTTGAGGAAGAATAATGGATTATTGCACAGCAACAGAAGTCCGAAGTTATTCGGGTATAGCAACAGGTGAAATGCCAGACGCTGATTTAAATATGCTTATCAGTGGGAGTATGGCAGACATTGATAGGCAAACCGGTAGGACTTGGATGGGTATCGCAACTGCTGTGAATGAATATTATAAAGGTGGTGGAAGCGATACACTTTACCTTGACCACATGGATGTTTGGGAATTGACTACAATCGCCATTGATGATGATGATGACGAAACATATACACAAGTGACTCCAAGCAAAGTTAAAGTTTATACAGATGAAGGAATACTCGTGCTCAGAAATGATGCTGAGGTTACAATATTTCCAGCAATAGACAAGGCAACTAAAATAAGTTATACATACGGTGCAGCAAGCGGAAGTGTACCAAAGGATATTCAAAATTTATGTATTTGGTGTGTAACTAACCAACTCAGGCATGATGACAAGTTACAAATGCGAATAGACAAGAAAATCAGACAACTCGCTGCTATCGGCAGCATTATGGTTGGATAAAGCCTGTTAATCCATTGTGATTGACAAAGTATCCGTTACGGAGGCGTTATGGCAGGAATAAATTATTCAAATACAATAGATGAAATACAAAAGAACATTTACGTAATTCTTAGTACAAACGCCACGATTAAACAATATGCTGAAAAAGTTCTTGATGGATTAGGTACAATGCAGGAACGAACAACAGGTTACGGCAAGGTTTATATCAATTCTCCCGAAACAGATGAAAAATCCCTTACTCAATCAAAGATACTAATCAAGGTTACTTGTGAAATTGAATGTGTAACACACAAAGAGAGCCAAGTTAGACTTCTCGCAGATGCAGTTAGAGTCGCACTTAATAATGCAAAGTTCGCAGCGTCTAATTCAACATTCGCATGGAATATGAGTTGGTTCAGTGTGGGAAAAACAAGTCGAACCGCAATGCCTCTTGATGACAATACTACAGAATATCGTTATAGTCTTCCAATTCAATATCAGGTGGTGACAACATCATAATAATCCAAGCAGATTTCATAAGCGCAATCCACAGATTTAGAGACGCACCGGGTAGGATACCTAATGCTATGTATGATGTTATGGGTAAATTTGTAAGTTTGGTTCAGAAATCTGCTAAACTTCGCGCACCCAGATTTACGGGTGCATTAGCTAATAGTATCACTGTCAAACCTGTGAGTAAGACAGAAATTCATATAACAACTAATGTTCCCTATGCACAATATCAAGAAACGGGATTTAAACCACATTGGGTAGGAAAACTTGGACATGAAGATGTGGCAAAGTGGATGAAATCAAAAGGCTTAGCGGGGAGAAAAATGTTTGTTAGTAAATACAAACCTTTTATGAGACCTGCTGCATGGGACAATATTGAAAAGTTAAAACTATTAATAAAAAATGCTAAATTAATCTGAACAG
>Ga0315273_10009134_pt1 | contig 12547 bp, 15 predicted proteins | sample YL17G02_0_MG_FD_205753 | JGI IMG/M metagenome (GOLD analysis project Ga0315273, IMG submission 205753) | Sediment microbial communities from Yellowstone Lake, YNP, Wyoming, USA - YL17G02_0 | ecosystem: Environmental > Aquatic > Freshwater > Lake > Sediment | place: USA: Wyoming | collected... | reverse complement strand
CGGGGCAGGGGCCCCTGGGAGGAATCGACGCCGCCCTCCGGCATGCCCCGACGGAGTTCACCTTCATCACAGGATGCGACATGCCCTTTCTTTCACCTGCCGTTCTCCGTTTCCTTGCCGCGCGGGCACATGGATGCGACCTCGTCATCCCATACGGGCCCAACGGCCTGGAGCCCCTCTGCGCCATCTACGGGAAGGGATGCCTGCCTTTCGTAGAAGAGGATCTGACCGCCGGGCAACGGAACGTGTTCCACCTGATCGACCGGGTTCATGCCCTGGTCGTCCCTGCGGTGGAAATCGCGACCGTGGACCCGGAATTCCTCTCGTTTCTCAACGTCAATACGCCGGACGACTATAGGCGATTGCAAAAAGCCGATACTTGGGGGAGGGGCAATCCATGAAGCAGATCCCTGCGATCGCCATCGTCGGAAATTCCGGGGCGGGGAAGACGACCTTGCTGGAGCGGTTGATCCCCGCGTTAAAACGAAAAGGGTTGCGGGTGGGGGGGGTCAAGCACGACGCGCACCGGTTCGACATCGACCACCCGGGGAAGGACAGCCACCGCCTCACCGCGGCCGGCGCCGACACGATGGTGATCACCTCGGCGGAAAAATTGGCGATGGTGAAGCGGCACAGCGCCTCGCCCCCGATTGAGGAACTGCTCGAGCGCTATTTCACCGACATGGATCTCGTCCTCGTGGAAGGGTTCCGGGGGAGCTCCCTCCCGAAGATCGAGGTCCACCGCAAAGCATTCCGCCGCCCGCTCATCTGCCGCGGCGAACGGAACGATCCCGGCCTGGCGGCGGTGGCCAGCGACGAGCCGCTCGACCTGGACGTCCCCGTCCTCGACCTGAACGACCCCGAAACGATCGCGGAGTTCATCGCGTCGGTTCTTTAATTATTCGCATCCGCTGAAATGGCAAGATCGGGGGCGATGACGATGTGCGAATCCAACGACGACGTGGAATATAATTCCCGAGCCAGCCTCAAGAGAGCCTCGGTGTTATGACCCCGGTCCTTGCTCCGGCGTTCCAGCAGTTTCCCGACCGGCTCCCTCTCTTGGCGGATGTAATCGAAACGATACACTGTAAAGGTATTCATGCCCAAGCCCTCATTAGTTTATGAATGAATCATCCCATCATTTCCTGCTATTTCCCGTTAATTTCATGATATACTTTTCTCCAACCAATGTAACTTTTGTGTCTAATCCAGAAGTGAACCCAACTTTATATCCAATAGAAAAAGCCAAAACCGTGAATAATAATACCAGCACCAAGGGATAAAAGAAATCCAGCAATCTTCCTAAAGTACTCCAAGCCACTCCCATGGCCCTCCCCCTTTCATTTCTGCCAGTTTTGTCCACTCTCTTCCTTCTTGTTTATGATCCACTTGTTACTGCGAACAAATCCAGAATAGGTTAAGGGGCAATATTCGCGCCAAGGAACCAGGCGGCCTTAATTGCTTAATAATACAACCGATACAACTTTCAGGAAGGACTGCCAATGGAATGCAGGCATCTTATTGGGAAAATGTTTGCTGACCCTTGGAGGCATTATGCTCCCGCCTCAATCCTCCCGGCGGTTTCGGTGCGTGGAGGGACTTCCCCTCGACGGAGATCAGGACGGCGGATCACTTCCCCGACGCACTCCACCCCCGGCAGGAATACCGATTGACACCTCTTCGGCAATATATAATTATATAAAAGCACCGGAGAGGAGGTGACAAGGTGGGGATGATCCGGGTCAACGCGATGATCGACGAGGAGAAGCAGAGGCGGCTGTATCACCTCCTGGTCGATGAGCGGACCACGTTCAGCGAGTGGCTCCGCCGGCAGATCGACCAGTACATCGTGGCGAACGAAAAGAAGGGGAAGAGGCGCAAGGGGAAGGAGGGCTGACGATGGGCGTCTACAAGAATACCGGCAAACGGGGCGTCACCTAACCCGTGGACTACTACCGGGGCGGGAAGCGCATCCGGGAGGCGGTCGGGCCGAACAAGAAGGAGGCGCAGGAGTACCTCGGGAAGAAACTCCGGGAGATCCGGGACGAGGAGTTATTCGGGATCAAGAAGCGCGAGGAGATCCTGTTCTGCGATTTCTGCGACATCTACAAGGACTGGGCATCGCACCGACGCTCCTCGACCTTCGGATACAACCTTGAAATCTTCAAGCGACATTTCGCCGGGAAGTACTTGCACGAGATCAAGGAGAAGGAGATCGACGACTTCATCCTCACCCGTCGGGACACTCCGACGAAGCGGGGGGACAAGAAGCGGAAGGGGTATTCGGTCAACCGGGAGGTGAACGACCTCTGCCCTATCTTCACCCTGGCGATCCGGCGCGACCTGATCGACAAGAACCCGTGTTCCCGGTCCAGGCGTTTCCCTGCGAGCAAGGGGAGGGTCCGTTACCTGACCACCGAGGAGGCGTCTACCCTGCTCGACCTGGCGCGGCGTTCCGCCTCGAAGGATGTCCACCTCATCACCCTACTGGCACTCGAAACGGGGATGAGGCGGGGGGAAATCTTCAACCTTCGATGGGACGACCTGGACTATACACGGGACCAGATATGGGTCCGGGAATCGAAGAACGGCGACGCACGACACGCTCCCATGCGTCCACGGTCGAAGGAGGCACTACTCCGTCGTCCGCGCAGGATCGACTCCGAGTATATCTTCCCAGGGCGTGTAGGGAAGACGCGGGCGTCCACCGGCTTGGTCGAAACATTCATGAACCTACTGGCGCGGGCGGGGATCAAGGACTTCCGGTTCCACGATCTTCGACACACGTTTGCGTCCCACCTCGTCATGGGGGGCGTGGACCTATTCACCGTCGGGAAGCTCCTCGGGCATCGTCATACGGCGATGACGGCGAGATATTCGCACCTGTCGGAGGGCCATCTTCACCGTGCGGTGGACAACCTTCCCGATTGGGACGCGGATAGTCAGAAATTGGTCAGAAGTGAGGGTGTGGCGGGATAAATACTCGATATACAAAGGGGATTTTTCACCCTTTCCCCCTCTCGACCGATTGCACACCCCGGACCTTCCCGAGCGACTTCATGAGGGAGGCCAGGTGGTTGGCGTCGTTCACCGACACCTCGAAATCGCAGATGGCGCGCTGGTCGCGGGTCGTCATCACCGACGCTCTCCGGATGTCCACCTCGCTCGACGTGATGCTCCGGGAGATGTCGGCCAGAAGCCCCGGCTTGTCGGAGCACACGACGCGCAGTTTGACGGGATGGACCGCCTTCGTTCCCGCCTCCCAGGTCACCTCGACCGCCCGCTCCGGATCGCTTTCGAGGCCCTTCGGGCACTCCTTCGAATGGATCGTGACCCCCCGCCCCCGCGTGATGAACCCGACGATCGGATCGCCCGGCACCGGGTGGCAGCAGTTCCCCAGCCGGACGAAGATGCTGTCCATTCCCTTCACGATGATGGAACTCGGCCTGCGCGTCACCACCTTCCGGATGAGGGTGGACAGACGCGACTCGTGGCTCTTCTCGTGAAGCTGGTCCGGGGGGAGGAGGCGGCGCAGCAGCGGCATAAACGATGCTTTTCCGTATCCGACCGTCCTCATGTAGTCGTCCGCGGTCCTGCAGCGGGTCTCCTGCAGCACCTCGGCGAACTCCGGCCCCTTCATCACCTTGTTGAGGTTCAGGGAATGCTTTCGAAACTCCTTCTCGAGGATCTGTCGTCCCAGGGCGAGTGACTGTTCCTGCTGCTCCTCCCGCACCACGACGCGGATCTTGCTCAGCGCGCGGTTGGTCTTGGCGATTTTCAGCCAGTCCCGGCTCGGCTTGTGGGACGGCTGGGTGACGATCTCGACGACGTCGCCGTTTTTCAGCGCCACTTTCAGGGGGACCATCCGTCCGTTCACCTTCGCGCCGACGCACTGGTTTCCGACCTCGGTGTGGATCGCGTAGGCGAAATCGATCGGAGTGGCGCCCCGCGGGAGCTCCTTCACGTCGCCCCGCGGCGTGAAGACGTACACCTCCTCGGGGAACAGCTCTACCTTGACGGTGTTCAGGAACTCGCGGGGGTCCTTCATGTCCTGCTGCAGCTCGAGGATCTGCCGCAGCCAGACGAACATCTGGTCCCCCTTCTCCGCCGTCCGGCGCCCCTCCTTGTATTTCCAGTGGGCCGCCACCCCGTTCTCGGCGAGAGCGTGCATCTCCTCGGTGCGGATCTGGATCTCCATCATCTCCGCATTCGGCCCGAAGACCGTCGTGTGGAGCGACTGGTAGAGGTTCGCCTTCGGCATGGCGATGTAGTCCTTGAAGCGGCCGGGCACCGGCTTCCAGAGGTTGTGCACGATCCCGAGGGCTTCGTAGCATTCGCGCACCGTCTTCGTGGTCATGCGGAAGCCGATGAAGTCATAGACGTGGTCGAAGTCGATCTCCTGGCGATTCATCTTCTGGTAGATCCCCGCCAGATGCTTGGAGCGTCCGGTGATCGTCGCCTCGATGCCGATCTCCCGGCACTTCGACTCGAGAAGGGAGATGACGCTCCGGACGTGGGCTTCGCGGTTTCGCCTCCGCTCGTCGGCCAGGCCCGCGAGTTCCTTGTACTGCTCCGGGTGGAGCACCTCGAAGCAGAGGTCCTCGAGCTCGGTGCGGATGCGGGACATCCCGAGCCGGGCGGCGATGGGAGCATAGATCTCGACGGTCTCGCGGGCGATCACCATCTGCCGGTCGGAGGGGAGGTGGTTCAGCGTGCGCATGTTGTGGAGACGATCGGCGAGCTTGACGAGGATGACCCGGAGGTCCTTCCCCATCGCGAGGATCATCTTGCGGAGGGATTCCGCCTTCTGGGCGGCGGCGTCGGACAGGGCCACGCGCCCGATCTTCGTAACCCCGTCGACCAGGTGGGCGACGGAGTCACCGAAGAGTTCCCGCACCTCCTCGAGCGTCGCCATCGTGTCCTCGACGGTGTCGTGGAGGAGGCCGGTGGCCACCGTCTCCTCGTCGAGATTCCAGTCGGCGAGCAGGAAGGCGACGTTCAGCGGATGGACGAGGTACGGATCCCCGGACTTGCGCATCTGCCCGTGGTGCACCTTGGCGGTGAAGACGTACGCCTTCTGGATGAGTTCGATATTCGCGGACGGGTGGGTCGACTGCACCCGGTCCACGATGTCCGTGAGACGGAGCAAGAGGGATTCCCCGCCCCGGCGCTATATTACGCGGACCTTCCCCTGGGCGATCTCCCGAAGCGCGATCACCGTCGGCTTCTCCTTCCGGGCGGTCGTGTCGATCGTCGCCCCGGCGCCCGAGTAGAGCTGTTTCGCGCGCTTGGCCGCCACCACCGTGAGCTCAAAATGGTTGTCCACTTGACGCAGGCAATCCTCAACCGTTACTCGAGCCATCCCGTTCCTCTCCCTCTTTTCCAAGGATCCGGCCGACGGCGTCGATCGTACGTTCCCGGCGAAGCCGCCGCGCGCGCACGATCCACTCCACCTGCCGGACCGCGGTTTCCAGGTCGTCGTTGACGACCAGGTAGTCGTAGTTCCCCAGTTCCCTGATCTCGCGCCGGGCCGCCGCGAGGCGCCGTTCGATCTCCTGCCGGCTGTCCCGGTCCCGCGCGGTGAGCCGCGTCCGAAGCGTCTCCCAGTCGGGCGGCAGGATGCCGATCCGGACCGCCTCGGGAACCGCCGCCTTGACGGAGGCGCCTCCCTGGACGTCGATTTCCAGCACGGCGTCCAGCCCTTTCGACACGATCGCCTCGACCGCGAGACGCGAGGTACCGTACCGGCGCCCGTAGACCGAAGCGGTTTCCAAAAACTCGTTCGAATTTAACATATTACCAAATTTATCTTCATCCACGAAATAATAATCGACCCCGTCCCTCTCCCCCGGCTTCCTCTCCCTTGTCGTGCAGGAGACGGAGAGGGAAAGGCCCTCCACGCGGGAAAGGAGCGCCCGGCAGATCGTGGTCTTCCCGGAGCCCGAGGGGGCCGATATCACAAAGATGTCGCCGCGCGTCACACGGTTCTCCAGTTCATAGATACGATAATATAAGGACTTCGGGCTCGCGGGGCGGCTTCCACTCCGCTACGCTCGCGACCTTCGACCGCTCGCTGCGATTCCGTTCGACGCAATCTCAGCCTCTCTCCATACGCCGCCCCACTCCCGGGCAAATGTCGCTCCCTGGGGTACTCCCGATGGAACAAGGCGGAGGAGCACTGCGTGGAACCCCCCCGCTACGCCCTACGTCCATAACATTGTCACTCGACGTTCTGGATCTGCTCGCGGATTTTTTCGAGCTCGGTTTTCGCGGTCACGACGAGGGCCGACACGCCCGCGTGGGCGGACTTGTTCCCGGCGGTGTTCAACTCGCGGAAGATCTCCTGGACGAGGAAATCGATCCGTTTTCCCACGGCGTCCCCGGGAGACCGGAACAGCGCGTCGACGGCCGTCAGGTGGGACGCGAGACGGTCGCACTCCTCGGTGATGTCGAGCCGGTCGAGCAGGATCGCCGCCTCCTGGTGCAGGCGGACCGGATCGACCCCCGCTTCGGACGACAGCGCGGCGATCCTCTCCCGGAACCGGGCGGCTGCCTGCTCCTTGTTTTCCGCCGTAAGCGACCGGATCTCCCGCGCGAGAACCCCGAGGCGGGCGACCGACTCCTGGAGGACCTGCTTCATCCGGTCCCCCTCCTCCGCCCGTGCGCGGCCGAGCATCCCGAGGGCGTCCCGGACCGCCCCCTCGGCCACCGGCCAAAGGAGCTCCGCGGGATCCCCCCCGACGGGGGCCGCCTGGAACAGGTCCGGGACCGACAGCAGGTCCCGCAGCGTCACCTCGCCGCCGACCCCCAGTTCCTCCCGGATCCGCTTCGCCTCGCCGAGGAACGACCGCAGCAGTTCGTCGTTGACACGCAGCCCGGCGCCGAGCTTTCCCCACTCCCGCACGTTCACGTGCAGGTCGACCTTACCGCGCCGCACCGAATCGCGGACGATCCCCCGGATCCTCGGCTCCCAGGACAGGAACCGGCCCGGGCACCGCGTGTGAAGGTCAAGGAAGCGGTGGTTCACCGTACGCGCCTCGACCGTGACGGAGATCTCCTCCGCGTGGCGCTCGCCCCGGCCGAACCCGGTCATGCTCATCCACATAAACGTTTCTCCCGGAGGACGCTCATTTTGCGAGGTTGTGCATATCGGCCGCGAGGAGGAGCTTTTCGGCGGTGATCGGCGCGGTGCCGACCTCCCCGACGACGACGCTGGCGGCGACGTTGGCGAGCACCGCCGCTTCGCGCATCGTGGCACCGGCGGCGAGGCAGGCGGCCAGGGTGCCGATCACCGTGTCCCCCGCGCCGGTCACGTCGAACACCTGCCGCGCGAACGCGGGAACGTGGAAGCAGGCGCCACGGCCACGTTCGACCAGCGTCATCCCCTCCTCGCCGCGCGTGATGAGGACCGCCTTCGACCGGCCGGCCCGGAGGAGATCCTTCCCTGCCTCCCAGACATCGAGGTCGGTCGCGAGTTCCCGCCCCCCGAGGGCGGCCTGCGCCTCCCCCTTGTTCGGAGTTATGACGGTGCACCCCCGGTAGAAGGAGAACTCGGACCGCTTCGGATCGACGGCGACGAAGATCCCCTTCCGGTTCGCCGCCGCGGTCACTTCCCGGACCAACTCTTCGGTCAGCGCCCCCTTCCGGTAATCGGAGAAGACGACGCCGTCGACTCCGGCGAGGGCGGCCAGCGCCTTCCGCAGCAGCGCATCGCACGCCTTCCGGGACGGCGGGGCCTTCTGCTCGCGGTCGACGCGAACGACCTGCTGGCTGTGGGCGATCACCCGCGTCTTGATGGTGGTGGGACGCTCCGCGTCCACGACCACCGCTTCGGTCCCGACCCGTTTCCCCCTGAGCATCCTGGCGACGAACCGGCCCCCGGCGTCGTCGCCGAGCAGACCGGCCATCTCGACCCCCGCTCCCAGTCCGCGAAGGTTGAACGCCACGTTCGCAGCGCCGCCGGGGACCTTCGTTTCCCGAGTGACGGCCACCACCGGCACGGGGGCCTCCGGGGAGATCCGCCCGACGGTTCCGAAGACGTACTCGTCGAGCATGATGTCCCCGACGACGAGGATCCGGCGGGAGGGGAAGCGCCCCACCACCTCCGCCGCGCGGGACAGGATTCCGGCGTCACTCATACGGCGTCGCTTCGTCGATCAGGAGGATGGGAATGCAGTCGTCGACGCGGTAGGAAAGCCGGCACGCGTCGCACCGAAGCGCGCTCTCGTCGACGGTGAGTTGAAGTTCCCCCTTGCACTTCGGGCACGCCAGGATCTCGAGCAGTTCCTTGTCCATCGCCATCGCCTACCCCCCCGCCTTCCCGGTCGGCGGCATCAACTCGCCGACCAGCGTCCATTCCTTGATTTTACGGAACTTCGCGTACAGGCGCACCGGGACGCGCCGCTCGTCGTTGGAAAACCAGACCTTCAGGTCCCCCTTGTCGTCGGGCTTCCCGTCCCTGAGGATTATCGGAAGGACCACGATCGTGTCCACCTCCCCGTGTTCCGTGTGGATCCTCTCGTTCCCGAGAATACGCGAGGAGATCTGATACAGCTTCCGACCCCCGTAGACGTTCCGCGGACGGTTCTCGACGCCCAGGTCCCGCCATCGGAAATAGTAGGCGGCGCTCACCGGGTCGTAGACGGAAGGGACCGTGGTCACCTCCTTCCGGATCTGCCCGGACTGACGGTACCGGACCGTGATTTTCCCGGTCTCCTGGTCGTAGAACGCCACGTCGTCCTTTTCACTCTCGGCCTTCGTGGAGTCCTGCCGGATTGGGGCGATCGTCTCCGCGTCGAGATAGTAGTCGATCGTCTCGTTGATCGGGTAGATGAACGAGAGGACCCCGGACGTCCAGGCCCGCACGTTCAGGTGGTACGTGGTCTTTCCGCCGATGGAGACCTTCCCCTGGTATCGGAATCGGGCGTATCCCATCGTGATGCCGATGAAATCGACCCGGTAGACCAGTTCCTCGGGACTCTTCGCCCACGCCGGAAGAGACGCGTCGTGGGTGACCTTCGGCGATGCCGTCGGAACCGGGTGCGGCGCGGCGGCCGGCTTCGGGCCGCCGATCGCCGTGTCGTCGGCCACCGTGTTGTCGGCCACCGTGTTGTCGGCCGAGCCGGGCTGGACAAGGAGAAGTGCGACGAAAAGGAGCGCCGACATCCCCTTGCCGGTCCGCCCGTTCACGATCCTGTGCCATGCGCCACGATCCATCCGGCGGCCTCCCGCATCCCCGGGAGAAACGCCTCCGGGGTGATCTCCGCACGTTCCCCGGAGGCTTTCTCCGCGTTTCCGTATCCCGTTCCGACCAGGACGGTAGAGGCCCCGAGGCGAACCCCCATCGAAACGTCGCTCATTTTATCACCGACCACGAAGCGGGGGCACGAATCCGGCACCCGGAGCCGCAGAAGGATCTTCTCGGCCAGCCCCGTCTCCGGCTTCCTGCATCCGCACACTCGCCGATACGCCTCCACCGCCCCTTCCGGGTGGTGCGGGCAATACTCGACCGCGTCGAACACGACCCCCTCCGCCCCGAACGCGGAAACGAACCGCCGGTGGACGGCTTCCATCTCCGCCCCGGTGAATTTCCCCTTCGCCAGCCCGGCCTGGTTGGAAACCACCGCGAGGAGGAACCCCTCCCGTGAAAGGAGGCGCAACGCTTCCGCGGCGCCGGGCAGGATGCGGACGGCCGACGGATCGCGCAGGTATCCGACCTCTTCGATGAGGGTGCCGTCCCGGTCGAGGAAGACGATCCCCCTCATTGCAGCCCCGGGTAGATCTTCGGTTCCCCGACGGGGCGCGTCTTCCAACGTCGGTGGAACCACATCCACTGGTCCGGGGCCTCCCGGATCACCTTTTCCAACTCCTCGTTGCACCGCCGGGTGACCCGCGCCACCTCTTCCTCGCGCGGCGCGCCGGGATCGATCGGCAGGGGGGGGCCGAAGCGAAGGACGTGGTGGAACTTCCTCCCGGGATCCCGGAAGATGAACGCCGGGTGGATCGCGGCGTTCATCGCCAGCGCGAGGCGGGCGATCCCGAAGGTCGTGTACGCCTTCCGGGTGAAGAAGTCCACGAGGATCCCCTTGTGCCGGTCGACATTCTGGTCGATGAGGATTCCGACGAGGACCTTCTTTCTCAGGAACTTCATCACTTCCTTCGCCGAGTCCGCCTTCCGGATGACCGTGTTTCCGACCCACTCCCTGCGCTCCGTGACGATCCGATCGAAGATATCGCTCTTCAACGGGCGCACGATGACCGCCGCCGGGGCGATGATGGAACCGTAGATGTGCCCCAGCAGCTCCCAGTTCCCGAAGTGGCCGGTCATCGCCATCGTCGGCCGGTTCCTTCCCTCGAGGGATTCCCGGACGTGTTCCGCGCCTTCGATCCGGAAGTGCTCACGGATGTACGCCGCGTCCATCTTCGGGATGTGGACGAACTCCGCCGCGGAGGTTCCCATCTGCCGATAGCACGCCCGGATGATCCGATCCGCCTCGACGTCCCCGATCGAAGGGAAGGCGATCCGCAGGTTGATCCGCGCGATCCGCCGGTGCTTCCGGTCGACGGCGCAGACGAGGAGCATCATCGCCTCGCAGAACGCGGCGAGCGCAGGAAGCGGGACCGCTTCGAGGATCCGCAGGAAGGCGCGGGCGATTCTCTCCTTCACGACCGGGAACCTCTCTCCAACCGATCGAGTATCATCCTGGAGATCTCATCCCACCCGTGAAGATACTCCACCTCCACGCGAAGCGCTCCGACGGAAAACGGAACGTCGCCGGGGAGACGGACCAGGTCTTTCTCCGTCGTGATCGCCGGCAGGCCGCCGGCCTCCCGGGCGATCCGGTCGAGGTCCCCCCGGCCGTACGCGTGATGGTCCGGAAACGGGAGGAACCCCTTGACGCGGAATCCCGCCGCCTCCAGGGTGTCGCGGAATTGCGCGTTCCGGGCCAGCCCGGAGAACGCGAACACCGCGCTCCCGGCCGCGGCTTTCTTCGAGGGAAGGCCGTCCCGCCCCACGATCCCGCCGGGCGACAGACGCGAAAAGGCCGTGGGACGTCCCGAAGGAAAGGGGACGGACCGCGCTGTCCGCTCCCCGGATTCGGCGTCGGGACATTTCGTGATCACCAGCGCGTCCGCGAACCGCGCGTGGGACGGCGGCTCCCGCAGCGGACCCAGCGGCGCCGTCCATCGGTTCCCGAGCCCCCTGCCGCACTCGACCAGGAGCAGGTCGGCGTCGCGCCGCAGGGAAAGGTGCTGGAATCCGTCGTCGAGGAGGAACACGTCCACGCGCCGCCTGGACAGGACCTCCAGGCCCGCGGCGGCACGGGACTCGCCCACGACGACCGGGATCCCCGGCAGGGAGCGGGCGATCAGCACCGGCTCGTCCCCCCCTTCTGCGGCGGTGGCGATCGGTCCCTCCCCGTCGGATACCCAGCGGACGCCCCGGGTTTTCCGTCCATATCCGCGGGACAGGATCCCGACGCGCCTCCCCTGCCCGGTGAGCCACCGCGCAAGGTGGATGACATGGGGCGTTTTCCCCGCGCCGCCCATCACGAGGTTTCCGACACTCACGACCGGGCAGGGAAGCTGGGCTCCCGGAAGGAGTCCCGAGGAGGAAAGGAAGCGCCGCACCCTGGCGGCGGCCCCGAGGATCATCTCCGCGTCCCGCGGCCCGGAAGCGCCGACACGACCGCGTCCGTGCTCGCCTCGGAGGCCCCGCGGAACGATTCGAGCAATTCCTTCGCGCGCAGACCGGTCTCGCGGAAGAGGCGGGGATCCTCCGCGAACCGCCTCAACCGATCCGCGAGCTCCTCCTCCCCCTCGACCCGGATGAGGGCATCCCCCGCCAGGAACGCGTCGGCGATCTCCCGGAAATTCTCCATGTGAGGGCCGACGATCGTCGGGACGCCGTGCCACGACGGCTCGAGGACGTTGTGCCCTCCCTTCGGAACGAGGCTGCCGCCGACGAACGCGAGGTCGGCCGCCGCGTACGCGCCCGAAAGCTCGCCGACCGTATCGAGGAGAAGAACCGTTTCCGGGAGAGCCCCCGCCCCTTCGGGGATCGCAGTGCGTCGCACCATGGAAACGCCCTCCCGGTGGACGAGGGCCTCGACCGCGTCGAACCGCTCCGGGTGGCGCGGCGCGAGGAGGAGCCGGATCGACGGGTTCCTCTCCCGCGCGGAGACGAATGCCCGCAGGAGCTGCGCCTCCTCGCCGTCGTGCGTCGAACCGGCGACGATCCACGCGGCGCCGGCGGCCTTCTCCTTCAGGAGAAGGGCCGAAAGCGGCGACGCGCCGGATTCGGGGGGGGAAACGTCGAACTTCAGGTTCCCCCCCACGGTGACGATCTCCCGCGGGGCCCCCAGGGCGACAAACCGCTCCGCATCCTCCGAGGTCTGGGCCGAGATCGTCCGAAGCGTCCGGAGGATGGGCGCGAAGAACCATCGGAACCGCATATATCCGACGAACGAGCGCTTCGACAACCGGCCGTTGACGATCACCACGGGAATCCCGCGGCGGGCGCACGCGGCGATGAAGTTGGGCCAGA
>Ga0315273_10009131_pt1 | contig 12548 bp, 6 predicted proteins | sample YL17G02_0_MG_FD_205753 | JGI IMG/M metagenome (GOLD analysis project Ga0315273, IMG submission 205753) | Sediment microbial communities from Yellowstone Lake, YNP, Wyoming, USA - YL17G02_0 | ecosystem: Environmental > Aquatic > Freshwater > Lake > Sediment | place: USA: Wyoming | collected... | reverse complement strand
AAGCAATCGGAATGAGAATCCCTCCAAAAATATTACGAAAAACGGAAATGTAGTGGCACAAATTTTTTTTGCTCCAGTAATATGTTTTATATTAACTAGTTACAAAAATCAACTGTCAAACTCAGGAATTATATTCTGATTTTTATTTTGCAAGCTCTTTGACAAAGCTTTGGCTTAGGATAGGCTTGTGTGGCTTTGGCAATGTGCTTGCAAATTTAGATGACTTTTTGACGCAATTGACGCAATTATGACGCAATTCAAATAAGTGTATAAAATGCACCCGCTCCTTTTTGTCCGCTTGGTTTTATCAATTGCTTGCCAATTAGCTCTTTCAGATCTCTTGTTGCTGTCTCTCTAGAAACATTATTCAAATTCTGATAATCACTATTGTTTATTTTGCCTTTCTCTTTAAGATATAAAACGGCTTTTATCTGACGTTCATTCAAATTTAAAGATTTCAGATATTTTTCGTTGTAGATGTCTTTTCTGAACTCTACCGACATATCACTTGAATCATAACTAAAAACAGGTTCAGGAATCCCTGCTTGTTTACATTCATTTAAGATTTTAATTGTCCCACGCCCCCAGGATTCAATGTAGCCGCTACGGAATAAAGCAATGGCAATGTCAGGGTTGTAAGGTCTTGATGCGTGTTTTACCAATAAGTTTTTAATTGTCCAATTTTCAGGGAGTTGTCCTTCATTCCAAAAAATGATTCTATCTCTGTAAACACTAATCTGTATAGGAACTCCACCTGAGTAATCCTTGTGTGCAATGGCATTCAGTAAAGCTTCTCGTATTGCTTCTTTAGGGTATTCATATTTCTCCACCCTGGTAATGCCTTCATAGCTGATTTCTGCCTTAATGTATTTTGTGAACAGCAAATCAATAGTTTTCTCAATTTGTTCAAACAAATTTCCATGAATCTCGTTTTGAAATATCAATTCATCATCAGACTGGAAATAACCAATTTTAACATATGAACCTGTTACAAAATTTTCAGGAGAAGGATGAAAAAGCAGAATTGCAGCACGTTTCAGATAATCGCCTTCTTTCAATTGTAGATTTTCAAGCAGATGTTCATTCGTGTCAGTCAGGCTTTCTTCATTAATCCTCTGGCTTTTTAAAGCCTTCTTACGGAAAAAGTCAAATGTTTCTTGCTTTAATTCTTTAATTGAGACTTTGGGAACCGGAACTCCGTCCCAGCGTTTCCCAATTTTCTGTAAAAGAAACTTGTCCAGGGCAGCACCTTTCAATTCCTGCTTGGTTGATCCGCTCCGATAATGATATTGACCCTTATAATTAACCGGATAAGGATACGGCTCGATCGTAATTTCAATAAATTCACTCTTCCTTGACTTATGTAGATCTACATCAACCAAAATTCCTAAAATGTCCTTCACTTTATTTGGGATATCCTCCATAAGCTTTTTCCCATCCTTCAGTCCTATGACCTTACCTTCATCGTCCTTGCCAATAAAAATCTTACCACCCTGAGCATTAGCAAAACCACAAATCCATTTCAGATATTCATCCCGCCAGGATTCTTTAAATTCTATATTTTGATCTTCAGACATTTACTTCTTTTGTAAGTTTTTTATAGTATCGGTTCCTTTGCTTGAACATTTTTTCAAAGTAATCAATTTTTGAATCACGATAATCAAAAATAACCGGTGGATGTCCTGAATGTTGTATACGTCCTATATATTGTATTAATTTCCCTTCAAAAGCAAAGGGATATGCAATGATAAGACATTCCAGATTATTTAAATCGATTCCTTCGCCAAAATACTGTCCAGTCGAAATTACTATTTTATAATGACCTTGTTTCAGCTGTTCAATTTTACTTTTTCTACTACTTTCGGAATCTTCCCCATGAATTGTAATAGTCTCATATTTGTCCTTAAGATATAGGTTAAGAATATCAACATGAGCTCTCCGCTCTGTCAGGATTAGAAATGTTTTGAACCGGGCTGAGTTTTTTCTAACATCTTCTAATATTAATGAATTCCGGTTAGTATCATGAATCAGAATTCTTGAAATGGTTTCGTATTTATCAATCTTGTAATCAAAAGGGGCATATAAATTTGTCTCTTTGATATTTACCTCGATCTTAGTTTGCTTCTGCCTTATCTGATCTAACTGTTCTGCATTGTATAAAATATTACCTATGTAAAAATAAATCAGTTTTTCATCATTGTTTTTACGTTTAGGAGTGGCTGTAAGTCCATACAAATAATATGAATTGAAATTAACTATTGCTTCTCTGAATGATTTTGCCGGAATATGATGACATTCATCCACAATAATTGTCCCAAAGTTGCTGGAAATCTTTTCAGTCTCTTCGCTTCTTGAAAGAGATTGTATCATTGCCACAGTAATTTCTTTCCCGATTTTAAACTTCTGATTCCCAATCTGCCCAATTTCTTTCTTTGGAATTTTAAGGAAACTTTGAATTCTGTCTATCCACTGGTCAAATAACTGTTTCCTATGAACAATAATTAAGGCTGGCTGTCTTTTTTGTACAATTAATTCAAGGCCGATTACTGTTTTGCCTGATCCCGGTGGAGAAACTATAACTCCAAAGTCCTTATCCAGCGTTTTTTCTATTGCAGCCTCCTGGTCAGGTCTCAATTCGATATCTGACTCAAAATCAACCGAATCAAGTTTTTTCCTTTTATCAATAATCTTAAAAGGTAAATCTTCCTTTCTGCAAAATGCAATTAAATTTACAGCAAATCCCCGAGGCAAGATCACTTCCTCCTGGGTCTCTTCCACCAACCTGAAATACTTTTCAAGATTAAAGGTGGATTTCCCCATGTTTTTCTTAACCAGGTAATCAGAATTCATGAAGTTCAGATTTTCCCTTATAAACTCAATAAGTTTTCTATTAAGGTGAAGACGTTTCAGATATATTTGATCACTAATCTGTATCTCAATTATTGGTCTGGAATCCCGGTCAAAACTTGATTTAAAGAAATCATCAACTTTTTCATTAAAAATGTCTTTATAAATAGATTTAAAACGACTCATGGAAAGTTTACGAAAGGTCTTTATGATTTCAAACTGGTTGTCATATGGCAAGTAATTTTCTGGTTCCATGAATGCTGAATTGCCATTCATCATCGCATTGCCATTGAGTGGAAGTGCTATCAAATTACCTAATCCTTTCCCAGTATGAAAATCCTGATTAGGGAAGAGTCTGTCAAAACTCGACTCTTTATCAAAGTGCGAAATGATAGATGCTTCTCTTAAAAGTTCATATAATAGTTTTCTTGTCTGCTCTGCCTGAAAGTTCTCCTCAAAGAATATCCATAGATGTCCTCCGTTTCCTGAGCGGGAACGTTCAACATAGGCTGGAATTTCATACTTTGTGCAGACCAGATACAACTTATGAATAGATTCTCTCCAATTATTGTCATCAAAGTCAGCTGCAATAAAAAAAGAGGTATTGTCTTCAAGAAGAGGGTAGATTCCTATAGTTTCTGTTCCCTGAAAATGACGTTTTAATACTTCATCAGTAAGTGGTTGATACTCTTTTTTTGAGTAATCCTTAAATGTTCCTCCTTTAGCCGTGTGCTCTCTGTAATCACTCCAATCAACTTTGTAAGCAGGCATATAACCACTTTTACCGTCTTTTTCCCTATGGGTAGCATAAACATCCTGCCTACCTCGAAAAAAGGATTTGAATGATTCAATATGGTCAATTAAAATACTCATGGTTGGGTTTGGCAATGTGCTTGCAAATCTTATTACGGCTTAACCTCTTATAATCTCTAATAATTATTTAATTTTTTGATGTAGTTTATTAGAGCTTATTTCGTTGATTACCAACATGGTTTAGTATCAGATCCAGCATTAAAAATCTTATTTTCTCTTTTAAGTTCACTTTGAATATTTGAGATTATATTAGTCTTTTGTTTATCATTTAGAAATTCCAGAAGTTTCCATAATAGATCTTTTATCTCTTGCTTATTAATGCTAGCTTTTTGTAGTCAATATGATCCGGTCAACAATGGTCAAGGCTGCTGGTATTTACAGTAAGGGGCTGTAGTTATTTCAAGATGTCAAATAGTTGTGCAATTTTAATTGCGTTTAATCCCCTTGAAAAAATTGCAGAGATCAGGATTAAACTGAGGTCTTTTTTTCGAATAGAATGACTGGATCCAAGTTGATTCATTACATCTTCATAGATTATCTCATGTCCAAGTGATAATAAATCAAGTTTATAGTTTATTTCGTCTAGTTTTTTATTAATATCATCTGGAGTGATATCAGCATTTTCATCTTCAAAATAACTCTCAGCCGTATCAATTCCTAAAGCTGTAATGCTAATATCTCCTGCCAAATTTTCTTTTTTAACAAATCCCTTTTGACTCAGATAATCAACTATCTCCTTGGTTATTGAGTCAGCAATACTGATTGATTTGCCAATCTCAAACATTCCAGGGAACTTCCATCGATCTCCTCCAGTTGAATAATAAAGCTTTAATAAATAAACCCTCCTTAATGATTGTACTTCTTTTATATTCATGTTACTATTTCTATTATAATTATCTAGTAGTCATTTTTATCATTGTACCTAGCGCTGAGCTTTTATACTATGAGGAATTGCAATCCTCGTTCCTATTAACAGGATTAAAGCTGTTCAATGTTATTTAGCTTGTATTATTGGCTGGCTTTTGCAGATTATACATTGCATTTTTTCTATAATAGTCTTGATATTTGATTACCCTGAATACAGTTTTTATTGATTAACAGATAGATTTGATTGTTATAGTATTTTCTACAATGAACTGATAAAATGTCTAAAATTCCAAAAATTATTTGTATCACCATAAGAGTCAATGCCTTCTATCAGTTCGTTTCTATTATCTAAAATAAAATCAAGAAATTCTTTCTGTGGCCTATAAGCAGGATATGATATATTAAAGTCATAGTAAACCCATTTTAATGAATAGATAAAATTGTTCTTGGTTTCTATAAGTGCATTTTTATTGTTAGTATACTCATATATAAATTTATTTAAGCATTTTGTAACATTGTTATAATTATTATCCTTAAGAAATAGGATAGCCATTTTCAAGTAACAATAATAATCTCTCTGCTGAGTACCTTTTTTAAAAAACTCAAGAGCCTTGTTTGAATCTTCCACGGTAACACCTTCTCCATTTAAAAACATATCGCCTAATCGTTGATAGACAAATGGGCAACCAAGCTTGCCAGCCTTAATATACAAATCCTTAGCATCATTATAATCTTGTAGATAATCTTCAAGTCCATAGTATTTACACTCAGCTTCTGTCCATAAACCATACCACACATAGTTTTCTAAGGAAACTCCATCTTCTAAATTTGTAAGATTACCAAATTCGTCATCTTCAAGTCCAGATAAGAGTGCATCAGATTCCATATCTTGGTTAGATTTAACAAATGGTTTATTTTCAATTTTACCCTCAATTGAATTTATAATCTTAATAACATCGGATGGTGATGCATTGAAAAATTCTCTGTTTGTAGCATGCCTGTAGCCATTCATTTCCAAAAGAGTATGAATTTCTGATTCAGCTTTATCTACATCAATAAACATTTGTTCATAAAGGACAATAAACTGGTTCGGCACTCCTGTTGCACCGGATAATTCCTTAATTCTTTCCTCTACAGTTCTTATTGTCTTACCCACTTTAACTAAATTAGGTATGGATAAGTTTGCTAACACATAAATTGTTCCGATTGTGGACATGATGAATCTCCTTACTATAATTGTTGTAAAATGACTGTGATACTATTTTACTTTTTTCTTATTTATTTGACTCTTGGAAGCCCTCTTTATCAAGGTATTGTTTAGCTTCAAATACTGTGCTTCCAATATAATTCAATAATGACAAAACTTTATAGCCATTGATTTTTGAATCTCCATAATCAACACAATTGCCATGAAGTATATCATGCCTATTAATTCCAATCGGATTATTGAAATCTTGTGGCTGTCGCATTGGGCCTGAATAACTTAATGGCTCAAGTAACAGTTTAATAACTATATCGCCTTCGAAATTTTTCGCCCATTCTTTTGTCAGAGGTTCCTTTGCTTTAATTCTGAAAAACCTTTTCCCTGTAAGGTCCTTACAAATTCCTTCTATTTGAGTGAAGAATACTGGAATGGAAAGATAGTATTCTTGTTCTTTATGAGCACGAATACCAGCATTAATAACTGAACTACGCTTAGGGAATTTTTTATTTATTTGATCTTGTATGTTTGCAAGTTCATCATCTATAAAGATAATCATGTCAGCGTCTACAATATGGCTATTGCCTTCTTTGATATGCGATGCCATTCTATTTACTTCAACTGGATGAAAATCAAGAGGTAAATACCAACCCTTTTCTGCTAATATCTTTGTCGATTCGGGAATGTTTCTAATTGAATTAAAATATACATTGAAGGCAAGCTGTGCTGTTTCAACAGCCTTTTGAGCAGATGAAAGCATATACTCTGTATTCTTTGAAAAAGATTTTAAGAACTCCGGATCAAAAGGTAGTTGGGGTAACATTTTTAATTGGGAATTTCTTTAAAGTTACATGTTAATGGTTTTAAGTGTTAGGCAAAGTTTAAATAGTTCCTGAATTGTATTTATTTTATTTCTAAAATTTCAATGAATGTATCGGTATTAAGGATTTTTACTTTATCTCCTGTGGTTTTTCCTAAAATTGAAAGTGCTAATGGTGAGTGGATGTATATTTTCTGAATTCCGTATGATACTTCAAAACCTTTTGTTTCGAAATCTACTAAATGAACCGTTAATTCCTTTTCGTTTTTGAGATACTTAATTTTCACTGTGCTATGTAAACTAACCTCTTGTTCAAAATGAGTTGTTTTGAGAGATTTATCTTCTGAAACTATTTTCTCTTCAAAATTATATTTTGCAGCTGGTTCTTTTGGAACAAATTTCCCTATGATTAACCATTCATTTTCATAATAATTGTTGTCTATTGGTTTTCCATTAGCCGTAAAGCTTTGAAATACTAAACGTTTGATGTCATTCAGAATTTCTAATGGTAATATTTTATATTCAATCTTTTCAAAGTCATTATACATAATTTTGTATCCTTGAAGCTGTAGTAATTCTCTCTTGGAAATGTTTTCAGTTAAATGGGCTTTGAATTTTCTTCTTCCATTCTCTGTAAAGAAAATTCCTATGATTTTTTCAGACTCAATAATTTTTAAATAAATCAATTTACCACTTTTGTCAAGCCCGTTCATATACTCCTTACCAATTTTCCGGGAAAGTAATACAGATACAATTACCTTGTTAATATGTCCTGATTCGTAGCATTGAAGCAAATATCCATTCCGCTCATTGGATTTTATCGGTAGTACAAAATCTGCTTCTAACGGTTTTTCATCTGTCATTATATAACAACCAGAATTATATAAATTGAAGTATCTAATAATTTCTGGTACACTTTGTTTAAAAGACGATTCTTTAGTCTCAGGAGAATAATTTTCTGATTGATTATAAAATAATTGCGTATCATAAATCTCTGACAAAGGAGCTATTAAGTTGCTGCCAGATGAATTCACGATGATTTTAGATTCTTCAACAAATTCTTTTGGGTCAGTGGCAATATTGCTTTTTGTCTCAATTTTAGGAATCATTTCCCAGAGTGGTTGTAAGGCTTTTTCTCTGTTTGTATAATATTCATAGCCTCTGACTCGTAAAAACTGCCAGCCGCAACGTTCGAGTACTTTTTGCCTCATTAGATCATTTTGATATTGTTCTGGGCCATGCCATTTATCACCGTCACATTCAATTGCTATTTTGGTGCCATCCGGAAATAATGCAACTAAATCAATCCGATATTTTCCTTTTGCAACCTCATATTGAGGAATTACACTTAAATCTCTTCTAACAATATCATTATAAACATCTACTTCGAACCAGCTATCAAATGGGTCAGGTTGTGTTCCCAGGCTTCTTTTAATAGGTGTATTGAGTATAGGTTGTCTAGAATTGTAGTTTTTGAAATGGTCTAAAAGTTTGAATCTTAGATCATTGGCGTTACCTAAATCATCCAATTCAACTGAATGGAAAAGCCAAATTTGTTCTTTCGCACGACTTACTGCAACATTAAAACGTCTTTCATCTTCTGGTTTGACTAAGGCAGAACGATTGTGATTATGAGCCGTTACTAAGCTAAGGAAAATTATGTCTCTTTCATCACCCTGAAAAGAGGCAGAATTTCCGCAAATGATCTTTCTTTTATGATATTCTTGTTCTCCGATTCTCTTTAATAGAAGGCCTTCAATGATATTAAATTGTTGATTTCCCTGTAGTGTAATTACCCCGAAAGTCTTGTCTTTATAACGCCCATCCTCGATTATTCGTGCTATTGTCTCTGCAATTCTATTTGCCTCAGGTTCATTTATTATTCGAGCACCGGTACCTTCTGTATAACCATTTGAACAAAAAACAGATACCAAAGGTTCAAGTCTTTTTTCTGAGTATTGCTTTAAAGGGTAAAGTTGATTCCCTTCCGGGGCATAAAAGTGCTTATTTGAGAATTCAATTATTTCAGGCATACATCTGAAATGCTCCCTTAAAACAGTTACCCCATCACAGAAAAATCTAGCGTGGTCATAAAAGCTAAACTCTGTTCCAAAAAATTCTGAACGAGGTATTCCCTTCAAATGGTTTTTAATGTGAGGTAGCATTGCATTTGCATTGACACCAACGTATTCGGGAGATGTTTGTTTATCGTCGCCAACGATTATGATATTTTTGGTAATATAGAGAAGAAAGATTGCATCTGGCCCGAGTTGGCTTGCTTCATCTATTATCACATAATCATACATATTCTGTTCAGGCTGTATTGTCTCGGCAACTTTGTACAAAGGCATAATCCAACAAGGAACTGCGTCTTTGCAATGCATCATTTCTTGCTGTGCAATTCTTCTAAACTTCATCGCCCTTTTTCCTTTGCCTGTTTTGCCTATTTTTCTTTCAGCCATTACCCAGGCATCTAAATGTTGTCTAAGAGAACGATTTTGTTGCAACCCTTCTATAACTCTATACCATGCTTTTTTTGAGGCAAGTTTGGCTATTACTTTAAGTTTTTTTTGTTCAAGTTGTGTAAGGTCATTAATCAATTGTAGCTCATAATCAATATCCAATATCCTTTTGATCTCATTTTGAGCATTCCTAAAAAAGATAGCTTCCCGGAGATTGAGTAAATTTTTATCAGAAAAATCTTCTGCAATAATAGAATTTAGGAGATATGGTATTTGTGTTTCTAAATTGGCCTTTAGGTTGTTAAAGCTTATAAACTCGTTTTTCTTATTAAACAAATTATTTAATTCGGATAATGTTTCTTTGTATGTTTCGCAATCGATATGGTTGAAACAGTTACATAACTTCTCCTTGATCGGGTGAAGAGTTTCTTTACGGAGATATACTTCTGCTTTATTTATTAAGTCCTTACTGTTTTTTATCTTGACTAACAAGTGGTTATAATCCGTTTCTTTAATTAAGTAGGCTAATTTCTCTTTATCAAAGGGAGTTATAATTAGACTAGACAACTTTTCAATTTCTAAACGAAGTACTTCAGATTGGTCAATTATTTCAAGAAGCTTTGTTACTTCAGAATGGATGTTTTTGAAATAGTTAAATTTTCTAAAGTAGGAATTCTCAGTTGGGATTTCTTTATTCCATAACTCCGAAATCTCAACTAAATCTTGCTTCAATGAAATATCTTGAAGAACAATTTCAAATTCTTGTACTGTATCGCATGGACTTCCATTAACTTTAATACCATCAATAAAATATAGCCTTTCCTTTACTTCTGTTGGAAGAAATGATTTCTTCAAAGAAAATGAAATACCAGATAGTTGATTTCCTTTCTTTAGATGCTTAAGTAATATCTGGCCATCGTTTTTAAGTTGCTTAATACTTTTGCCAGAGGGATATAGTACTTCAATGTCTTTATCGATTTTTTTTAAGTCTAGTTTTTCAATTCTATTAAGCACTGAGGAGGTAGTATCGAGTTTTTGTTTCCAGTTAAAAGCATCACCTTGCAGATATGAACTTAACAGATATTGCGTAAAATCGATTTGTAACCTATATGCTTGGCTATATAAATGGTTCAACTCTAATAGCTTTGTTTTGAGTCTATCGAAATCAGGGCAATTAATTATAATATGATTATTAGATTCATAATTCTCTGAAAGTTCATTATTTATTTGCTTGCATTCTTTAATTTGCTCAAAAGATGGCAGATTATTTGAATCAGGAATTATGTATTCAAGTTCAGAAACAATTTCTTGGTTAAATATTTTACTAAGTTCAATGAACCGTATTAAATCCAAGTGAATTTGGTCATAATTAATATCACTAAATGTATCGTTGTACCAATTGTATTTGACAGATGCTATCTCCAAAACTTCAGCAATCTCAGTAAGAGTACCTGAGTAAGCAGCATTTATTTGCTGCTGTCGTGTAGCTTTTTCTTTTATCTTGATAAGGTCATTTGTACTTTCAGCGATTCTTTCTCTTACTGAATTCAAGTCTTTTTCTAAATCATCAATTTGTACTTGATAATCAATTAGATTTGCTCTGGAAAGTTCGTCATTGATCGAATTTACACTACCTTGCAAATCTTTAATTGAAGCTGAATCGCCACTTAAAAGATTAACTACTAAGTTTTTGAATTCATTTGGAAGCTTATCTTTTAATACTTCTAAAGCTCTTTTTGTATAAGCTGTAACCAGAATCTTTTTTCCATTCGCGAGCAGATGACATATTAGATTTGCAATTGTGTGAGATTTTCCAGTGCCGGGAGGGCCTTGTACAAGAACCTTATTTTTCCTTCTTGTCTTCTCAACTATCTCAATTTGTTCGTCATTATACTCCTTGGGGAAAAATATTGGTTCAGTCTCACTTTGATTGCTTGAAGTTTCAGTGTTTGAAGAGTCACTCTCAACGATTTCGGGAAATCCTATCAAATCATTTATTGTAGGAATATCAATCTCATCTCCACTGTTTTCGATATTCTCTAATATTTTTTCATAGAGTGCAGTAAAACTTCTCGTGTTTCGTTTTCTAAGTAATAGTGCTGGGGAGAATGAAATTACAGGTTTAGAAGGAGTTGTAGTTGGTTTTTCTATTGAATTGATATAACTTCCGTCTGGTGATACTGTCTCAGCAAACATTTGCAAAGCATCCTCAATGATTTTATCACTAAATAATGTATCGATACCTTTCTCTATTATGAAAGCCTCTACAGCTTTTTCTGCATCAATAATGTTTTGTGAATCAAATTGATCAAAAAGGTCAAGGATAGCATCTGTTTCAATCTGCGGGACCGATTCTAAATTAGGACTTATAATTATCTGTGGATCTTTTTGAGAATACTCAAAATTTATATCAACACGCTGAGTCAATATATGACGGAATATTTTTGGCCGGTCGGTATTCTCTTTGAAGTTCAAAAGTCCAACACCAATAACAAGTTCATATTCTTCACCAAATTGTTGGGTTCTGTTAAATATCTTGAATAATAGCTTGTATGTGTTATTCAATGTCTCATAATTCTCATATTCTTTATCATACAATTCTTTTTGGGAATTGAAGTCTATAATATCATCAATCCATTTTTGATTAATGTACCAATTTAATTCTTCAGTAATTTCGGGATAGTCTTCTATTGCAAGTGTTCCTTCATTGGTTTCAATAGTTACTTTTAGAAAGGGTTGTTCTTCAACATTCAACAACGAAGAAGGTTCAATCCATTTTTCTAAATTTTTGGACAATTTTGCAAAGGTTGGCTTAATTGGTTCTTTTGTTTTTCTTACCCTAATCCAAAAGTCATTTTCCGGATTGAAGTCTGGTCTTATCACATTTTCGAAGAGCACAGTTTCCGGAATGTCATTTAGCCAAAATCTTTCAGGGTATTGAGTTTCATGGGCGTCAATATCTCTAACGGGGTTACTTCTGAGTTTAGAGAACTCCCTCAAGTAATTAAAGATTTGTTGGTATTTTTCTTTTTTCATTTCACTCAAAACTTGCAGTGGTCAAGTTACTAATTTTTTGTCGAGCGTAGGTAATAATTCAGGCTCTTTTGGTTTTTCAGGGTTGGCTAGTGTGTTGGCAAAACCAAATGTGCCTGAATGTGGGTTTGATGTATTTTAAAATTTTTGTGCGCGGGCAAAGTCCCGATAGAAAGCATATAATTGTCATGTCAAGATTAAAATGTCTAGGGAGCAGAATGTTTCTGGTTGTCATGCAGGAACTGTCATGGAAATCAACAGCTTGCCTATAACGTTTGGCGGTATGTGTTGTTGCCGACCGTTCAGGGGGTGTAATGCTTTTGCGCCCGCCAATCAAATTTACAGGAATTTTGCATGTTAAAACGCGGGCAGCCATGGAATGTAAAAAAATTTATTCGTGGCTGTATATTATCTTGAAAGCACCGCAAAAACATTACACCCGAAGCGCTGGACGGCCAACCACAAATCTTCTTTCAATCCCGCAATATGCTCTGGACGAAGGCAA
>Ga0315273_10009130_pt1 | contig 12549 bp, 9 predicted proteins | sample YL17G02_0_MG_FD_205753 | JGI IMG/M metagenome (GOLD analysis project Ga0315273, IMG submission 205753) | Sediment microbial communities from Yellowstone Lake, YNP, Wyoming, USA - YL17G02_0 | ecosystem: Environmental > Aquatic > Freshwater > Lake > Sediment | place: USA: Wyoming | collected... | reverse complement strand
GCCCCTTCGACTCCCCTTCGATTCGCGGTGCTCACTCAGGGTCGCTCAGGGCAGGGGTTCAGGGTTTTTCGAGTTGTTCGGCGGCGTGGGCGGAGCGCGGGATGGGCCAGCGGACGAAGGCTTCGAGGGCGTGGTACTCCGGGAGGCCGAGAGCATTGTAGAGGGCGGCGGTGGCCATGTTTCGTTCCTCGACCCGTTGCCAGAACTCGCGGCTGTCGTAGGGGCCGGGGAACATGGCGCGGTCTTTCTGGCTTTGGTGTCGGAAGATGGCGAAGCGTTTTCGCTTGAGTTCGTCGGGGGAGAGCGGAACGGCCATGTCAATCTGGTCGGGTGGCCATTCTTCCCAGGCGCCGCGATAAAGCCAGAGGGCCGGGGCGGGCCCGCATCGCCGCGAGGCGTGCCGCTCGGCGGCCTGATAGGCTTCCAGGGCCGCCAGAGCCGCCTCAAGGCACATGCGGTGGGTACCATGAGGGTCGGAGAGGTCGCCAGCGGCAAAGATTATCTCGGGGCGGACCGACTCCAGGAGACCCAGGACGATCTGGATGTCTTCAGGGCTGATGGGGAGTTTCTGGACGACGCCGGTGTTGTAGAAGGGCATGTCGAGGAAGTGGATGCGGTCCTCGGAGAGTCCGCAGAACTTTGCGGCGTCGACGGCTTCGCCTCGGCGGATGAGAGCCTTGACGGCCTGGACCTCCGGGGTGTCGATGTCGCCGGGGTGTTTTTGGCGGAGGAACTGGTCGATATGGCGCTCGATGGCCGCCGTCTGGTCGGGGGTCAGCCCGAAGATGCGGTTGAACTCGCGGACGAAGTCGGCGTACCGGGAGACGTGGTGGTCGAAAACGCTCAGGTAGCCGCTCGTCATGTAGCCGACGTGGATGTCGTGCTCTTGCTCGACGAAACGCACGAGCGTACCGCCCATGGAGATGGTGTCGTCGTCGGGGTGCGGGCTGAGGACCAGGATGCGCCGGGAGCCCTCCTTTCCACCGGGCCAACCGGTGATGGTCTGCATGAGGCGGCGGAAGACAGTGAGGTTGACGTGGTAGGCGCCGTCGCGCGCCGCGAGGAGTTCGGCGAGGCTGTGCTCGGCGTAGTCCTCTTCGGTGAGTTTGAGGATGGGTTTTCCGAGTTCGCGCGCGAGCCACATGACGGCCTGGCGTTCGAGGCGTTCGTCCCAGAGACAGGGTCCGAGAAGCCAGGGTGTGGCCAGCCGCGTCAGGTGGGCGGCGGCAGCCTCGTCGGTGTAGAAGGTGGCGGCGGGATGCTCCTGGAGGAAACTGGCGGCGACGGCGGCTGTGACGTCGCCCTCGACGGCGCGCCGGATGATGGGAGCCTTGTGTTCGCCGAAGGCAAGGAGGCAGATTTCCCGCGATTGGAGGATGGTGCCGACGCCCATGGTGAGGGCTCTTTCGGGGACGTTTTCTTCGCCGAAGAAATCGGCGGCGGCGTCGCGGCGGGTAACTTTGTCGAGTCGGACGAGTCGGGTCCGGCTGAGGCGGTCGGAGCCGGGCTCGTTGAACCCGATGTGCCCGATGCGTCCGATGCCGAGGATCTGGATGTCGATGCCGCCGGCGGCGGCGATAGCCTCTTCGTAGGCGCGGCCATGGGCTTCGATTTCGCGTTCGGGGACCGTGCCGGAGAGGATGTGGATGTTTTCCGGCGGGATGTTGACGGACCGGAAGAAGTTTTCGTTCATCCACCGGTGGTAGGACTGGAGGGCCGCCGGGTCGATGGGCCAGTACTCATCAAGGTTGAAGGTGATGACGCGGGAGAAGTCGAGTTCTTCCTCGCGATGGAGTCGGACGAGTTCGCGATAGACGTTGATGGGGGTGTGCCCGGTGGCCAGGCCGAGGACGGCGGAGCGGCCCTCGGCGTTCTTTCGGCGGATACAATCGGCCACGCGCCGGGCGACGGCGCGGCAGGCGTGCTGGCTGTCCTGGAAGATCTTGACGGGTGCCTTTTCGACGGACACAAGCTTCTCCTTTAAAGTTGTAGGCTACACAATTCTGGCTTCCTGTCAACGCAAACGGGGCAGGTTGTACCGGATAATTGGCTTTGCAAGGGTCGGGCGGATCGAAAGGCGCGCGGGGGAGAATCAGGGAGCACGGCGGGGCCCCTCGACCTTGCTCAGGGCAAGCAAGGCCCGCCGTGGCACACGCCCCCGCCACAAAATACTCCCGTCCCCTGGCATGTTCACCGGGCGGGTCACTTTCCGGCGAGGATGAGGTCGAGGCGCCTGGAGTGTTCCTCGATCGAGCAGTCGCCGCCCTCGATCGTCATCCAGCCCGAGTAGCCGACTTCGTCGAGGGCGTTGCGGACCACGGGCCAGTTGACGCTGCCGTCGCGGATGTCGCAGAATTTGCCGCCGTGCCCGTCGGGATTGAGTTTAAAGTCCTTGACGTGGCACTTCGCCAGCCGCGGCCCCAAGGCCCGGATGAACTGCTCGGGCGGGGCGTACTTGACGTGGTTGCCGATGTCGAAGTAGGCCTTCACCCACGGGCTGTCGAACGACATGACGAAGTTCGCGAAGAGGTCGGGCTTGACCCAGAGGTTGTTCCAGACGTTCTCGATGGCGATGACGACGCCGGTCTCCTCGGCCACGGGGATGAGTTTTTTGACGGCCTGGCGCGAGGTGTCGGTGGCGTGGTCGTGGGCGTCGATGTAGGCCTTGTACGGTTCGTTGTCGCCCTTGACGACGTGCGTCAGGCGCCCGGTGGCGGGGTCGAACTCGATGTCGCACTCCCAGGGTTCGGGGATCTTCATGCCGCCGATGCGGCAGGGGACGAGGAGGACGGCGTCGGCGCCGAAGGCCTGGGCGGCCCGCAACGAGCGCTCGGCGGCGTGAATCGTCTCCTCGACCTTGGCGGGGTCGGTGCTGTTGAATTCCATCCAGCCCCGCAGGACGGAGTGGATTTTCATGCCGGCGTTCTCGGCGGCCCGGCGGCATGGGGCGGCGTCGTCGGGGGCGAGGTCGGCGGCGGTCGTCTCGACGCCGTCGAAGCCGGCGGCTTTAAGTTTCCTCAGGTGGTCTTCAGCCGGCCGGCCGCATATCAGCGCCTTCTTCAGTTGGGTCTTGAACGCTTCTTCCGCCCCTGCGAGCGGACCGGTTGCCGCCAGGATCAGCGGCGCTGCCGCCGACGTTGCCAGAAACTCTCGCCGAGTCACGCGATGGGTCACGGCCGGATCCTTCAATTGCGCGGGCTCCCGCCCCGTTCGCCGCAACGCTTACTTGGCGGGGGGCTCGGTGTCGGCGGCGGCGGCGTCCGTGGCGGCCTTGGCCCCCGCGTCAAACTTCTTCAGGCGGATGTTCTTGAACTCCACGACCATCGGCGCCCCGGCGTGGATCTGGACGGCAATAATGCCCGATTTGCACCGGTTCGCCTCGTCCTCGTCCGTAAAGTCGATCGTCTGCACGCCGTTCAGGTAATGGACGACGCGGTTGCCCTTAGCGATGATGCGGTAGTCGTTCCAGTCGCCGAGTTTGAAGGTCTCTTGGATCTTCTCGTAGTCGCCGACCGAGCCGACGACCTCCTTCTTGCCGTCCTTCCAGACGACCTTCTCGCCCACGAGGCACATGCGTCCGCGCTTGCCTTTCTCGTCGTAGATGTAACCGTCGCGGCCGGGTTCGTTGGCGACCTCGGCCTGGTACCCGCCGACGACCCAGTTGCCAAGGTCGCGGCTGCGGTACTGGATGCCCGAGTTGCCGCCGTGGAGGCGGTACGTCAGCCGCAGTTCAAAGTTCTCGACCGTCCCGGTGCGCCAGATGCAGAACGTGTTGCCTTTCGTGGGGTTCTCCTTGGTCGTCTCGCCGTGGATTGCGCCGTCCTTGACGGACCAGAACTTGGGGTTGCCGTCCCAGCCGGTGAGGTCCTTGCCGTTGAAGATGGGCGTAAAGCCTTCTTCGCCGTCGTCGGGGGCCTTGATGAGTCCGCCCGGGGGCGGCGGGAATACGGCGGTCGCGGGTGCCGTGGGTTTGCCGGCCGACTTGCCGGCGTCCGCTTTGGCGGCGCCGCTCTTAGCCGGCGTTTCCACCTTGGCCGGGGCGGCCGATTCGGCGGCCCATGCAACCGAGGCAACCAGCAGACCCGCGATGAGAGTACGCATGGCTGTTCTTCCTTTCCCGGGCGAGGCGTTCGTACCTTGCATTCACGCGTTCAAACGGCCATAATCAGCCTACCACTAATAGACGATTCCGGCGGCCTTTGCAAGGGCCGGAATCCATGGAATGGGGAAACACAAGTCATGGTGGACCTGGAGAAGGTGGAGCGGGCGACGCGGATGCTCCTGGAGGGCATCGGCGAGGACCCGGAGCGGCCGGGCCTCGCCGAGACGCCGCGGCGCGTGGCAAAGATGTGGGAGGAACTCGTGTCGGGGATGGACCAGTCGGCCGAGGAGATCATGAAGGCGATCACGGTCGAGGATTACGACGAGTTGATCCTGCTGCGGGACATTCCGCTGGTGAGCGTGTGCGAGCATCACCTCGTGCCGTTCATCGGCCGGGCGCATGTGGCCTATCTGCCGACGCCGGGACGGGTGACGGGCCTCTCGAAACTCGCGCGGATCGTGAACATGGAGGCGCGGAAACTGCAGGTGCAGGAGCGGATGACGGCGGCGATCGCCGACGACATCATGCGGACGCTCCAGCCGCGCGGCGTCATGGTGGTGATCGAGGCGGAGCACCTGTGCATGACGATCCGCGGGGCGCGCAAGCCCGGCGCCGTGACGGTGACGAGCGTGGTGCGGGGCCTGTTCCGTGAGAACGAGGCGACGCGGATGGAGGCGCTGGCGCTCTTGAGGAGTGGGCGCGGGAGCGTGTGATCGCGGCGGGTACGGAGACCCGCCGCGCGGTAATCTGGGGCGGGGAACGGCGCGGCCAAGGCCGCGCTTTTTCTTTCTCATGGACCCCGGGGGGCTCTACCATAGTCCATAAAGGCAGGGAATCGCTTTGGGAGGACCGACGATGAAGCGAATCGCTTGGTGGATGGCAGCCTGCCTGTGGGCGGCGGGGGCTGGATGGGCGGCGGGGAACGAGCCGCCGCCGAGACCGATTCCTCCGATTCCGCCGATACCGGCGCCGGCGTCCCCTGTGAAGGAGATCGTGTCGGTGACGGAGTCGCTGGCGAAGATGGACGTCGGGGCCGGTCGGGCGTTCGCGTGGGACCTCGTGCAGGTGCTGGCGAAGCACAAGAAGGCGCTGGCGGAGCAGAAGGTCGAGTGGCCGGAGGCTTTGCTGGACCTCAAGCGCGGTCCGAGGCCGGAGGCGGGTGCCCCGACCGAGGCGGAGCGGCAGCGCATTTACGATCAAACGGAACCGCTGCTCCGCGCGGCGAATGAAATGGATCCCGACGGGCCGCCGGAACGGACGTGCCCGGTGAAACTGGGTGTGGCGATCCTCGAGACGGTGGCGGAGCGGTGCCCGAGCGCGTCGGTCTGTGCGGCGGCGGCAAGACGGCTGGTCGAGCGGTGTTTGCCGGATGCCGAGGGGCGAAAGGCGCCTCTGGAGGAACTTTCGCCGGGCGTGGCCGCGCGGGCGTATGAGGCGGCGCTGGGCCGGGCGCTGGAGATGCTGGCGAAAGGGCCGAGCGAGGATGCGGCGAATGCCCTGATCATTGGCGTGATGGCGACGCCGGCGGGGTCGTATTTTCTCGTGGACGCGATGGCGTCCGGGGCGCCCGACGCGGAGGCGATCCGGAAGCGGGCGGGGGAGTGGCGCGCGAAGGTCGAGGCGGCGCGGCGGGCGGAGGACCCGGAAGAGATCCGGGGGGCGGTGGAGACGGCGGCCAAGGCACTCGAGGCCGTGAAGGCGAAGGCGGGTCTGATTGCCGAGACGGCCGGGCAGAGGCTGGCGCTCGAGGCGCTGGCGAAAAAGTTTCTCCTGGCGGTCAACACGGAGAACCGGGCCCAGGCGCTGGAGTGCCTGACGGCGAAGTCGGGAGAGACGCTGGCGAAGGCGGAGTCGCTGCGGGCGGCGTTCACGGGGCGGGAGGACACGAAGGACGTCTTGTACCGGGGCACGGGGCCGGCGTGCAGGGTGGGCGGGCGTGAGTATGTGACGGTGCTTTACCGCATCGTGGACACGGCGGGGCGCGGGGCGAGCGCGGCAAAGGAAATGGGCCTCGTGAAAACGGAAACGGGATGGCAACTGGGGGACCCGTAGAAGCGGTTTCAAAACGGGCAAGCACGGATTGCCAGCAATCCGTGGCACCCCAGTAGCCAGGCTAGTGGCCCAATAGGGGGGTGCCACTGTTTGCTTGCAAACAGTGCTATTGTTTTTGAAACCAGTTCTTGGTCCATCCGAACAGGAGGCGAGAGACATGACGGACGACCGTGTGAAAAAGTTGGCGCGGGTGCTGGTGCGGTATTCGCGGGGCGTCGGGCGCGGGCAAAAGGTGCTCATCGCCGGGCCGACGGCAGCGGAGGCCCTGGTGCTGGAGATCGGGCGCGAGGTGCTGCGCGCGGGGGGCCACCCGATGTACCGGATGGCGCCGAACGGTGCGGCGGAGGTGTTTTACACGGAGGCGGGTGCGGAGCAACTGGCGTTTCTGCCGCGGTCGGCGTTGGCGACGGCGCGCGAGGCGGACCACTGGATCAACGTGATGGGGGAGACGAACACGCAGGCGCTGGCGGAGGTGGATCCGCGAAAGCAGGTGGTGGCGGAGAAGGCGCGGCGCCGGTTGTCGGATCTGGTGCTGGGGAAGAACGAGTGGACGCTCTCGCTTTTTCCGACGGCCGCCTACGCCCAGGACGCGGGGATGGGGCTGGAGGAGTTCGAGGATTTTGCATTTGCGGCGATGCGGGTGGATAGGCGCGATCCGGTGGCGGAGTGGAAGAAGGCAAAGGCGTTTCAGGCGCGGGTGATGCGGCGTCTGCGCGGGGCGCGCCGGATCCGCATCGTGGCGGAGGACACCGACCTCGTCCTAAGCGTCAAGGGGCGCAAATTCATCAGTTCCTACGGGTCGCACAACATGCCGGACGGCGAGATCTTCACGGGGCCCGTCGAACAAAGCGCCGAAGGCCGCGTCCGTTTCTCGTACCCGGTCTGCTACCGGGGGAAAGAAGTGCACGACGTGCGGCTGGAGTTTGAGAAGGGGCAGGTGGTAAAGGCGACGGCGGGGAAGAACGAGAAGTTCCTGCGGCAAATGATCAGCCTCGATGCCGGGGCGAGCCGGGTCGGCGAACTCGGGATCGGAACGAACTACAGCATCCAGCGATTCACCAAGAACATTCTCTTTGACGAGAAGATCGGGGGGACGGTGCACATGGCGCTCGGCAGGTCGTATGCCGAAACGGGCGGGCGGAATAAGTCGGCGCTGCATTGGGACATGATCGCGGACCTGAGGCGTGGGGGGAGGATCGAGGCGGATGGGCGGGTGATCCAGGCGGATGGCCGGTTCAGGCTCTAAGGATACGACGAACGTCCAACATTCAACGTCCAACGTCCAAATGGCAGAAGCAAGGAGGGGGCCAGTGGCAGAGTCCGAGGCGAGAGCGGGCGCGAGATATGACATGCAGGAGCGCCTTCTTAACTGGACGGTTGCGGTGGTGGGGGTGGCCGAATCGCTTCCCCCCACGCGCGCGGGGACCCACATTGCAGGCCAGATCGTGCGCAGTGCGACCTCGCCCTCTGGCGAATCACGCCGAGGCGCAGAGCGCAGAGTCGCGGCGGGACTTCGTCCACAAGATGAGGGTCGCGCTGAAGGAATTGCGTGAAACGCGGACATGGCTTCTCTTGGTTCAGCGGATGGGATTGGCCAAGGATCGGAAGGCCTTGGAACCGCTGCTTCGGGAATCGGATGAGTTGATTGCCATCTTTGTTTCAAGTGTGCGCACGGCCAATAAGAACCTGTCCGGCTCGCGGCCGCAGAATAAGCCCTGAAAATATTCGCGGCGCTTTCCTTGCTTTGGACGTTGAGCGTTGGATGTTGACTGTTGGACGTTTGCTTTGATGAAAGGTAGCCAGGGTGCTTGGAGAGATCAAGACTCCGAACGCGTGGGCCGTGTTGTGGGACCTCATGGGCCCCTGCCGCTTGTGCCCGCGCAAGTGCGGCGTGGACCGGCCGGCGGGGGAGCGGGGAACCTGCGGGGCGCCGGCGGGGGCGGTCGTCGCCAGCGCGGAGCCTCACTTCGGCGAAGAGGCGTGCCTGGTCGGCCGCGGCGGAAGCGGGACAATCTTCCTGGCGGGCTGCAACTTGCGGTGCGTGTTCTGCCAGAACTACAATATCAGCCACTTCATCGTTGGTCAGCCGATGGATACGCCGGCGCTCGCGGGGTTGATGCTGGCGCTCGAGGGCCACGGGTGTGAGAACATCAATTTCGTGACGCCGACGCACGTGTCGCCGGCGCTTGCCGCGGCGATCATCGAAGCGCGTGGGCGCGGCTTGCGCGTGCCGATCGTGTGGAACTCGGGCGGCTACGAGTCGGTCGAGGTGCTGCGGCTGCTGGAGGGGCTGGTCGAGATTTACATGCCGGACTTCAAGTTCATCCGGCCCGAGAGCGCGGAGCGGTACTGCGGGGCGGCGGATTATCCGGAGCGGGCGCGGGAGGCGATTCGCGAGATGCACTGCCAGGTGGGGGACCTCGTGGTGGAGGATGGGGTGGCGAGGCGGGGCCTGCTGGTGCGGCACCTCGTGATGCCGGGGGGCGCGGAGGAGAGCCGGGAGATTCTGGACTTTCTGGCGTCGCTTTCGTCGCGGACGTTCGTCAACGTGATGGACCAGTACAGGCCGGCGGGGCTCGCGGTCGAGCCACGGCAGCGGGCCACGGCGGGCGTAGCCCAGCCAGGGGCTCGCCCTGCCAGGGTGGCGGGGCCGGAAGGGCGGTCGGAATTTCCCGAACTGGCGGAGCGGTCGGCCCTGGCTGACGTTTCCGAGGCACGGGCCTACGCGCGGCGGCTGGGTCTGCGGCTGGCGGATTAGCAGGGTCGCGCATTGACGGCAAGGGGCCGGGATCTGTACTATCAGGGGGAAGAATTCTTCGTCTAAACGGCGAGGGCCGGCGCAGCCGATGAACAGGATGAGGCCCCGTTTTCCGCCAATGGCCCCGAGGGGGCGGCCGCCGGGACGAGGATTTGAGCGGCACGCGTGAGGGGACCGAACGCCGCGTGGCGTGCTGCCCGCCTGTGTGGGTTCTGAGACCGGCATTATCTCTGTGGCGACGATGGCAGAAAAAACCCGAGATATCAAGGTACCGAGCCCGTACGCGCCGGTGCTGCGCCACCTGTACGTGGCGGGGGTGCACCTGCTGCTGTTTGCGGTTTCGTTCTGGCTGGCGTATGCGTTGCGGTACGAGTTTCGGATTCCTCCAGCCGCGCCCGTGTCGGCCGATGAAATCCGCGTTGTGATGCCAGATCAGGTGCCAGCCGAGGAACCGGCGAGCGTCCTTTACGTGGTGCCAGGGCAAAGGCTCTACCGGATGGGCGATGAGGCCGAACTGAGAATGCTCGGCGTGCCCGCGTCGGTATGGGGTGCGTTCTACGAACTCCTGATCTTTGTGCTCGTGGTGAAGTTGGTGGTGTTCGGCTACTTCCGTCTCTACGCGGGGTGGTGGCAGTACGTGAGCGTTCAGGACCTGGTGGAGACGTTCAAGGCTAGCCATATCTCGACGGCTATTATCCTGGTGAGCGTGTACGTGGTGCGTGTGCTTCACGGGGCGAACGTGCTGGCGCTGGATCTGCCGGTGCGCGACACGATTCTGATCATCGACTGGGCGGCGACGATTGCGCTGGTGGGCGGCCTGCGGTTCACGGTGCGGGTGGTGCGGGAGGGTTCTCGGCCGGTGAGTCCGGCGGGCCTGACGCGGGCGCTGATCATCGGCGCGGGCGACGCGGGCGAAGGCGTGCTGAGGGAACTGTATCGCCTGCCGGTCGAGCGGTACCACGTCGTGGGGTTCGTGGACGAGGATCCGAGGAAGCGCGGAAGCCGGATCCACGGCGTGCCGGTGCTGGGAGGCATCGACCGACTGGCGGAGATCGCGGAGCGCCAGAAGGCCGAGGAACTGATCATCGCGATTCCGGAGCCGACGCGGTCGGAACTGCGGCGGATCATCGAGGTCTCGAAGGGCCAGAAACTGGTGTTCCGCATCGTGCCGGGCGTCGCCGACCTCATCAGCGGGCGGGCGGACGTGGCGCGCCTGCGCGATGTGGACATCAACGACGTTCTCGGCCGAGAGCCCGTCAGCCTCGACATCGAGGACATCGGGCACTTCCTGACGGGGAAGGTCGTCCTGGTGACGGGCGGCGGGGGCTCGATCGGTTCGGAACTGTGCCGCCAGATCGTGCCGTTCCAGCCGAAGAAACTTATCATTCTGGACCAGGCGGAGAACAATCTGTTCCACATTGATCGGGAATTAAGGCGGGCGCACGCCCGGCTGGCGCTGGAGCCGGTGGTGGCGGACGTGTGCGACCGCCGGCGGATCGAGGACGTGTTCCGCCGGTACCGGCCGAACGTGGTCTTCCACGCGGCCGCGCACAAGCACGTCCCGATGATGGAACTGAACCCGGGCGAGGCGATCAAGAACAACATCTTCGGCACGCGGAACGTCGTGGACCTGGCGTGCGAGTACGGCGCCGAGGCCGTCGTCTTCATCTCGACGGACAAGGCGGTCAATCCGACGAGCGTCATGGGCTGCACCAAACGCATCACCGAGATGTACTGCCAGGCGATGAGCGCCAGCGACCGCTGCCGCAGCACCAAATTCGTCGTCGTGCGGTTCGGGAACGTCCTCGGGTCGGCGGGCAGCGTCGTGCCGATCTTCCGCGAGCAGATCGCCCGGGGCGGGCCGGTGACGGTCACGCATCCGGAAATGCGGCGGTACTTTATGACGATCCCCGAGGCGACGCAACTGGTGATTCAGGCCGGCACGATGGGCAAGAGCGGCCAGGTGATGCTCCTGGACATGGGCGAGCCCGTGAAGATCGTGGACCTGGCACGCGACATGATCACGCTCTCGGGCTACCGGCCGGACGTGGACATCAAGATCGAGTTCCAGGGCGTGCGGCCGGGGGAGAAACTGTTCGAGGAACTGCGGACGCGAGGCGAAGACGTCCTGCCGACGCATCACGAAAAGATCTTCATCTGGCAGAGCCGCTCGTGCACCGAGGAGGAAATCGGCGAGGCGCTCAAGCGCCTGGAGGCGATCATGGACGGCGCCAGCCTCGACGAGGTTCAGAAGGTCCTGAAGGGAATCGTGCCGGAGTTTGGGCCGTCGGCCCCGCCGAACTAAGCGGTCCGACATAAGTTCCGTAACGAGAGAGCGCGGCGGCGTCATGAACGTTTAGACACCCGGCGCACCCCGAAAGGAAATGGCGGCGTGAAAGTATTCGTGACCGGCGTGGCCGGCGTGGCACATCTCGCACGGGTGATTCTGATATACTTCGTGACGACTACCTCTTAGTCCTACAACGCAACTTATGCCTTTGCGCGGTGGGTCTCCGTACCCACCGCGCAAGAGAGATGCGTTTTCAGGTGCGAAAACGGGATTTGCGCGGCGTCCCGCCGGGACGCCGCGCAAAGTTGCGTAGTAGTATTAGGGGTGTTATACAGGAATCGGCAGGGACGTAGAACGCCCGCCGTCCAGTGGCAAGTTGTGAAGGAGCGCTTTGCGGCCAGTCAGGAGGACGAGGAGGTGCCCGCGACGGTGCGCAAGACCCAGTACGTCCGGGGCATTCGGCTGGGAACCGGCAAAGTCAATCTTCTTGACTTCTGCGCCTATACCGGGTAGGGTTCCATTGCATGGCCAAGGTGAAGTTGACGGCGGAAGCGGCGGAAGGGGCTTGAAGACTTGCCTCTGGTTATTCATGCGCGCGTGCTAGCGCTCTTGAAGCGTCTGGAAAACTGGCCCGCGGTGAGCGGAGCCAAGCCCCTAACGGGCAATCTGGCTGGCCGCTGCCGCCTTCGCACGGGCGATTACCGACTGCAATTCCGCGTGGAAGGGCAGACGGTAATCGTGGAGAAGATCGGACACCGCGATAGGTTTTATGAATGAGGGCTAGCCCATGAACGCCAAGACGCTGAAAATGCCCGGCAAGCGGCGCCTGACGGTAAGGTTCCTGAAACTGGCCGGCAAGCGATGGGCGATTCTGCCAGAAAAGGATTTCAACCGCCTGGCGGCCCAGGCGGCCGAAGGCGGTTGGCTGGAACTGCCCAGGCCCGACGCCCAGGGGGATTATCCTGCCGTAGAATACGCGCGTGCGTCGCTCGCGCGGAAGATCATCAAGATGCGGCGCATGGCCGGGCTTTCCCAGGTGGAACTGGCCCGCCGCGCCGGTATCCGGCCCGAAACGCTGAATCGAATCGAGAAGGGCAAGACGACGCCCGACGTAGCCACGATTGCCAAAATCGAGCGCGTCTTGGAAACGGCCGACGACGACGAAGCCTAAGGCCAACCCGGCGGGCAGGCGGTAAGAGGAGATGGGTCCATGAAAGTGTTCGTCACCGGAGGCGCGGGTTACATCGGGAGCCACGTCGTCCGCCACCGCCGGGGGGCGGGCCCACCCCGCCCCGGCAATGACAAAAAGGCCGACGGCCCCCCCCCCGCCCGCCCCCCGGCGACCCG
>Ga0315273_10009129_pt1 | contig 12549 bp, 15 predicted proteins | sample YL17G02_0_MG_FD_205753 | JGI IMG/M metagenome (GOLD analysis project Ga0315273, IMG submission 205753) | Sediment microbial communities from Yellowstone Lake, YNP, Wyoming, USA - YL17G02_0 | ecosystem: Environmental > Aquatic > Freshwater > Lake > Sediment | place: USA: Wyoming | collected... | reverse complement strand
TGACGATCACCTGGTCGAACCCGGCCGCGTGAGCGGCGCGGAGGCCCGCCGTGTCGGTGTGGTTCGCATACCCGAGGATCGGAACATCAGGCCAACTTTCGGCAACGTCAAGTGGATCAACGCGCGCGATGTCGCAGACGACGAGGTCGGGCACGTCGGCCGAGTCCTTCGTGACGAGCTGATGCGCGGGTAGAAGCCCCTCCAGCTTGCCGCGGAAGAAGAGATCGACCCCCACGAGCAGGATCGTCGCCATGAAGTCAAGCTAGCAGGGCAGAAGGACAGCTCACTGGGCCGCCGCCTGACGAGCCGATTCCGGGCTCTCGTCGCTCGGCCGCCGAGGCTTACGCTCGCTGACGCGAGCGTGCGCCTCGCCCTACAGAAACCCGTCCAGGCCGACGCGCTCGAGACCGCGGTTGAGATAGATCCGGAGGATGTAGAAGCGCTCGAAGAAGAGCAGGAGGCCGAGCGCAACCATGATCGCGCCGCTGACGAACTGGATCGCCGCGTAGTGGTCGCGCAGCCACCGGAACGCCCCCATCGCCCGCGTGAAGATCGCCCCTGCAATCACGAAGGGGATGGCCAGCCCGAGCGAATAGCACGCAAGGAGCAACGCGCCCTGGAGCAGGGTGTCCGAGGTGCCTGCGAGCACCAGGATCGCTGCCAGCACGGGTCCGATGCATGGTGCCGCACAGATCGCGAACGCCCCGCCGAGCAACACACGCGACCCGCGACTACGCGCCCCCTGCACGAGCCCCGCACCGACGAGGCGCTCCGGCCAGGGAAGCAAACCCATGAATGCGAGCCCGAAGACGACGAGCACGAAGCCCGCGATCCGCTGGAGCAGGAACTGGTCGCGGAAGAATTCGGCTCCGATGAGCTGGGCCCCCACTCCGAGCGCAACGAAGACAGCAGTGAAGCCCAGCACGAACGGGATGCTGGCGAGCACCACCCGGCGGGCCGAGCCACGGTCGCCCAGCCGATCTGCCTCCACCGCCGAGACGGCGGACAGGTAGCCCGGCACAAGCGGGAGCACACAGGGTGCGAGGAACGAGACCAATCCCGCGAGAAGTGCAACGAGAGGCTCGGTCGGCCGCACTAGCGCGGCCGTCCGCAACGTTTCACATGGAACTCATGGTTCGTGTGGGCGGCCGCACTAGCTGGATGGGGTCCGCCGCTTCGCGGCCGGCTGTCTTGTCGGGCGCCTTGATCCGCTTCGCTGAGGACCGCTGGCGCGGCCGGGGGGCACAGAAAGTTCGTGCGCATTCTTCCGAGAAAGGACACGAGTCAGGCCTCGAAGCGGGCGAGTTCCTCGTCCACCCGTTGCTCGAGGTCGGGGTCGAGGTCATTCGCGTCTGGCTCGGCCGCGCTGACGCGTCTTCGGCTCCACGTCCACGCGAGGGCACCGACGACCACGACTCCAACGGCCAGAGCGCCGAGCGGCAGAAGCCAGGCCAGGAGGTCGAACCCGCGCTTCGGCGGTTCGGCAAGCACCGCAGGGCCAAACTGGTCGACGAGCTGCGCTTTGATCTCGGCGGCAGTGTCGCCGGCGGCGATCCGCTCCCGGATGTAGGACTTCATCCGCCCTGCGATAGGTGAGCTCGACTGATCGAGCGTCGTCTTACACGTCGGACAGACGATCTCGGCCTCGAGATCGGCCTGCACCGGGCGTCCCGCCGCCGCCGAGCCCGCGAGTGCCAACGCAGCGAGCGCGGCCGCGAGGAGGCGGATCACGACTTGCTGCCGAGAGCGAGCCTGACGCCTTCCGCGTAGCGATCCCGGTTGCGTTCGGTGTCAATACCTCCCTGGATGCGCTCGCCGACGAGCCGTCCCTCGCGATCGACGAAGAACGTCTCGGGGAACCCGGTCACGCCCCACTTGCCGAGCGTCGAGCCGGAGCCGTCAGAGACGACAGGGTAGGTGAGCCCGAAGCGCTTCATGAAGCGCTTCGCGTCCTGGCGGAAGTCCTGTGCGTCGACACCGAGAACGACGAGCCCCTGGGCCCTGTACTTCTCGTACGTCTTCTGCAACGCCGGAGCCTCGTCCTTGCATGGGATGCACCATGAGGCCCAGAAGTTAACGACGACCGGCTTGCCCTTGAGTGATGAAAAGGTCAGGTCACCGCCGGCGGCATCGAGACGGCTCAGGGTGAAAGCGGGAGCGACGGGGTTCTCGCCCTTCGCCAGAGAGCCGGCAGCGCCCTGCCCGGAGCCGAACGCGAGCTTCCACACGAGCAATGCGAGTAGCCCGACAACGGCTGTGACCGCGATGACCTGACCGACGGTCTTCGTCCGACCGGTCACGCGGCGACGATGAAGACGGGCGTCCCCACATCGACCTGTGTGAACAACCACTCGACCTGTGGGATCAACATCCTGATGCAACCGTGAGACGCGGAGTAGCCGATCGAGGCGGCGTCCGGGGTGCCATGGATACCCACGTACGGCGCCGAGAGGCCCATCCAGCGTGTGCCCAACGGGTTGCCTGCACCGGGCGGGACAGGCTCCAGGTCCTTCGCCCATGCGGACGTCGTCGGCGGATACCACCAGGGGTTGAGCTGCTTGTTGACGACCTCGAACCTCCCGAGCGGCGTCGGGTATTGCGAGCGTCCGGTCGCGACCTTGAAGAAACGGATCAGCTTCGACTTCTTACCCACCCGATACAGGTAGAGCTGGTTTGTGCCCCTCCGGATCACGATCGCGCGGCCGAGGTCGCCGCTCGTCACCGAAGAGCGGATCTTCTCGAAGGGGAGCTGCAACGGGTCACGCTTCTGGGTCTTGAGCGCCAGGACGATCTCACGTGTCGTTACGAGCTCCTTGAGCCGGCGCCCCGGAACGTCGTTCGTGGCGAAGGGTTTCAGGTTATGGAGCCTGAGTGTTGCATCGACGGGGTCACGGTGAAAACGCTTGCCGAGGGAAGCGACAAGACGGTCAACTCTTGGCCGCGACACGTCGACATTGAGCGGTACGACGAATCCCGGCCGCCTGACCCGAGCCGCGAGCTTCACAGCCTCATCGAAGTGCGGTGCGGCACCGAGCTCCCTGGGCGTCATCACGATGAGAGCCCCCGGTCCGCCGACGAGCGCGAGCGGACGGGCGAATCGTGCCTTCACGACTTCCTTGGCCTCGGCAACGGTCAGGCCGCCGACGAGCGTGCCGCCGATCGTGACACCGGCTGCGATCAGCTTCGGCTGCGGCGGCAGAGGCGTGGTGGTGGTCGGCGCGGTGGTCGTTGGGTCCGTGATGGTTGGCAGAGGAGCCGTCGTCGTGCCAGATTCCGTCGTGGTACCGTCGTCTGCGCCCGCGCTCGGCGCCGTCGCGAGGAGGACCGCGACAATGGCGCCGGCGGCGCCGCAGGCCGAGAAAGCTGCGATCGTCACCCCGCGATTCACGAGCTCAATGTAGCTACTTCCTCCGAAACGATGCTCACGGCGAAACCTCGTTCCGAGCTACTTCCCCTCGACTCCGCCGCGACTTGCCGCCAGCGTCTATCCGGGGGAAGTACCGAAGATGCGCGGATCGTTCGTAATCACACCGTCGACACCGGCCGCCACAACACGTTCGAGGTCGACTGGCTCGTCCACTGTCCAGGCCAGCACCGTTAGGCCCGCGGCATGCGCCCTATCGACCGACGATTCCGTCACGAGCCGGTGCTGGAGCATCACCGCGCCGGCGCCGGCGCGTCGAGCGAGCCGAGGGAGGCGCAGCGGGACCGACGCTCGCATCGATGCGAGCCCCAGCGAGACGAGCGGCCACAGATAGGGCTTGCGGGAGATCGAGAGCCTGTCCTCGGGGTACGTGATCCCGACCCTCACCCGGGGCGCGGCGCGGGAGACGCCCTGCAGGGTTGCGACGTGCACACCGCTGACGACAGTGCGCGCCTCGAGCCCAAAACGCACGATTGCGGCCGCCAGCTCATCGAGCCGCGTTCGCAGCTTGAGATCGATGTGCAGACCGATCCCGGGCGCCTCGTCGACGAAGAACGCCAGCGCGTCATCGAGGGTTGGCAACTCCGGGGCGACCTCGCGCAGCGCGGCCAGAGAGAGGTCGCGCACTCGGCCCTTCGCGGCGCCGTGGCTCACCTCCTCGAGGTGATCCGAGTGGGCGAGCACGAGCGGGCCGCGCAGGAGATCGAGGACGTCGAACTCGATCAGGTCGACGCCGGTCTCGACCGCTGCGCGGAACGAGCGCAGGGTGTTCTCGGGAGCAAGGGCGGCGGCGCCTCGGTGACCGATCCGCAGTGGCCCGTGGTCGCGGCGGGTCAGGTCGATCATGACCTGCCGCGACGTCGAGAGGGTTCCACGAGGCGCGGATTGTGGGCCTGGAGCCGCGATTGGTCCCGGCTCACAGCAAGCCCCTACAGGCCGAAGAGGCGCTGAATCTCGTGCCAGATCGTGACCGACAGCAGCACGCTCACGACGAGAAGGACGAGGAGCACGAGCCAGAAGCGGATCCCTGCGCGCCGCGTGCGCTTGCGATGCGCAGTGCGGGCCTTCCGGCGCGCTCGGTGCAGCCGCACGGTATCTCGGAAGGCCTCTTGGTCGACGACGGGGGCGTCATCCGACCTCGCCTTGCGCGTCTTCTGTGCCACGGGACGAAGTGTAGGGGTGCAACTCCGGCGGCGCGATGCTCCATACTGTGCACTCGATGGCACTTCCAGAGCGCGACATCCGCAGCGACTCCATCTTCGAGCGAGGGCTGCTCGGAATCGGTGACCGGATCGGCCTGCTCGCAGGCGTCGTGCTCTCCGTGTCGGCGTTCACGGGCTGGTACTCGGGCTCGGGCGACGGGGTGCAGGTGTCGGTCACGGGCTGGGATACCGGTGCGGCCGGCAAGGTCGTCTTTTTCCTCGGCATCGCCGTCGTACTCGTTGTCGCTCTACGCGAGGTTGGCATCGAACTGCCCGCAACTGTGCCGGAGAGCTTGCTCACGATCTTCCTGGGCGCCGTGGCGACGATCATCGTGCTCGTACGGGTGATCTCGATCCCCGACGACTTCTTCTTCGCCGGGCGGGGTGTTGGAATCTGGATCAGCCTCACCGCGGCGGTCGGGGTGATCGTCGCCGGCCTGCTGCAGGCCTCCGAAGAGCTCTGACACCTTCCCCCCTGAACAACGCTCCGGCAAGCCCGGAACGACACGGTACGGGAAGTAGCTTCGATGAGGCTCCGCCTTCGGTCATCCGTTGCTTCTCCGATCAGGGCGTGGTGGTCGTTCCCGGCTGTTGGGGGAGCGGCTCGAGTGTACGAACGTAGGTTGCCGTCGAGGGCAGCGGCGGGCCATCGTTCAGCGCCTGTCCCAGGGCGATCCCGACGGCGAATACGACGAGCGCGAGAATCATGATCACAACACGGCGCGGCCACGGGCTCTGAGGGGCGGGACGCCGGTTCAAGGCGTTCTCACTCACGGGGTGTAGTCCACCGCACCGCGCGCATAGACGTGGAACGCAGCATCGCCCACCATCGCGACCGAACGGGCCCAACCCGGTCTCGCTGCGTGCTCTTCGACCGCCTGGCGTGTCCAGGCGTCAGAGGCTGCGTAGGCACCAGCGAGCGTCGCGAGCGTGAACGTGCCGCCGACGCGCCGACGCAGCTCGGCTGAGACGACCTCGAATTGGTGGCGCAGATGCTCAGCCTGGGCGTGATCACGGGAGGCGAGCTCGAGTCGGCGATGACCGTCTTCCCACTCACGGCGGGCGCTGTCGAGGTCTGATCTCACGAGGCGACGTGCTCCACGGCGGAGCAGCAGCGCCCGGCAGGCCACCGTTCAGGGATCTCGCTGAGGACGAGCTCACCGATCCGGTAGCCAGGGTGGGCGAGCGCAAACGCCGCGTGCGCGTGGAGGCACTTGAGCTGGGCGGGGTTGCGCGAGCCGCCGATACCGGAGTCGAGCAACGCGCCCTGATCGGCTCCAGTTCGTCCCGCGGCTAGAACAAGACGGATGTGCTGCTGGCTGGCGGTCGCCCTGGCGAGATCCTCTTTCAGCTCGGGGCTCGCCGCGACGGCCGCACTCCAGCGTTCGACACCCCCCGCCGCCTCGAGGCGAGAGACCGCCGCGATTAGATGCCGGCAGGTGAGGTAGTACGTGGTCGGAAACGGCGCACCGTCGTCGTCGTACGGCTCCTGCTCGGTGACGGCCGGCAGGCCGAACGGGCAGCGAACCGCAACCCGGCGAAAGGCCCGGGGGCGTCTGCCGATCTGGCGCTCGACGATGGCACGGTCGTCCACGCGCGACACGGTAGCTACCGCGCAGCAGGGTGATGCTGGCGCTGCCAGGCGCCAATGCCCTTGACGATGAAGAGCTGCTCGCCCGGCTTGACGAAGCCGATCCTCCGGGCCTCCCGAGCGAGCGCCGCATCGCTCGTTGTCCGCGCGAGCCGTCGCTCGAGGCGCACCTTCTCGGCTCGCAGTACGACCACTTGTCCGCGGCGGTTGCCGAGCTCGTTGCGCGTCTCGACGTAACTTGCGAGGGGCCGGTAGTAGAGGAACGCCATCACGGTCAGGATCGCGACGGGAAGCAGGAGGCGGGGCCAACGTCGTTTGCGCCGATCTCCTCGTGCCGATGCCCGTGCCACCGTTCCTCGTTCGCGGCCGGCGCTGCTTCTTCCTGCAAGATCTCGAATCCGCTAGCGCGAATTCTTGATCGCACGCAAAATCCCCGAAGAGGACCGCCCGCGGGCCGTTTCCTCTCTCCACGCCTTCTTGCAAGATCTCGAATCCACTAGCTTGAAGCGTGGGATGAAAATGCATCCTGGGAAGCAGCGATGTGCTCCGATGTGCTCCTCCACCCGCGGCTTCCCCCGAGCAGGCCGGCGGGCTGGCCCCTTCAGGATCACGCGAAGCGTGCAGAAAACAGTGCCTAGAGGATTTCGCGATAAGCTCTTCCAGCGCGAAATCCTCTACGCAATATCGACCTTGATAACGTTGGTCGAGCCGGGGATGTTCACGGCCGTGCCGGCGGTGATCACGAGGCGATCACCGGCTTCTACGACTCCACTGGCACGGGCGGCAGCGAGAGCGCGCACCCAGAGGTCGGCGACGTCGTCCGTTTCGGCGATCTCCAGCGGCGTGACGCCCCATTCGAGCGCCATGTGTCTCAGCGAATGGGACTGGTGCGTGACGGCAATGATCGGGCGGCGCGGGCGTAGACGGGCGACGGCAGACGCGGTGCGACCAGTGAAGGTCGGCACGAGGATCGCCTTGGCTGAGAGCGCTTCGGCGATATCGCAGGCGGCGTTCGACATCGCCTGGCCAATCGTCGGTACGTCGTCGGCATGGGGGATCTCGTGTCGATAGTCGAGACTCGGCTCGACCGCACAGGCGATCCGGTTCATCACGTCGACTGCCTCGATCGGGAACTCGCCCACGGCTGTCTCACCGGAGAGCATGATTGCGGACGTGCCGTCGAGGATCGCGTTCGCGATGTCCGAGGCTTCCGCCCGCGTGGGCTCGGGTTGATGGATCATCGACTCGAGCATCTGTGTCGCGGTGATGACGGGTCGGCCACGTTCGAGGGCACGCGCAATGATCCGCTTCTGCAGCAGTGGGACGTCGGCCGTGCCGATCTCGACGCCCAGATCGCCGCGCGCGACCATGACCGCGTCCGACTCGGCCAGGATCTCGTCGAGTGAGGAAATCGCCTCGGCTTTCTCGATCTTGGCGATCACATGAGCTGTTGAGCCACGGGCCTCGATCAGGGTGCGGAGAGCCCGGACGTCAGATCCGGAACGGACGAACGAGAGAGCGACGAAGTCGACGCCAAGCTCCATTGCAAACTCGAGGTCGTCGAGGTCCTTGCGCGTGATCGACGGGATCGGCAGCGGGACGCCGGGAAGATTGACGCCCTTGTGGGAGGAGACGACACCCCCGACGATCACCTCGCAACGCGCTCGGCCGCGTTCGACCGCCTCGACACGGAGCTTCACCCTTCCGTCGTCGATCAGCACGTCGTTGCCGATCTGGAGCACCGAGCCGAGGACGGCGGGGCTGATCGGCAGATCGTCGTCACGCGCCGCGTCTTCACCCGCAATAACGACCGTAGTGCCCCGCTCGAGCTTCAAGGGGACGTCGAGAGCGCCGACGCGAAGCTTTGGTCCCTGCAGGTCGGCAATCAGGGCGATTGGCCGACCGGAAGCGGCCTCTGCGTCGCGCACGAGCGCCGCACGGATCTTGTGGTCGTCGTGGTTGCCGTGCGACATGTTGAGCCGCGCTCCGTCCATGCCGGCGGCTATCAGCGCCGCAATGGCCTCCGGGGACGAGGAAGCAGGTCCGATCGTGGCGACGATCTTCGTGCGGCGAACGTGCATCGTCAGGCGGCGGCTGTGCGGCGCGGGAACGCGTTCCAGCCCGGGTAGACGGCCTGATCGCCGAGTTGATCCTCGATGCGGAGCAGCTGGTTGTACTTGGCGGTACGATCGGAGCGCGCGGGAGCGCCGGTTTTGATCTGCCCGCTGCCCGTGGCGACGGCAATGTCGGCGATCGTGGCATCCTCTGTCTCGCCGGAGCGATGCGAGATGATCGTGGCGTAGCCGCTGCGCTGTGCGAGCTCGATCGCGTCGAGTGTCTCTGTGAGCGAGCCGATCTGGTTGACCTTGACGAGGATCGCGTTGCCGACCTTCTCCTCGATGCCTCGGCGGAGGAAGTCGACGTTCGTAACGAACAGATCGTCGCCCACGAGCTGGACACGACCTCCAATGCGGTCGGTTAGCGTCTGCCAGTTGGCCCAGTCGTTCTCGGCGAGGCCATCCTCGATCGAAACGATCGGGAAGCGGTCGGTGAGGTCGGCCCACAGGTCGATCATCCCATTCCCGTCGAGCGTGCCTCCCTGCCGTTCGAGGACGTAGGCGCCGTCTCGGTAGAGCTCGCTCGTTGCGGGATCGAGCGCGATCGCGACCTTGTCGCGGTGGCCGGCCCGCTCGGCAGCCTCGAGGATCGCCTCACAGGCGTCGTACGCCGATCCGAGGTCGGGAGCGAAGCCGCCCTCGTCACCAACGCTCGTCGAGAGGCCGCGCTCCTTCAGGAGCACCTTGAGCGCGTGGTAGCACTCGACGCCGACGCGAACGGCGTCGGAGAACGACGCTGCCCCGGCCGGCACGAGCATGAACTCCTGGAAGTCGAGTGAGTTCTGCGCATGTGCTCCGCCGTTGACGACGTTCATCAGCGGCACGGGCAGAATACGAGCGTTGGTGCCACCGAGCCAGCGGTACAGCGGCAGGTCCGCGTCCGCGGCGGCTGCCTTCGCAACGGCGAGCGAGACGCCGAGAATGGCGTTCGCGCCGAGGCGCGCCTTGGTCGGCGTTCCGTCGAGCACGATCATGGCGTGGTCGATCTCACGCTGCTCGCGGGCGTCCATCCCGCCGACACAGTCGGCGAGCTCGCCGTTGACATGGGCGACAGCGCGCGTGACGCCCTTGCCGAGCCACGCGTCACCACCGTCGCGAAGCTCGACAGCTTCGTGCTCGCCGGTCGACGCGCCCGACGGGACGGCGGCGGCTCCGAACGCGCCCGACTCGAGGCCGATCTCGACCTCGACGGTGGGGTTGCCCCGCGAGTCGAGCACCTGCCGCGCGTGGACGTGGACGATGGCGCTCACGCAGACAGGTTAGCCTGCGTAGCTCGCGGTGGAAGAGCATACCGCGAGCTACGCAGGCCTTCTCTTTTTGCAGATTTCGATCGCGAAGATCCCTGAAGGGCCTGCGGCCTGTCGTGGCGCACGTTGTAACGGGTCATTCTTCTGTTTGCAGATCTGGGCTTCGCCTGCGATCGCACAATCCGTGAACAGACCCGCCGGCCGGCCCGTTCAGGCTAGGTCGTGTGGAAGCGCCGGCGACACAGCTTCAGCCGGGTCAGCTGCCCGGATGGTCGCGGTCGGCGGCGAGCCGCTCCTTGGCGCGGACGTACCAGGTCTCCTGTGCGTCGAGGTCGAGGTCCGCCCAGCTCTGCCCGGCCTCCACGGCGAGCTGCTCGGCGGTTTCGACCCGGTCGACGAACCGCTTGCTCGTGGCGCGCAAGGCAAGTTCCGGGTCGACATTGACGACGCGTGCAAGGTTGACGACGGTGAAGAGGAGGTCTCCAAGCTCCGCAAAAACCTGCGGGTCGGCCTCTGTTTCCGGCGCGGGCCGACCGGTGCGGGCGAGCTCGGTCTCGACTTCGGCGATCTCCTCTCGAACCTTGGCAAGCGGTCCGTCGATGTCCGGCCAGTCGAATCCGACGGCCGCTGCCCGGCGCTGCACCTTGCGGGCGTGGAGTAAGCCGGGGAGCGATTCCGGCACGTCATGGAAGACGCCCGAACGCCCCTCCTGCTCGGTCTTGATCGCCTCCCACCGCTCGCGCACACGGCCGGCCGAATCTGCTTCGGTGTTCCCGAAGACGTGCGGGTGGCGGCGGACGAGCTTCGCATGCACGGCCCGGGCGACCGCTTCGAGGTCACCGTCGCCCTGCTCCTCGAGCAGCAGCGCCAGGAAGTAGGTCTGGAACAGGAGATCGCCGAGCTCGTCGAGGAGCTTGGTGGCGTCGCCGTCATTGGCGGCGTCGGCGACCTCGTAGGCCTCCTCGACCGTATGCGGGACGATCGTGCGTACAGTCTGCTCGCGGTCCCAGGGGCACTCTCGGCGAAGGCGCTTCGTCAGCTGTTGCAGCTCGACGAGCGCCTCGGCGAGCGGCACCTCGTCAGCGGCCAGAGGCATTGAAGGCCTGATCCGGACTCGGCGGACGTGCCGGGAGTGAAATGCGCCGGGCAGCGTGTCCGACTCGATCGGCGGCAACTCCTATGGCGCTGTTGTTGATGGGGACAGAATCGATCGAGACGGGCGCGATGCGCGGCTCCAGGTCTGGAGCCGCGCATGCGCGCAATTCAAATCAGGTTTCTAGACTAGGTCAACCGGTCGTCGTCGCTGTCGTATCGGTTGCCGCAGCCGGCGGGGCGAATCCTGTGGCGTAAGCGATCTTGGGCTCGAAGGCTTTCTTCGTGTCGGCCGTCCACTTTGTGATCGCGTCGTTCTTCGCCTTCTCCTGCAGCTGAGCCTTGACCTGGGTCTTGACGTCCTTCAGTGCGGACGTCTTGGCCGGCGTGACGGCGGAGACCGGCTGGATCACGTGGTACCCGAACTGGGTCTTGACGGGACGCGAGACCTGGTTCGTCGGCAGCAGGAATGCCTCCTTGTCGAACGGTGCCACGGTCTGGCCGCGCGTGATCGTCAGCTTGCCGCCAGAATCCTTCGAGCCGGGGTCGAGCGAGTACTTCTTGGCCAGCGCCGCGAAGTCACCTCCTGCCTTGATCTGAACGTAGATCTTGTCGGCCTCGGCCTTCGTCTTGACGAGGATGTGGCGGACGTCGCGGCTCTCTGCAACCGCGTACTGGCTCTTGTTCTCGTTGTAGTACTTCGTGACCTGGGCGTCGGTGACCTCGGCGGCTTTTGTCACCTCATCGTAGATCTTCTGGGCGAGCAACTGTTCCCTGACGTCGACCTGGAACGACTCCGTCGTGTAGCCCTGCTCCTTCAACTGCTTGTCGAGCTTTGCCTGGTTGCCGGCGAAGTACTGCTTCTTGACCTCGTCGACCCGCGCCTGGAGCTCCTTGTCGGTGACGGTGATCTTAAGCTCGTCGGCCTTCTTGTCGTACTCGGCGCGCTGGACGAGGAAGGCAACAGCCTGCGTCTGCAGCGCCTGGTACTCGGCCGTACCGGCCTTCGGGAAGGCCCGTTTCTGGGCCGCGTACGACTTCTTCGCCCGCACGAGCAGCGCTTCGAGGGTGGACTTTGTGACCGGCGCGCCATCGACGACGGCAACTGCGTCCGCCGGGACGCTCTGATCATTGCTTCCACAGGCGGCTGCGACGAGCACGGCGAGGGCAACGAGGACGGAAAGGATGACGCGAGTGGGCTTCATATGAAAGAGGGCTCTCTTGTGGGCGCAGTTGGGCAGGGACTCAGGATGTATAGACGAGGGTGCGTTAATTCGTGGTTGCGATCTGTTCGGATCCGTCGCCTGCGCCCCTGGAAACGGCCGCGGCTCAGGCGGCCGAACGCGCCGCGACTATAGCATCGGCGAGACCGAGCGCCCCCTTGAGATCTTCGGTGCGGAGGCCGACTTCACGCTTGGCCTGCGTGTAGACGATCGTGTCGGCCATGCCGCGAAGCGCTCGCAACTCGTCCGACCCGAGCATGAGCGGCCCGACCGTTGCCCGGCCGCCGCGATACACGAGATAGTCGGCTCCAATCAGGGCGAGCTTCAACTTCGCCTCCTGGATCGAGAAAAGGTTCTCGACGGGCTCGGGCAAGGGGCCATAGCGGTCTTCGACGCCTGCGCGGAGCTCGCGGAGCTCGTCGTCGTGCTCGACGAGCGCCAGACGGCGATGCATGTCGATCTTGAGCGCTTCGGAAGCGACGTACGAGGCCGGGATGAACGCGTCGACCCGTGCGTCGACGCGCACGGGCCGAACGGCAGCGCGAGCCCTGCCAGAGAGCTCGGCCACAGCCTCGTTGAGCATCTCGACATAGAGCTCGAACCCGAGGGCTGCAACGTGGCCGGACTGCTCGGCGCCGAGCAGGTCGCCTGCA
>Ga0315273_10009127_pt1 | contig 12550 bp, 10 predicted proteins | sample YL17G02_0_MG_FD_205753 | JGI IMG/M metagenome (GOLD analysis project Ga0315273, IMG submission 205753) | Sediment microbial communities from Yellowstone Lake, YNP, Wyoming, USA - YL17G02_0 | ecosystem: Environmental > Aquatic > Freshwater > Lake > Sediment | place: USA: Wyoming | collected... | reverse complement strand
CTGAACAATTCGTCACTATTTTCGGCCGTTCCAGGTGTCGGGATTGAAAACACAGGCCCTTCGCTGCGCCGACACCCCCAAACAGTCAATCTGTACCAAAAAGTACGCGGAAGTTGGGTTGAGTGGGGCGGGCCGCCGTGGCAGCGGGCGCCCGCCGGGGCGCGCTGAATAGCTGGTGCGATGGGCTGTTGTCGCCATGTACCGGCTTTCGCTGAGTCTCAGGTCGTCATCTCCCAGAACGCGACCTAACCGGCCAATCTCTGCCCGTTTTCCCGCTCGGGTAACAGTGGTGTTCGGCGGCTCGCCGATGCCTCTGTTGTCGCATCATGAACGTCCAAATGCAAGGCGTACGCGGGATGGCCGCCCCGACTGCTTCGAAACAAGCGGTCGCCCTCCGGGTAAGTCACTTCGAACGAAAGAAGAATGATGCTGCCGCCGCCGTGCGGGAGCCTCCTCCACATTGAAGATTGGCCGGTATAAAGGGACTTCTGGCCCGCTCGGGGATAGCCCCCGGATGGGCGGATAGCTTCCCGGACGCGCCGCGTTCCCCGTTCGGCGACCGCGGTAACCCGCCCGCCTGACCGTTTACTTCCCCTCTGCCAGTACCCGCACTCGTTCCCGTGCGTAGTCCCGGGCGGAAAACTTGCAGTTCGGGTCATCGGTGCGGATGAACGGGTCTTCGCCGAACATGAGGTAAGTTACGTACAAGTCCTCCCCCTTGCCGCAATTGTGCTGGAGACACTCGTCCACGATCTGCTTGCAGGCCGCAATCGCCGCGGCGCAATCGTCGAACTCCCCGAGTTTGTACCGCTCGCTCTCGTCCATGTAGTGGAAGTTGTCGTCCACGTAGACGGTGTACTTGTATTGCCCCATGCGTCACCGCGCCAGACCCGCCGTCCAGTTCAGCACCACGTGGATGGCCGGCCGCGGCAACAGCGCGCGGATGTTCGGGTGGTTCAGAGACGAGGTGGTGCGCGCCTCGCGCTCGAACCGCTCGCCGAATCCGCCCTTGATGAACTTGACGGCCGCCGTGCGGTCGAACCGCGTGTCGCCGGTCTCGCAGACGTCCCCCATCCCGCCCTCGCCGAGCTTGTCGAGGATGCGGTAATGGGAGATGGTTTGGCCGGTCATGCTCGCCTCAATTGCCTGAAGAAATTATACCGCTCAGTCGCTAGCTGGCTAGGGACCTGCCTGGTGCCTGCAGGACGCGCGTGCCGCGGAAGTTCGGTCCGGCGTCCCATTCCTCTGATTCCTCTGATGCGAGACGATCATGAGTGAGTCGTCGGCCATCCGCAAGTTGGCCCCAAACGGCCTTCTGGGAAGCCAGTCAGGCCGCGCACTCGATACCTGTCGCGGAATCCCCATCTCGCCAGGAATCCGCTCGCCAGCTCTGTATTTCGACGCCTGTGCGTGGACCAGTGGTCCGCCCCGCTCTCAGGCAAGTTGCGGGCGCCGGGCGTGCCACTCGGTGGCCTGCTCGTAGGCCAGCGCCACGCGCAGCGGCGAGCCCTCGTCGTACAGGTTTCCGATGAAGCTCAGCCCGCGCGGCATTCCGTCCACGAACCCGCACGGCACGACCACCTGCGGTTGCCCGGTCAGGTTGGTGGTGGTCAGCAGGCCGTAGGGCGGCGTCACGATCACGTCCCAATCGGCGAAGAACTTCTCCATCTTTTGGATCAGCAGCGTGCGCGCCCGCTGCGCCCGGATGTACTCGACCGCGGGAATCAGGCGCGAGGCGCGGAACGTATTGGGCCAGTCGTTCGCGGCTTGCCCTTTGAGCTGGGCGACGCGCCCGTCGCGCGTGATGTCGTCGAAGGCCGCGGCCGCTTCCGCCACCAGCAGGAACCGCAGCCGCTGCCCGTCCTCGTCGGACAACTCGACGGGCTTCATCGTGACGCCCGCCTTCCCCAGGTCCGCGAGCGCCTGCTCGTAAACCTTCTTCTCGCCGTCCTTGAACCGCTCGAACGCCTTTTGAAGAAGGCCGATGCGCAGACCGGCCAGCGGTTTGCGCGGCTCCCAGTGGAACGGATCGGAGGTCACGGTCCGGTCGCGCCCGTCCGGCCCGTGGATGGCGTCGAGCACCAGCGCGCAGTCCTGCACGCTCCGGCAGATGGGACCGATCTTGTCCATGGTCCAGCTCAGGCCCATGGCGCCGTAGCGGCTCACGCGCCCGTAGGTCGGCCGAAGACCCACGACGCCGCAGCGGATCGAGGGCGAGACGATCGAGCCCAGCGTCTCGGTCCCGATGGCGAATCCCACCAGCCCGGCGGCGGTCGCCGCGGCCGAGCCCGCCGAGGAGCCGCTGGAGCTCTGATCCGTCTTCCACGGCGTTTTGGTCATCCCGCCGAACCATAGCCCGCCTTGCGCCAGCGCGCCCATCGACAGCTTCGCCACCAGCACCGCGCCCGCATTGCGCAGCCGTTCCACCACCGTGGCGTCGTAGTCGATGATTTGCTTTTGGAACGGCTCGGCGCCCCAGGTGGTGGAAATGCCCTTGGTGGCCAGCAGGTCCTTGGCGCCCCATGGGATGCCGTGCAACGCTCCGCGATACTTGCCCCGGCGGATTTCGCTGTCGGCGGCGGCGGCCTGCTCGAGCGCCAGGTCCTCGGTCAGCGTGATGAGGCAGTTGAGCGCGGGCGCGTGCTTCTTCAGCCGCTCCAGGTACATTCTGGTGATTTCGATGGACGATATCCGCCGGGCGCGCACCAGGGGCGCCAGTTCGGTCACCGGCAGGAAGGCGAGATCCCCGGCGCTCTTCCACGTCTTGCCCGCCGGCGCCTTCCCCAACGCCGGACGGAACCGCGCGGGGCCCTTCCCGGCCTGCCGCCCCGCCAGTCCGGGATGGAACGAGAACGCCGGCTCGGTGTCCAGCGGCACGTCCACTTTGCGCAGCGCTTCGTAGCCCGCCAGCGAACGGTTCACATCCGGCAGCAGCATGTCGATCTGCGCGCCGGTGAATTCAAGGCCCAACAGCTTCAGCGCCGCCGCCACCTGGTCCTTAGTAACTTTCTGCGGAGTTGGGGGTGTGCCGGCCCCGGAACCACGGCCTGAAGGCCGTGCCACTGGATCCTTGGTAATCTTCTGCGGCGTCGCGGGCGGACCCTGCGGTTGCGCCAGGCCGGCCCGGGCGGCGGTCAGGATGCCGATCAACTGAAACCAGGTTCGTCTGTCCATGGGTGAGACTACTTATGGTAAACGCTGGCGCACCCGATTGCACTCCAGGCGCGCGCGCCCGCACCGGCTCTTCGCATGTGGTACCCTATGCCGTAGAATCAGCAAGGAGATTTCGTAACATGTTTGCATCTTTCCGGACCCGTCTGCCTTTGGCCGCCGCCGTTTGCCTGGCCCTGGCAGCCGCCGCTTCCGCGCAGACCAAGGTCGCGGTGATCAACCTTCAGAAAGCGGTAGTCGACACGGCGGAGATCAAGAAAGCATCGGCGGCACTGGAGGCTAAGTACCGCCCCCGCCAGGAGCAGATGGAAAAGCTCCAGAAAGAAATCCAGAGCTTGCAGCAGCAACTGCAGAACTTGCAGGGCAAGCTCACTCAGCAAGCCGAGCAGGACATGGTCGGGCAAGGACAGAAGAAGCAGCGCGATTTGCAGCGGATCAGTGAAGACCTGCAGGCCGACGTGGACCGCGAGCGCACCGATATTCTGAACGGCAGCGGCCAGAGGATGACGGGGGTGGTGAAGAAACTGGCCGAGGAGAAGGGTTTCGACGTCGTCGTCGAGATTTCGAACCTGGTGTACTTCAAGACCGGGCTCGAGATTACCACCGATGCGACGGTGGCTTACGACAAGACCTACCCGGTGAAATAGCGGAAAGCGCGGAGGCGGCCCGTGACCGATTTTCTCGACTCCTACGGCGCCGGCGTTGAGCGGCGCGAAAAGATCGTCAAACGGCTGGTTCTCGGCGCCCTGGTGGCGCTGGCCGTCGCGGTGGCGCTGTATTTCGTGTTCCGGGGCTGGGGCGAAAAGCGGCAGGCCCGCCTGTTCCTGAATCTCCTCAAGAAGCAGGATTACCAGTCGGCCTACCGGCTCTGGGGCTGCACGCCGGCCACACCTTGCCGGGACTACCGGTTCGAGAGGTTCATGGAGGATTGGGGGCCCAAGAGCCCCCATGGCAACACCGCGGCGGCCCGCTTCGGGAAAATGTTTTACTGCGCCGACGGCGTGATCTGCACGCTCGAATACGGCAAGGACGATTCCTTGCTGCTCTGGGTGGGGCGCCAGGACAAGGTTCTCGGCTACGCCCCCTGGCCAAGCTGCAACCCGCGAATGCCGGCGCCGGGCCCGTGACCGATTGCGGGGGAGTGTTGCCAGCTCGGCCAGGAAGGCGAATGCGGTGCGAGAGAAGACAACGGTTGCCGGCGCCGGGAACCTGGGCGCCAAATGCGCGTTGCGAATTGCGGGAAAGCGACTCGCCGGCGTCGTCCTGGTGGACGTGGCGGAGGAAATCCCGCAGGGACGAGAAGACCCGCGAAGTCCGGCTTACGGCCCGGGAGCGGGCGGCTCTGGCGAAGCGCGCCTCCGCGGTCCGGGAGTTGATTGACGTCCTGAAGTGGGAGATCGCCTGAACCGGGCGAGGCATGTCTCGCCCTTTCGAGTTGGAGGATATTGCCAGGTGGCACCTGAAACCGTAGTGCAGATTGGATGCGCAGTTCTTGCCGTTCTGTGCGTGGTGATCATCATCATGCGGCGCAAGAAGAAGAAAAAGCAGCAGGAGGACGAGTTCTAACCTGTCGCGCACGAGGGGAACTCCCAAACCGGCAACCGATCCGAGCAACGCCTGTTTCCGTCTTCGCCTCTGCCGGGCGGCAGCCCTGTGTTGGGGTGTGCATTCTGAAGAACGCATCCCAAAGGGCGCCAAATCATTGAAAACACAGGCGAGTATGTCAGCCGGCGCGGCTAGGAGCGGCGAAAGAGCTTCGAAAACAGGCCGCCGAAGCCGTCGCCCTTGCGGCCGTTCGCGCTAGCCGGCGAGTCCTCCAGGCCCGCGAGACGGTCCGCCATGGCTGACAGGCTCTTGCCAAAAGCGCTGTTGGCAGGGATCAGCCGGCCTTCAATCAGGGACTTCTGCACGGCATCGTAGTCGCTTGGAATCACATGGTAGATCTCGCTGTGCAGCGCCGTCTCGATCATCTCGCGACTCAGGCCCACGTCACGGCTATAGCGGTTGACTACCAGCCGGATTTTGGAGCGGTCCACCCGGTTTCGGTCCAGGTAGGCCATCACCCGCTGAGCCGCCTGCAACGCGGGCAGCTCGTTGGTGGCGACCAGGAGCAGTTCGTCGCACAACCGCGCCAGTGTCAGGTTCCATTCGCCGTAAGCCCCGCCGGCGTCCAGAGTGATCGTGTCGTAGCTTTGCCGCGAGAACTCGACCAGCGTCGTGGCGTCTTGCGTGCCGTGCAAGCCGTCGACCGGGTTCTCCGGCGACAGCAGCACATCCACTCCGTTGTTTGGCGTGACGAGGGCGTGCCAGACATCGGCATCCAGGCTGATGGTTTGGCTTACGGCGTCGACAAAGCTGTAGTTGGATTTGAGCTTGAGCAGGAATCCCTGGGAACCCGTGAGGGGGTCGAGGTCGGCCAGCAGGTTCCGCTTGGATCCGATGCGCTTCCATTGATAGGCCAGGTTGCAGGCAACCGTGCTGGCTCCGCAGGCTCCCTTGGCCGGCATGACGCAATAGACCTTGCTCTGGTTCACCCGCCCCGCGCCGCCCGGGTTTAGCTTGGCCAGGCGACCCAGGGTTGCCTGAACCTGATCCGGACTGAAGGGACTAAGCAGGAACTCGCTGGCGCCCATCCGCAGGAGGTGAAGCAGATCCAGGTCCTTGCCCGACATCAGAACGACAACCTGCATGGACCGGTCAACGTCGAGGAGGTCCGCGATCAGGGACAGCCCGCGCTCCGGGTCCGATGTCACGTCCAGGAAACACAGGTTCGCAGCCTGATCGGCGACGGTCTCGGCCAGGGCCGCCCGGGAAGGATAGGATTCCAACTCAAACACCGGCGCCAGCGGGAGTTGCTGGGCCACCAGCGGAAGCAGTTCGGCCCGCATGCTGCGGCTGGGCGAGATCAGCAACGCCCGCCAGCCGCCGGCGCGTTTGATCGGTTCAGGTTGCCTCATATTCTCGTTTGAGACGGACGTCTGGGTGAATCCAAACTTCTTCATCGGCGGTTCCGAGCTAAAACATGAGAGTATCGGCGCCAACCGCCAACTAAACCTCCGAGAGGTCTGACCGATAAGCGGTACTAGACCGGGTAGTGACCGGCCGAGATCTCAATCGAGTGGCTGAAACTATGGCTTCGCTTCCCCATATCACGCTGGACCGCAAGACGGTCGCCGCCTGTGAAACTCAGCCGGTAACCGTGGAAGGACTGCGCACGGTGCTGAACTCCTGCCACGATCTCGAGTTCGCGGGCGCAACGGATTCGCTCGAAGGAGTCGAGAGCCTGGTGCGGGCGCTCGGCCCGTCCCTGCTGGTCGTGGACAAGGCTCTTGGCCTGCCCGCCGTCCTCGATCAGGTGGTCAGACTGAGAGACCGCTATCCGCGGCTGGCGGTCATCGTCTGGGGTGTGTCGATGACCGATTCCGACGCGTTGCAACTGCTGCAAGCCGGGGCCCGCGGAGTCCTCCGGAAAACCTCGGATTTGCGCTCCGTTCTGGACTGTCTGCGCAGCGTCGCCGGTGGATCCAACTGGATGGAAGACTGCGTCTTCCGGGAGCCGGCCGGCAGCGGCCGCCATCCCCGCTCCGGGCTGACCCCCCGCGAGCAACAGGTCATGGAGCTGATCGAGCAGGGTCTCAAGAACAAGGAGATCGCCCGTGAACTCGGAATCCGGCCCGGAACCGTCAAGATCCACCTCAAGCATATCTTCGAGAAGACCGGAGTGCGCGGCCGCTACGGCCTGGCACTGGCCGGACTCAAGGACAAGGGCGTGCTTTCGCTCCCGGAAATGTGAAAAACCCGCACGCAGAAAAGGGGTCAGCCTGGTATGGTCCGTTTAATTTGGGACAGGCAGGTGTGTCCGCAAGGGACACACTGGCCGGTCCCAATAAACGGACCATACCAGGCTGACTCCTTTTCCGTTCTGATATGCTGGTGAGGTGCGCCACTTTCTGCGCGCCTTTGTGGCGTTGGCCCTGGGCGGTATCCTCGGGGCCCAGTCTTCCGCTGTGCTCGGGATACTGGGCCAGGAACTTGACCGTAATTTCCGGATTCTGAAAGAGAAAGCTGACCCGCCTCCGTATTTCATCGCCTACTCGGTCGTCGAAATCGAGCGCGTCGCCATGGCCGCCTCGCGCGGGGCGCTGATCACCCAAAACTCCGGGCACGGCCGTTACCTGGACGTCAGTGTCCGCGTGGGCAGCCCGAAACTGGATAACTACCACCGAATCCAGGGTGAGACGCCGCAGTTTACCTCCGGCGCGCCCGTCGCTCTGGACGACAACGCCGCCGCCATCGGCCGCCGCGTGTGGCAGGAGACCGACCGGGTCTACCGGCAGGCGGCACAGCGTCTGGTCACGCTGAAAACCAGCACCCAGGTGAAACCGGCCGCCGAGGACTCTTCCGACGACTTCTCCGGCGAAGACCCATCGGTCCACTCCGACCCCCTGGTGCGGCTGAAACCGCCGGCGGCGGACTGGGCGGCCCGGCTTCGCGGACTCTCCGCCGGGTTCGACAAGTACCCGTCGGTGCTGTCGGGAGTGGTCGGATTGAGCGCGCAGAGAGAGAACAAGTGGCTGGTGACGACCGAAGGAACGCGGATTCAGCAGGGCCGGCTGTTTGCGCGCATCGCTATCACCGTGCAGGGAAAGACCGCCGACGGGATGACCCTGGAGACCGGCGAGAGCTTCGAAGCCGAAGACGTTTCCCGGCTGCCGAAGGAGGATCTCGTGGCCGCGGCCATCCAGAGGGTCTCGGCTGAACTGACCGGGCTGTTGCGGGCGCCCGTGGTCGAGCCGTACGTGGGTCCGGCGATCCTTTCCGGGCGCGCCGCCGGGGTCTTCTTTCATGAGATTTTCGGTCACCGCATCGAAGGGCACCGCCAGAAGGACGAAACCGAAGGGCAGACGTTCACCAAGAGCGTCGGCCAGCAGGTGCTGCCGGAGTTTCTGTCCGTGGTTTTCGATCCCACGCGCCGCACGGCGGAGGGCGTCGATCTGAACGGCTGGTATCTTTACGACGACGAGGGCGTGAAGGCGCGGCCGGTCTCGCTGGTCGAAAGCGGAACGCTGAAGACCTTTCTGACGTCGCGTTCGCCCATCCAGGGGTTCAGCCGTTCCAACGGCCACGGCCGGCGGCAGCCGGGCGCCGAGGTGGTTTCCAGGCAGTCGAACCTGTTCGTCGAGGCCGCCAGGACCGTGCCGGAGGCGAAACTCCGGGAAATGCTGGTGGCCGAGATCCGGCGCCAGGCGAAGCCGTATGGCTACTACTTCAAGCATGTGGTTGGCGGCTTCACCACCACCGAGCGGCGCGGAGTGCAGGCCTTCAAGGTAATTCCGCTGGTGGTCTACCGGGTGTATCCCGACGGGAGGCCCGATGAACTCGTGCGCGGCGTGGACATTGTGGGCACGCCGCTGGCGAGCTTCGCCAAGATTTTGGCCGCCTCCGACAGGCGCGAGGTTTTCAACGGCTACTGCGGCGCCGAATCCGGCAACCTGCCGGTGGCCGCCGTGGCGCCGGCGCTGCTGGTTTCCGAGATCGAAATCCAGAAGAAAGAGGGCACCCGCGACCGGCCCCCGCTGTTGCCTTCCCCCAGCCAGGCGGGAGGCGCGCGATGAGGCGCGGCGCGCCGGTTCTGGCGGCGTTGGCGCTGGCCGGCGCCGCCCTGGCGCAGAAGCCCGACGTCATGCTGCGCGCGATGCGCGAGGAACTGGATCGTTCGCGAGCCCTGCGCGTGGTCAATCTGGATCCGCCCTACTACATCGAGTACGCCAACGACGACACGGAGATGTTCAGCGCGTCCGCCACGCTCGGTGGCCTGGTCTCCTCGCGGCCGGCCCGCTACCGGGTTCCACGGGTGCGGGTCCGCGCCGGCGACTACAAGTTCGACAACACCAATTCCGTGTACGCCGACTACGCTCCCGGCGCGCGATTCGAAGCCGAGCAGATGCCGCTGGACGACAACCTCGCCGCCATCCGTCATTCCTTCTGGCTGCTGACGGACCGGATGTACAAGGGGGCCGTCGAGGCGCTGGCCGGAAAGCGGGCGGCCCTGCGCAATGTCACCGAGACCGAGACTCTCAGCGACTTCGCGCGCGCCGAGCCAACCCGCCTGACGGTCGAGTCGCCGCGCGTCAAGATCGACCAGGCGCTCTGGGAAAAGCGCGTTCGGGCGCTTTCGGCCGTGTTTCGCGAATACCCGCGCGTGTACGGCTCGAGCGTGGACTTCGACGCCGTCCAGTCCGACTTCTACCTGGTCAATTCCGAAGGAACCGAAATCAAGCTCCCCGAGCGATTCGCTTGGCTGAGGGTGCGCGCCTGGAGTCAGGCCGGCGACGGGATGCAGGTGCGTGACGCGGCGGTGCTTCAATGGCCGGAGCCGGCGCCGGCGGTCTCCGACGCCGAACTCGAGCGGGCCGTGCGGGCGGTGGCCGCCAACGTAACGGCCCTGGTTTCGGCGCCGCCGGGCGAGGCGTACACCGGACCGGTTCTGATGGAGGGTGTGGCGGCGGCGCAGTTGTTCGCCGAGGTGTTGGGCCGGAATCTGAGGATCTCGCGGCGGCCGGTTTCCGCGCCGGGCCGTCCCGCGCCGGTCCTGGAGGGCGAACTGGAGGGCCGCCTGGGCGTCCGAGTTCTGCCCGATTGGCTGGACGTGGTGGACGATCCGACCCAAAAAGAATGGCGCGGCCGGCCCCTGTTCGGCCACTACCTGGCGGACATGGAGGGCGTGGTCCCGGTCCCGCTGAACGCGGTCGAGGCGGGCGTGCTGAAGGGCTTTTTGCTGACTCGCCAGCCGGTTCGCGGTTTCGAGGGCTCCAACGGCCGGGCCCGTCTCCCCAGCGCGTACGGCGCCAAGCTGCCCATCCCGGGCAACCTATTCGTCCGCGCACGGCACAGCGTGACGGCGGCGGAATTGAAAGGCAGGCTGATCGAACTCTGCCGCCAGAGAGGGAAAACTTACGGCCTGCTGGTGCGGAAGATGGATTTCCCTTCATCGGCGTCGATGGAGGAATTGCGGCGGCTGGCCGCGGGGGCGCAGGCCGGCGGAAGCTCGCGCTCCGCCAGCGCGCCGCTGTTGGTGTGGCGCGTGGCCCTGGACGGAAAGGAAGAGCTGGTCCGCGGGTTGCGTTTCCGCGGACTGAACACGCGCTCGCTGAAAGACCTGGTGGCCGCCTCCGACGAGATGCACGTGTTCGAGTACCTGGAAAACGGCGCGCCCCTGGCGCTGATGGACGCGGGCGGATACCAGGCCGGAGTGAGTGTGATCGCCCCGTCGATCCTGATCGACGACGTCGACCTCGAACTCCCGCGCGAGGATCGCCCCAAGCTCCCTGTCGTTCCGCCGCCGGCGGCCAGCGCCGGACCTTGAGCCATGGGAATCCTGGGCCGCCTGGTTTTCCGCGAAATCCTCTCGGGAGCCCTGCTGGGCGGCGTCTTGTTCACCTTTGTTCTGTCGCTGCAGCGGGTGGGCCGTCTGTTCGAGCTGATGGTCCGCAGTTCGGCTTCCCTTGGGACGATCCTTGAGTTGTTTGCGCTGGTTCTGCCCTTCGCGCTCACCTTCACAATTCCCATCGGCGTTTTGGTGGGCGTGCTGATCGGGTTGAGCCGGATGTCGAGCGACGGCGAAATCACGGCCATGCGGGCCGGCGGGCAGCCCAGCCGCAAGGTGCTTGGCCCGGTGGCCCTGTTCGCGACCCTGGCCATGCTTGCCGCCGCCACGTGCACGCTGTGGCTGACGCCGTACTCGATCCGCCTGAGCTACCAGATCCTGAACCGGCTGGCGGCTTCCCAGGTGACCGCCGAAATCCAGCCCCGCGTCTTCGAAGAGCAGTTTTCCGGATCGAACACCGTCCTCTATGTCGGCGACGTGATTCCGCAGGGCAAGTCGGTGCTTTGGCGGCAAATCTTCCTGGCCGACCTGACGCCGCCCGACGAGCGCAAGGCGGGCGCGCGCGAGCAGGGGGAGGGACCCCGCATTACCGTCGCCTCCGAGGCGGTGGCCCTGGCGGACCCCGTCTCGAACCGGATTCAGCTCTCGATGGTGAATGGCAGTTCGCACGAGGCCGGCAAGGAATCCTCGCAGTACTTCAACACGGCCTTCCCGCGCGGCGACCAGACCCTGGAGGCCCGCCGCCCCGCCGAAGTGAGGGCCCGGCCTTTCGTCGAGATGGACCTGGGCCCGCTGTGGCGCGACGCCTATCGCCGCACCGATCTCGACGCCCCCTCGCGCACGGCGGCGCGCATCGAGCTGCACCAGCGGCTGGCGCTGCCGTTCGCCTGTATCCTGCTGGCGCTGGTAGGTATCCCCCTGGGCGTCTCGACGCGCAAGGCGGGCAAGTCGACCGCCTTTGTGCTGACGGTCTTCCTGGCCTTCCTTTATTACATGGGTCTGATCAGCCTGATCGGGCTGGCGCGCGAGGGCGCGCTGGCGGTCGAGGTCGCGGCCTGGACTCCCAACGCGCTCTTCGCTATCGCCGGTCTCGTTCTGATGGCGCGGCTGGAGAAGCCCGGCGAGCATGACGCGATCGGCGCCATCCGTTCCTGGTTCGCCGACCTCTACCGCCGGGTGAGCGGACATCTGCCCACGGCGCCCGCCTCGTTCGGCAACGGCAGCCGGGCCGGCCGTTTTCCGCTGCTTCCCCAGTTGATCGACACTTACATCCTCTCCAGCTTCGTGTTCTATTTCCTGCTTCTGCTCCTCAGCTTCGTGCTGATGGCGCATGTCTTTTTCTTTTTCGAGCTGCTGAGCGACATCATTAAGAACCGCATCCCCATGTCGCGGGTGCTCACGTACTTCTTTTTCCTGACGCCGAAATTGGTTTACGACTCGACGCCGGTAAGCGTGCTGGTAGCGGTTCTGGTGACCTTCGGCATTCTGACCAAGCAGAACGAAGTGACCGCCATGAAGGCCTGCGGCATCAGCCTTCACCGGCTGGCAGTGCCGGTGCTGCTGACCTCGGGCGTGCTTAGCGCCGGCCTGTTCGCCTTCGACCACTACTACGTGCCGGAGGCCAACCGCATCCAGGACGCCATCCGAAACGAGATCAAGGGGCGGCCGGTGCAGACTTACCTGCGGCCGGACCGCAAATGGATTTTCGGACAGGGCTCGCGCATTTACTACTACCGCCACTTCGACCAGGCCGAGAACGTGATGGTGGGCGTGAGCGTGTATGAATTGGACCCCAAGACGTTCCGCCTGCGCCGCCACATCTGGGCCGAACGCGCGCGCTGGGAATGGTCGCTCAAGAGCTGGATCTTCCAGAACGGCTGGACCCGCGACATCGACGGCGTGCGCGTGTCCAATTACCGCCAGTTTCAGGCCACCACGTTTCCGGAACTCGACGAGCCGCCCGGCTACTTCCTCAAGGAAGTGAAGCAGGAC
>Ga0315273_10009126_pt1 | contig 12551 bp, 13 predicted proteins | sample YL17G02_0_MG_FD_205753 | JGI IMG/M metagenome (GOLD analysis project Ga0315273, IMG submission 205753) | Sediment microbial communities from Yellowstone Lake, YNP, Wyoming, USA - YL17G02_0 | ecosystem: Environmental > Aquatic > Freshwater > Lake > Sediment | place: USA: Wyoming | collected... | reverse complement strand
CCGCGGATCGGGCATGCGGTAGCGGCTCGGCAGCACCCCTCGCGGCCTCATCGCAAGCGCCATCTTACGCCCGTGGTGCCGAGAGCCGAAGACCGAGAGCCGAGGGCCATCTCCGAGCGCAATCAGCCGGCCACGTGAGCGGCGACGAAGCGGGCGATCTCATCGATCACGGACGGGTGCTCGAAGATGTCGTTGTGACCGGCCCCAGGGACGCGAAGAAACCGCTTCGGCTCCCGCGCCAGCGCAAACAACTGCTCGCCGAGCGCATAGGGAACGATCGCGTCACGGTCGCCGTGGACGGCGAAGAAGGGGACCGACAGCCGGCCCACGAGATCGGTCGAATCGAACCGCGCACCGGCGAGAAAGGCGAGGCTCCCGTAGTGGATGCGAGCGACCTCGCGGAGGCTCGTGAACGCCGACACGACGACAACGGCCGCGCAGGGACGCTCTGTCGCGAGACGAATCGACACGGCGCCGCCGAGCGACTCGCCGAAGCAGACGATCCGTGACGAAGGCGTGCCGTGCGCACGCTCGCTGTCGAAGGCTGCCGCCGCGTCGAGATAGACGCCCGCCTCGCTCGGCCGCCCCTGGCTCTTGCCGTAGCCACGGTAGTCGTAGGCGAGAACGTCGAAGCCATGCGAGACGAGCGCCAGCAGCACGTCGGCACGGCCGGCGATATTGCCGGCGTTGCCGTGCGACCACACGAGCGTCGCCCGCGCGGATGCGGCCCGCGCAACCCACGCGTGGAGGCGCACACCGTCGGCGGCAGTCAACCAACGCTCTTCGACGCCCGCCGGGGGATCACCGACGAAGGAGTCCGGAAAAAAAACCAGTCGGTCGATCATGACCCGAAAGCCCGAGAGCAGAGTGGCGGCGAAGAGCGTCCACGCGACCTTCCGTGCCGGGCTCACAGGCCGTCACGTCAGGCGACCTGGAGCGCGACCTTGCCGAAGTGGACGCTCGACTGCACGATGCGATGCGCCTCAGCGGCATTCGCAAGCGGCAGGACACGATCCACGACCGGGCGAAGGCGACCCGCCCGCAACGCCGCACCGAAGCGCGCCTCGAACGCGCGGATGATGGATGCCTTCTCGGTGACTGGCCGACCCCGCAAGGTCGAGCCGACGACCTGCAACCGCTTCATCAGCAACGCGGCGAGATCGATCTCGCCACGCGCGCCGCCGATCAAGCCGATGATCACCAGCTTGCCGCCGACGGCGAGAATGGAGAGATTCGGCGCGAGGTAGCGCCCGCCGATCGAATCGAGAACGACGTCGACCCCGCGGCCGCCGGTGGATTCCCGCACCGCCGCCGCGAAGTCACCGTCGCGATAGTTGATGGCAACGTCGGCCCCATGCTCGCGGCAACGGCGGCACTTCTCGTCGCTACCGGCCGTCACCAGGACTCGCAGGCCGGCCTCCCTGCACACCGTGATCGCCGCCGTGCCGACGCCGCTCCCTCCTCCATGCACGAGAACGCTCCCCTGCGGAGGGGGGGCACCCAGGAGAAAGATGTTGAGAAACGCGGTGAGAAACACTTCGGGAAACGCGCCAGCCTCCCGATCGCTCAACGCGGCGGGAACGGGAATCGCCGAGCCGGCATGTACGATCGCCTCTTCGGCGTACCCACCGCCGGGCAGCAACGCCATCGCACGATCGCCGCGCGTCCAGCCCGTCACGTTCGCACCGATCTCGACGACTTCGCCTGCACATTCGAGTCCGAGAATCGCCGAGGCGCCCGGAGGAGGTGGATACAGTCCTTGGCGCTGCATCAGGTCGGCTCGGTTGACCGCCGTCGCCCGCACACGAATCCGCAGGTCGTCGGGTCCGGGCGTCGGCGGGGGCACGTCGCCAAGGTGGAGAACCGACTCGTCCCCCGGCTGATCGAACACGATCGCTCGCATCGTCGTCCTTCTAGCGCCCCGCGAAGCGGAAGAAAACTCGCCGCGCATCATTTTGGGCGTTGAAGCGCCGTCGATCCGGCACGATGTTGCGGGAAAGGCCCTGATCGCTTACGTCAAGGTACCGGTTGTGGGGGCGCCGTGCGTCGAGGTCGCGAAGGAGGACCGACGGAAGCCGAAGCCAGCGAGTGGATGGGCCGCGCGCTCGCCGAAGCGAGGCGAGCGGAGAAGCTCGGCGAGGTCCCGATTGGCGCGGTCGTCGTCGCCAACGGGAAGATCATCGGTCGGGGACACAACGAGACGATCCGCGCCCACGATCCGACCGCGCATGCCGAGATTCTCGCGCTCCGCCGCGCGAGTCGTCGACTCCGTCTCGAGCGGCTGACCGATGCCGCGGTCTTCGTGACGCTTGAGCCGTGCGCGATGTGCGTCGGGGCGATGATCCAGGCGCGCATCGCCTCGCTGACGTTCGCCTGCCGCGACCCCAAGGCGGGAGCGGTTGTCTCGCTCTACGCGCTCGCCAGCGACCCGCGCCTAAATCACCGCTTCGGGTTTCGCGAGGGAGTTCTCGAAGCGGAGTGTCGAAGCCTGCTCCAGGAATTCTTTCGCAGGCGGCGCATGGTGAATCGTCGCGCGACGAAATCGCGCGCGTCGAGTTGATTTCACCGCTCCTTCGGTTTCGTCAGTGGGCCAGACGCCGTTGCGCGGCGAGGTCGCGCACGGCGCGCACGATCTCGTCGGCCGAGGCACTTGGGCCGAAGACCGCCGCCACACCCTTCTCGCGCAGTCGACGGCCATCGGCGGGAGTGATCACCGAGCCACCGAGGACGAGCGGGATGCCATGGTCACGCTCGCGCAAAAGGCGGAGGAGATCGTCGACATAATAGACGTACTCCCACGAGTGACAGCTCACACCGACGACGTCGACGCTTTCGTCGAGCGCCGTTGCGGCAATCGTCTGCGGCGAGGCGAAACGGCCGAGATAGATCACTTCCATGCCGGCGTCGCGCAACATCGAGGACACGGCGAGCGCCCCGGTCTCGTGCTGATCGAGGCCGAGGATCGCGACGAGCACCCGTTCAGGCGTCATGCCAGCATGCCCTCCGGCGCGTCCCCGAAGAGCCCCGCCGGCGGTTTATCGGTCCCGAATGGATCGTAGGCTTGGCCGTACGCCAGGCGAAGCACGCCCGAGATCTCCCCAAGAGTCGCCCCGGCGTCCAGTGCGGCAAGGATCGGTGGCATGAGCGACGCGCGATCGTCGGCGGCCTGGGCTCGAAGATCCGCGAGCGACGCCACGACCGGCCGCTCGTTCCTCGTCCGCTTGAACTCCCGGATCCGCTCCGCGTGATCCCAGCACGGCTCGATCTTGGTCTCGGCTACGTCCCGCAGCAGCCGGTCCTCGTCGTCGGACATGCGAAACACGTTGACCCCGACCCGCGGCACCGTACCATCCTCGATCTCGCGCACTCGCTGGACCATGGCGTTCTCGAGCATGGTGCGGAACCAGCCGCGGGCGCTGAGCTCGGCCGCATCGCCCATCGTCTCGATTTCGGCGATGCGCGCGCAGATGCGGCGCTCCATCTCGTCGGTCAGGCTCTCTACGTAATAGGAGCCGCCGAGCGGGTCCGCGACCCGCGCGACTCCTGTCTCGAGCGCGAGGATCTGCTGGGTGCGGAGTCCCACGAGGTGCGACTCGGGGCTCGGCGTGCGGTAGGCCTCGTCGAAGGCCGAGATCTCGATCGCCTGTACGCCGGCGAGCGCGAGCGCCAGCGCTTGCGTGGTCCCGCGCACCACGTTGTTGATCGGCTGCTCGGCGGTGAGCGAGCTGCCGGCGGTATGGGCGGTGATGTTGACCGACCAGGAGCGCGGGTCGCGAGCGCCGAACTCCTCGCGCATCATGCGCGCGAACAGCCGACGCGTGGCACGGATCTTCGCGATCTCCTCGAAGAAGCCCATCCGGCAGTTGACGAGGATCGCGATGCGCGGCGCGAAGCGGTCCACGTCGAGGCCGCGGGCGACGAGTTCGCGCACCACTTTACGGATCTCGACGAAGCCGAGCGCCATCTCGTCGACGGCGTCGGGACCGCCGTCGCTCACGTAGTAGGTGTCTTCAACGAACGAATGAAAGCGAGGCATCTCGCGCGAGCAGAACTCGATCGAATCCAAGGTGAGGCGCAGGCGCAGCTCGACCGGCATGTGGACCGCGTAGCAGTAGTCCTCAGCGTAGAGCGGAGTCTGGATCACCGAGCCGCGGAGAACTTCGGCCGCCACTCCGCGTTCGCGCGCCACGAGATAGATTCCGGCGACCGCGAACCACCCGGGTAGCGAGTGCGAGAGCGTGACGCGGTCGATCGGGATACCGTCGTAGAGCTCGCGAAAGTCCTCGAGGCGGCAGAGCGACACCCCTTGCGTGCCGATCGAGTTTCGGGCGAACGAGTTATCGGGATCGAGGCAGGCGACTGTAGGTGCGTCGCCGATCACGTCGAGCCCGGCGGCGCCTTTCTCGATGAGATAGCGGAACTGAGCGTTCGACCGCGCCGGCGGCCCCTCCCCCGAGAGCTCACGCTGGATCCACGCGCCGCCGCGCTCGAGGCGCGTACGCCGGCCGCGCGTGTATGGATACGAGCCAGGGTCGCCGAGCGCCTTTTCGTAATCGAGGGCGGCGCTGTCCTCGGGACCGTAGAAGGGTTTCACCGCGATGTCCGAGAGAGATCTGCGTGAAGTCATTTTCACTCCGCCTGCATCATGGGGACGCGGAGACGGGCAGGGCGCCGGTCCGCTCTTCGAGGGGCTGCCGAACGACGCAGATCTTCGCGGCCGCCGCGGAAAAGGAGGCGCCTGAGCCTCCTTCGCTCACGATCTGCAGCATCTTCCGGCTGTCGCGTACCTGGATCCCGGCAAGGACGTGCACCCCGCGTGAGAAGAATGGCGCGGGCCAGGCGGGAGCCGTCGGACCGGCGATGACCACCTTTCGGGCCTTGCCGGCTGCGGCGAGCAGGCCATCGAGGCCGCCTTCGACGAGCGTCGAGCCGGTCAGAATGACGACAGTCGCCCGGGAAACGACCTCGGTCGCCTCTTCGGGGGACTTCCACAGCTCGGTCTCTCCCGGACCGAGCGCTTGGCGATGAAGGTCGATGACGGAAAGCGACGTCACCCGATCTCTGAGCGCGTGGATGAAGGGCACGAAGGAGCCGACCATCGCCACTCGATCCTCGGCGATGACGCCCGCGGCTTCGAGCGCATCGACTCCGCGGAGGAGCACTCCAGCCGACGGACCCAGTCGCTCGATGGCGAAAGTCGAGAGAGCGTTCAGGACGGCAACACCAACCGCCCGGCGGAGCACGACTGGCGACAGCGCATCGGCGGCGAGATCCCACGCGCTCTGCCCGGCCAGGCGTCCGGCGGCCGGAGCCGCAGCCGCCGCGCGAGGGCAGCAGACTTCAGCACCGAGCTCGCGCGGCGTGAATGCGACCCCGACCTGTCCGGTGGAGAGCTCGGCCGCGGTGTAGAAGACCCCGATCCGCACGTCGCAGACCGCGATCGGTACGCTTCCGAGCGCCCGCTTCAGGTCGTCGAGCCAAGCCGCCACCACTCCGTTCGCCAACTCGTCTCCGTCGTGGCGCATGGCCCCGTTACGCCGCCGCCTGCGCCGCGCGGGGCTGCGGCAGCTCGACGTTGGCGAAGACGATCTCCATCCATAGCCGGTCCATATTTAGGCAGACTCCGTTACGAAAGGATCGCAAGACCCATGCCCGAGCATATTCCATTTTTTCATGTAGGTCATTGGCTGCGTTTGTCTCCAAGGGAAGCAATATTTCGTCTAATGCCCCCGAAGGAAGCAAAAGCGCTTATGAATGGTCCGTTCAGCGATGGCTCGCCTCTTGCTCATTCGGTCGTTTCGGAGCATTCGTTCGCAACTTCGCTCGCGACGCAGTTTCATACGACGAGAAAGGACTTCCATGTCGACGACCACCGTCCACCAGTATTTCACCGCCGACCATCGCCGCCTCGACGATCTCATGCGGACGTTCCAATCGGAAAAACGTCGGGACTTCTCCAAGGCGAAGGATGCGTTCCGCGAGTTCCTCTTCGGTCTGCGACGGCACATCGTGTGGGAGGAAGACATCCTGTTCCCGTCGTTCGAGAAACGGTCGGGTATTGGCCCGGGCGGGCCGACCGACGTCATGCGAGCCGAGCACCGGCTGATCGGTGATGCCCTCGACGAGCTCCACGAGAAGGTGCGCCGGGCCGATCCCGAGTGCGACGCCGAGGTGGGAAAGCTGACGGAGCTGCTCTCCGTTCACAACCGCAAGGAAGAGAATGTCCTCTACCCGATGTTCGACGAGGCCGTAGACGCCGAGGAGCGGACGCGGCTCTTCCAGGAAATGGAGAAGATTCCCCGAGAGCGCTACGCCCGATGTTGCGTGTGAGCTGCGCTCGTTCGGCAGTGGGGTAGCAGGACGTGTCGCGGCGGCTCGCCGCAGCGATGGCGAGCCGCGGGGTGTGCCACGTCGCGATCCCGAACCACATCAACGAAGCGGGAGGACGCATCCATGGAAGACGTGTTCGTCGTCGGGGTGGGTATGACGCCGTTCGGGGTTCACACCGGGCGGAGCGTGAAGGATCTCGTCCGCGAGGCGGTCGAGGAGGCGCTCGCGGATGCCGGCGCCACGCGCGCCGATCTCGGTGCCGCGATCTTCTCGAACCTCGCGCAGGGAGCGCTCGAGGGGCAGTTCGGCACGCCGGGGCAGATCGCGCTCCGGGCCATGGGCATCGAGGCGATCCCGATCGTGAACGTGGAGAACGCCTGCGCCAGCGCCTCGACGGCCTTCCACCTCGCCGTGAACCAGGTGAAGGCCGGCGTCTGCGACGTTGCGCTCGCCGTCGGCGTCGAGAAGCTGAACGTTGGTGACTGGTCCCATCGCATGAAGGTGTTCGACGGCGCGCTCGACGTCGAGGACGGCGGAGCGACCATGCGCCGGCTGCTGGCGATCGGCGGGATCGAGGAATCGGAAGAGCCTTCCGGCCATCGCACCTCGATGATGGACGTGTATGCGAGCTTCGCGCGCGCACACATGAAGGACTTCGGCACCACGCAGCGGCAATTCGCGGCCGTAGCGGCGAAGAACCACGACCACTCCGCGCGAAACCCGAAGAGCCACTTCCGAAAGGCGATGACCGTGGATGAGGTGCTCGCGGGGCGGCCTCTGCTGTATCCGCTGACGGTGCCGATGTGCTCGCCGCTCACCGACGGAGCCGCGGCCGCGATCGTCTGCAGCCGCGAAGGTCTCGAGCGCCTGAGCGCGCCGCGCGCGCAGGCGGTGCGGATCCTCGCGAGCGTCCTGGTGAGCGGCCGCGAGCGCGATCCTCACGACTGGAAGGCGCACGTGGGCCGGCGTGCGGCAACGAAGGCGTACGAGCTCGCCGGCGTCGGCCCCCGCGACGTTTCCCTCGCGGAGGTGCACGACGCGACCGCCGTAGGCGAGGTGATCCAGACCGAGTGCCTCGGTTTCTGCGAGCTGGGCGAAGGAGGACGCCTCGCCGAGAGCGGCGCTACGCGACTCGGCGGGCGCATTCCCGTGAACGTCTCAGGGGGACTCGAATCGAAGGGGCACCCGATCGGCGCCACCGGTCTCGGGCAGATCTACGAGCTCGCCTCGCAGCTGCGCGGCCGCGCCGGAGAACGGCAGGTCGAGGAGGCCCGCGTCGCCATCGCCGAGAACGGGGGCGGGATCGTCGGCATCGAGGAGGCCTCGGCGTGCGTCACGATCCTCGCGCGATCATGAGCGGGTGTCGGGGACTCGACCGGGAGGCCGATACGGCGGCGGCGGTCCAATGCACCTCTGGGGCTACGAGCGCGGAATCGGCTTCAGCAACGTGATCACGTTCCCGTTCGCCGCCGTCTTCTCGGCCTTCGGCATCCTCACCACCGACATGATCTATCGTTACCACAAGGGCCGCGCGCCAGAGCTCGGGCAGTCCTTCATCGCCTCGGCGCACGAGTGCTTCCGCTTCGACACCTCCAGCGCCGCCCGTGCCGAAGACCGCGTCGCGGGGAAGGCTCAAAAGCCGTAAGCGCCGCGCAGCGCCACCTCGTCGGCGAAGCCCAGGGCTCCGAACCTCCCCGGGCGGTTCTCGCCGCCGCCGAGCAGGTTTGCGAAGAGGTCGAACCGCCAGTGGTCGCCGACGATTGCGCGCGCTCCGGGCTGTACCCAGAACGCGCCATCGGGGTCGTAGTTGGCGAGCAGCTCGAGGAACAGTAGCTTGCGCAGCAGCGGCTGGGAGAGCGCGAAGGTGAGCTGCTCCGCCGTAGCGTCGACGCGGGCTCCGTTCGAGCGGATGCCTCGCGGTGCGCCCGCGACGATCGTCTCGAAAAACGTGAAGCTCAGGATCGTCGTCGCGTCCGCTCCGGGGAAGAGGACCGTCGGCCGATCCACCGCCAACGCGTAGCGCCACGTGGCTCGCCGCTTCACGTGCGTCGGCGCGGGATCCCCGGAACCGGGCGCCTTTTGGTACGGCTGGTCGGGAGCGACCGTTGCCTCGAGGCGGAAGACCCCGCCGAGCTGCTGTTGGAAGTAGTTCGCCGAACCGCCGGCGAGAAACACTCGCGGGTGAACGCCGTCGCTCAAAAAGCGTAGCGGCACGGTTTGACCCGACGCGACGGGTGTCGGAAGGCCGAGTTTCGGGTCGACGACCGCCCCGCTCGAAAGCAGCACGGCGTCGTCGACCGGCTTCGACAGCGCGATGAGCGAGAGCGAGGCTCCGAGGACGTTCTCCGTGATGCGGCCGCCGACGGTCCAGTGCCCCCGCGCGGGCTCGTCATGCACGGCGACGAAGCTCGGCGTGAGATTGTAGGGGGAGCCGAGGCCGGGGAGCTGGGTCGAGATCGAGTCTCCCGGATTGGCGATGACTTCGAGATCAGTCTCGGCGGACCAAGGATTCGGCAGCGGCGAAGTCACCCGCAGCATCCACTGCGGGATGCGGATGTTGTCGAACTCCTCGACGAAGGGCTCGAGGAAGAGGTGCCAGTTCAGATCGAGGGGGTTGACCACGTCGAGCACGCGCCGTCCCAGCGTCTCGCCCCAGACGACCTGCTGCTTGCCGATGCGCACCCACGCCGCCCCCAACGACACGTCCGTGTAGAGCTCCCAAGCTTCGGCGCAGGCATGGTCGCTCGACACCCGCACGCTCCAGCCGTCGCCCCGGAACCCCGCGGGGCAGCCGTCGAAGTTGCGCAGGCGCCCGTCGAGGTCGCTCGCGTGCTCCGTCATCACGCGAAACTTGCCGTACAGGCGCAGCGTCCTCGACGAATCGTAGATCAGCTCGAGCTGGCCGAAGGAGCGGAAGAGGTTCACCGTGTGTGCGGTGTCGTCGACGCCCCGGTTGTTGGGATTCTTGCCGTCGAGAGAGATCGCGCTCTGTAGGCGCTGGAATCCCGTGGCGTCGAGGTGCGGGTAGTCCGCGGCCGAAACCGCACCGCTCCCGATCGTCACGAGGATGATCGACCAGGCGAGCCACGCCGTTCGCGTGTCGCCGATCGCCGGAATGCGCGGATTTAGTATGCCGCCCGCAGCATCGCTTCCTCGGTCCACAGATCCTCGAGCTTCCTCCCGGCGTTCTTCTCGACCGAGGGGGCGTCGACCCAGATGTAGGTGACGTGGTCGGCGAGCAGGTCCATGGTGTGGTTGGGATGGTTGAACGAGATGATGGTCTCGCCGTCCTTGCGGATGCGGGCGTGATGGTGGACGCCCGTCTTCCACACCCGGCCGGTGCGGTCGTAGAAATCGAAGACGAGGGGCTTCCGCATCACCGAGTCGACGTAGAGGATCTTCTTCGCGTACGGGCACTGCGGATCCTTCGGCACAGCCTCGAGGACCTGGGCGTCGGGCCGGAGTTCCCAGCGCCCGCGGGGGAAGCGGCCGGCGATCGTCGGCAGGGGATCGATCTCGTAGCCGTCCGACACGCCGGGCAGGATCATCGGCCGCCGCTCGACGAGGCTCCACGACCAGTGACTCAGCGGATCGTTGTTGCCGTTGTGGTCGCTGCGGAAGATGTCGTTGCCGCTGGCGGACTCCCAGCGCTGGTAGGTCGGCACCTCGCGCACGCGGCGCGTGGCGGGCACGTAAGCGTAGGCGCGCTCGAGCCGCGTCTGATCGTAGGGGCGGACCGTGAGGATGGACGTGCCGCGGTAGTCGAAGGGCTCCACGTAGCGGATGAGCAGGCGGTAGAGCTCATCCTCGTGTCCCGGGTAGAACGGCGCGGGCGGCATGCGCGTGCGGCCGACCGTGCTGATGCCCGTGAAGATCCACTTCAGAGACCGGTAGACCTCGCCCTTGCGGATCAGGTGCTCGCCGCCGCCGTAAGAGAAGTCGTCGGCGTACTCGATCCACGAGGGGCTGGCGATGTTCCACGCCGCCTCGAGGCCTGTCCTGGGCTCGAGAAAAGGAAATCCGCCGATCCACGGGCGCCCGTCGCGCGTGCGAAGCTGCCCCTTCTCGTCGAGCACGGCCATCCCGCGATGGTGCTCGCTTGCCTCGAGCCAGGGCTCGGGGACCAGCCGGCGCTCGTCCGTAGTGGTCGGGGCGACGGTTAGCTCCAGTCCGTACCTCACGATCTTCTCGTAGGTGCCCGGGCTGAGCAGCTCCTTCACGACGCCCGCGTTGTCTCTCGTGATCGTCGCGCCGACGCTGATCCGGCCGCCGGTGAGGTCGTCGAGAGTGGGCGATGACGCGGCCGCCGCCGATCGCGCACCCCAGCCGGGGACCGCGGATCGCAACGCGCAGAGCCCGGCCGTCGCGCCAGCCATCTTGAGCAATCGCCGCCGATCCAGCTCGAAAACAGCGGCGGATGGGTCGCTCACCACGGCGAGCCCAGCGTGCCTTCGAAGAAGCCACCGAAACGCAGAAAGCCACCCACCATCACCGCGACCATTCCCGCAATCGCGTTGTAGCGAGCGAGCCGGCGCATCCAGGCTGCGGCGTTCGGCGCCCCGGCGCGCTTGTCCTCGATCTCCTGGCGGCTGGCGTCGTACGGGAGCTTCACGATGACTCGCGGGCGCAGGTAGAAGGTGAGGATCGCCCCGTTCACCGTCACCGTCAGCCAGATCGTCATCATGACGAGCAGCGCGCTGCCGTAGCCGGTGAGGTAGAAATGGTAATCGACGAGATCCCAAGTCAGCCCGAAGCGGGTGGTCAGGAAGAGCCCGGTGAGCGGCAGGCCGATCAGCGTTCCCCAGATGAGGCGTGCGAATGTGACGCCGAGCCGGTCGCCCAGGCGCGCCGCCTGTCCAGGGGGAATGAGATCGAGTTTGGGCGTGAGCAGGAAGTCGAGGAACACGTTGGCGCCAACGAAGATCGCCGCGAAGAGCAAGTGCAGACCGACGAGGAGGGAGTTGATCATTGCGTTCCCGCCCAGTAGCTCCCGGCACGCAGGGTCTCGAGGTCCGCTTCCAGTTGCCGCACGTGCTCGCCTGTATCTCCCTCGACGCTGACGCAGGCCTTCGCCCACTCCGCGCAGTACGCGCAGCGCTGGCAGTCGAGGGAGCAGTGGCCCTCGCGAAAGAACCGCAGGAAGCCGTCGAGCCGGGAGCTCGCCATGTGCACGCGCGGCGCCGTCGGGGTCTCGCCCGACAGCGTCTCCATCGGCTGGACGGCGACGAGCAGCTCGGCCACGTCTGTGCAGCGCCGGCGGTGATAGGCTTCGGCCACCTTGAGGATCCACGGCGTGTGAGAGCTCGGGCCATCGCCCATCTTCTCGCGGCCGGCGACCTTGAAGAAGTCGATCCCGAGTTGCTCGTACTCGGTCACGTCCTCGGGGCGGATCCACGGGGCGCGCAGGTACTCGACCACGTCGTTGCCTCGCGCCAGCGAGCAGCGGTAGTAGCAGTAGTCGACGTAGTAGTGCCGCTCGATGCTCTCCGCGGAGTGGGAGATCATGTTGGCGTGGTAGTGGCGGATCGGGCAGGAGAGCAGGCAGCCCTCGTTGACCACCACCGACAGGGGGCAGTCGACGGCGCGGCGGATGATCTCAAGGCGGCGGAAGTCGCGGTTGATCTGCGGGTCGATGTGGATGAGGTCGGCCCCGAGGTCGCGAAAGTACGCGGCCTTGCGGGCGTCGTCCACCGCCGCCAGCACCGACACTTGGAGCTCGAGCTCCGGGAAGTTTTTGCCAACGAGCTCCATCACGTATGGGTTCGCGGTGACCACCGCGGTCGCCCCGACCGAGCGCAGCCACTCGAGCCGCTGCAGAATCTCCCAGCGTCCGTCCTCGGAGAGCTCGCGGTTGCCGAGGCAAGTGGCGTTCATCACGTAGGTGAACTTGATGCCGCGCTCTTCCGCCTGCCGGATCTGGCTCGCGACCTCCTCTTCCGCCACCTCCGGCAGCACCAGCGCAGAGCGTGCCGTGGCTTCGCGAGGCAGGCTGCCGTAGAGATACGCGGGCTTGAGACGGGCCACGCGCGGAAGCAGCTGCGGATCCCAGTTCGTGGGTAGAATCAGCTTTCCGTCCATTACGCCCTCCGTTGCTGCGGCACGCCGAGCTCGGAGCGTTCGATGACCTGCCGGAACGTCCACGCGAGGCGGACGTCGCCGAGCCAGACGAGCTCGACCTCGGGAACTTGCAGTCGCTCGTAGAGCCGCGCCTCCAGGGCCGG
>Ga0315273_10009124_pt1 | contig 12552 bp, 7 predicted proteins | sample YL17G02_0_MG_FD_205753 | JGI IMG/M metagenome (GOLD analysis project Ga0315273, IMG submission 205753) | Sediment microbial communities from Yellowstone Lake, YNP, Wyoming, USA - YL17G02_0 | ecosystem: Environmental > Aquatic > Freshwater > Lake > Sediment | place: USA: Wyoming | collected... | reverse complement strand
ATATACAACAGGGCGTTGACAGCAGGGGAGGTATTGGAAAGTTATATCAATCCTTTAGGGATTTTTAGAAAAAATAAATTATGGTTATATTTACCAACAGGAGGTTCATTTTCACCCTCGCTTAGTCCATCAATAAGTCCATCCCTTTCTCCTAGCATTTCACCCTCAATTTCTCCTTCGCAATCACCCAGTCGATCATTAAGTCCGAGTTTATCTCCAAGTATTTCCCCTTCAATTAGTCCATCTGTTAGTCCATCACAGAGTCTTAGCCCATCTATCAGTCCGAGTATCTCGCCATCTGTTAGTCCGTCTCAAAGTTTAAGCCCCTCAATTAGCCCTAGTATTTCACCATCTGTTTCGCCAAGTCAAAGTCTTTCTCCATCAATTAGTCCATCCTTGTCGCCATCTATTTCACCAAGTATCAGTCCGTCAGTCTCTCCAAGTGCTAGTTTAAGCCCATCGTTAAGCCCCTCGCTTTCGCCTAGTATTTCACCTTCAATTAGTCCTAGCCAATCACCAAGTCAATCGTTAAGCCCCAGTTTATCCCCAAGTTTATCGCCCAGTAAATCTCCGTCTTTGAGCCCGAGCATATCTCCCTCAATCAGTCCATCACAGAGTCCTTCGCAAAGCTTATCGCCAAGTCTTAGTCCATCAGTGTCTCCGAGTTTAAGCCCATCTATCTCTCCTAGTCAAAGCCCATCGCAAAGTTTATCCCCGTCTCTAAGCCCCAGTATAAGTCCGTCTATTAGCCCGAGTTTGTCTCCAAGTATTAGCCCGTCAATTAGTCCTTCACAAAGTCCAAGTCAATCACTTAGCCCATCAATTAGTCCATCAATCTCACCTTCAGTTTCTCCTAGTCAATCACTATCACCGTCATTAAGCCCATCATTATCGCCCAGCGTATCACCATCAAAGAGCATTTCACCAAGCATCAGTCCATCAATCTCACCATCACAGTCGCCATCTCAGTCTTTATCGCCAAGTTTGTCACCCTCATTAAGTCCGTCATTATCGCCCAGCCTTTCTCCGTCTATCAGCCCAAGCATTTCACCTTCTCAATCCCCCAGCCAATCACTATCACCTAGTTTGTCTCCGAGTATTAGCCCGTCAATTAGTCCATCACAAAGTCCGAGTCAGAGTTTATCTCCGTCATTGTCTCCATCATTATCACCAAGCTTATCACCATCTTTAAGTCCTTCATTGTCACCAAGCTTATCACCATCTTTAAGTCCTTCGTTATCGCCTAGTTTTAGCCCTAGTCTTAGTCCCAGCATTAGCCCGTCTTTATCTCCAAGTTTTTCGCCCAGTGTTTCTCCTTCGGTAAGCCCTTCCATAGGAGAGATAGATTCAGATTACGTCCCTATCAGCTGGATTGAAAAAGACAAATTACCAAGTTGGCTTTTAGATATTAAATTAAACACACATATTAAAAGGGTTGCCCCCTTGGGATATGTAAAATAAATTATGAAAAGTATTTATATAGACATTACACCATTACCACAGGAAAAAAAGTTCACCTATCTGTCGTCAGATGCCACTTCTGCTGGGACATCTTTGGCAGTACAGAGTATTGTTGGTCTAACTACCACTGCCCAGATATTATTATTGGGTGAAATTAAACAAGAAAAAGCAGAAGTTGTTTATCCTAGTCGCGCTACCGTGCCTAGTGGCACAACTATTTATTTGTTTAACACGACAGCTTTTGACCACTCCCAAGATACTAAAGTAACGGTGCTTGATTGGGATGAGGTTCAGTTTTGGCACGCGGCAACTGTTGCTGGAGTCAAGTCTGTTTTGTCAACAATGGCTATCCAGCCAGATATGGATTATAATTATTACAACGATACAGCACAGACAACAGGTTATTATTTTACCCGTTATCGTAACACACTAACTAGTGGAGTGTCTGATTACTCTGATGCAATCCCTTATGGAGATTATGCTGATAATACAGTCTTTAAAATCAAACAACGAGCGTTAGAGAGTTGTAATGAGAAAATAAGCGATTTAATTACTCACGAATGGCTTAATCAACAACTCTGGCAAGCCCGCAGAGAATATCACAACTCCCAAGGCAAAAGACCTTTTAGACGAATGTTTAATGCCGACTTAGGGAATGTGGCCACAGGAGCTTATCGGGTTAATTTGCCCAGTGATATAGAATCGCCACACACAGCAGAGAATTTATTTGGGGTTAGAATTAGCACAAATGGCAACTTGGATTATTACGATAAAAAGTATTGGGATTTTGATTATCAAGGGAAGCCACACACAACAACAGATGTTGCCTATGTAATTGGTCAGCAAGATTTATGGTGTTCGGACGTCAGAGATTTCTCTGATTCGGGCACGGTGCAATTAGAGGACGACACGATTACCTATTCAGCCAAGGGGGTGTCTGGAGGAACTTTAAGAATTTCCGCTGATGGGGGTCATAATCACGCCGTAGCAACAGATGTTTGGCAGAATGTATCAATGGGCTTGCCGTCTAGATATGCGGTATTTATGGATGCGAAAGGGTCAGCCTCAATTAACTTTAATTGTCCGTTTAGTACTTCTTATGTTAATCAGAACATCTGGGGTGATTATTATCGGACGCTAGTTGATTATGATTCTGACGCAGATGTATTAGACGAACCAGAATATGATATGTATGTTTACTGGTTGGCTTGGTGTATTAAAAAGAAAAAGGCACAGGGATTACAACCATTACAAGACCCAGATTTCTTAATGTGGCAACAAAAGAAAGCAGAGTCATTGGCCAAAGAATATCTAGGCACAGAGATTAGAATTTACCCAGAAATGTATGATAATGAATAATAAATATGGCAACAAAAAAACAAATACAAATTAGAGGATTAGGAATTTATGGGGTTATTCGTCAAGCTGAAGTTGATGATTATTTGGTTCCTGATGGCGCAGTCGTAGAAGCTATCAATGTTCAGTTTGATAGAAAAGGAGCAGTATCATTAAGACAGGGGATTACTGGATTAGGAGCAACCATCGCCGCAGGCTATCCTTGCTGGGGATTACATAATACCCAGAATGGAACAATGGTAGCAGTCTTTTCTCAAGGAGGTTCTAGCAGAATTTACGCTTATGGCGGAGCGAGTTGGGCGTCTAATTTAACTGGTGGCACAGCTAATGTTAAGGTTAGGTTCTTTGAATTTGCCAATAAGACAGTAGCAGTTAATTGGGGGAACGCGTCTAATCAATATAGTTCAATGTTGTTTTGGAGTGGCAGTCCCAATGTAGCTACTTGGTTAGATTCTGGCAATCCCATTAACCCACAAAACCTTTGGTCTAATGGAATTTATCCTCAATACGCAGAAGTTCACAAAGCTAGGGTTTATGTGGTTGGGGATCCGACTTATCCTGATAGGTTGTTTTATTCAGAAGCGGTGGATTCATCGGGTAATATCACTTGGATTCCAGCAACCAGCTGGGTAGATATTAGCCCCAATGATGGCGAACATATTTCCGCCCTTAAAAGATTTTCTCTAGAGTTAATAGTTTTTAAGCCTAATTATATTTATCGCTTTAGAACAACTGGAGTTGACCCAGACCCGTTAATTAAAATAGGCACTAGAAGCCAAGAGGGTATAGTTGAAGGGAAACAAGGATTATATTTTCACCACGACACTGGATTTTATTGCTATAACGGAAGTTATCCCCGAGAGATTTCAAGACCAATTTCAGATATTGTCAATGCCATTCCTTTTACATCTTTTGCTAATATTGTGGCGTGGCGAGATAGTGATAGAATTTATTGGTCAGTTGGCAACATAACAGTCAATGGCGAGGCTTGGAAAAATGTAGTTTGTAGATATACTGAATCATCTCAAGTTTGGACGATTTATACCTTGCCCTACAAGGTTAATTTCGCCAAAGATTATAACAGTGGCTCTACACTAACCAGATTGATTGCTTGCGAGGATGGCACGGTTTATACCTTTAATAGTGGCACTACTGATAGTGGCGAACCGATTAAATACCGAATGGTTACTAAGTGGTATGACTTTGGCGATCTCTTACAAAGAAAGACAATTTTAAGAGTTATTGGGGTTTGTGAAAAAGCCCAAGAAACTATTTTAATGTATCAAACCAATGATAATGATGAGTGGAAGACAATGGGTCAAATAAAGAAATTCTTAACTGATTTTGATGATTTAGCTATTACTTGTCATCGGATTAGATTTAAGATTACTGGGATGTCTAAATCAGAACCCTTTGTTTTCTTGGGATTAATATTCCCTGATTTATTACCACAAGGAACAACTATAGAAAAATAATGGAAATACCCTTAATACAAACAAATCAAACAGATATTTTTAACTGGGGGTTTGACAGAAGTCTTTATCGTCAGACAGAAAAAGAGTCTAATGTATCAGTTTATGACACCCAGACAGATTTGGTTGACCCCAATCTATTATCGGGTGGGTATACCTCTAGTGATTTATTTTCGGCTAATTTTAAAACAGGCGTATCTGGATGGAAGTTATCCTACCTAGGAGACCTAGAGGCCAACACGGGCACCTTTAGAGGGGCGTTGACAGGGAATACTATTACTGGAGCGACAATTACTGGTGGAACAATTAGAACAGCGGCCACGGGGGACAGGGTGGTAATGACTGGAAGTTCTTTAATTACTTACGATGTTACTGATAGTCTTTTAGTAAGGTTGGGTGGTGGTAAAATCGCTTTTAGCAACGGAACTTATTATGGGGTAGATATTGCTTCGGCTAACACGGCCACAGAGGGACGAGCAGAGTTAAATTTATACAGTAATCTTGGTGCGCCTTTAAATGTTTATTGCTTTAGGCAAAATACTTTTAAAAGTTATGAATCTACCACCCCTACAGTTGATTTAGGTGATACTACTCACAGCTGGCGTAATTTATATCTTGGTAAGATTGGTTATGCGGGTGGTAATATTTATACTGATAAAGGTCAGGTTTTAAAACTTCAAGCAGGCGAAACGATTGCCGCCAATAAAGCAGTTTATGTTTCTAAAATATCAACTAATGCCGCGTTGGTTACTATTCCGACAGAACAAACTACCGATACATCTAGCCAAAATATAGGAGATGTAACTACCTATCTTAAAAGAATTCAAAGTTTTAAAGTTCCAATCGAATGTAAAATGTATTCAGCAGAATTTTCAATCAATAAAAATGGAGGAGGCAATGCTAATAATTGGACATTCGGAGTCTATGCTGATAATGCTGGAATACCAGGCACAGAATTATTTACAGTCACAAAAACCCAATTACAAGTCGGTAATGATATTGTAATAAATGTTAGTGCCAGTAACATTACCCTAGCCAAGGATACAACTTATTGGCTCAGATGGGCGACAACCTATACTAATCAAGCATCATATTTAATTAAGGATTCTAATGGTTCTACTTATGCTAATGGATTAGAACGAAGATACAATGAAGACACAGCAAGTTGGGAAGATCAAGATAGAGATATTCATTTTCATATTTTCTGTTACCGAGTCGCTGGCTATATCTATAATGCTGACGCCACCGATGCCGAACGAGCCAATACTTTTATCGGTTTTAATCAAGCGGCGTTAGTAGCTGGAGATACTGGCGACATTCAAATTAACGGCTTGATGAATGGGTTTACGGGATTGACTGCGGGGATTAAGTATTATCTAGCTAGTAATGGTGACTTGGGGACAACGGCAGGAACCAAAGACATTACGGTTGGTTCCGCAATTAGCACCACACAAATAGTAATTAATATTAGTCATAACTTTTAAAATAAAAATATATGAGATATATAAAATATAAGGATTCACCAGACATTTATCTAATAGATGACAGGGGTAATATGTCATACATTGATAAAATGTCTTTAATTCCTCAAGGGACACAGATACAGCAAGTTAATGATGTTGCTCCCAATAATGCTTTAATGAAAAAGCAGAGTTTTTTAGCCGCACAAGCCAATAACCCTGCTACATCATCAGGGGCGACTACGGGGGCATCTACGGGAGCTACAGGGGCAACCAACCCCGACCCGCAATTACAACAGATGTTGGATATTATGAAACAACAGCTAGACCAATTACAAGCCAGTGGCAAGGCAGTTAATCCGAATATCCAGATAACACCAGAAATAGCAGCCCAATATATGACCCAAGCGGCTAAAGAGATAGACCCGTATTATGCAACACAATTAAACTTGGCTAAAAATCAGTTTTTATCCAGTATGGGCTTTAGTCAAAATGAGATATTAACCCAAGAAAAGGAAGCTCAACGACAATATGGTAGCAATCTCAGGTCATTGGGGGAAAGTTTAGCCGAACAAGGTTTTGCTTATTCTGGTAAAAGACTCTTGGGAGAACAAGACTTAGCCACATCCACTCAAAATCAGATAGATGCGGCTCGTAGGCAGGTAGAATACAATGCCAATCAACAAGCGGGCCAGTTTGCCCAGCAATGGGGAGGCCAAGCACTGCCACAGCAATCTATTAGCGGAGCACCAAGAGTTATCCCCGGGCAACAAAACTTTCAACAAGGGAGTGGGTCAAATCCGTATTACACCTTGTCGCCAAGTTTATATGATAATTTAGTCGGAGAACAAACATACAATCAACGGGTAGCTAAACAGAATAGGCAATCACAGTTAGAGAGTGCTTGGATGACTCAACAACAAAATAATCAAAGAAGTTTACAACTTTAATATAACAATATGCCAACTTTAACCAAAGAAGAATTAGCCAAACAGCGACCTGATTTATACTATGAACAATATCAGTCGCCTCAAGCTACTAGAAACGTTCAATTACAAGTTGGGGAACCAGCCACACAGAGTCTTTCTAATACACAAGCCAGTACGCTGTCTAATACCTCAACTAATAATTATCAGTTATTTGGTAATCAACTGATGGATTTGATGAAACAATATCAGGGGATGGGAACCAAACAAGGCCAACAAAATGTTATTGGCTATCAGAACCAACAAGCTCAAGCGGTTTTAAACCCAGCACAAGCAGGAATGTCGCCCAATCAACAACAAAGTATGATTGGCGCGCAAGCAGGAGTTTATGACCCAGCCATACAGGGACAACAAGCAAGGAATCAAACCTTCAGCGAGCAACTACAGGGGTATGGGGATGTTTTGACAAAGTCTTTTGCGATTTCTCAAACAATGCAAGAGGCGCAAAGACAAGCCCAAGAAGATACTAAAAAACTAATTACAGGTGCCTTGGCTAGTAATAGTAGTATTTTTGACAAAACCGACCCAAAGCAATTAGCTGAAATTGAAAAGAATGCTGGTTATCCAGCGGGATTTATATTGTCTTTAGCCCAAGGAATAAAACAACAAGAAACCGCTAAGGCACAAGCAGAACCGCCTAAGACGCTAGAAACATCACAAGGTATTGCCCAATGGAATCCTAAGACTGGTAAATTTGAGCAAACAGGGATGCAACCATATAGAGCACCAAGCGGAGGGGTAACTAGTGGAGGAGCGGCAAAAACAGCAACTAACCTAATTACTTTAACGGAAGCTAAAAGCTGGAAAGCTCCTTGGTCAACTGGTATGAGCGAACAAGAGTTTGCTTCGGCTTTAAATTCCGAGACGCCACCAATTAAATTCTTACAGGCACAAACAACCAGCTATTTACCAACATCCGCTAAAGCCAAACAATTGTGGGCAACAGAGAGACAGCGAATTATAGCCTTAGCCAATGGAACAGCAACCACTTCGTCTAGTGGGACAAAGGGAACAACAAGTAATTTAAATAGTGGTCTTGATTATGATGATATATAATTATGGCTAATGTATCTTATTTAAAACCACAAGAAAGACAAAATGTTGGCTTGACACCAGTTAGTCTTTTATCGTCTCTTAGAAAGACAACCGAGACACTAAAAGCACCTGAAGTAAAAATGGCAGAAGCGTCTTATTTAAGAGAACAAGAAAAAAAGAAATTATCGCAAGATATAAATCAATCAACAAAAAGAACGGTTAGCCAAGTATTAAATTTTGGTAAAGATGTTTTACAAGGTATCGCTAGAAGCGGAGGTTCGGTTGGTATGACCTTAGCCACGCCTGTTATTGGCACTAAAGAATTAGCCATAGATACAAAAGCTCCAGTTTGGCAACAGAAACTACAAAAAATAGTTTTTGGCACAGAACCAGTCAAAACCATACAAACCAGAATTGCTGAAAGCGAACAAGAATTAAAAACAAAAGGCCTCCCGATTGTAAGAGGCAAATCTATTGTTGGTGGAAAAGCGGCCTTACCGTTATCTATTTTAGGAGTAGGAGCTTCCACTATTTTAGACTTTACTGGTGCTGGTGGAGAAAAGAACGCTATTAAGTTATTAGCCAAAACAAATAAAGTTGAAGGGGTAGTTAATATCTTGAAAAAAATGAAGGTGGCTGATAATTTAATCCCCGATATTTCTAAGCAAATAGCGAAAACCACAGATGAAAAAGTAGTTAAAAATATACTTTCTAACTTGAATAATAAAACTGGTATGGTTAGTCCCTTTAGTCGTCTTACTCAAGATTTAAAAACAGAAAAAGGATTTTTAGCAACAAATATAGATGGGAAAAATAAGTTTTTCGTTAGTGAGCGAGATGCGAATAACTTTGCTAAAGTTTCTGCCGAAAAATTAATTCCAGAAGCCAAAGCCTCTGGTCAGTCTTTGAACACAGTAGAAGATGTTAAAATGATAATCAACGAAGGAACGCAGAAGTATGGAAGCAAAAATGCTTACTTAGCCAGTGAAGAATATAAAAACATCTATCCAAGAATACAAGAAATTTATAAACCAGTTAAAGAGAGTTTTTTAGCAAAAGCTGAATCTGATTTTCAAAAACTTGGAGTAAGTATAGGGGATAAGGTAGAAAGAACTGGGGTTCAACCATTTGGTGGTGTTGAAACTTTTTCTGGTGTCGTGGCAAAAACAAAAGATGGTTATGTTGTAAAATTAGATTCTCCGCAAATGACACAAACGGGATTAAGAAAAACTGTGCCATTAAACGAAAATTGGAAATCAAAAGTGTCGGACACCACATCCTCTATCAAATCCGCTAAACAAAGTGGTCAGTCTTTTGATGAGTGGGTGAAGGGGCAGACATATTTTAGAGGGCAAGATTACGAAGGTGAACTTGGTGCTTTTTACACAATGAATAAAAAAGAGGCAAGCAATTATGGGAACAAGGTTTTTGAAGCGATTGTTGACCCAAAGGATATTTACAAACCAAAAGTATTACCAAAACCAACTTCAATGCAGATTGATAATGCAATAACAGAGGCACAAAAGGGCGGTTATAAAGCACTTCTTTTAGATGAAGGAACAGAAAGACCAACATCACTTTATATTTTTGACAAAAGAGCTATCAAAACCCGCTCCCAACTAAAAGCAGAGTGGGATAAGATTGTTAAAGTTTCTGCCGAAAAATCACTTCCAGAAGCCACTTTACCCAAGGCCATACCCAAAAGTATAGCAGAAATACCACAAAAGTCGCCACTCCAATTAGCCAGTAAAATTCCAGAAATAGATGAAGAATTGAGTTCATTGCAAAAGATTACAAACGCACTTAAAGAAGCTAAGCCCATAAGAAAAGCCCAAGAAGCTCTATATACCAAGGAACGAGGAGCTAAAATGGCTAAAGCCATAACGGTTAGCGAAAGAGGTGAATCAGGCTTTTATAAGGAACTAGGTGCTTTAAAGGGCGAACTTCCTAAAGTAGAGTTTGAATCACTTAGAAATAAAGTTTCACAAGTAGATGTTGATAATTTATTTAATCAAGTAAAAGATAGTCAAGTGCTTAACTTTTGGGATAAAATCTCAACAAGAGGAGCAGTAGCTAAAATGCTTGAAGGCAGAGTGCCGACTGAAAGAGAATTGTATTTGCTTAACAGGGTTTTTCCAAAAGAATTGGTTGATACGATTTTAAGTAAACGAGATTTGTTTACAAAATTTAAAGAAGCGGGTTATCAGTTAGCGAATGTTCCTCGTTCGGTAATGGCATCGTTTGATTTATCGGCCCCCTTTAGGCAGGGATTATTTTTAATGAGCCACCCTAAAAGATTTTTTGGTTCGTTTTTAAATATGTTTAAATCACTAGGTGGTGAGAATGCTTTTAAGGCAGGACAAGAAGCGATTGCCAGAAAATCAACCTTTGATTTAATGGATGAAGGCAAATTAGCCCTAACGGAAATGGATACTATTTTAACGGCCAGAGAAGAAAGATTTGCTTCACAGTGGGCTGAAAAAATACCAATAGTAGGAAAAGCAATTAGGGCTTCTGGCCGTGCTTATACAGGATTTTTAAATAAATTAAGAGCTGATGTCTTTGATGATTTAATTGTTAAGGCTGACAAAATTGGACTTATGCCAAGGAGTAATCCTGATTTAGTAAAACAGGTAGCTAACTTTGTTAATGTAGCTTCCGGTAGGGGTTCACTTGGTTCTTTACAGCCAGCCGCTAATGCCTTAAATGCGTTTTTCTTTTCGCCTCGCTTAATGGCTTCAAGATTAACTTTGCTTAACCCACTTTACTATATTAAAGCAGACCCGTTTGTTAGAAAAGAAGCTTTAAAGTCTTTATTTACTTTTGCTGGTGTAACTACTACGGTATTGGGGCTTGCTAAATTGGGAGGAGCTGAGGTTGGTTACGACCCAAGAAGTGCTGATTTTGGTAAGATAAAGATTGGCAATACTAGAATAGATATTATGGGAGGCACACAGCAGTATATTAGAATGGCGGCACAACTTATCACTGGTAAATATATTTCAACAACTACGGGTAAAGAAATTACTTTGGGTGAGGGATATAAACCGCTTACCAGATTGGATATTTTAGTAAGACAAGTTGAAAGCAAAGAAGCTCCAATATTCTCTTTTATCACTGATTTAATGCGTGGTCAAGATTATGCTGGGAATAAGATAAAAATATCTAAAGAAATTGGTTCAAGATTTGTGCCAATGCTTGCCAGTGATATTTATGATATTGCTAAGGATGATCCCTCATTATTACCAGTAGGAGTATTAGGTGGATTAGGATTTAGTGTCCAAACTTACGCTCCACAAATTAAATTTAGTCAGCCGATATTAAATGAGATTAAAAGATTACAAACACTGAAACTTGGACAAACATCAGGGTTGGCTGGTTATATGCCAGAATATGAGGGAGTTAAAGACAATAAAGCACTTCATAAAAATGCGGAAGAAATTGTTAATAAAAAAATAGAAAAGTTGCTTGTTGTGCCCGCTTATAAAAATTTAACTGATGAAGAAAAAGCGAAAAAGATTTCACAATTTGTAGATAAGGCGAAGATTGATGCCCGCGCTCAAATGGTTTTAAAATTAACTAAAGATTTGAAAGGTCAAGATTTAAAAAACAAATTATCAGAATTGAAAAAGGGTGGTCTGATGACAGAAGAAGTTTATAATAAGTTTTTAGAATTAAGAACGGCTCAATAATGTCTTTTTAAAAAAGTCTCACCGCTCTTTATTGTTAGTTTTTATTTATTATCTTATAAAGACACAATAATCCTCAATGGTCAATATCCCTAAGGGAGGAGGCAGAATAGAAGAGGGATCAATGTTTAGTCTGTTTTAATCTCAGAACATTTAAGCAAATTATCTATCCCAAACCATACAGCTTGTTGGTAAAGGGAGGAGGCCATAATGCGTAAGCCTTTATCCTCGCACATTTTCTGCTTATCCCTTGAGGTTATCGGCAGGTCAATTTATCTACACTTTTATTTATAGTCGCTGAGTTTCCGACTGACCGTAGAAGCCTATGACGAGACGGAAGTAATCAATAAAACAAAAGAACAGGTTCACTTCCAGAAAACCTGCTCTTTTGTAAGATAATCTTTATGAAAATAATCTGGAAGTGATTATCTACATACTATCATAACTAAAAATAATGTCAAGCTGTGGAAAACTATTATGGACAATCAAGAAAAATTTGAAACTTATAAGAGTGGGGTTCTTGATGGCATAAAACATCAAGCTCCTTCACCAGAAACAATAAAATTTATGGAAAATATAAATTTAGAAATAAAATTTATTAAGGAAGCGTTAGAAGAATTAAAGATGATAGCCAAGCAACAGGCTAATGATTTAATCTGTTTGCCAGATAAAATTATTATTAAAACAGACGAAAGATATGCGACTAAAATAGAACTTGAAAGGATGCGTTCAAGAGTTAATTGGTATGCGTGGTTAACGCCAATAGCTACTTTAGTTATCGGCTTATTAATATCAAGAATTTGGTAATAAAAGGAGTTGATTTAAAATGAAGTGTCAGAAGTGTCTTGATGTTAGTGTTGAGCCAACCATTGAAAGAGGCAATGATATTGTTCAAATCAAAATTGGTCAATGTCGTATGTGTAAAGGTTGGGTTGTAGAAAAATGGCGTAAAATGAGAACATTTATGGGGAATCCAGAAATTAAAAATCCCCATACACTAATGGATATGGAGGAGTTAAAGGATGAGAACGACAAACAGAAACGTTTTGATTTCATCGGCAATGAGACGGTTCCAGAGACAAGAAGCCTTAAT
>Ga0315273_10009122_pt1 | contig 12553 bp, 25 predicted proteins | sample YL17G02_0_MG_FD_205753 | JGI IMG/M metagenome (GOLD analysis project Ga0315273, IMG submission 205753) | Sediment microbial communities from Yellowstone Lake, YNP, Wyoming, USA - YL17G02_0 | ecosystem: Environmental > Aquatic > Freshwater > Lake > Sediment | place: USA: Wyoming | collected... | reverse complement strand
GCGAGATTTCATCACCATACTTCTGAATCTCTTTCACCTTAGCACGAGGATGCAACTTTAAGTCGTAATAGACATAGTTGTCAACCTGATGCATGCTGAGACACGTAGCTTTGATGTTGAAACTGCTTAGAATATGGTTGAATTGTTGAACGGTATCCATGGTCTACGCATCAATATAATCCTAGAAATTGAGAACGCAAGGGGTATTAAAATTTTACAAATAGCCCGGTTTTTTGAGCAATAATTTTCCGGAGGTCATGCAGTGTAGGTTTCACTAGTCCCACCTCCTGACCAACCTTTAGACCAGCAGATTTTACTGTTCCGTGGGGCAACTCAATTACTAAATCGCTTATCTGAGAACCAACGACTTGAGTAGAGTGAGGTTCACCGTAGCAAATCTCAGCGATCTTACCCTTATGACAGAACACAATATCCAAAGGGCTCGGCGTGTTCTTCATCCAAAATCTATTAACACATGGTGTAGCATACACGAATGACATTACTGGGGGTGGCCACTCTTGATGCATGAGTCCCTTAGCTTGCTCTTCAGAAGAAATAGCTAGCAAGGTTGGAAAGATATTATTGTGAAGGTAGATATATCCTTGTTCCATGTGGCCTTAGAAAAACGGAGAGGAAGCTTCTTCTGGCTTCTCAGAGTAATATAGCGATCTGATCATAGTGCGTAAAGCCGCCATCTGACGATTAACTTGATTGATGGCTGGCGCTAGTTTCTCTTGATCGAAGCCCGCCTCCAATAGATTCATAACTTCATCTAGGTCTTTTCTGATTTGGTCAATGAGTCCATAAACTTCTAATCTTGAACCAGACGTTGCGCCTGGAAGTATTTGATGCCTAAATTTACCCAACTGTCTCTGAGCGGTCTTGGCTGGTTGGCTCTTTGCTTGCTCAACAATCTGAACAAAAGAACTACCACTAGTGCCCAACTCACTATTTACCTCTTGAAGGGCCCTATCATATACGGCAGAAACATTATACTGTTGTAGGACTTGTGGCTTCCTATGTTTAGGAGCGGCCACAATAGCTTCTACAATAGAGTTTAGCTCACGAAAAGCTGGACTCTTGGCTACCGGACCTAAATAACTAGAAGCTGTTCTAAAGTCTTTTAGTTTGTTTACAATGCTTACATCGGGAGATACAAGAGTTGGCCGATCAATATCCACGTCTGGATCGCGACCTTCTTCGACGGCTCTCTGTCTCTTTAACTCTGGATCTTCAATGGCTCCACCCGGATCTTTCACTTCACCCGGCTTGATAACTTTGTAAGCTGAAAAGAGGCGGCTAACAATGTTCCAGTAGTTCCAAACCAAAGTCATCATCTTGTGAGCGTTAACGATGCTACCTTTGGAAGATTTAACAATCTCTTTATGCAACTGCTTGATCGCCTTAAATGATTTGACGCAGTTATCCAACATGGTCATTCTCAAACGACGAATACGGGCGCCTTCACCAAATCCAAACTTAGGATTAAATAGTCTGGTAACGAAACGAGAGAATGGATTAGAAGCTTGAGCCTCTAAAGAATACTTATCCTCAAACTCAAAAGCCAACTTGATTAGTTCGGATTTCTTAGTGGAGGCGGCCAATCCTTGACCTAGCTGTTGATTTAGGTCGGGTTTAGGGGCTTCGGAGGTTGGTGCTGTGGGAGTTCCCGGAGTTGCAGGCTGTTGGGGTGCGGCCGGAGCTTTTGGCTGCTTCTGACGGCGGTTCTTAGAGTAATCTAGTTGTTCTTGGATAACAGAGTTGCCTTTATTGACAAGTTCTTGGAAATCACCAGCCAACGAACCAATAATAGTTGCAGGATCAGCGGGTACAGGGGAAGTAATACGAGAACGTTCCTTGAAGAACTTGGAGGGCCATCCATTCATTGTCTTTTTGAAATGAATCAAATCGTTAATGAAAGTAGACACTTCTTTGTTCCAAAGAGCCTTGTTTTGGCGTAATCTCTCCTGGACTGGGTCCATAGATGGTCTTCGAGCAGTCTTTTCCATAACAATAATAGGAATTTATTGCTATTTGATGATCTGAACCGTCTTTTTCTTGAGGGTCCCTAATCTAAGGCTGCGTTTTGCTTTACGCTCTTCTGCTAGCTTCTTTTCCAATTTTTGGTTGTAACTAGCAATTGCCTGCCAAGAAAACCCTAATTTAATATCTAATTCTTCTTTTTCGTCATTTGGACTGATAATGAATCCACCACCAATGGTGTAAGAATCCATAGACACTCGTTGATACCCATGTTCTTCTAACAGGAGTACCAACGATTCCACAACATCATTCCAACAAATTCGGCCACCACTTTGGGTGGACCTTCTAAAAGCAACCTTGTAACCAGCTTTAGGTAGAAGCCTATCACACATTTTCCTAAAATCTTCTACAGTAGTACCTTTGGGAGCACTAAAAAAATAGTGCTCCTGCCAGTCATAATCAGAGTGTACTAGGTCAAAAATGTTGTCGCTCATCTTACAAGATATGATCGATAATGCCATATTCTTTGGCGGCCTTCGCATCCATCCAAGTTTCGGTCTGGCAATCACTCTTTACTTTTTCAAAAGTTTGTCCCGTATGCTTTGCCATTACTTTCAACATTGCATCGTTTTCCGCGTTGACAAATTCCAAATAATTTTTGCTGTTAGTGAAATCAAATCCCGGAATTGGAAAAACAAACTGGGAACCGTGGATCATAACTTTAGAGCTACGGAGCGCATAACGCTTTCCTTTACTACCAGCCGCCAAAATCCAAGCGCCAGCAGAGTAAGCCTTTCCAATCAAAATGGTTTTGACTGGAGAGCGTACCATTTGCATAACATCGTAGATGTTGGCCATACCAGTATTAGCGCCCCCATTAGTGTGGATGTATATGCTAATCTCTGATTCAGGATCCTGGTTATCGTAATACAACATCATGGCCGACAACTCTGCGCCCAACCTATCAGTAACACCTTCGGAAATGAAAATGGTGCGACTCTTAGCTAACTTAACATAGCTTTCACCATAGCCCATTGGCATTTGCATGCGAAAATGCTCGTGGTCGTGATGATCTGGTTTTTCTTTCTTGTTCATAACAACCTACCTTACTTGTTAAATGCAACAATCTTATCAATGAAACCATACTTCATTGCGTTCTTAGCATTGAAGAAAACTCGACGATCAAAATCTTTCTTGACCTGGGCCAGAGTCTTTTTGGTGTTTTTAGCTAGAATTTCCATTAAACGCTGATTATCTAGCCTCTCTTGTTCAAACAAGGCTTTTGCGCCAGGCAAATCTGTGTGCATATGGAAACTACCAAACAATTGTGTGGCAGAAATTACAGCATGTGGAGTGGCGAATCTCATGCCAGGAGTTCCTCCCGACAATAGAATTACGGCCTCATCCATGGCTGCGCCAATACATACTGTTTCAATAGGCGCATGAATCATTGTCATAACATCGTAAATCATAAATGAATTACGAATATCACCACCGTGAGCGTTGATGAATAACGTGATTTTACTTTCTGAGTCTTCATGATCTTTCAATAATAAAGTAGCCACAATATCTGAAGCTAAAGTATCATCAAGATACTCTGTTAAAAATAAAATGCGATCACCAGCTAATTTTTGGTATACATCAACCGGCACTTCACCATGCTCAGTTTGTTCAAGTACTAATGTATTCAAGATCAAAACCTCTTTCTTTGTTTCTCTTCAGCTTCACGTTCCTCGGCACAGGAAATGCAAATTTGGAAATGCGGATTGCTCAATAGTCTTTTGTCAGCAATTTGCTCTTCGCAATTTTTGCACAGCCCATAAGTCCCATCTTCCATGCGCTTGAGCGCCGATTCAATTTGAGATAGCTTGTCAGCGATCCTTGTAACTAGCTGATGATTCATTTCAATCAATTGATTGGCTTGAACCTCATCAGTCTCATCACCTTCAGTATCAACATCTAAATTTTGGTCTGTTTGCTTTAGCAACTCCTGTTTTTGCTGTATTAGCAAGCTTTTCATCTTCTTCAAAAACGTTTTGTTCATTACGGAAACCTCAAATCAGAAATGGGCACAAGGATTGTTCCCTTAGGTTGCGGTTGTTTTTGCCCATCAACCCTGCTATGAAAGATCAAATATGCCTGGTTCTCTGGTTCTTTTAGAAAGAAAGCGGTCACTTCCCAATCATTGTAAATAGCTTTGCGAGAAATATCGCCAAACTTCATGTTGCGCGTGTTTTCCATTATTTGCGCACGTTTAGGTCTGTAAGGCCCATGAATATTCTTGGCCTTTATTTTCGTCATTTCCAAAAACAACGAGGCCGCTTCATTCTGGGAAGCAGCCGTGATTTGCTTTGACACTGGATCGCTTGGTTTATTCGGGTCTATCCCGACACAAACAAACACTACCGGTCGTGGACCTCTTTTACCCATCTTAATCACCCTTCAATTTCTTGTCAAGGTCCAAGGAATCGCATAATTTTTTGCGAATAGGCTTGGCTAAAAATAGCCTCATTACTCGGTGGCCTGCCGATTCCATTACGCGATGAAATCTTACATCATGGTATCTGCGTGGAGGAGTATCCTTCAACATTAGAGTTCCTAAATTGACAATCTTAATCTCTTTGCCAGCTTTCAAATCCTTGGTCATCTCATCAAATAGAATGCTAATCACACTAAATACATGATAGTGATGAATCAGTCGCTTAATTTTACGATTCACATAATGCCAGAGGTCACGCTTACTTACACTTAGCGGCATTATTTCCTCTGAACTTTTCTTTGGTACTTGGTTAGCTTATCCCATTTTCTAGTTTCCATATCCTGGAACTCTATCTCGGGGGCTGAAACTCTATGAAACACTTCATAATACGTTCCCAATAATTTGTTGTGCAAAGAGCTATTAGAGATACGAGCGTCATCATTCAAATCATCTAAATACATTGTCTCATAGTCTTCATAACAAATACGACAGATATTATGGACTGCATTGTCTAATGCTATGGTATTAAGAATGTCCTTCTTACAATACACGATTCCACAGATGGTAAACTTATTACCACTAGCCGAAGTGTAATCTACCAAATGTAGATTGTTTTTCCTATCTTGTATCAGTAGAATCATTTACCCTCACGCAATACGAAAGTCATGTACTCATCAAATCTCTCGCCACGACTTACTTGATTGTCCACCCTATTAAGGACTTTGCACTCCAATAATTGTTTGATAGAAAATCTCATGGTTGGATCGTTCTCACCAGAGCCAAGAGCCTGGAAGTTTTCGCCTATATCTATCGGCTTCTTCCTGACAATTTCACAGATGAACTTACACATCCCTGGGTACTCTAGCTTGAAGAACGGCAATAGACTCGCGTCCCCAGAAGTGTTTTTAACCTGTTTTTCAAATGTTAGGATAACGTCTAATAGTTTAGACCTGAGAATCTTCTTAGCTTCAATCGCCTTGATTTCTTGGTCAATCTGTTCGATCTTCTTTTTCGCATCCCGAATTATTTCTTCTGGCGTCTCAATACCGTGTTGAACAGCCTCGGCAATGAATTCGGCAACGAATGCTTGATCACTCTTCTTGCCCCTCATTGTCCTCCCCATAGAAATTGTGATGAAATTTGATAAACGATAATAGCTGCTGGTACTGCTCAGAGTAGTTGACGGCTTTATTCCAACCAAACCCCAAATCTCTCATTTGCTCCATGCCGGCCAAAAATGTAGCTTGCAAATACGTGCTGCATGGCATCCAGTTTATCTTATCAGTAGTAACGGCAATCAATACTTCTGGATCAATTGGTTCATTAGACATTTTAGTATAGATCATATACACACCAAAAGCGGGGGCATCTTTTAATTGCACCAACAGGGCAAACTCTGGTAAACTTTTTTCTTGAGTACAATCAGCTACCAACAAACGAAGTTCTTTGGCATCGGCCACAGAAACCTGACAGCCATAAATATTGTTACGAGTAACTTGCCCTTCAGTTTCAAAAGAGATTTTTTCTGGTAACAGAAAACTCTTATCAGTAATCTGCTTGGTAACTTCTTGATTAATGAAATCGGCGGGAAGAACCCCCAGGTTCGCTAGCACGTGATAAGCTATTTGTTCGGTTAGCTTGTTATTCATTTGTTGTCAAGCTTTCTGCTAATTGCCTGATTCAGAATGGTACGGATGTCTGGCGTAGAACTAAGATCAAGAACAGGCATCTCTTTACTAATCTGTTCAATATAAACCTCGAAATTGAAGGCGTCTCCTGCTGCTCGGCGCTTAGCCAATTCTTCCATACAGACAGCGGATATCTTTTGCTCAAATCCAAAATAACGATCACAGACAATCATTTCACAGAGCTTTTGGTTAGAGGAATGTGGTAGGTTAGAAATCATCTTGTTGATATCCAGCTTGACATCTTCCACTTCTTCATCCTCGTCTTGCAAGAAAAAATCTTCTAATTCTTTATCTGTCATGTTTCCTCAGTTTGGGCGGCGTAGAAATGCGAACTTTCAAGGATGGTAATATACGACCGTCTCGGCGATGATTAAAGAAATGCAATTTCGTGTCAAAAAATAAACTATTGAAATTCATAATCTTTCCAAGAACTAGTAGGTCGCGAAAGCTCGCAAATACAGCTTTGATAATAATTCCCACTTCAGACTTGTCTAAGACTGGGTACCTAGCAAATACCCTGTTGACTAAGTCCTCATTGTGCTTTAGACTGATAGGATGGTTCTCATTAAGGTAATCAACCATCTGTTGATGCGTCATATCCTTGAAATCAAAGGGAACGATTGTTTTCTGTTTCTTCATCTAAAATTCCTACGATCGTATATATCATAACTCCCCCTATAGATCCCCCACGTCGTTGTCGAGATCCAGTTCGAAATTGATATACTTTGAGTTGGCCGTAAATGTTGTAGAATTACCGTAAAATACTATTTCAAAGAAAGCTACCAATAAAAACATATCTTTGTGCGGTTTATCGTTAATCCGTAACCTCTAGGAATGATTCATGGATAAATGTAGTAAAGTCGGGGCTTTGTACGTAGCCACTCTCAAAGCACTATCCCTAATTCACCAACATAATCATTGGACTACTAAAGGTGTGTCATTCTATGGCGATCACTTACTCTTTGAAAGGTTATACAAATCTACTTTGGAAAACCTTGATTTAGCAGCCGAAAAGTTCATTGGCGTTCTCGGCGATCAGTGTCTCGGCTACGACTTACAGGCAGAGCTATTGCACAAGGTCCTGCTAAAGTATAAGAATCTAGAGGGCTCACCCATTCAGATGTCTCTAGAGGCTGAGAAGGATTTTCTTAAGTTCTCCAAGGACGCCTACAACTGTTTCGAGGAAGAGGGCAAGCTGACGCTGGGTTTGGATGATATGGTTATGGCAATAGCAAGTGATCATGAGGGTGCGGTTTATTTACTACAACAAAGTTTGGATGGAAAACATGAATGAAAAAGATAAATTGATACTTGGCAAGCTTTTAAAGATTGCTAGTAATCAACAAAAGATTTTGACACACCTTGCTCAGGCCCAACAGGACCCTAATATCCAATATCTGAAACAAGCGGCAATGGTTACAGCGGCCAACAGTGGCTTCAGCGCTACTGATGTACAGGTCACCGCTAATGCAACTAACTCGCCGGCACCAACATCAAACATTACCATAAGCGGCGGCTATACGGTAAAGGTTAGTGGTGCCCCAAAACAGAATGAAGTCCGTGAAAAATTCATTCGTCAACTCAGGGCCTTCGTCGCTGCCCAAAAACCAAATGATCAAGAGTTGGCCAATTTGTCTGTTATTTTCGTCGGCTAATAAAACTATATCTACGTTATACGAGGAGTTGTTATGGATTCAAAAAAGGTTCTACAAAAGTTATTGAAGATTGCTGAAAATCAGCAGAAAATTATTATGAAACTAGCTCAGGATTCTGGATTAGCACAACCACTAGCTACTGGCGGTGGTCCAGAAAATATTCTTCAGCAAAAACTTAGAACGGCAAAACTTCCTTTTACCAGCGTAAAAGCTGAAGGCTGGGGCTCTGCGACACCGACTATTAGTATAGACGGCGGTGATGCTTCCCAAAAAGGCAGATACAGCGGCATTGTCGTTGATCATTGCTTAATGGCGGATACCCCTTGTCGCCCTAATATAGTTTTGAATGGTACTCAAATTACCACGGCCGGCAGAACGGTTTAAGTTTTTCTGACATAGAAATCTATACTTCTGTATTGTAAAGCCATATTTAATGACTCGTAGACGTTGATATTGTCTTTAAGAGATAAAGATGTCAACGTCAATAAAATCTCGCCTAACGTGCGAGATTTTACTTTTTGGCGGTCTTCTTCTGGAATCTCTGTTTTAGAGTCGATTGCTTTGTAGAGATTGATCTTCATCATCAATTCATCTATAATCTGTTGAATGTTCGAGTTAGCACTCCCAGCTTTTTGGAACTCTTCAGCCTGCTCCCAAAGTTTCTCAAAGTGAACAGCCATTTAGTCTTCCAAATCCTTATTATCCATTAGTGCAATCTGAAGTTGTTCATCACCTTGGTCTGACACAAACACCAAAAACACTGCGCCCATAGAGCAGTCAATTAGCACAGGAGCTTTAATCTTGCCAACGTAGAAGATCATTCCATCTTTGTCTTTTCTGGCCTTTAAATCAATCGTTACATTCTTGTTAGACATTATTTCTCCGCATATCTTTGACATATTCAGCCATGCACTTCTCTAGAGCCTCGTCTGTATCAGTCATCTTGAAGCCTGCTCGCCTCAACTTCTCAGTAGAGAGAATGCAGTTAGAGCGCTTGGCTACTGTCATTTGGTCCAACTGTCCTTCAGTGATAATCTCGAACTGATGGTCTGGAACATATTTCTGGTATTCTTGCATAATACGGGCCGCAGTCAATGGCTGCGGATTGGCAACATGGTAAATACCGCCAGGTCTGTTAGTTGCAGCCCAGTCAATACAACGGACTAGGTCGCTCATAAGAGTCATGGAGTTGGGGATATCAATTACTTGTTTGTATCCCCTAAGTTTGTTGATTAGATTGCGTGGAACATTCTGCTCGGAAACCGGCATCCTGATGCGCAATGTGGTAACATGAGGCATTTCTGCTAACATCAAGTCACAAGAGTATTTAGTTTTAGAATAAAACGATGCCGGATTGGCAAAGTCTGTTTCTCTCCATCCAGGATCTATGGCACTAGATGTGTGACCTTTACAAGGAGAAGGTCCGAAGTAAATACAACCAGAACCAATCTGAATCATATGAATGCCAAGATCGTGACAGGCCTCTGCAATGAGAAGTGGTAATGTCACATTACCAGAAGCAGTTGCCTCTTTATTAGACTCACACCAATCTACATTGGGGCGACCAGTCTTACCTATACAGTTGACTACAACGTCAGGCTTATAGTTTAGTAAAACAGAAATTATGGAACCTTTGCTTAAACTAAAGCGTTCGGTCATTTTTTGATACGGTAAATGGTCGGCTACAAAGCCAGAGCCTAATGTCAATACTTTCATGAAACCTCAAATCGTTAATACAGTAATCAGACGTTACTATATCATTGATTCTGAGTTTTAGTGTAGAAGTAATTGTTTACAAAGGCAATTGACTCGTGAGTTCCAGCATCGGACCACAACCCATCGATGGCTGAGTAGGAAAGATTGTTATCTTGCAAGTAAAAACGGATGATGTCAGTGATTTCATATTCACCACGGGCACTTGGCTTCAGCTTTTCAAAATATTCAAAATACTTTGGCGTAAATAGATAACAGCCAGAGACAGCCAGATTCTTGTAATTAGGATCCAGCTCTTGAGGTTTTTCTTCAATTTTAACAATATTACCATCCTGGTCAACGGAGGCCACACCAAAACGTTTTAGGTCTCGGTGATGGGACAACATAATTTGGGCTCGTGGGTTGGTCTTCCAATCAGGATTGTTCCACTTAGGAGCATTTTCAAAAATATTATCACCTAGGATTACAGAGAAGTCCGAATCATCATAGACAAACCTTTTGCATAAATTGATAGCGTGGGCGATGCCTTTTGGCTCGCTCTGATACACGTAGTTGAGATTCAAGCCATATCGGCTACCATCTCCGAGATAACCCGCCACTTGAGCGTAATGATTGCCGCCTAAAATGACAGTAACGTCCTGGCAGCCCATTTTCTTCAAAGATTCTATCGGGTAATCGATAATGAATTTTCCGTTGACACCTAACAAGTGTTTATTGACAACATGCGTCAGTGGTAACAATCTGGAGCCGGTTCCCCCGGCCAGGATAATTCCGTTCTTCATAACGGAATATATAACACTTACTTGGTGAAAGACTTGATGTGCAATTTGATATGCTTCAACTTATCCCAGTGATGGGCCAACAATGTGCTAAATTGCGTATTCAACATCTCTGATACGGCCGGAGGCTGAAAATTAATACCTTCATCACCTATCTGAAACTCTCGGCCTCGTTCAATAAGAGCTTTCGAAGACAATGCATAAAGGGTGGCACCTTCTACCAAAACTTCAGCGAAACAATCTACAAATCGACTATTCTCTAAAGTGAAGTCGGTAAAATCAGGAACTGAATTAAACTCAGAAACCGCTAAATCAAAAAATGATTCCAACATATCTTTAGCATAGATATCACAATCTACATAAATAATGTTGCCATGAGCATCATTAGATTTAACTTTGCCATTATCATGCAGCCTACTTCTCAGTAGGGTGATTAGCATGTCGGAATTACGCTGGCCTTCGGAGGAAAAATTTTTATTTCTCATGAGGGCCTATATATCAGTGGTATCCCCGGTTGGACTCGAACCAACATAAACCGCCTTAGGAGTGCGGTGCCCATCCCTTAGGCCACGAGGACATCTCCCTATTATGACTTATTTTTAGTAGGAGAAACGATCATGCTCATAAACTTACCTTCTAAGTTTACTTGTGGGCCGGGGGCAACCATGCCGGTTAACTCCTTGAGAATCCATTCTAATTTCTCTCTGCCAATGTTGGCATGGACAATTTCACGCCCACGGAAACGAATAGTAAACTTGACTCTATCACCCTCGGCCAAAAACCCCTTAGCCTGAGCTACTTTGTGATTCAAATCATTTTCATCAGTGTTAGGACGGAAGGTTAGTTCCTTAAGTTCTTGCACTTGCTGAGTCTTCTTTGCAGCTTGTGCCCTTTTCTTTTCCTCATACTTAAACTTACCATAGTCCATAATTTTACAGACTGGTGGTAAGGCTTTCGGATTAATCTCTACCAAATCAAGTGCTTGGTCTTGAGCCATCTTAAGGGCTTCATAAGTATTCATGACGCCAGCATTGGTGCCATCGGCAAGAACTACTCGAATCTGTGGGACTCGAATAAATTTGTTGATACGAACTCTGTATTCACGCTGTTGATTGTTGGTTTGCATTCTCTTCGATTTTCTCCTGTAATACTTCTTTTGCTGCTTGCAGCAAATCTTCCAGTCTGTTTGTTGTGTAAAACTCGCCTGGAATCCCACGAGTATTGTAAACTTTGTACCCCATGTTTGTCAAGGTCTCGAAAACTTTATCATGGGTCGGAGCAATCATTGTTTTATCCAAGCCAACACCGATGGCTAAAGCACAAAAATTACCGCTCTCATAGTTGAAACTATCCAGAACCATCTCGCCCGGATAATCGATTACCCTTTGAAGTTGTTCGACGGTCAGTTGCCTGAGTCCGGTTTTTAGTCCCGTTTTACGGGGATCTTCATTGTCGGAGAAAATACCCGGTTTAATATATTTGGTATCTATGAACTTTCCCATTACTCAGTCTCCATAGGTTTCATAAATGGTCCTTTAATTTTTGAAGCATCAATACCATATTTCTTGAGACCCGATAGGTCGAGCTTCCAATCTATTAAAGATCGTTTTCTCCAAATTTCAAAAGCTTCAGTGATGGCTTTCTCGGCCCCTTTCTTCTTGAGTCCATTGACTTTCATGAAGTGTTTAAGGGCTTGTTCTTCTTTACCAGAGATGCGAGCGAATCCAAAATGTTTGACCATATGGCAGCTTGGACATAATGCAATCATACCAGTCAGTGTTTGGGTGGCAGCCTTCTCATTGTAGTCCCAAATTTCATGGCACTCTACTGGGTGGGCCGGACCAACCCCGCCACATATCTCACAAACATTGTAGGCGTGGTCTGCAACTATACCCCTCAAAGCATTCCATTGCTTTGCAGTTAGCACAGCTCGGACATTATTCATCCATGAGGTCCGTGGTACAAGCTCAATGGTTAGCCTTAATTCACTCAAATTTGCTCAATCGATAAATAAGGGAATACATTTCGTCTTGCAAAGTTTCGGTAGGAATTGGAGAGCCATCTTCGGTAGCCATTTTGGTCATGCCGGTTTTAGTCCTGTTCTCTAATTCTGCACGAATTTCTCTAACACGAGTCTGCATTTCTGTTCTAGTTATAAACTTGTTCATACTAGAATATATATCATTTTAGTAGTTTTAGTGCGCCGTGTGGGATTTGAACCCACGACACGAGAATTTAGAGGTCTCTGCTCTGCCA
>Ga0315273_10009121_pt1 | contig 12553 bp, 9 predicted proteins | sample YL17G02_0_MG_FD_205753 | JGI IMG/M metagenome (GOLD analysis project Ga0315273, IMG submission 205753) | Sediment microbial communities from Yellowstone Lake, YNP, Wyoming, USA - YL17G02_0 | ecosystem: Environmental > Aquatic > Freshwater > Lake > Sediment | place: USA: Wyoming | collected... | reverse complement strand
TGGGCGCCGAGGGCCGAGATCGCGCCGCGGGGCTGGCTGGACGCGACGCGGTATCGGGCGCGGCCCGCTTCGCTGGCGCTTTCGGGCAACTCGAATCCGGCGGTGTGCGGAGGGTGGCAGCGGTCGGTTGGCGGAATCGAGGCGGGACGCTGGTATCGGCTCACGGCGCACTATCGCTCCGAAGGCCCGCAGTACGATGCGCTGGCGGTGCTCCCGCGGCTGGATTGGAGCGACGCGCAGGGAAAGCGCGCCGGCCAGCCGGATTACGCCTGGCGCGTCGCGCGCGATGGCGAGTGGCGCAGGGTGACGCTGGAGGCCCCGGCGCCCGAGAAAGCCGCGGCGGTCAAGATCCAGTTGCTGCTGCTGAACGCGCCGCAGGCGACGGTCTGGTGGGACGACATCACGCTGGAAGCGATTCCGACGCCCGCGCCGCGGCTGGTGCGCGTGGCGGCGCTGAACCTGCGGCCGGAGAAAAACACCACCGCCGCGCAGAACGTCGCCGCCTTCATCGCCGGCATCGAGAAAGCGGTTCCCGAAAAGACCGACCTGATTGTTCTGCCGGAGGGGATCACCGTCGTAGGCACCGGCAAGAAGTATCTCGAGGTGGCCGAGCCGATTCCGGGGCCGGCCACCGAGGCGTTGGGCGAAGTGGCGCGCAAGCGGTCGGCATGGATCGTGGCCGGCGTCTACGAGCGCGAGGGCCCGGCGGTCTACAACACGGCGGTGCTGATCGACCGCGCGGGCCGCGTCGCGGGGCGCTATCGCAAGGTCTACATCCCGCGCGAAGAGATGGAAGGCGGCATCACGCCGGGCAACGACTACCCGGTCTTTCGCACCGACTTCGGCTGGGTGGGCCTGATGATCTGCTGGGACGTGCAGTACGCCGACCCGGCGCGCGCGCTGGCCCTGCGCGGCGCCGAGATGATCCTGATGCCCATCTGGGGCGGCAATGAAACGCTGGCGAAAGCGCGCGCCATCGAGAACCACGTCTGGCTGGTGAGTTCCGGTTACAATTTCCCGACGCAAATTCTGGGCCCCGACGGCCAGACGCTGGCCGCCGCGCCCGCACGCGGCCAGGCCGCGGTCGCCACCATCGATCTCGCCAGACGCCCTTACGACACCTGGCTGGGCGAGCTGCGCGGGCGCTTTCTGAAGGAACTGCGCCTGGACGTGCGCGTCGAGCCGGCCGGCGCGCTGCGCTGATTGGTTCCCGATGGACCCCGGCCAGTTCGTATACTCGAACAGAGGGCTCGATTATGAGGCCGATGTGCGCCGTGGTTGCACTTGCGGGCGGACTGGCGCTCTCTCCCGGGTTTGCCGCGATGCGCCAGGAGCCTGCCGACAAGACCCGCATCGCTCTTGACGTCGTCCGCGTGGACATTCTCGTCACGGTCACCGACAGAAAGGGAAGATTCATCACCAACCTCACCCGGGACGACTTCGAGGTGATGGAAGACGCGCGCGCGCAACGTATTCTCGGGTTCGCCGCCCAAACCGATCTGCCGCTTCGGATCGCCGTTCTGCTGGATGCCAGCAGCAGTATCCGCGACCGCTTCCGTTTCATTCAGGAGGCGGCCATCGAGTTCATCACCACGGTGGTGCGCCCGCGTCTGGACAAGGTCATGGTGGTGAGCTTCGACTCCTCGGTCGAGCGGGTCTCCGCGCTCGACGGCGACCTGGGACGGTTCGCCGATGCCATCCGCGGCCTTCATCCGGGGCGTGGAACCTCCCTGTACGATGCCATTCGCTTCGCCTGCCGCGACGGGCTGGAGGCGGACAAGCCCTTGCACGAGATGCGCCGCGTCATCGTCGTCTTGAGCGATGGCGAAGACACCCAAAGTCAAGGCACGCGCGATCAGGCGCTCGAGGCGGCTCAAAAAGCCAGCGTCGTGATCCATGCCGTTTCGACCAACACCGCCCGCATCGACACGCCCGGAGACAAGGTGCTCAAGTACTTCACCCAGGAAACCGGGGGAGTGGCGTTCTTTCCGTTCCGAATCGAGGATCTGGCGAAGTCCTTTGAAACTCTGGCCACCGAGATGCGACGCCAGTACAGCATCTACTACCGGCCCGAGCCGCTCCTGGCGGACGGGCAGTATCATGCGATCAAGCTGCGGGTGAAGGGACGCAAGGACGTGGTGATCCGGGCGCGGAAGGGGTACTACGCGCCGAAGCCGTGAGGTAGGGGTCGGATATATCCGACCCCTACAGCCCGCCCTCCGAGGTTTGCTCGACCAGCTTTTCGACCGACATCGAGTAAATGGCCGGCTTGCCGTGACGGTCGCTCTGAAAGAAGACGCGCTGGCTGGTGGGCGAGAAGATCGGCGCGACCGAGGACGGATCGCCGGCGCTATGTTCGGCGAGCGTGAATTCGCGCTTGGTCACCCGCAATAGCAGCAGCACATGGGGGGAAGCCTTGCTGCCGCTGGCCCCGACGAAGACGCTGGCGTCGCCGTTGCGGCCGAAGTGCACGAACTGGCTGGTGGGCGCGATGAGCGCGTCGGCGTTGGTGTCGGGCGTGTGCTCGCGCAGGCTGTTCAGCTTGGTGCGGTCTTCCGGGAAGTTCAGATACAGGACCGTCCTGCCGTCCGGCGACCACAGCGCCGGTCCGCAGGCGCCCGGAGCGGTCTTCAGCTTCCGGTTGCCGCGGCCGTCGAAGTTCACCAGCCACAGCGAGCCGTCGCCGCGCCGGTAGAGGATGCCGGCGCGCCTGGGGCGGGGCCGGGGATCGAGCAACGCTTCGCCGGCCTCGAGCACCGTGGCGGGGGCGCCGCGGGCCAGGCCGAGCAACTGCAAGCGGTGCGTTGGCCCGCGACTTTCGATAAACAGCGCGTGGAGGCCGTCGTCGGTGAGCGAGAGACCGCCGCCGGGCGCAAATCCCTGCGGAGCCCGGTACAGTTCCCGCTCGCGCAGGCTGGCCAGATTCACCTGGGACAAACCGGGGCCGTCGAAATAGCAGCAGGTCCGCTCGTCGGCGGCCAGGCTCAGCGAGGCATGGTCGAGCGCTTGGGCTTCGGTCAGTTGCCGGCACTCTCCGGATTTGAGATCCATCCGAAACGCCTGCCCGGCGCCGGAGCGGTCCGAGGCGTAGAGCAGGAAGTTCCCTCTTCGTGCCAGCGCCCGCGCGTAGTAGGCCGGCAGGTAGCTGCTGTAGGTGGAATCGGTCAGCCGCAGGACTTCGAACTCGGTGGCGGGGTCCGCATAGCGGCGCCGGTCCGGGGCGAATACCTGGCCCTTTTCGGCGGAAAGCGGGCGAGCCAGGGAGAGCGATGCGATGAGCGCGCGGCGAGTCAATGTCAGAAGGGGAAATCCCGGCGCGCGGTCTGCGATAGGGCCGCCTTCAAGTACGGGTACGGGTTCACCGGACTGCCGCTCAGCCGCACTTCGTAGTGCAGGTGCGGCGAAGTCGCCCGGCCCGAGGCGCCGGAAAGACCGACGATGTCGCCGCGGTGCACCTCCTGCCCCGCGATCACGCTGAAGCGGGACAGGTGGGCATAGTAGGTTTGCACGTTCCGACCATGGTCCACCACCACCGTCCGGCCGTAGGCGCCCCAATACTCGGTGTGAATCACCACGCCGTCGGCGGCGGCTTTCACGGGCGTTCCCGTGGGAGCTGAAATGTCCACTCCGGCGTGGAACGCAAAGCCGGAAGAGAACGGATCGTCGCGACGCCCGAAGAAGCTCAGCAGACGGCCATCGACGGGCCAGAGACCCGGCCGGGCGTTGGCTGAAAGAGGCGCGGGGACGCGCCGGTGGAAACGCGAGAAGTTGGCGCTTTTCAGGAAGTTATACTCGTCGAGCGACTCCAGCACCGTCGGAACCAGCCGGCCCTCCATCGAGATCTCGGTCGGCCCTTCCAGCCTGCGCTTGATTCCGTATGCGATCGATACTTCGCTGGCAAACACTTGCAGCGTGGCAAGATCCTGGTTGGTCTGGTTATTGGCCTTCTGAAGAACGTCGTAGCGCTGGCGGAGAGAAACGATCTCCTGCCTTAACGAATTGTAGTTGGCCACTTTCCACGCCATGCGGGCGTAACTGGAAACGAAGCCGAACAGCGAAAAACAACCCAGAAGTGCAAGCCCCAGAATAGCGTAAACGACAGTATGAGCGACGTGAATACGGCGAAGGCGGCCGTGCAGGGAGTGTGCGAGTACTAAGATAAAGTAGGGCTGGTTCATTCAACCTCCTGGATAGGACCACCGCCACCACCGCCGGGAACCAATCCCTGCCGCCTCGACCGGGGCGGCCCCATCTCCAGAAGAACTAAGCGTAAAACATTAGCGAACCATCAACATTACCAGTTTCCGGAGGCTGTGTCAAGACTAAACTGCGAGTGTGTCGTAATGCCTCACAAGCCTTGAGGATCCGCTATGCGGGGCCAGACAAAGAAGGAAGTTCCGGGCGCTTGACGGCGGCCATTCCGACCTCTGACACGTTTTATAGAGCCCTTAATATCAACAACTTCCGGGAACTTTCTCAACCGAAGCTACAAGGACCCTGGGGACACGCCTGTGGGCCGGGACAGACGGCTGTGTCCCCTCACGCCCGGTTGAAGCGACCATTCCGATGACGTAGCCTTAGTTCTCATGCCCAGCCGTCGCTCCGCTTGGGGTCCAAGACTCGCCTGGGCTGCCTTCATCCTTGCCGATTTCCTCTGGTTTGCCTGGGATGGCCTCGCCGCCCGCTTTGCGCCGGACGACATGATGAACATGGCCAAGTATTGGGAGAAGGGCTTCCGGGGACTGGGTGCCGCGCAGTTCGACTCTACCTCCTACCGCCCCATGGGAGGGCTGTTCTACAGGCCGATCTTCCATTTCTCCGGGCTCGACCCTTTCCCGTACCGGCTGGCCATTCTGCTGATCCTGGTTGCGAATATCTACCTGGTCTACCGCTTTGCCAGCTACCTTTCCGGCTCCGGCCTGGTCGCGGCGCTGGCCGCGCTGGCCACTTCCTACCACGCCCGGCTTGCCGACATTTACTACAGCACATCGGTCATCTACGACATCCTTTGCTTCACCTTCTTCTTCGCGGCCTTCGACTGGTATCTGAGGCGGCGTAGTGCCGGCCTGAGCCTGCGACTGCGGGACACGTTCCTGATTCTGGCGCTTTACGTTTGCGCGCTCAATTCAAAAGAGATGGCCGTAACGCTGCCCGTGTTCCTGTGCCTGTACGAGTGTTTCTACCACCCGCCGGGCGCCTGCCGCTGGGCGGGAATCCGCGACTGGGTTCTGGTCCGTGCGCCGGTCACCCTCAGCGCCTCGGCGATCACGCTGCTGTACATTTACGCGAAGACGCACGGCGCCGTCGCGCTGGCCGCCACGAACGGCTACCGTCCCGAGTTCTCACCGCGACGGTTCATGGAATCGAGCCAACTGGAGGTCAATTCCATACTCTATTCGTGGGACTTCTTTGCCGGCTGGAAGTTGGTGCTGGTTTGGGTGGTCCTGCTGGCCGTTGCCGGGTGGAAGCGAGACCGGCTGCTGGGATTCTCGTGGACTTTCATTCTGCTCAGCCCACTGCCGATCGTGTTTCTGGAGCGCAGAGTCCACTGCTGTCTCTACATTCCGCTGGCCGGGTGGGCACTGTTCGCCTCCGCCGTGTTTGTCGAACTCGCCGGGAGGCTTGCGCGGGCACTGTCGCGCTGGGCTCACGCGCCCCTCGTCGAGACGGTATTGATTTCGGCCGGGATCTCGCTGTTGGGAGTGACGGCGGCCTGGCATCGGCAGAACATCGTGCCGACGCTTGCCGCGTCGCAGGAGACCACCTGGGCGGTGATCCGGCAATTGCGGAATCTCGATCCCAAAGTAGCGCCCGAAAGCAAAGTCCTTTTCGTCGACGATCCATTCAAGGAATGGGACATGTACTTCATCGCCCAGCTTTGGTTTCGCGATCGCACGTTGGAGCCGCGGCTGCAACGGAAGCTCTCGCTCCCGGAATCGGAAATTGCGGAGATGGACTACATCTTTCAGTTTCGCGGCCTGACGCTAGCCCAGGTGAAGCCGCCCAACTAAACGGTCCTGAACGAGTTGCGCCCCGCCGCCGGGCGTTGCTACACTGAAGGTCTGCAATAAGTCGAAGGAGATCTCCCGAGATGGCTAAGGTTTGCGAGGTTTGCGGTCGTGGGCCGCGGTTCGGTCACCGCATCAGCCACGCCCACAACGTGACGAATCGTCGTTGGAATGTCAATTTGCAGTCGGTGCGCGCCCTGGTCAAAGGCGCCGCCAAGCGCATGCGCGTTTGCACGTCCTGCCTGAAGAGCGGCAAGATCCAAAAGGCCGCCTAGGAGTCTGTCGGAGAGAAGAATCGTCGCACGTGGAATCAACAACTTACGAGCCTTTGCGGGTCGCCAAATGCTTGTATGTCATTGATTCTACGTTGGTCGACATTTTCATTCCGACAGACTCCTAGCCGCCGACTGACCGCCCTACAATCCATCCGCCCCAATTTCGCCCCCGCTCGCCGTGGCGGAGCGGGGACCTATGCTCGCTGATGCTGCCCGCAAGGTTCATCGCTCACCCCACAGAGCGCCAGGCACGCTCTTCTATTCCTGAACGAGCCCCAGCCGAAAACGCTCCGACGATTCTCCGTTTTTCCAGGCTCCGCGCCGCCTCAGTCCCATCTCGGCCTCCGAAGCCTCTCCCACTGTCTGAATCGCAGGTGGACCACTTCACCGGCCCGCGCATTGAGGCGATTGGTAGTATAATCACTCGTGGCTAGGAGGCGAAAACGGAAGTTCTGGCCAACCGGGAAATTCTCGATAGAACGCTTGATCGCCGACAAAGCGTGGCGTAGCGGCGCTGGAAGCGCATTCTGACCGATGTGCAGGTTACAGCTACCCCTGAATCCGGACGCAGTGGCGGAAGCCGACGAGCAGATCTACGGGTTGCATGCGAAGGACCCCCGGCCGAATCCGCTGTTTGATGCCGACGGAAACCGGCTGCAGTTAGACGCGACGGACCAAGCTCAAGCCGGGTTGCGCGAGGAATGGCGCGATCTGTATCGCGGCGCGCACTTTCTGATTACATCGTCCACGGCGCCTGACGAGCGCGGAGCCCAGCCACCTCCCTTGCCGCCCGGCAATCGTCCTGTGGGGGACCCGGTGCAATCCTGCCCGCTGAAGCATTGGATCGAGGTGCAACTGGCCAAGCTGCCAGACCAGGCGGAGCGGCCGGACTGGTGGCCAGAGCTAAAGAACGACGGCGGCCCCTACCCCTACGAACCGTTCGCCGCCGGGATCACCGATGGCGATAAAGAGGGCGCGCTCGGCAAAGCGGGGTCGGTCCGGTATGACCCGATCCCCCAGGGTAAGTGCTGGATCAAGTTCGCGTTGTGCGACCAGGCCGGGCAGGCGTTGAAGCCGGCCGATTCCGGCGCCGTCGCGGGTACCGGTCAGGAGAAGCATTGGATCAAGGTGCAACTGAGCAAGCTGCCAGACCAGGCAGAACGGCCGGACTGGTGGCCGAAGGACGACGGCGGCCCCTACCCCGACGAGCGGTTCGCCGCGCAGATCGCCGGTGGCCCCGAAGAAGACAGCAGGCTCGACGGAGCGGGGTCGGTCCGGTATGACTCGATCCGCCGGGGTAAGTGCTGGATCAGGTTCACGGATTTCTACGACCTGGCCGAGGAGGCGTTGGAGCCGAAGGACTGAGGCGCCGTCGCGGTGGCCGGCGCCGTGTGACGTTCCCGTTCGTAGTCGAGGCGCAGCGGCGTTGAGTTGAAGGTTGAGTTGAAGAACGATGTGTATGCCGTGACTTTTCCAGCGATTCGGGTCCGCCTGGATGCAGGGTCGGGCGAGGTGTTCAATCTGTTTGCCGCGAGTTGAGCGAAAGATGGCGAAAAAAACGATCCCCTGGTATGAATTCGACAAGAAAGTTGAAGACCTGGACACCGACGTAGCCTACCAGTTGCAGGTGCAGCGGGAGGCGATTCCGTTGATCTTCGTTCCCGGTTTACTGGGCACCTGTCTTCGGCTGAGCGGAACCGACGGGTGGGGCGCGAGTGGAAAGACGGGGCTGCCGAACTCGCGCTGGTATCCCAGCAGCCTACCGTGGATGTTTTTGCACTTCATTGGACGAAGCGGGGCCTACAGAAAGAAGATGCTGGTGGGCCCCCGCTTCTTCAACGCGGGTTTCCTGGAGCCGGATAACGACAAGATAATCGGAGACGGATTCAAGGCGATCCTGTCGGACTACTGCAAATTTCTGAACCTGCTGAAGAAGCCGGAAGCCGGCGGTCCTGTTGCCAAGGCGGTGGGCGGCAAGGGGCCGGATTGGGGGCCCCTGTCGAAGATTTTCGAGTTTCCGGTTTATGCCTTCGGCTACAACTGGACCGACAGCAACAGGAACTCCGGGAAGAAGCTAGCGAAGAGAATCGAAGAGATCATCGAGGAGGCCCGCAAAGTCACCGGATTGTGTGAGAGGGTAATTCTCATCACTCATTCGATGGGCGGACTGGTGGCGCGCTGGGCGAGCAAAATGGAAAAGGCCGAGGAATCCATACTGGGAATCATTCACGGCGTACAGCCGGCGACCGGGGCGCCCTCGGCATACTGGCGCATGAAGGCCGGTTTTGAGCGTGAGCAAGCGTACGGATATATAGAGGAAGTGATCTTGTCCACCGTCAAGGGCGTCGCCGTGTCGTCGGTTTTCGGAAGCACGGGAGATACGGTAACCCCGTTGTTCGCCAACATCCCCAGCGTTCTGCAACTCTTGCCGAACAAGCTGCACCGGACGAACGACGGGGAGAAAGAGTGGCTAAGGATAACGCAAGACGGTAAGACGATAAAGGCGCTTCCGGAGTCGAATCCGTACGAGGAGATTTACAGAATCAAGGCGGAGGTGAGGCCGAAGGGTGACGTGAACCCGAGTTCCAACAAGTATTGGGGCCTGGTAGATCCCGAGATTTTGGATCCGGAATGCGTTCCGGAGGGCGGGGAGGGGGAGACGGGCGAGAAGTGGAAGAAGAACAGGTTGGATAGAATGACTGACCAGTTGGTGGCGCGGGCGCAGGCGTGGAAGGAGTACAACGGTCGACTGGACCGGGCCGAAGAATTCCACGACGAGCTGGGGGACTACCAGCACCCCCAGACTTTCAATCTGCGCGGCATCGGACAGCCGACGGCGGACGTGGTTGAGTTGCGGATCGAATCCGTCGGGAAGGTCGACAACCCGTACCCCAAGCGGGAGTTTCGCGGGTTTTTCAGGAATTCCAAGGGTAAGTTGAAGCGGGCGGTTTTGCAGCAACCCGAGGGCGACGGGGACGGAACGGTGCCGCGGTCGTCGGCGGGGGCGCTGGATAACCTGGATGCGAACGGGAAGCAGCTTCCGGGCGATCAGGCGGCGTCGGTCGGGCACCAGGGGGCCTATGAGGACCTCGGGGTGCAGAAGTTCGCGATAGAGGCTATCAAAGCGTTGTGCCGGGTGAGATTTGAGACAAAAACCGGCCGCATTCTCGACAAGTTTCCCGCGCCGTAACGGCGCCTGAGATGCCAAAGGGGGAACGGCGCACCGGGACCGCGGCGGCGGGCGAGGGTGGCTTGCGCGGCCGCGTGGTGCGTCGCCGCGGTCCTTTGGGCGGGTAGCGGCGGATGGAGCAGCCAGAAGCGGGCACGGACTATGGAAGCAGAAATGAACACCAGCAGCAACGGGAACCTTCACTGCGCGGGGCGGTTTTCGTTCCTCGCGCCGGAAGAGATGCGGGAGACGGGGCGGGGCCACAGCATTTACCGGACCAATGTCTCCACCGCGTTGGTCGCGCCCGGCGGCGCGCAGGCGTACTGGAACCAGCGACTCGCGAAGATCCGCGCGATCGAGCCGCCTACCGAGGGGGATCTCCCGCGCACTTTCGAATTGCAGCCGGGCGTGAGCGCCGTCTGGTACGTGGAGAATCGCAGTTTCCCGGACATCCTCACGCTCGAATCGATGGAGCCGCTGGGCGACTATGTCCTGGTGGTCGATCGCGAGGCGGACAAAGGGAAAGAGAGCCTGGCGGAGACGCTGGTGAAAGAAATCGTGGGCTCCTACGCGCCCTCCACCGATCGCGGATTCTGCGTCGGGCAGGGAGCGATTACGCTGGAGCCCTCGCGGAACGAAGAGGCGAGCGTCTCATTTGCCCATGCGACGGCGAACGGCATCGAGGTCCGATTCGAGACGCAAACGGTCCACGCACCGGATACCACGACGTACTCGAATGTCGAGGAGGAGAAAGACTTCGCCAGTTCGGCGGGCGGCTCCCTGACCGTGCTGCGCGAAGAGCCGCGGTCCGCCGCCGGGTTGCCGGGCAAAGAAATCCGGATATCGGCGGCGTTTCCCGATGAGGAGCCGATGGTCCGTTTCACCTGGCACTATCCGGGGGTGGGAAGGAGCGGCGAGCAACCGGCGATCGACCTGGTGGGGTCGGCGCCAGCGGATCGGCAGGCGCTGCTGGAGAAGATCTGGGAAACGTTGTTGAATTCGCTGCGCGCGGTTCCTCTTGCGCCGGCGCAGGCGGGGTGAAGGCGATGCTGACCATCCGGCGTGAACAGTTTCGGGCAGTGGGCGAAGCGATGCAGCGCCGTTTTGAATTGCAGAGCGTCGCGCGGCTGCGCGCGGCGTTTCCCGGCCAGACCCGCGAAACCAGAGACGAGCAGTTGCTGGAGCTCATCCGGACCGGCATCGGCAAGGCCGCCGGCTACGGAATCACCACCGAGGCGGACGTCACGCGCTACCTCGAGTACGCGATCCTTTACGGACGGGATTTCGATTCCAAGCTCGTCTGGGCCGCCAAGATCCTGCGAACGGAGGGGATCGGCGGCGGGCGGAAGATGGATTTGATCGACGAATACAACCTGTTCATGATGCGGCCGGAGCCGAGCCGCGGTAGTCCGCAATAACCCGGTCCGAGCCTGGATTAGCGTTCCGGGAAGTGCTGCCAGGCGCGCATCGATATCGATGCGCGATCCACGACCGGGATAACATCTTCTCGAATGTGCGGGTGCCCATGGCAAACTCCGCATGCGAACGCCTGGGCGGAAGCCCTAGCCGCTAACGACGATTTTTGTTTTTGCGGAGAACAAGCGCGCGCTCAGGGAAGGATTTGAGCCATAATACTCCTGACATGACGCGCCGGCGCACCTCCGCGCGGATGTACGCTCCGGCGGCCGCGTTTCCGCCGGGCGCGCGTGTCGCGTGGCGCGTTCGGAGCCGGAGACCGGCGGGCCGGGGCCGTGTGCCTGACCTCGGCGCCGGCGGCCGGCAGCCGGAGCGGGCCGCGCCCGGTTTCCGCCTGGCTCCGGCGGGCCGGCAAACAACTGAGCGGCTCCCCGCCGGGGACTGGTGTTTGCCGGGACAGCTCCGGATCGTTCCGCCGAAGCCCCCGGCCGGGCGGCTGGAAACCGCCGGAAGGGAGTGGCTCCCGCTCTGCAACCCATGACCAATCCACCTTCGGATTTTCCCAGCCGATATCTGCCTCGTCGGGAACTCGGACGCGGCGCCATGGGCGTGGTTTACGAGGCGCTGGACACGGAACTCAACCGCCCGGTGGCGGTCAAGATGATGCATCCGGAGATGCTGGGCTTTCGGGAACTGGCCGAGCGTTTTCGTCGCGAGGCGCGCGCCGCCGCGGCGCTTCGTCATCCCAACGTCGTGACGATTCACGATTTCGGCGCGCAGCAAGGGCTGCACGCTTATCTGGTGATGGAACTGCTCGAAGGTGTGACGCTGCGAGACGAAATCCGGCGCTCCGGGCCGCTCGCTCCCGATCGCGCCCTGGAGATCCTGCATGGCATTGGCTCGGCGCTGGAGGCCGCTCACCAACTCCATCTGGTCCACCGCGACGTGAAGCCGGAGAACATTTTCCTGGCCAGCGCCGGCGGGTTTCAGGTTCCCAAGATTCTGGATTTTGGCGTCGTCAAGTCGCTGACGTCCGCCGGTGACACCGTCGCGCCGGACGCCACCACTCCGGGCCAAATGGTCGGCACTTTGCGTTATATGTCGCCGGAGCAATGGTGCGGCGAAGCGCCTTCGCCGGTTTGGGATCTGTGGGCGCTGGCAATCGTCGCTTATGAGATGCTCACCGGCGGCCATCCCTTCCCCACCGTGACGGCGCATCGGGAGATGCTCCGGGGAGAGATCAAATTCAAACCCGTCGAAGTCGGTCCGGAGTCGGATGACTGGAATCGCTTTTTTGCCGGCGCCCTTGCCGCGGAGGTTTCTCAACGCCCCGCCAGCGCGGGCGAGTTCGTTTCCCGGCTGCCCAAATCGGCGTCGGCCCGAATCCCAGACCAGGCGACTCTTCGGATCGACCGGCGGGTCCCCGATCCGGACCTGGCGGTTCCTCGGCCGGCGCCCGGTTCCGAACCCATCCTGGGCGCGAGGGTCGAAACCAAGTGGCGGCCCGGCCGGCGGTTTCTCCTGGCGGTTTTCGCGGCGCTCATGGCGGCGGCCTCGTCGGCGCTGTACTTCTATGCCGGCGGCCTGAGGCGCCTGGATTCCCTCGCGATCCTTCCGTTCACGAACGCGAGCGGGGATTCGGCCATGGATTACCTCAGTGACGGCATCAGCGAGAACCTCATCAA
>Ga0315273_10009118_pt1 | contig 12556 bp, 9 predicted proteins | sample YL17G02_0_MG_FD_205753 | JGI IMG/M metagenome (GOLD analysis project Ga0315273, IMG submission 205753) | Sediment microbial communities from Yellowstone Lake, YNP, Wyoming, USA - YL17G02_0 | ecosystem: Environmental > Aquatic > Freshwater > Lake > Sediment | place: USA: Wyoming | collected... | reverse complement strand
TCACTCCTGGGCGCTGCGGTTCGAGCAGGCGCGGCCGGATATCGAGTTCATCGCGGCGCGACCCGGGCGCAAGATACTCGTGCGCGGGAACCACGACTACTGGTGGAAGCGCGAAGCCACGAACCGGATGCGGTCCCAGATGCCTGCGGGAATCGAGCTGATGCACGGGAACGGGATCGTTGTCGAGGGGGTCGGGATCACCGGCACGCGGGGGTGGCGGGTCGAGCTGGAGGAGGACCCGGACGCCGGCGACGAGCGCGTGCTGAACCGGGAGCTGATGTACCTCGAACGCGGGCTCAACGAGATCCCGCCGGATGTGTCCAAGAGAATCGTCGCGCTGCACTACCCGCCGTTCAACGCCGACCTCGAACCCAACGCCTTCGCGGACATCGTGCAGACCCATCGCGTGGACCTCGTCGTCTACGGCCACGTCCACACGGGCTATTACCTGGAAGGGAACGTGAACGGGGTCGAGTACAGGCTCGTGTCGGTCGATCACGTGGAGTTTACGCCGGTTGTGATTGCATAGGCCGGCCAGGCCCCAGAAATGCGACGACCCTAGCGGGCCGCCGCATTTCGAGGTCACGCCAGCAGCTTTTCACCACCCGGGAAAGTAGTGCAAGTGCCCGTAGACCGGCCCGATGCGTCGGCGCCTCTCGTCGAATGCGCACTTGAACTCCGGGTGATCGCGCAGCTTGCCCCAGTATAGGTCTTTCTCCCAGTTGTCTGTTGCGCACCCATAGGGTGAGTTGGTCCAGTAGGAGACTGCTTTGCGCAGTGCGGCGAAGGCCTTGGCTTCATCTCCATCCGCTGCCGCCTCACGCGCCACCACGTACCAATCATATAGGTCATAGCTGTCGGTGTCTTTCTCTTCGACATACTTGACCACCTCGGGTGGAGTCGGCAGACCTCGCATCACGGCCATGTAAACCAGGCCCGAACCGCACGCCTGAATACCGCGCTCCCGCATGACGCGGCCTGCCATCTCTTCCGCGGCCGCCCAGTCTTTCGCCAGAACCGCTGCCCAGAGGCCGTCACGCCGGCAATCCCAGTAGGAGCGCTGGTCTTCGGCCTCTTGTGCGTCAGCCTGCCCCAGGAGCTCCCAGATGGCCTGCGCCAGATCGCAGTGGGCTCGCCACTCTCCGGGCGCGTATAGGCCGCGCGCTATGGAGTACCGGAAGCTTCTCAGCATGCTCCACTCTCTCGCCTCGATGCGCTCCCGCACCCAGTCCAGCCATTCGGCGACAATGGCCTCTGGGGCATCCACCCAGCCTCGGACGCACAGGCTCTCCGCCCGAGCCTTGGGGCCGGCGTCCGACTGTGGGTGCGCCAGTAGAAACCGCGCCACCTCCTGTACGTCCAACTCTGCCGTGCGGAAGATCATCATCCAGTCGGTGTCCTCACTGAACCAGCCCTGGCCCCGTGCCGCTGCAAGGTCCCTGCAGCGCTCCCATGCCTGCCGCGCTACGCGCTGGGCGCGAGGCAGCTCACCTGCCGCTGCGAAGCAATCCACCAGGGTGTACGCCACGAACGGCACGTGACGGAGGATCTCATCGGGCTCGGCGTGTTCGGCAAGAGCCAACTCGTCCCGCCACAGTGACTCGGCAGCTTCGTAGTCGGCCACACAGCCTTTGGCCCATGCGAGCATGCCCAGGCGTTCCAGGTTTGGGCCTTTCTTGGCAATCCACTCTTCCAGAAAAGCCACCGCTTCGGGCATTGCCGGGATAGCCAACAGGGTTCTGGCAAGCTCGTGGTGAACGTACTCGTCGTCGGACGTTTGCAGGATAATCCTGCCCTGTTCGGCCAGTTCGGGCAACATCTCGAACCGGCCCTGGCCGTAGACACGTCCATGCATCAGGGCGCGGTTCATCTCTTTGAGCGCTCCTGGATGCCGTGGGGCTTGCGTCAACACGTCGCGCAGCAGTTGCTCTGCCTGGTCGTACCGAGAGTCTTTGTTCAGCTCTCCGGCCCGGGCCACAGCCTGCTCGACCGTTTCCTGAGTGAAATCCACAGGCAGGGCGTTGGCTTTCAGCTCTTCTTCAACCATGTCGATCATCCTTTCTCTGAGCCGACTTCGTGAGCGATGAAGGCGGCTCTTGACCGTCGTGGCAGGCACCGCAAGGAAGTCGGCTATGTCCTGGTGGGAGTAACCATCGATGTAGAAGAGCGTTGTCACCACCCGCTGCTCTTGAGGCAGCTCGCGAATAGCGTCCCGAACCCGACCGGCCAACTCGTGTTGCTCGGCTGCTTCGGCAGGACCGGGGAGGGGCGAAGCCATCTCGGCAACAGATTCCAGCGGAGCGGCGCAGGCTTTGCCCCGCGTGAGCCGGTCGCAGTGCTTGTAGACAATGCGCTTGAGCCAGGCAGGAAAGGCAAATGCCTCCCGCAGGGTCGGCAAGCACTGGTAGGCTTCTATGAACGCTTCCTGGGCTGCGTCTTGCGCCAGGTGAAAATCGTTCAGGATGGCATAGGCGTAGCCGTAGGCCATATCCTGAAAGCGGCTGACGATGACGCCATAGGCTTCCGAATCGCCTACCTGGGCTCGATGGATCAGTGGGACGATCTCTTCCATGTACTTGCGTGAGTGCCTCCCGGAATCAATGTCCCACTTCCTGCGAGGAAGGTTCCGGGCGAATACTGCTCGCTGTCTCTACTCGCCCAACCAATGCCTCAGCCAGCCCACCGCCTCCTGCCGCATCGCGTGGGTCTCGACGTGGCCGCAGGGGTAACGCAGGAGCTTCCAGGCGTCGGGAGCGCCAGCGTCGGCGTAGGCTTTCTTGAGCTCGGCGTTGATGCGGTCGAGGCCGTGAGGGGGCGTCAGGATGTCGTACTCGCCGGCGAGGGCGAGATGCGGCCTGGGGGCGATCAGCACGTTGATCCTGGCGGTGGTCCACTCCTTCAGAAGGTTCGGAACGTAGTAGTAGATGCCGTGCGCGTCGAGGCCGCGAACGTCGATCAGGGCGTCGAAGTCGGTCAGGCAGCAGATATCGATGCAGCAGGCGATGCGCTCGTCCAGGGCGGCGGTCCACCAGGCCATGGTCGAGCCCATGCTCAATCCGAGCGTGCCGATCTTTGAGGCGTCCACGTCGGGGCGTGACGAGAGATAATCGACTGCCTTGATGTTGTCGTAGACCATCATCCCCCAGAGAACCTGCCCGCGCCAGAGCATCTCCTTGAAGATCGCGCTCTCGGTTCGGCCCCAGCGGTGGCCGAAGCACCAGGTGTCGATACACAGCGCATTGTAGCCCATCGATGTCAGCACCTCGGCATAGGGCGGCTTCTGGAGCGCATCCCGGCCCGAGGTCAGCTCCTCCTTGCCCATCCTGTACTCTCCGCCGTGCGCGTGGTTGTAGAGGATCGTGGGACGCGGCCCGGCGGCCTCTTTCGGCTTGACGAAGTATGCGGGGACGGGCTCGATGCCGTTCAGATCGAGCGTCAGAACCTCAAGAGTGTAAGCGCCCCGGTCCTCCTCGGCAACGAGCTCCGCGGAGACCGGTCTATCGCGCCGCGGTAAGTCGCCGAGCAGCGAGTACAGCTTCTTCTGTTCGTCAGTCATCACTCTGTTCACCAATCACCAATCACAAATCACAAATCACAAATCCCCTCGATGGCGACAGCGCGAACGGGCGCGCCTTCGAGGCCCACGAGGTTCAGCGGCAGCACAATCAAGTATACGCGGTCGAGGGTGAGCTGGTCCAGGTTCGCCATCGACTCGACAAGCGCGACCCCCGCCGCGAGCAGCGCCTTGTGCACCTCCAGATGCCGCTTGGGATGCGTGGACGGTTGCTCGAGCCCGACCAGCGCGACCTTGCGCGATGTCAGCCAGAACGCGGCGCCCTCCGTGAGGCCGGGGAAGTCGGCGAAGAACTGGAGATCGCCGAAGCGCTTGCCCCAGCCGGTGCGGAGGAGCAACCGCGAGCCCTGGGTGACCCGATCCGCAAACCGGTCCAGGTCGGCGGCGGTGATCTCGTAACCGGCGGGTTTCTCCCCAAGCTCCAGCACTTCCGCCCAGCCGATAAGCGAATCCAGGGGGATCTTATCTACCGCGCGGGCGCCGGGAATGCAATGGCGCGGGGCGTCGATGTGCGTGCCCGTGTGCGCGCCCATCCTGATCTCGGACACCTCATATCCGCCGTCGGCGATCAGGGATATCGCACGCAGCTCGACAGCCGGGTCGCCGGGAAACGTGGGCATGCCGGTCGTGACCGGATGGGTCAGGTCAATGATCTTCTGCAACGGCGTCCTCCAGTCGCGCGAATATGATAGTGTGCACGGGAGCCAAAAGTCAAAAGTCGAAAGTCGAAAGCCCGGTGTTTCGGGATTTCCGTTCCGCCTTGCTCCACTCAAATCCCGAAACACCGGGGACAGTAGGGAGTTGAAGGTTGAATGTTGAAGGTTGAATGACGGCGCGCGCCGAGGAACAGGCGCGGCGAAGGAGGGCAATCTCGATGGCGAAGGTTCTTATTGTCTACTATTCCCGGTCTGGGAACACGGAGAAGATGGCGAGGCTGATTGAGGAGGGCGTGAAGGGTGGGGGCGTGGAGGTCGTGACGAAGCGCGTCCAGGACACGGCTCCCGAGGAACTCCTCGACTACGACGGCATCGTCGCCGGCAGCCCGACCTACTACGGCTCGATGGCGTGGGAACTCAAGAAACTGCTCGATGAGAGCATCAAGTGCCACGGCAGGCTCGACGGCAAGGTCGGCGCGGCGTTTTCGAGCGCGGCCAACATCGGCGGCGGGAACGAGACTACGATCCTCGACATCCTCGACGCGATGCTGATCCACGGCATGATCGTCCAGGGCGATCCGCAGGGCGACCACTACGGGCGCGTCTCGATCAACGCCCCCGATCAGCGCGTCGAGGGCCAGTGCCGCAGGATGGGCGAGCGGGTAGCCGAGCTGGTGAAGAAGGTCGCGGGATGAGCCCGGCGCTGCTCGCGGCTGTGGCATTGCTCGCCACGTCGGAGGGGTCCGTGAACACGCCCCAACAGCGAAAAGAGGACGGCTACCGCGGGATCTGGTATTCGAACCAGAAGTCCGGCGACGCCTACGGCTGGAAGTACAGCGGCGGGATGGCCGTGTTCTGCGCCAAACACCTGCCGATGGCCGTCTACGCCCCCAAAGCCCGCAAGACGTTCTTCGTCTACGGCGGTTCCCCAGGGCCGGACTCGCCCGACCTCCTGATAATGGCGAGCTGCTACGACCATCGCACGGGCAAGGTCCCGAGGCCGACGGTGATCCTTCGGAGCAGCACCGGCGATGCCCACCGCAACCCGACACTCACGATCGACGAAAAGGGCTACGTCTGGGTCTTCGCGCCCTCGCACGGGCGAACGGACGCCTTCATCTTCCGCAGCACCGTCCCATATTCCACGGACGCGTTCGAGCAGGTCCTCCAGAAGGAGTTCAGCTACCCGCAGCCGTTCCACTATCCCAGGCTCGGGTTCATGCTGCTCTTCACGAAGTACACCGCAGGCCGGGAGCTGTACGTCAGCACGAGCCCCGATGGAATCACGTGGTCCGAGGACCGCAAGATCGCCGGGTTCGGGGGGCACTATCAGGTGAGCTGGGCGTGGAAAACGAAGCGCGGGACCGCCTTTGACTGGCACCCGCCGGGGACCGGCGTCAACGCACGTACGAACCTGTACTATATGGAGTCGAAGGACTTCGGCAAGACGTGGACCAATGCCGCCGGGAAGCCGCTCAAGACCCCGCTGGATTCGGTCGCGAACGACGCGATGGTGCACGATTATCAGGCCGACAAGCGCCTCGTGTACGTCAAAGACCTGAACTTCGACGGCGAGGGGCATCCGGTGATCCTCTGCATCGTCAGCAGGGGCTACGAATCCGGGCCGAAGAATGGCTTGCGGTTCTGGACCACCGCACGCTGGACCGGCTCGGAGTGGGACATCCGCACCGTCACCACCTCAGACCACAACTACGACACCGGCTCGCTCTGGATCGAGGAAGACGGCACATGGCGCGTGATCGCACCGACCGAACCGGGGCCCCAGCCATGGGGGTGCGGAGGCGAGATCGTGATGTGGACCTCGACCGATCAAGGCAAGATCTGGGCCAAGGCCCGACAGGCAACTCACTCGAGCCGCCTCAACCACAACAACTCCCGCCGGCCCGTCAACGCGCACCCGGACTTCTACACGATCTGGTGCGACGGCAACCCGTTCGAGGTTTCCGAGTGCCGGCTCTACTTCTCCAACAAGTCCGGCGACAAGGTCTGGATGCTGCCGGAGAAGATGACGGGCGAGTTCGAGAGGCCGGCGGCTATTTCGCCGTGAGCAAGCTGTAGGAGCGCGCGGATGTGTCCGGGTCACCGGGCGCGGTCATGACGAAGTACGACCAGCCCTTCACCTTGTTCAGCACCATGGCCTCGACAGGCAGGACCGTCCAGTCCTTCCGATAGCCGCGCAGAAAGCTCCAGGGAATCCTCACTTCCGCGCAATAGCCGTTGGGTGTGCGCTTCCAGGTACCCTTCACCCGGCGCGATTCGGACTCACTGTATGTTCCTCCCTGTGATGCAGCCAGGTAGGGCTTCTGCTCCGTGTCGCCCTGCAGCATGTGGATCTTGCAGATATCCGCATCCGCACCGCTGGGACATACGAAGATGTCCACGTATGCCCGATATCTGCGCTTCTCCTCGTCTTTGGCGGCAGCGTAGTTCGAATCGGCGACGTCGATCAGGACTCTGAGCCGGTCTTTCTCGGGGAACCACCTGATCTTTGGCTTGTACCCCGCGGGCGCGACGGCGTCCGGGCTGTTGGGCTTGTCGATCAGAAGCTCCTGGCCGGGCCGGATCTTGGGCGAGTGACGCGCAGCCAGCAGCTTCCTGCTCAACACAGCGGCGCGCGCTGTCTCATCGACCTCTCTGGCCGCGACGAGGTCCTCCGCGAGCTTGTTGAACAGCGGGTCTTCGATCGTTATGCTGCGCTCGGTGGTGAGAGTGCCGAGCGGGCTCTTGGTATCCAGGGCGAGCGTCAGGTTGTGAGTCCCCGGCTTAAGCGATGGTACGCCTACGACGTACCGAGGGCCGCCTCACCCACCTCCGATGGCTTTGAGAGCCATGAACCCGCCGGCATCGAACTTGACCTTGGGGACGCCCTCATTGCGGTTGTTGATGTAGACGCCCTTCAGGCAGTCGCCGAGGCTTATGTCCCAGGTGATCTGCTCTTCCTTGCCCTGCTGGAACACGACACTTCGCTTGGCCGGCAGAAGACGCAGGCGGGGTTTGCCACTTACGGTGATGGTGGTCTGCTCACCGGGTTTGATGTCGATCACTTTGTCCAGGCTGCCGCCGACACTGAGCTTCTCCTTCTCGGCCGGAAGCTCGAAAGAGCAGTAGCCAAGCAGATACTTCCCCGCCGGCAGGCTGACCGATTGGCCTTCGAGCTTCCTGAAATCATAGATGCGCGCCTTGCCGATGAGGTTCAGGAACACCACGGGGCCGCTGAGGCCGTTGATGTCCTCGCCGCGCACGAGAAGCTTGCCCATCTGCCCATCATAGGGCGCGACCGTCACCTTGTTCCCGCAGGAGTTCACGGTGACGAGGTAGCCCTTGTCGCCGAGCACGTTCACTCCGCCCTGCACGAGCGTGTGCGGCCCCCACTGGGAGGGCATCGGGCGGCCGTAGCCGTTGGTGTCGGCGAAGACGCAGTCCCCCCAGTCGTAGTCCTGCCAGCAGAGGTTGGATTCGTCTCCGCAGGCGTACCTATCGTTGAAGAGGCCGTTGCCGTTCCAGTCGAGCGCGATTGCCTGGACCGGGCCTTTGCTCGAGTCCAGTGTCCCCCTCCATCCGCCTCTTCTCAACGTGTACATCGGCCTGCCGCTGCTCATCTGCCATCTGAGCCTGATCGGGTGTTCCATCCGGTCGGCGCCGGCGCCCTGGCGGGCCTGGACAGTCATCCACGGAGCGTAGTAGTAACTGCCCTTGGGCCGCCACTTGACGGGGGTGTCGTCGGCGAGGTCGCGGTTGCGGTTCGCATCCACGTAGGCAGTGTCATAGCCCGAGCCTGTGCCGTGCGACTCGTCGAACACGGCCAGGAGCAGGCCGTCGTCGCCTTCGCCGTCCAACTGCATTCCCATAAGGATCGGCTTCTTGGACTTGAGCGCGGGCAGCTTGCGCATCTTCGCCCTGGCCTTGTCGCCGGAGCATCCGCCGCGCGCGTATCCCTGGGCGGTCGAGTCGAGCTCAGGGTCCCACGTCAGCCCGTATGTCCCAAGCTTGAGCTGGAAGTCCGGTGGAGGCATCTTCTCGGCTGCTTCGCGGTTCTCGCTGCTCTGGCTGGATGCATCGACGCTGAGCACCACGTCCGACTTCTCATCGCCATCGGACATGCTGAGATCGATAGAGGGACTCTCATTGCGGCCTTCGTCGAAGCTAACATAGTTCTTGTCGAACCGGCAGTATTCAACCGTGATGCTGGCCTTCCCCGGAACGACCCTGATGGCGAACTCGCCGTTCTTGCCTATCTGAGCGCGATCGGGCTCACCTTCCGGTCTGCCCGCATGCTCGATGTTCACCCTGCCCCCCGAAGCCGGCTTGCCGGTGGCCTTGTCCACCACCTTGCCTTTGATCAAGGCCCCACGGACCATCACGAGCTCCAGTTCTCTGGCCTCTCGCGGCGCGACCTTGAGCTCGGTGGCCGCCGCAAGCGCCCACTCCCTGGGGGGCCCGAGCTCCTTGCCCTCTTCGGTACCGCGGCGGTCCTGGGTCGTGAGCATCAGGTCAATCTGTCCAGCCGGGAGGCTGGGAAAGGAGAACCTGCCTTTGTCGTCCAGAGTAGTTGTCCGGTTCTGTTGGCCCACGCCGGGAGTTTGGAACAGCGCGCAGACCTCCAGTCCCCGCGGCGCGGGACCCGACTTGCCGGGGAGTTGGATCACGCCGGAGACGGAGCAGCCGAGGGGGTCGATGATCTTGATCTCACTGTCCAGCTCCGGTCCACGGAAGTTGCGACTCAACAGGGCCCGGCTGGGGGCAACCACGCTCACCTCCAGCCCCGAGTCCTGAGCCCCGGCGACGTCGGGTACATGCGAGAGCGTAAACCGGCCGAGCTTGTCCGTGGTGATAGCCAGGGCGGGGTCCATCCAATCCGGCAGGGAGAGCGATGTGATCTCCTTGTAGTCGGCATCAGAGGCGTGGAACGACCTGACGCTGATCTTCGCACCCGGAACGCCCTTGCCCGCGGAGTCCACCACGCGGCCCGTTACCTCCTTCGCGGGCCAGAGCTTGAACTCGACCGTTTTCGGCTTGTCGAGGTTCCGCTGCTTCGCTACATAGCCGTAGCCGTCGGTCGCGATGACATACCAGTAGCGCCCATCGCGCGGCGGCTGGTACGTGAACTTGCCGTTGGAGTCCGTGCGGAGCACCGCGGGCTTGATGTCCCTTCGTCCGTCCGCGAACGCCAGTATCCTGGCGTTTGCGATGGGTTTGTCCCTGGCATCGGTGACGGTGCCCTCGACCGCCCACGCGGCCGACGCGCACGCCCCCATCAACGCCACTGCCGCAACCAATACTGCCAAGCGCCTGCTCATAGGTTTCATCAGTATACCCTCCCTTGGCCCTTTTCGCCTTCGGTTGTAGGAGACGTCTCCGACGCCGATTCCCGAGTGTGAAGTGTGCGCCGTCGGGGTCGGAGACCCCTCCTACAACGACTATGCCCTGCTCCTTATCCTTGTCCTTAGATGATTCCCATTGCCTTTATGTTCCTTAGCGAGATCGCAAGACTCTCGAATGGATCGCGTTCGCAGGTGTCCTGCTCGACGATATACCACTCCACGCCCGCCTTCTTGCACGCGGCGACGATGCGCGGCCAGTTGAGGTTGCCCTCGCCGACCTCGGCCATGATGGGCTTTCCGTCGCGGACGGTCATGTCCTTGAGGTGCACGAGCGGAATCCGACCGGCGAGCTTCTCGATCCACGCCGCGGAATCGCCGCCGCCGTGCTGGACCCAATACGTGTCGATCTCGGCCTTGAAGTACTCGGGGTCGCTGTCCTCGTAGAGAATCGCAAGGCCGGTGCGCTTGCCGAACTTCTCCAGCTCGAAGCTGTGGTTGTGATAGCCGAACCGCAAGCCCCCCTTCGCGAGCTTCTTGCCGACCTCGGTCGCCTCTTTCGCGAACTTCGAGAAGCCCTCCGCGCTGCGATACTCCCCCGGCAGACCGCCGATCGCCGGATACTTGCACTGTATCAGGTAGTGCTCCTCGATGACCTGCTCAGTCTCCTTGACCATCCGTTCGTAGGGAATGTGCGTTGCGCAGCACGCGATGCCGGTGTCGTCGAGAATCCGCTTGATCTCCGGATACGAGATCGGGCCGATGCCGGATATCTGCACGACGTCGTAACCGATCTTCTTGAGCTTCCGCAGGCTTTCCTCGAAGTCTTTGGCTGTCTTGCAGAAGTCGCGAAGGGTGTAGAGCTGAGCTGCGAGCTGGGTATTGGGCATGAGAAGGTCCTTTCCACGGGCGCTTTCGTAAACTACGCACTACTAGCGCGCAGGCACTGATATTTCCTGCCCGCGGGTGGAGCAAATGGGCCGATGGAGTCGTCATAAAAACTGGTAATCGAAATATAGCCGAGCACTTGAGTAATGCCGAAAACTGGGGTAAGATAGTATCGTGCAGGCGGGCTCATGACTGCCGGCTCTCTTTGACGTGTGGAAGGTAAGCGCAGTATGGCTGACGATGACAGGCTGAACCTGAACGAGGATCTCGATAAGCTGGCAGGTAACCTGCTGACCGACGTGAAAGCGGCGACCGATGAGGTAAAGCAGCGGCAGGCCGCCATGAAGCAAGCCGAGGACCAGAGCGGCGCAAGGGCGAAATCCAGAAGGCTCTGTGCGATACTGGTGGGCGTCGGGGCGGTGGTGGTCCTGCTGCTCTCATATTGGATAGTCTTTGCCAGGCCCGGCGGAACCGGCCCCGGCCAGGCGGCGTGCGGCCCGAGGTCGTCGCAGGGCCGGCGGTCGCCGAAAGTGGCTATCACCTGCCCGGGCACGGCTCGATCGACCGGATCGGCAGCCGGTCCGGCGGCCGGCGCCCCCGCGGGACGAGACTCGCAGGTTGTGGAACACCCCTCCGACGACTACGAGCCGCCCTCCGGCGACTCGGGGATGTAGCGGGTCGGGGTCGGAGACCCCTCCTACAACGAGAATCAGGCCCCGCGCAACCGAGGTCGCGCGGGGCCCTGCTATTGCCTCACACTGGTCCAGCTCAAATGGCGCCGAACCGGTTATATAACGCCCCGCGGGGACAGTCGTGTCCTCCGGGACGAGAACTCGCATTTCGCGCGCGTCATTCTGAGCAACCGACCGCACCGGCGGCGCGGTTGCATTGGAAAGGAAGTCACCCGCGAAAAGGGGGACTTCCTTAGGAGCTTGCGAAGAATCTCACGCCGCAAGGCCGAGATTCTTCACTGAGCCTGCCCTGAGCAGGGCCGAAGGGTTCAGAATGACAAGTTCGATGCCCTACATGAACTATTATTGACCAGTGCGCCGCGGCGTAAACAGGGCGCGATCCCCCCGTCGCTTCGGCGGAGACGCTTCATCCGCCAATCGCCGGTTAAGCTCCGTGATCGTCTTGCCGATCGAGGCCATTCCTCCCCTGATCAGCGATCTCGCCTCCGCGATCTTTCTCAGCAAGTCTTTGCCGTTCGAAAAGGTGGGAGATTGCAGGGCGCCGGAGAGATCCGCGACTGCGGTCTTGCCGATGAACAGTCCGGATACCAGTTGCTCCTTGGCCCCCGCCAGACCGGGAGGGGCCTTGAGCGCATTGACCTTGCGCCAGGCGGAGTCCACCGCGTTTTTCCGGACGGCCGCGGCCATGGCGGCTTTGTTGTTCGAGCCAAGCGCGGATTCGAGCGCCGCGAGCGCGCGGTCTGCCCCGTCCAGCAAGCCCTGAGCTTGCTTCGCATACCGCGCCACGTTGTCGCGCTGGCGGCGGGAAAGCTTGGTGTTGCTGCTGAGATCGGACGAGCTCGCGCTGACGGTCGGGGTTTTCTCCGCGATCCGGAGCGGGGCCATGGCGGCCACCCCAATGGCGACCGCGGCGATCAGCAACCCGAACAGCACAAGCACTTTATCCCTGCCGGAGCGCCTGTGGACGGGCTTGGGGAGATTGGGGTTGGCATGCAGGGCTTCGGGGGGCTCGGCGTCCGGCGTCGGCTCCACCGGCTGCGAGGCTCCGTCGCCGGAACCGCCAACGCTCTGCATTGCCGGAACTGGCTCCGCAGACGGCTGCGTCGCCTGCGACTGAGCCTGCGCGATCTCGGCGAACATCTCTTCTGCCAGCGATCGGGGTTGATGGGTTCCCCTGGCGACGTCGCTGAGCGCGGGTTCGGGTGGACTCTCGGGCCCGACGGCAGCAGGCTCCCCGTCACCGGGAGATTCTTCGCTGCGCTCAGAATGACAAGCTTGCGGGGCTGTCGTGCTGGGTTGGTCGAAGCATCCCGGCTCGTCCGGAGTCTCCTGGACCGAAGCGCCGGCAGGAGCCACTGGAACCGCCTCGTCGGGCTCCTGGTCAGGCGACTCAACGCGGCCGACCGG